>Ga0116185_1004729_pt1 | contig 10977 bp, 9 predicted proteins | sample AD_JPNNA7_MetaG_FD_89754 | JGI IMG/M metagenome (GOLD analysis project Ga0116185, IMG submission 89754) | Active sludge microbial communities of municipal wastewater-treating anaerobic digesters from Japan - AD_JPNNA7_MetaG | ecosystem: Engineered > Bioreactor > Anaerobic > Digestate | place... | reverse complement strand
AGTCAACGATATGTTGGTGGGCTCGGGGGTCATTCGTGGTCTTTCCTTGCTTCCCCTTGGGTTGATTGTATTCAGCACGGTGCTCGTCATCCTTTTTCTTCGTCGGTACAACTTGGTACGACAAGAGTATGCGCAACACGCGAAAAGCTTGAACGAGCGGGGGAGGCAGCTTCGAGAAGCCAGAAGGGCGCTGCGAGAATTACAAAATGAGTTGGGTCGGAAAGAGCAACTCGCGGCCATTGGGGAGATGGCGGCCGTCATCGCGCATGAAGTGAGAAACCCTCTGGCGGTCATTACCAACGCCGTGGCGAGTTTGAAGCGCGAAGGGCTATCACGTCACGATCACGACGTATTGCTTTCGATTCTCGAAGAAGAATCGGAGCGTCTCAATCGGCTGGTATCGGATTTGCTCAATTACGCGCGGCCGATCAACCTTCAGCGGCAACGGCTGGTACTTCACGAAGTGTGTCAAAGAGCCATGCTCGTAGGGACGATTCACAATGCGCGTTTGGTGTTCGACGAAAACAGCGCCCGTGGTCAGATCTGGGGCGATGTGAACTTGCTTCGGCAAGTATTTGATAATCTTGTAGAAAATGCAGTTCAAGCGACAGATGGTTCGGGGACGGTTACGCTATCGATTCGAGCGGCGTCACGGGAGACGGCGGAGGGATTCATCGTGACGGTATCCGATGATGGAGAGGGAGTGGATACGCAGGTTCGAAGTCGAGCCAAGGACCCGTTTTTCACCACTCGTCCGACGGGCACGGGTCTTGGGTTGGCGATTGTGAATCGTATCGTGGAGACGCATGGCGGGGAGATGTGGTTCGAGAGCAGCTCTGGGGAGGGGACGACGGTGAATGTTTTTCTGCCTATTGGAAAAGAGAATTCAGTGCCGCCGGAACCGCGACGTCTGATCGATACGCTCCCCCCCAGAAGCGAACCTTCGGTATACGATGAGTTGAAAGACTAGCCGGTGCGCGTACGACTCGCGTCCGGAAGAACGCTGCGCTAGGACCGTTTGCCAATGAGTTACTTGGTACTCGCTCGAAAATGGCGACCGATGACCTTCGATGATCTGGTGGGACAGGAGCATGTCTCCCGCACCTTATCGAACGCCATCGTTAGCGGACGCATTGCCCATGCGTTTTTGTTCACGGGCGTTCGTGGAGTAGGAAAAACGACGAGCGCGCGCATTCTCGCCAAATCCTTGAACTGCGAGGCTGGTCCCACTCCCAAACCGTGTTTGCAATGTCCCGCATGCACCGAAATCGCTGCCAGCAATGATATCGACGTCCAGGAAATCGACGGCGCGAGCTACAACGGTGTGGATGAAGTGCGTCGGTTGCAGGAAAGCTTGCCGTACCGTCCTTCCCGCGATCGCTTCAAAGTCGTGATCGTCGACGAAGTACATATGTTGTCTTCGAACGCGTGGAACGCGTTTTTGAAGACCTTGGAGGAGCCACCGCCTCACGTGAAGTTCATCTTTGCGACGACGGAAGTGCATAAAGTTCCGGTCACGATTTTGAGCCGATGTCAGCGTTATGACTTCAAGCTCATTTCGTCGTCGTCGATTGCCAAGCAGCTTCGTCACGTGCTCGATCAGGAAGGGATTGCGGCGGATGATGCCGCGTTGGGACTGATGGCGCGGGAGGCGGCGGGAAGCATGCGTGATGCGATGAGTCTGTTGGATCAGGCCATCGCATGGGGGGGAGACAAGCTCGTGGGAGAGGAGATTGCTCGTGTTCTTGGCATTGCCGGGCGCGGCAAGCTTCTCGAGTTGGCCCAAGCCATGGTTCATGGGGATGCTCAAGCCGTGCTCATGATCGTTGCGCACTTGGCGGATCAAGGTTTCGATTTGGTTCAAGTGGCGCGAGACACGCTCGAAGTCTTGCGCGATCTTGTCGTGGTAAAAGTATGCAACTCCCCGGATTCATTGACAGATTTGACTCCGGAGGAGTTGGCGACGATGCGGGCATTGGTCGCGGACGCGCGGGGCGAGGATCTCATTCGCCTTCACCATGGTTTTTCGACTGGATTCGATCAGGTGGTGCATGCGCCTCAGCAGCGTTCCGCATTGGAAATGCTCTTGCTTCGCCTTGTCTTTCGTCCTCCCTTGCTACCCGTCGACGATTTGATTTCGCGACTCGACGGCATCGAACGTCGACTGGTAGGACGCGGAGCGGCCTTGCCACGTTCGGGCGGCCCGGTTGCGTTACGAAACCATCGTGGGGCGACGGCGTTCGAGCCGACCGAGCGGACCGAAAGCGTTTCTGCTGGGGATCGAGCCGTGATGGCGGCGCGAGCGCAGCCCTCGGCAGCCGTCAAGGACCCGGCTCCCCTCTCTCGCGTCGCGGCTCATCGGGAGATTCATCCTGTCGCGGACACGGAGCCCTGGGTAGCCGAAACCGTTGTGGATTCATCGCCGATTGACATGGAGATTCCGGTTCAGCCCACGGTCGGAACCGCACCTTCGGAGCGTTCGCAGGAGCAGCCTGTCCGACGCGCTACCGAGCCGGCGCCCACCGAGCCTGCCCCTGGGTCGGAGGCCGCTTGGCGCGCGATTCTCGAGACGGTTCAGCAGCAAAACGCAGCCCTCGCTGCGGTGCTCGAACATGCGATTCCCGTGGAGATCTCGCCCCATGCCGTCCATCTCGCCATCGAGGAAGGCTCATTTTATGCCGACCGTGCTCGCGACGATCAGGCCGTCGACCTTCTGACTCGCGTGGTTCGGGCACGTTTTCACGCCTCCACCGAGGTTTCCTTGTCGTTGCTGGATACCGGAAAAGCCCGCGGTCGAACCTTGTTCGACATAAACAAAGAACAGCGCCTCGAGCAGGAACGAAAGGCTCGCGCGGAGTTGGAAAGCCATAAACTCGTTCAGGCGGCCATCGAATCACTCGGTGCGCGCGTGCATCTCATCAAACTCGACGAATGACTTGCATCAAAGCCGTCGTTCCTGGTTGATTGCTTTTATTGCTTCGTGCATATCTCGCAAACCATGCCCAAGACCAAACGGTTCACACCACCGGTGGGCGACTTCGTGCGCCATGCTGCATCCGTTCAAAAGAAAATGGATGAGGTGCGGGACCAATTGCGTGATCGTGAAGTCTCCGCGCAGGTCGACGACGGCAATGTGCGTGTGACGGTCACATGCGCCGGGCTGCTTCGTCGTATCGAGGTCGACCCCTCGTTGGTACAACGGGAAGGATTGGAGATGATGCTTGACCTCATCGTGACGGCGGCGAATAAGGCATTGGACGACGCGGATCGACTGGTGGACTCTGAAGTCACGAAAGCGACGGGGGGTCTGCGTATTCCTGGCATCAACGGCTGATCATCGTGCTTCCCGAAGAACTATTCCGATTGTCTCAGCGGTTCTCGCGCCTGCCCGGCGTTGGTGAGAAAACTGCTTTGCGCTATGCGATGTTTCTTCTTCTTGCGGACCCGGCCATTGCGCGCGGTCTTGGTCAAGAACTCATCGCGCTGCACGATAACGTTACGCCCTGCGAACGATGTGGATACGTGGCACGCCGCAGCACCGAAGGACCGTCGCTATGCGCCATTTGCTCGGATCATCGGCGAGACCCTTCGTTGCTCTGTGTGGTAGCTCGCGTCCAGGACTTGCTTGCCATCGAACGAAGTGGAGCCATGCGAGGTCGCTACCACGTTCTTGGCAAACTATTGTCTCCGCTCGAAGGCGTTCATGCTTCTGACTTGCCGATCGCATCCATTCGTTCACGAATTCAAAACGAAGGGATACGTGAGGTGCTTCTCGCCACGCCGCCAACGGTCGATGGTGAAGCTTCTGCATTGTTCATTGCCCAGGAGATCGGGGACCTCGAGGTCCGTATATCTCGTCTCGCCAGTGGTGTTCCCCACGGTGGAGACCTCGAGTTTGCTGACCAGATTACCCTGGGTCGTGCTATCGACGGTCGACATCAGGTCGTCCATGACTTCAGCGAAAAGGTAGTGTCGAAATGACCCGAGCCATCATTCGAACCGAACAAGCGCCCGCAGCCATTGGTCCGTACTCCCAAGCCGTCCGTGCTGGGGACTTTGTGTTCTGTAGTGGTCAAATCCCGCTCGATCCAGTCTCCGGTCAGGTCGTCGAAGGCGATATTCGGGTGCAAACCGAACAGGTGATGAACAACCTTCGGGCCGTGTTGGAAGCGGCCGGAGGGGGGTTGGACAAGATCGTCAAGTCCACCATTTTCCTAGTTGATCTCGGTGACTTCGGCGCCGTCAACGAAACCTACGCACGATACTTCCAAGGCGATGCCCCTGCCCGAGCTTGTGTGGAGGTAAGCAAGCTGCCGCGCGGTGTGCGCGTCGAGATCGAAGCCACTGCGTATCTTGGAGCGTGAACCCTCATGGCGAAGAAAGAAAAAAAGAAGTCTGGCATCGCAGAATCGTTCGAGCCCAGATTGTTGGCCGCGACCGCTAGCAATGCCTTGGAAATGCTGGAAGAGGTGGGAGACAAAGCCCCTGCCCTCGTGGAAGCATGGGTGCGTGAGTCCAATGCCTTGGCGGTGCATGCCATAGCGTGGGCGGACGATGCCCCAGCCCTCGCCCGAAAAACCGCTCGAAGAGGCCTGAACATCCTCAAAAGCCGCGGAGTTCCTCTTCCGGAAAAAAACAAAAAGCCCGAACCTGCCCCCCAGCCGGCAAGCTTCGAAGCCTGGTATCTCGCTCCCGATCAAAGTGGGGTCAGCGTCTTTACGATTGGCTCTCACTCCGCGGGACAAAATTTCGATATTGTCGACGTTCAAATTCATGAAAACGCCGGCGTCATCGACGTTCGGGTTGGTGAGGCAACTCGCAGCGGCATCCGCTCCGCTTTCAGAAATATCGAAAGCTCCAGGGGGTATGCCCCCGTACCCGTTCCGGTCGAATGGGCACGATGGCATATCGAACAAGCGAAAAAACGCAACGCCACCTCCGGCTTGATCATGCCCCTGGGCTTTGATACGTCGGCCAATCTGCTGAAACCCGTTCCGGAACAAGAGCCTGTTCACCCCATCGAACGGGAAAATATTTCATTGGATGATACCGAGATACAATCTCGCATCTCCGGTTCCAGCACCCTTCACAACGATCCGGAGTTTCGAAGTTGGCTTCCCGAAATGGAGTTCATCAACGAATTGTTGGGGAAAATCGGTCATCGAATCGGACCCGATCCGGGCCAGCAGCAGCAGGAACAAATCACGGCGGTATTCAACGAAGAAGTCGCGGCAGCCACGGATAGGTTTTTCACACCCGATGTCCGACAACGTTTGGCGGAGCGCTTGCGCGATGCCGCCATCTCCGTACATGCCCGTGCGGGCCGAGAACGAACCCTCGATGTTCTTGCCACGGCGGAGGCAGCCAAACGCGCCGGTTTGATCACCTCCCCTCCCAGCGAAATTCCTTTCCTCAAAGATTTTTTCAACAAGGCTCTGGCGCTCGTTGCCGCTTCCCAAGGGGGAAAACTCAATATCCCCATCGCGGCTCCCCCCACGGAGCAACAAGGTCTTGTGGCGCCCCCGGAAGTCTTCGAAGAAGCAGCGAAAACGCGCGCCGGGCGAACAGACTCCGACGCGGAATCGGGATCAGCCTCCGAATAGCCGACAGCCCAACCTTCCGCTGCCTTGCCTCTGTTCAAGATGCAACAAGCATCGAAACGAGGACATGACGAGGCGCTTGCTTCTGCATCAGCACACCAGAACGGTACATCGGCCCGCAAGTTCATCGACAGGCGTTTCCCGGTCGATCCCGATCCAAGTGCGGCAGCGAGGAGAAATCGCAGCCAGGCGAGTTCGAAGCTCCGGCGACATTCCCCAAAGAACGACTTGTAACGAATCAGGAAGATCATCGGCCAGCGCGGCCACGGACATCGGTTTGAGCGATGGGTTTTGACAATCGATGAGCAACACACAGCGCCCTTCCGGGGCAATTCCGAATTCTCGAACGAGTTCGAGCATGTTGCGAAGGATGACGATTTGCACGTGGCTCGCCAAAGAAAGCGACAAGCTGCGAGCGAGGTCTTGGCGGTGGCTGGCTACGAATACAATGGGTTGCGATGATTCTGCCGGGGGCTTGCTCGAATACGTTCCCGCCATGGAAAGGGCCGCTGCCGCGCCCCGCGGAAAGCGACCCGAGGAAATGGGTTTGGCGGCTGGCGGAAACCATGAAGGATATCGCGGTGTTGGCGCGGTTCGGAAAGAGGCCCGGGGCGGGGTCGAATGATGATGCGGAATCGGTGTCGAACGCTGCGACGACGACACCGCCGGCATCCTTGGACGCGACGAGGAGCGTCGGTGCGGAGCATCATGCACGAATGCTGACGGCTGTTGGCGTTGCCCGAGCGATGGAGTCGAGCCGAGCAGCATGTCAATCACGCGTTGCAAGTCGCTGACCATGGCTTCGACGGGTTCGGGGCCGATGGTTCGCGCGAGCGCTTCTCGCAGCGGTCCGGTCACGAAGTCTTGGAGACGGTTTGGATCCGTAGGCAATTGTTCCGCACGTAACCCCTCGAGCGCCTGAGCCAAAATCCCATCTCGAACACGGGGGGTGACGACCGAATCGATGATCTCGCACAGGGCGCAAGCCACTAGATTTCTGGTCTCGGAATGGGTTCGGGGCGGCATGAGTACTCTCAGCTAGCGTAGCACTTCAATCACATGGCATCGAGAACCATGGTCCGCGTGTCCCTCAGCCATAAATCGCGTGCGATGGTATCAGGGTGCGGGTTTGCCCAGACGTCAATAGGAGAAAACGAATTGTGAATGGGATTGCCGGAGGCTTGACCGTCTGCACCGGAACATCGAGGGGAAGAAGCACCATCGAGACATAAAAATAGAACGTAAAATCAATTGGTTATGAAAAATCGATGGTATAGGCACCGTCTTTCATGATTCGTAACGGGGGCATATTTTCACGAATGAGCTGCACCTCGAGCACCTTCACGCGAGGTTGAATTCGGGGAATATAGACACGGTCGATATGCACCACCGCATCGGGACCCGAGAACTGCTTGGGACCCACGATCCCCCCAAAGTGGTCGCTTCGACCAAAAGCGATATGCAAACCGAGCTTTTCATCCAGCAGGATCTCACCAGAAGGCTCGACACCAAACGCATCCAATACCCCGAGCCCCAATTCCGCAATATTGGCGTACGCCGGTTCCTCGGCAATTCTTTTGGCTTCGCGACGTCCCTGTTCCGATTGTTCGGCGTCGATCACCTCGACCGCGCGGTTGTGGGAGATTCGATACGTCACGATATCACCGTCGAGTTCGACCGGAAGCAAACCTTCGGACTGACTTGGATCTGCCTTTCGTTCTCCTTCATACGGGACGATATAGGATTCGCCCGACGGCAGGTTACCGGCCACGCCTGGGTCTGGGAATACGCCACCGGAAGCGTGGGCGGTACGATGGCGAAGATCTAGCCGAAGCAGCCTTTCGGTCGACTGATCGACGAGAAAGCGGCAGGTGGCGGATACGGCTTCATCGAGCAAGGATTTGAGCAGGAGCACCCGACGATTGATTTCTTCGTAGTCGAGGCGAAGGGCTGGGATCATGCTGGGGGAGAAGCCGGGCATGGTGGCGGCGCGAAACGGAAAAGTGCGAGCGGCGATTTTTAGCGGCGCGGTGGCGGAAAACTCCGTGGGAGCCACCAGAAGCGGGTGAGAACGAAATATTTGTTCGAAGGAAACGGCAGGATGGTTGGCCAGCGATTCGGCGTTGGGAGCAAGGGCATCGACTTCGAGGTCAGGGCTTACGTACCATGCCTTCTCTGGCAGGTCCCCGTTATTCGAATGCGCGTTGCGGTAAAGCACGCAATGAACCTCCAACGGGAAGCTTTCGAGCTTGTGTAATCCCGCCACCCACTGTGCCACCATGCGTCGACGCTGCGCCCATGGCTCGGAATCCGCGACCACGGCATCCGGCAAATCGATAAGAAATGCGATGGACCGTTCCGTAGCCCGAGGCTTGAATACTTTGTGAATCAAGGTCGACAACTCTTCGGGCAACAATGACTCCGTCACGGTGGGGCCTCCTCGGACAATGGGACAAACGGGCAACCAATCACGCCGGCGCGCAACCATGCCTACGTGACCTTTTCACAAGGCATCCTGGTCTTCGTCGATCGTGGGCACCTCGAGCGGCGCTTCGAGTACATGGCTGAGGACTTGGTCCATTTTTCGAATCAATCGAATGTCGAGATCTTCACGGACTTCTTTCGGCACTTCTTCCAGGTCTCGTTCATTTCGCTCTGGAATCAGCACGATACGGATACCCGCTCGATGGGCGGCCAATAATTTTTCTTTGATACCACCGACGGGAAGAATATTTCCGCGCAGCGAGATTTCGCCGGTCATGGCAACGTCATGTCGAACGGGAGCATTGAGCAGCAGCGATGACACGGCCACGAACATGGTCACGCCAGCGCTTGGCCCATCTTTGGCTACCGCGCCTGCCGGCACGTGAAGATGCAGGTCGATAAGATCGAGCCAATGGGGGTCGAGCATGAGTTGTTCGGCTTTCGATCGGACGAAAGATACAGCCGTGGTGGCGGACTCTTTCATGACGCTGCGGATATTGCCCGTGAGCGTGATATTGCCTTTTCCGGGCATTTTTGTGGCTTCGATGAAGAGGATATCCCCTCCGTTCGGAGTCCAGGCGAGCCCTGTGGCGACCCCTGGTGTTCCCTTTCGCTCGGCCAATTCTGGGGTGTGTTTGTAGGGGCCCAGCACCAGCTCGACCCTATCGCGGTCGACGACAGCATCGAGTTGTATGCCTTCGGCGAGTTTGACGGCCGTATGGCGGCATACGCTTGCGATTTCACGTTCGAGCCCGCGAACGCCGGCTTCCCGTGTGTAATGGTCGATGATGGCTTCGAGTCCAGCTTTTTGAAAGTCGAGATGTTCGACGGTCAGTCCGTGTTCTTGGAGTTGTTTGGGGACCAAAAAATCCGTGGCGATATGCAATTTTTCGTTTCGCGTGTAGCCGGGTACCTCGATCATTTCCATGCGATCGAGCAGAGGTTCGGGGATCGTTTCCCGGTTGTTGGCGGTCGCCAAAAAGATGATTTGCGACAGGTCGAAGGGCGTATCGAGGTAGTGGTCCACGAACTTGTCGTTTTGCTCGGGGTCGAGGACTTCGAGCAGGGCCGCCGCGGGGTCTCCACGTAGGTCTTTGCCCAATTTATCGACTTCATCGAGCACGAGCACAGGATTGCGTGTTCCCACACGTTTCAGCCCTTGAATGATTCGCCCGGGAAGGGCTCCTACATAGGTTCTTCGGTGTCCGCGCACTTCCGCCTCGTCGTTGACACCTCCCAAGGCAATACGGCCGTATCGACGTCCCATCGCACGCGCGATGGATCTTCCCAGGGAGGTTTTGCCCACGCCCGGAGGGCCCACGAACAGCAAAATCGGGCCTTTTTTGTCTTTTCTGAGCTGCCGTACCGCCGCGTATTCCACGATTCGTCGTTTGACTTTCTCCAAGCCGTAATGGTCTTCATCGAGGGTGCGACGAATCTCTCGAATATCGATATGGTCCGGTGTGGTTTTTGCCCATGGCAAGTCGGCGAGCCAGTCGAGATAGGTGCGCGCCAGGTTCCATTCGGCAGATTGCGGGTGCATGGCTCCGAGCCGGGACAACTGTTTTTTTGCGATTTTTTCAGCTTCTGGGCTCAATCCAGCCTGACGAAGTCTTTCACGTAGCTCCTCGGTCTCCTCATCTTCGCCGCCTTCCCCGAGTTGCTCTCGAATATGTCGCATTTGTTGACGCAGGATCGATTCGCGTTCGGAGTGCCCCATCTCGCTTTGCATGTCCGAAATTTCGCTCTTAACCTTCAGCACTTTGAGTTGCCGATCGATCATTTCCTGCACGAGCATCATGCGTTTTTTGATGTCGAAGGTTTCGAGCACTTGCTGGCGCTCGTCGACAGGAGCGAATTCGGCGGGAAAGCTGGCTACCAACAGGTCCGCGAGAGCACCGGGTTCCCTGACGTTTTCGAGAATACCGTTGAGTTCCTGGGGCAGGGCCGGGTTGCGCGTCAGCAGGGTTCTTGCGCTTTCCCGAAGGTGCGCACTGAGTTGATCCGATTGCTCGTCGTGGTCTACCGGATCGATGATGCGTTGCACCTGGGCGCGCATGAACGGTTCGAGTCCTTGTCCGCTCAACACGCGAAAACGTGCGATACCACTGATCTTCACCGTATATACGGACGGACCGACACGAATGACTTGAACGATTCGAGCGAGCGTGCCGATTTTGTAGAGGTCACGAAACGTCGGCTCATCGGTATCGGACGCAAACTGGGTCAATATGCCGATGGTGGCACGCTCCATGCCGAGGGCGTCTTCGATCAAGCGAACGCTTCTTGGCCTTCCCACATTGATCGGCACCACGGACATGGGAAATAGTACCGAGTTGCGAAGGGGAAGAATGGGGATGCTGATGCCTTCCTGGGCGGCTGACGGTCCGCGACTCATGTCCGAACCGTAATACGGCCCGGGAACAAAGCCAAAGGGGGAGCGGGAAATCACATCGAGCCAACCCCTAAAGGACCTTGTTCCGTAACGATCAGTCGTGCTTGCCGGGCTGGCCTCGTATACTCTGCCCTTCGGAAACTCATCCTTGAACGGTTTGGGCGACGAATCGATCCCATGTGCAACGATATCACCATGAGGCAAAGCGACACCCATCGGGCGCCAGGCAAAAAGAACACGTTTCGGTACCTGTTGCCGTTCGTGGTCCTCACCATGGTCGGCGGCTGCGGAGTCCGCGGCACACCAGTGCGTGGTCCGGCGGAAACGTTACGCGGCTATGCGGACGCTCTCGACCAAAACCGTATCGAGGACGCTTATGCGATGCTGAGCGATGAAGCGAAGCGAGAGATGCCGCTGGATGCGTTTCGTCGCATGGTTCAAGAAAATCCAAATGAAATGCGTGACGTGGCGGAAGCCTTGCGACGTCCGGGTAGTGTT
>Ga0116185_1004727_pt1 | contig 10978 bp, 9 predicted proteins | sample AD_JPNNA7_MetaG_FD_89754 | JGI IMG/M metagenome (GOLD analysis project Ga0116185, IMG submission 89754) | Active sludge microbial communities of municipal wastewater-treating anaerobic digesters from Japan - AD_JPNNA7_MetaG | ecosystem: Engineered > Bioreactor > Anaerobic > Digestate | place... | reverse complement strand
GAGTTCTGTACCAATCCATCAGCGCTGATCATCTCCGTATAACACAGCTCCGCTCCGAAACGCCTGCTCAGAATGCGCATGGGCCAGTTCGTATACCCGGACATGGGGGCAAGAAGGAGGCCATGGGTGAGGGTAAGGTTGTAGAGCTTCATCGGCTTGAATGCAGGCTTCCCTGGTAAAGGCCCGCCCGGGCCATCTCCTCGTGAATCGCATTTCTGATCCTCGATTTATCCAGAGCCCAGGAAGGGGCAGCGAGCTCGCTTGCATGAGGGTCTCCGGTAATCCGCTGAACGACGATATCGTCACGCAGATGTGCAATGAACAACGCAACTGCCTTGACGTACGTGTCCATGCCCAAAGGCGTATATCCTCCCCGCTCATGGAGGCTTTCGAGCACGGTTCCCTTGATGACATAGAGAAGGTGTATCTTGACATCGGTCACAAGCAGGGCGGACAGGAGATTTGCCGTTGCAACGTAATCATCCGTACCCTCGCCGGGGAGTCCGATTATCACGTGGGCGCAGATCCGCATATCGAAGGAGGAAGCGAGCTCTACGGCATCGATGAAAGACTTCACATCATGGCCCCGGTTGATCCGCTTCAAGGTGGCATCGTTTGCCGACTGCAGACCGTACTCGATCCATACGAGACGGTCGTCTGCATAGGTGCTGATGAGAGAGAGTTTGTCGATATCGACACAGTCCGGTCTGGTGCCGACGGCAAGACCGACGATCTCGGGATAGGGCAGAATTGAGTCATAGACAGCCTTTAAGGTGGATACATCGGCGTAGGTATTCGAATACGACTGAAAATAAGCGATGAAGGAACGGGCTTTGTAATGCCTGGCCATGGCTGCGATCTGACTCTTGATCTGCTCGCTCAAGCTGATTCCCTTGGCAAGGGAGCCTGTGCCGGAGCCCTTGGCATTGCAGTAGATGCACCCTCCGGATCCATCCGGACCGCGATGGGGGCAGCCGAGAGATGCATCCAGAGTTATCTTTTGAACCCTCTCCCCGAATCTTTCGCGCAGAAATGAGCTTAAGGTCCGGTACGGAGGCGACTTCGTCATATGAACGGAAAATCGAAACCCATCAGGCCCAGGTCTTTCTTCAGGTCTCGTATGATCTTCTGTACTGCGGGGTTGATGGGAATCCCCTCGGCCTTGCGGCGCTTCACCATGTCGAACTCCTTTTCCCCTGCCAGAAAGATCCTGTCTTTTCCGGGGACCTTCGCGGAAGACCTGACCTCCCTCATGATCGAGCCCGTGATCTTTTTAAAGAGCTCGATGGGGACAAAACTTTCGATGTTGATGGCGATAAAGAAATGCCCGAGCTTGTGGTGGGCTGGCTTGCCATTCTCGAAACCGCTCAGGGCCTGGCCGAAGCTTCCTCCGGTCAGCGAGGCGCAAAGGATCTCGATCATCATGCCGAGCCCGTAACCCTTATGGCCGCCGAGCTCTTCACCAGCACCTCCCAACGGGAGGAGGGATGCCGTGCCTTCCACGAGGGTCTTGAGCAGCTCCCTGCTGTCGGTGGGCTCATTGCCGAGGACGTCTATGGTGAGGCCTTTCGGTGTCGGCTTCCCCTCTCTGGCGTAGACCTCTATCTTGCCGCGCTGGATGGTGGATGTGGCGATGTCCAGGAGGAACGGATACTCTTCATCTGAAGGCGCGCCGAAGCTGATGGGATTGGTTCCGATGACCGGGGCCACTCCGAACGTGGGTGCCACGGAAGGCCGGGCATTCGAAAAGGCGAAGCCGACCATGTTCTGCTTTATTGCCATGTCAGGGTAAAACCCCGTGATGCCGAAGTGAGTGCTGTTGCGTACGCCCACCATGCCGATGTTGGCATCTCTTGCCATGGAAATGGCCTTCTCCATTGCCCGGTAGGCTATGACATGCCCCATGCCGTGGTTCCCATCGATCAGCGCAGTGTTTCCGGTTTCCTTTACCGTGGTCTCTTTTGTTATCGGATTGAGTATGCCGTCATGTATCCGATCCACATACATCTTGAACCGGCCTATTCCATGGGATTCCACCCCCCGCAGATCGGACTCGATAAGAACCGCTGAACAGATCTGCGCGTCTTTTTCCGGGACGCCGAGGGCGATGAATCCCTCCTTCATGAAACGCTCAAGCTCCCGGTAATCCACATACACGATATTAGATGTCTCCATTGGGGTGTCTCCTTAGTATGGTTGATGGAAGCGTTCTCATGGTTGGTACCTCATATCAGATCGATGTGGTTTCGTGAAGAGGAAAGAGATCGGATATCTTGTGTAATTATTCGGATAAAATATTAATCGGGCATGAAGAGCCAGAGCCCCGGTTATCATGGTGAGGGCTCGGTGGGACGACAGAAATGATGCTCTAAACCTGTGTCTGTATCTTGAAGGCTTTGGCGAACTCGATGAATTTCCGGTGATGAGGCAAGGGGGTGAAGTGCTTTCTGGCAATAATGAAAAAGTTCCGCAGTATCCTGGGGCCATGAAGAGGTATCCTGACGAGCAGACCTTCTTTCAATTCCCTCTTAACCGCATGTATCGAGAGAATGGAGATGCCGAGCCCTGAAATGACCGCTTCTTTTATAGCTTCCGACGAGCCCAGCTCACAGGCAAGGTTGAACGTCGAGAGAGGCGGAAGGTTGTTTGCCTTCAGGTAATCCTCCATGATAGACCTGGTACCCGAGCCTCTTTCCCTGAGAACAAACGGCTCATTGATGATGTCATCGACCTTGGCTGCTTCGTATTTCCCCAGCAGGTGATCTTTCGGCGCGACCAGAATCAGCTCGTCTTCCCAGATAGGCTCACAGGTGAGTCTGCTGTCCTGGGTCTGCTTGCCGATGAAACCGATTTCGACCTGGTTTCCGAGCACCATTTCGAGAACATCTTCGCTGTCACCGGAGAGGATATGGACCTTTATATCCGGGTATTCCTCCCTGAGTCCTGTGAGAACCGAAGGCAGGATATACGTAGAGGGGATGGTGCTCGTGCCGACTGAAACATGGCCCGATGCTGTGCTCTTTAAAGAGATGACCTTTTCCCTCGCCTCATCTCTGAGCTTGAGGATCTTCTTGCCGTACGCGAAGAGAATGGATCCCTCACTGGTGAGGGATATCCCGCTTTTCGTGCGTTTAATGAGATTTGCGTTTACGAATGTCTCGAGATTCCTGACGTGTTTGCTCAATGAAGGTTGAGAGAGCATCATCTTTTTTGCGGCATTGGAGAAACTCCGTTCCTCCACTAAGGCCACAAGGGCTTCGAGCTGCTGGAGCGTTATATGTTTGAACTGGTCTTCGGGCATGTCTGGTCTATAACTAACCTGTATGATTATATCAATGCTTAATATAACCATATAGAATTTGACATATTCCATATAGATAAATATCATTGCCGGAAGAGAGATTACTGAGGAAATCCAGTCAAAAGAAAGGGTGGAAAGAGATGGACAAGAAGATCAAGTTGACGACCTTGGTCCACGGCGCCGGTTGAGCATGCAAGCTCGGTCCGGAGGTTCTGGACAAGGCAGTCTGCTCACTGCCTGTAATGACTGATCCCAATCTCATTGCAGGCATGGAAAAACCCGATGATGCAGGCGTATACAAAATCAGCGATGATAAGGCGCTTATCCTTACCGTAGATTTCATAACGCCTGTAGTCGACGACCCCTATCTCTTCGGGCAGATCGCCGTGACAAACGCCCTGAGTGATGTTTACGCCATGGGGGGAAAGCCTCTTCTGGCAATGAACATCATATGCTTCCCCAAGGATGGAGATATCACCATTCTCCAGGAGATTCTGCGGGGAGGATTCGATAAGATGGCTCAGGCCGGGGTGCTGCTCGTGGGAGGACATAGTGTGGACGATCCCGAAATCAAGTACGGCATCTCCGTAACCGGCTTTGCCCGCCCGGAAAGAATCCTCAAGAATACCGGGGCAAGACCCGGGGATAAGCTCATCCTCACGAAACCCATCGGAACAGGTATCATCTCTACAGCCATCAAGGCTGACATGGCTGTGCCGGAGGCTGCAGACGAGATCCAGAGGTCCATGAACACCCTCAACAGGATTCCCTCGGAGCTCATGGAAGAATACGAGGTTCATGCTTGCACCGATGTTACGGGGTTCGGCCTTCTCGGTCATGCCTGTGAGATGATCGAAGGATCTGATGCAGGAATGGTGATCCATTTCAAACAGGTGCCGGTGTTTAAGGAAGCCCTTGAATATGTCCGCATGGGTCTGATACCGGGTGGCGCATATCGCAATGAGGAATTCAGAAAGGGCGTTGTCAGAACGGCACAGGGCATTACCGGAGATATGATGAAGATTCTTTTCGATCCTCAGACATCAGGCGGTCTGCTCATAGCCCTTTCCGCGCGTCAGGCAGAAGCGTTCCTTGAAAAGCTCCATTCTCAAGGGGTAACGGAGGCTGCCATTATCGGCGAGGTCACGTCTGAAAACCCCGGGAAGATCATGGTGAAGGAATAGCACACCTTGTTATGGTCATCGGATTTTTCTATCTTACTAGTTAGTATATGGAAAAGATCATTATCGACGGGCCGCATCAGATTATTGCTGTCGGTGATTCTCTCACTGCAGGGTCACAGCCTGGAGTTAACGAAAATGCTCCCTTTGCAGACTATCGCACGAGAGAATTGATTCGTACATCCTATCCCTATGTTCTTTCGGAGATACTCTCGGCCTCTCTCGGGCCGAGGCTCATCCGGAATCTCGGAAGGAGCGGGAGTACCACGAGGGACTGGCTTCCCGGCAGCACCTGGATGAAGAAAGATGAGCCGGATTTTCCCCTTAACGGCAGACCTCTCGACGATATTCTGGAATTGAGAGATACGATGAAAATCTGCCTCATGATGCTCGGGACAAATGACGTAAGCAGCTCGATCGTGCCAGACTTTATCTCGAAGGCTGTTAAAGGCATCTCCGGTTATGAAGATGATAATTTCCTCATTACCAGAGAGAATCTCATTGTCACCCTCATGAGTTTAAAAGAGAAAGGTCTGGTGACATATCTGGCAAAGATCCCTCCCAATGCCTACCGGGGAGGATTGTTCTTCTTCGGCCTCGACAGGCTTTATTTCTCCCTCAAGTCTGTCCAGGAAAAGCTGGATAGTTATACCAGGATGGTCAACGAGAGAATTGAAGAGATATGGACATCTTATCCTCACCTTGCACGGAAGGGCCCCGATTTCTATCATTTTTTCAAAATGAGGGATGATGTATGGTGCAAGGACCACCTGCATCTGAACACGCTTGGTTATCGACTTATGGCCTGGTCATGGGCAGAGCTGATCAAGTCCGAAGGAGTAGATATAAGGGTTTAGTCTCCATCGAACATCGGATATGGCGAGTAAGGACTCGAAACATGAGTTTTAAAGGGGGCGGTTATGTGTGATACCTTTGCCATAGGGAAGGAATTGACCTCTTCAGGGAATCTCGTCTTTGCGAAGAATTCAGACAGAGAGCCGGATGAAGCTCAGGTAGTCGTATCCTTGCCGCGCAGAGAGGATGCACAGGGACAGTCTCTCCGATGCACATACATAACCATACCCCAAACGCAGAGGAGCAATGCAGTCCTGCTCTGCAAGCCCTTCTGGATCTGGGGCGCGGAGATGGGGGTAAATGAGAACGGGGTAGTAATCGGGAATGAAGCTTTATTCACAAAGGTGAAGCCCGAGAAAACCCCCGGTCTGATCGGTATGGACCTCTTGCGCCTTGCCCTTGAACGCTCGGGCACGGCTGATGAAGCGCTTGAGGTGATCATAGACCTGTTGCGTCGGTACGGGCAGGGAGGTGCCTGCGGTTACCGGGATAAGGGCTTCGCCTACATGAACTCATTTCTGATCATGGACCGGAATGAAATCATTGTCCTGGAAACGGCAGGAAGGGATTATGCCGTAAAGAAAAGCAGAGATTTTGCGGCTATCTCCAATAAGATAACCATCGGCGACGATTGGGAACGATCGAATTTGGAAAGAGGCGCAGACTTCAAATCATACAGCGACCCGCTCATCTCGTACTTCTCCGGCAGCAGCCAGAGGAGGGAGCAGGTTGTGCGCAGCATCAGGAACCAGCCTCGTAAATTGGGACTGGAGGAAGTATTCAAAATACTTCGTGGGCATAACGGCAGCGGGCCGTTCAATGGATGTAATCGGGATGTCTGTATGCATGCAGCCGATCCGTTCATCAGAAAGTCGCATACAACAGGCTCGCTTGTGGTTGAGCTTGATTCCTCTTCAGGCTTTCGCGCCTTTGTAACTGCTGGATCGACCCCGTGTCTGACCCCATTCAAGCCGATCCTTCCCGGTGAAATGCCGGGGGGAATCGACAGGGGAGGCCCAAGGTATGGGAGTGATTCATACTGGTGGAGGCACAAGCAATTCTGTATACATGCAGAGATGCGCCTGTCGAAGGTTGCGGAGCCTATTTCAAGCGAGATCCGGGATATCGAGTCATACTATTGCATGAACATGCCTGTGCACCAGTGGGATGACATGGACGAGATCCTCCTGTCCAGGTGCCGGGAGGCGTTCATCCGTTCGTCGATGCTCGATGATAAATGGCTTCATAAGATGAGCAGGATAGAGAAAGACCATCGTCTGATACATAATACCTTCTGGTCAATAACCGCACGGAGAAACGGCATACCCCTCACGTGAAAATCCGATGATCCGGGAAAGCTCAGGCTTCTGTGATGGTTCGGATCTTGGCCGTTTACCGAGGTCCATGAAGAGCCTGCCTAAGGCAAGTTGTTCGCCATGAGCAGATAAACCGGTATCCTGCTGCCCCGTAAGTCTTTCCCTGAAGGTGCATGAACTTCAGCCCGATTCTGCAGAACTGATTGATGAAAATTACTGCTGTTGAGGAGTGATGATTTAAAAGGATTCTTAATGGTATGAGGATGATGGGATTATGAGCGACAGATACAGATTCGTCGGCCCTCTCTGTGATTTTGCTGCAATGATTTTCAGCGCAGGGCAGATCGATAAGTGCAAGACGGCCATGCATGATCATATAAAACCTGGTGATAAGGTTCTCTTTGCCGGGGTGGGGCAGGGGGCCGATGTAATAGCAGCCGCCGAGAGGGGTGCCCGGGTAACGGTGGTGGACATCTCTCGGACGAGGGTGGACATCTTTTCACAAAGGATATCGGAGAGACAGTTTCTTCATCCTGTCAGACAGATCCACATGGACATCTTCAAGTTCGAGGAATACGGCAATTTCGATATGGTATGCATCAATTTTTTTCTCAATGTATTCTCCCGGGTGGTTGTCCTTCCCCTATTGGAACATCTTACCAGGCTGGCAAGAGAAGACGGGTATGTGGCCATCAGTGACTTCGCCCCTCCGTCAGGCAGACCCATAGCAGGGATCATCCAGAGCGCTTACTGGTATGTTGCGGATCTTTTCCTGATCATTTTTGCCAATAATGCTCTCCATCCGATATATGACTACCAGGATATGCTTGAGGGATTGGGCCTTACAATCGAGGAGGTGAAATACTGCCGAGTGCTCTTCGACAACAGGTATTACGCGATCCTTGCGAAAAGGCACTAAACCCCGCTTATAAGTATGCAGAATGCATTGCCGGAATCATCCGGTCATGAAAACCTCTTCTTTGAAAGTGTGTAAATATTTTCACACCATGAAAATATAACCACCTTCCCAATTACCATTCAAGTTATTGATAATACAATAAGTCTACCAATTAATATCAGTTATACCCTGATATAAGACTAGTAAACGTTTCGTATTTTGGGGGATTTTTTTTGGCATGTTTCATGATTAATACTTATTTCATGAAAAAGTATTCAATGGCTGAATTTCCAGAGAACAGCATCCTGCAATCGCATGATATTTTTCTGAAAGGAAGGGAGTCATGAGGAATACGAATGTTGAACAGAAAATAAGGCCTCTCAACAGCTTCTCAGAGGTTAGGAGCCACGTTGCAATATCACCCATTGTCCTGAAGAAAATCTATGTGAACGGAAGTCTGAGAAATCTCGATGGCGGCGTGAGCTTCCACATCAGGAATCAGATGAGGGATGCAGTGCTTCATGGCATCAGCGAGCTTTCTATCAATCAGACAGCGATACCTCTTGATGAGGTGTATGTCGGAAATAACGGCTCGAAGACGAGGGCAGACAAGATCGGCCTGAACGACACTATTCCTTTCCCCCTGGGTGAGAGCATCGAGATCGTCGCCAGGATTCAGCCGTTGAACAAGAATCAGGAACATCAGATAGCCCTGAGCCTTGAAACAGAGCCTTATGGGGAGCTGAGCCTGGATGCCATGGATACGGTAGAGGAGACGAGGCCGGAACAGACGCGAATCCCCTGTAACAAAGAGGCCAATTATGACATGGAGATCATCCGCAAGAGGCAGGATTATGTCGAGGACTACTCCGGTGTAAAGCTCCGGCACATAAAGCACTACTCTTTCGATCCGGCAGTCACCAGGGGAAACATCGAGAATTTTACCGGAGTGGCGCAGATTCCCATGGGATTTGCGGGTCCCATCAAGGTCAATGGTGAATTTGCCAAGGGCGAGTACCTCATTCCCCTGTGCACGAGCGAGGGAACCCTGGTTGCCTCATACAACCGCGGGATGAAAATTATCAATATGTGCGGCGGCATAACAACAACCATTATTGAAGATCATATGCAGCGCGCCCCGGTCTTCGTGTTCGAATCATCGAGACAGGCTCGCGATTTTTCTCTCTGGTTCGATGATCACATGGACCAAATCCGCCAGCAGGCGGAATCAGGGTCCAAGGTGGCCAAACTCCTCGATGTGGAGAAATATCACGCGAGCAAGTTCGTCTACCTTCGATTCAACTTCTATACCGGAGATGCAGCCGGACAGAATATGGTGAACATGGCCACCTTCCTCGCATGCAACTGGATCCTCTCCCAATATAAGGAAATTCAGCACTTTTATATGGAATCAAATGTGGCAACAGATAAGAAGTGCTCAATGATCAATACCCTGAAAACCAGGGGCAAAAGGGTCGTCGCCGAGCTCAATATTCCCCGGGATGTCCTCATTCATCACATGCGGGTCGACCCTGACACCCTGGTCTACCACAGCCAAGTGGCAAACGTCGGGGCCTTCATGGCAGGCTCGAGCAGCAACGGGCTCCATGCTGCCAATGCCCTTGCCGCAATGTTCATTGCAACCGGACAGGATATTGCGAATATATCCGAATCTTCGAACGGCATCATGTATGCCGAGGTGCTTCCCGATGGCAGCCTGTACGGATCACTCACCCTCCCTTCTCTCATCGTCGCCACCTATGGAGGAGGGACAGGGCTTCCTACCCAGAGGGAATGCCTGGAAATTCTCGGATGCTATGGCAAGGGGAAGGTCAATAAGCTTACGGAAATCGTTGCAGCTGTAGCACTCGCAGGGGAACTCTCCCTGGCATCGGCCATCTCATCACTGGATTGGGTGACCAGCCATGAGAGGATGGGGAAGAATCGTTAGGGTCAAAAAAGGGGGGTAGAACAATGGGAACGAGTATCAGACTCACATCCTTAGGCACACAGACCCTGGATAAACCTTTTGGGATTCATCTCGATGAGCGCAAGACGAAGGTGCAGCTCAGAGAGATCGGGATCGACATGTTCAGCCTCGAGGAAAGGATTTCCTACCTTAAGAAGTATGGGAACCACTGCATGTCCTTCTCGCAGTTTCAGCCGGGAATGCATTTCTTCGACATATCGGGTATCGGATATATAACTTATCGCAAGCAGTGGGGAAGCCGCTTCGTCCTGGCAGATCCTGTATGCGATGAAAAGCACCGCGAATATATGGTCAGAGAATTCCTCAAGGACAAGACGAATACAAACTTCATACAGATATCCGAATCTTTTGCAGATCTGCTTTACGAAAAATTCGGCTATTACGCATCCCAGTTCGGTATTGAATCCATAGTCGACCTGAAGAACTGGGATCTGAAAGGCAAGAAGAAGCAGGTCTTGCGGACATCGATCAATAAGGCACAGAAGGACGGCGTCCGGTTCGTTGAAATGAATTCCGGAAACAACGATGACGAGCTTACCAAGGAATGGCTCCGCACCAGAACGATACGATCCCGGGAGGTCGTTTTCCTCATCAGGACAAAGGACCAGAAATACCAAGAGGGTACCAGGAGGTTTTACGCCTTCTTGGGCGAAGAGCTCCTCGGCTTCATTCACTTCGATCCGGCTTACGAGGATGGTAAGATCGTTGCCTACGTTCCAAATATCTCCCGTTTCTCTCCGAAATTCAAGCAGGGGATCTTTTATCCCCTCATGGTCCACGCCATGGAAAAATTCAAGGAAGAGGGAATTCCCTATCTTTACCTTGGGATCTCCCCAACAGTGGTTGACGCCCAGAACAAGCCCTGCGAGTCCGTAATTGTAAAGATGATCGTCAGGCTTCTCTATAATTATGGTAATATGTTCTATAGCTTCAAGGGCCTGCACTTCACCAAATCGCGGTTCCAGGGTAAAGAGGTCAAGACGTTCTGTGCGCACAAGTATCGTATGCCTGCGATATCATTCCTCGGGTTATTCAGAATGTGCCACCTCATCTAATCTTGATTGATCGATTCCGGCTGGCTTTGCATGGGAGTACGGCCAGCCGGATCAGTAAATCCCTGCGTCTAAAAAGCGCTTTCCCTCGCAAATTCGAGGATAGGCCATTCCAATGATACGGATGCTCTTCTGAGCCTCATATCAGGATTGGTTGCAACCGGGTGGCCGACAACCTTCATCAGGGCTATGTCGAAATACGAATCTGTGTAGAAATAGCTTTCCGCCAGTTCTACCCCGTTGCGAGATGCCCATTCCTGGGCGTACATTCTTTTGCCTTCACCATAGCACAATGGTTTGATGATCTTGCCGGTCAGTATACCGTCTCTGACTTCCACCTGCGTGCAGACGATATCCTTGATTTCAAGAAGCTCGGCCATCGGTT
>Ga0116185_1004720_pt1 | contig 10986 bp, 13 predicted proteins | sample AD_JPNNA7_MetaG_FD_89754 | JGI IMG/M metagenome (GOLD analysis project Ga0116185, IMG submission 89754) | Active sludge microbial communities of municipal wastewater-treating anaerobic digesters from Japan - AD_JPNNA7_MetaG | ecosystem: Engineered > Bioreactor > Anaerobic > Digestate | place... | reverse complement strand
TTCTCGTACTTTTTCTTGATCTCATCGGGCAGGCCCGCGTAATTTCCGATGATTTTGCGGCAGTGCGGGGAACCGCACCTGCATTCCATCTGCCAGTCATCGACAGTGACTACCGGATAGTCGGGTTCTGGTTCATCCCCACGCATGTGGGGAACTCTCTGGTTTGACTCGGTGACGCACCGTTATGCACGGTTCATCCCCACGCATGTGGGGAACTCTTATTTTCTTCACCGAAAAAATCCACTATTTCCGGTTCATCCCCACGCATGTGGGGAACTCGGAAACATCCGCAGGTGTTCGACCAGAACCAACGGTTCATCCCCACGCATGTGGGGAACTCATAAATACTTGGAACGCGACGGCGACGAGGTCTGGTTCATCCCCACGCATGTGGGGAACTCCGCGAGCTACTCGCGTTACCTGGCCTGACCGTTGGTTCATCCCCACGCATGTGGGGAACTCGAAAGTATGGATGATATTTCTATTCTTACACTTGGTTCATCCCCACGCATGTGGGGAACTCGTCTCTATGAATGCTTCGAGGTCTTTTGCTGTTGGTTCATCCCCACGCATGTGGGGAACTCGCATCCGGATCGAACCCAGCCGGATAATCAATCGGTTCATCCCCACGCATGTGGGGAACTCTCATGGTTCATGACATTGACCTTGCGCTTCAGTGGTTCATCCCCACGCATGTGGGGAACTCGTCCGGATGGCACTCGACGATTGTCTCTCTGACGGTTCATCCCCACGCATGTGGGGAACTCGACAGTCCCAACGGTGAAGAAACCGAAGAGATTGGTTCATCCCCACGCATGTGGGGAACTCTAGGAATTTAGATATAAAAAAATAGAGAATAGGGTTCATCCCCACGCATGTGGGGAACTCTTGCCTCTTCCTCTTCTGAAAGGTCAACGTATTGGTTCATCCCCACGCATGTGGGGAACTCGGCAAAGCGACAAATCGCTTATCTATGTCGACTGGTTCATCCCCACGCATGTGGGGAACTCATGAGTGTTTCTTGTTTTGTTCCATCTGTGAATGGTTCATCCCCACGCATGTGGGGAACTCCCAAGATCAGAGAGTCCCTTCAGGATGCCGAGTGGTTCATCCCCACGCATGTGGGGAACTCAATATATGTCAGGAAATCCTCTGCCTCGACTTTGGTTCATCCCCACGCATGTGGGGAACTCATTTTTGTAGTATGTGTGGCTGTTATCGTATTAGGTTCATCCCCACGCATGTGGGGAACTCCGCGAGCTACTCGCGTTACCTGGCCTGACCGTTGGTTCATCCCCACGCATGTGGGGAACTCCGATTGGTGGCAGCGGTCAGGCTGGATTCGAATGGTTCATCCCCACGCATGTGGGGAACTCGTCTCTATGAATGCTTCGAGGTCTTTTGCTGTTGGTTCATCCCCACGCATGTGGGGAACTCGATGCTTTCTTAAATCGTCGGCCCATTGATAAAGGTTCATCCCCACGCATGTGGGGAACTCAACCTGCCGGCTGACCTCACCCGGTCCATCTGTGGTTCATCCCCACGCATGTGGGGAACTCATCTCGTATCCCAACGGCTGGTATCACATCAACGGTTCATCCCCACGCATGTGGGGAACTCAGACCTGGAAGGCGACCCGGGCGGAGTTCATCCGGTTCATCCCCACGCATGTGGGGAACTCGGATACCTTCCATCCGGGCCCGGAGCCTCTTGTGGTTCATCCCCACGCATGTGGGGAACTCTTATTCCTTCAGATAATAGTGTGAACGGACTGTGGTTCATCCCCACGCATGTGGGGAACTCACAAGCGAAGGTCTTGAACGAGCCCGCAATAACGGTTCATCCCCACGCATGTGGGGAACTCATGGGAAAGGTCGCGCCAATTCCCCGCGTTTTCGGTTCATCCCCACGCATGTGGGGAACTCGTTTTTTCCGGGACTTTGCCGTTGTATTTCTTTGGTTCATCCCCACGCATGTGGGGAACTCCTATTGTCAGGAAGGATTCTGCAAAGCGCATCGCGGTTCATCCCCACGCATGTGGGGAACTCTCTTCAATTTATATATGACTAAAAAAAGTCATATATCAGTCTTCTGTTTTCTTCTCTGGCAGGAATGAAATTAATTTGATACCATCCATCTCACGTGGAATTCTCCTGTTCACACCAACTGTTTCGAAATCGTACCCTGCATCGTTCGGGGCATGCCAGGCCATGACCGCACTCCCCCGTCCAAGGCCAAGGATGACCTGTTTCCATATCATCTCCCTGACCTTGCTTGAATAGTTACCGATGTATACACCCGCACGAATTTCAAGAAGCCACACGGCAAGTCTTCCACGGAGTGAGGGGGGTGCATTTTCCGTCACTATCACCATGAGCCCCATGCTCTCACTCCTTCTCGAATGCAGGGGGAATTGAATCCTCATACGGCCTGGGCATTTCCATTCCACTCGCCTCAAGGACTTCCTGGATGGTCGGGATGATGCGTTCCAGAATGTTTTGCTGCCGGAACAGGTCACGGCATCTCTGCCTGACCTGTCGTTCGGGGTGAACGGGACGCTGCCCCGCAACTTCGAATGCTGCCGGGACAACGGTTTCAAATTTGAAGAGATCGGCTATGTCAAAAACAAAGGAAAGAGGATCACCGGTATGGAGAAAACCCAGAGACGGCGAGTACCCGGCAGCCAGGATGCCCGCTTCAACAACCCCGTACAGGCAGGAATTTCCGGCACTGAGACACTTGTTGGGAAGGTCAGAAGCGCCCCAGTTATGGGGATCATACTTCCTCCCTTCCCAGCGGACCCGATACCGCTGCGCATATTCTTCGTACAAGCTCCTTACCCTCACACCTTCAAGTCCGCGCAGCTGGTGAATGGTCAGGTTCGCGTCCGGTTTTTCACCAAACCGGATCTCAAACATTTTCCGGACGACACGGCGGCGACCCTCGGGGTTCAGGGAGATTGATGCCTGGTACAGGAGCCTGTCGGACCGAGCGCCACCGGGATGCCCGGTGGAATAGAGGCGGACTCCCCCTTCTCCCACCCATGCAAGAAGGCATCCGGCCTGGGCGGCCAGCCTGACTGCAGCATGGGACACCCGTGTCCCCGGCTCAAGCATGATGCAGGCAAGTCCCCCGACAGGAATCTGGACCCTGACACCGCGGATGTCCACGAGGACAAATGCCCCGTCGATGACATCCAGTTCACCATATTCCAGAAAAATGATGGAGATCCTTTCTTTGAGGGAAATAGGTTTGATTATCGGGGGAACCGGAGCCATCACTCTGTCATGCGGGTTTTATCATCATCATGCCGCAGCCAAAACCCTTGGCGGGCCCGATTCCCTCCGCAAGAGCTTTCCTGAAAAGTTCAGGATCCGTGACCTTCAGGGTACCTGAGAAATCTATTGTGCTGATCTGGACATTCCTGTTTTTCTCACCCTGGAGAAAGCTGATCTGCCTGTAGGCACCCGCGATCACACGCTCTTCATCGACTGAGAAACCATATTTCCCAGCCCTCTCCTTCAACCATCGCACTCCCTCCTGCTGAACCAGGTCAGCCATCCGGACGACCGTTCCACATGGATCCTGGCTGCCACGGATGATTCGTTTGGCATCCATCACCACATCATGTCTCCGGTGGAAACGCCGCCCTTCTTGATCAGGAGGTGTCCACCGGGTCCTGACCGGGTTGGCACGAAGAGAGAACCACAGACGCTGGCCACTGAATAAGACCGGATTGTATTCCTTTGTCTCGATCGCCCAGATTGAGCCGTTATAAACCGGTTTCCTCCGGGAGACAGAGTAGATGACAGGCCGGTTCCGGACATAATCAACGCGATAGAGGAAATCCCGCGTTCTCATCTCCCCATCGGAATAAAGATCCCAGACCATCGCGTGAATCTGGTAAGGTCCGGTGGCAATCTTCCAGAATTCAGGGGATAGAGATGCGTCAGGTCTGATGCGTATCCGCGAAAAATACACACTTTCACCCGCCTGCAACAGGCAATCTCACCATGCCATAGTGCTCAGTCCGGTTCGAGAATGTCCACCTCTTCCGGCTCAGAATCTCATCCCTTCGTGGAACGGAATGGGACGCATCGATGCCCGGCACCCCGTCGCTCTCCCAGTACATCGCAGCAGAATCGGAAAAATCGAATCTCCCCAGAATCCTTGCACAATCCTCCTCTGCCCGGGAAAATGCCTCAATAAGCGATGGGGCATCGACAATCCTTGCCCTGACAGGGAGGCCCGGCGGGCACGATTTCCTCCCGAGGTAGAGACAGAACCGCGGTCTGTTGAGGGCCTCTGCGATTGCATCAAGAGAATAGGGGACACTCTGTCCCCTCTCCCACAGGCAGATATGGACGAACGTATCACAGCGATACTCGCGCCAGGATTCAATGGAATTCAAAAGAGCCCGGCCAATCGAGAGCTCATCCTTCCTCGTCCTGATATGCCGTGCTGATCTCAATGCAGATTGGGGCGGTGTCTGGATTATATGTTAATCGCTAAGAGGTATACCCGGATCCCGTACGAGACACGCCATTCCGAGCGACCGGGATAGTCTTGTGTGCAGGTCCTCCTGTTCGCGCAAAATCCCAAGGGCTGCTCCCACAAGTCCTAAAACGGCGGATTTCGTGGGATGATCAGAGGAATGCCTGTCCTCTCCGACCGCGATCTCTCCCCAGGACGCCATGGGACCATACAGCGAGAACACGCAATACCGCGTCATATTCATCTTGCCACAAATTTCAGCACGGATTCAAGGGATCCCTCTCCGGTTACGGCGTTCATCGAGATCCACTCGTCACAGCACCTGCCATACACTTTCTCTATCGTCGTGCGTGTCTCTTCGAGCGCACGAATCGCAGAAGAAAGGATATCATCACCCCGGATCGGCCTGACGAATGCAACGGCCAGGGAGCGTGGCTGCTGGGTGCCGCGTTCTGCAAGGAGATAGGAAGCATATGCCCGTGACGCAAAACTCGCCTGTTTTCCCCCCGGAGCAACCTTCGTGGCGGCCTCGGTAAGCGCTGCGATCGCCCGTGAGGCAAGTTCGCTGTTTCCACCCAGGTTCCCGGCAAGAAGGTCGCGGTCGATGCACATGTACAGGTAATACAATCCCGATGCGAATTCAAACTGGCCGATATGGGCTGATCCGGCATCTGTCTCGAGACGGTTGAGGTCATCAACCGCGGTGAAATAGTCGTCCTCCACAACAACATCGTGGACGGTGATAGCATGGGCGACCTGGACGGCTGCCTCGGTATTGTATGCCGGCGTATTCGCAAACATCCTCCCGAACATGGCGATATCCACAGCGGTATGATTCTTCCTCAAAAGATCAAGGTCTTTCTCTTCAGGCGCCTTTGCGGACATCGCACACTTCTCAAGAAGAGCATCAATGGCCGAAATCTCCTCGGGACTGTAGTGGACGATCTGCTCTGTTTTGAGATCATTCTCCTTTGTAGTGACCTTACCGAACTGCTCTGCAATCAGCCGTGCCCATTCCTGTGCCTCTTTCTGGGACACGGCCTTCCGGGAGGCGGGCTCTCCGGTACACGCAAGGACGTTTTTCAGAGTGCTTCCTGTACTGAGTGCGGCGGCAATTTTGTTTCCCATCTCTCTCGTCCGTATCCCTATATGCCCTGCGAGAGCGGACTGAAACAGTTCCGACTGCCTCCAGGCACGCTTCAGACTCTGCGACGAGATACGGAGCCTCTGGGTATTGCCAAGGATCGCAGTCTTCGGTCGGCCAAGGTCGTCCCTGTTCAAGTTCGACGGGGGATATGATGCGAGAATGTGAAGCTGGATAAATTCAGTCATTTCCTGTCACCTCAAACGATTTTTCCGTAATAATCGAATGCCCATTCCTTCCTTGTTTCCCGGGTCCACCAGTAGAGACTGCGGGCGAGATCCGGGATATTCACGGTTCCATCAAGCAGCCTGACGGCCCGGATCCCTTCGCGGAGAAGGGTTGCAGGATCCCGTATCGTGAGGAACTTCCTGAATCGCAGATTACTCATGACCGGCGACTCTTTTCCGGGCGGTTTTCGTGCAAGCTGTGCAGCACATCTCTCCGATCCATCATGAGCTTGTGCATGCGAGAGGACTGCTGCAACGATACAGAGGGCTTTATCATTGATATCTCCAAACGCAGAGAGCATCTTCCTGAGCCGGTAGTATGCGGGAACGAACATGACGTCTTCGGGCGATGTGCAGCGCCTGAGATCTGCTCTGTCCCCCCGGTTCTTGTCGAGGCTCTCCCACCACTCCATGAGAACTTCACAGACACGTGGGTCTTTGAATTCTACCTTTCTCTTCTGTTGTTTAATCATCTTGCCACCTTCCTGGGAAGACCCAGTATCTTCCCGATTCTTGGCGATCCCGGCGATAGGGTCATTGCAAGGCGTTTTCGTGCCTTTACCACGGCACAGGGCCTGACTTCGTCAACGAACTCGGCCTGGGCATAGAAGTCAAAGAGCGAGAGTCCGGTTGCCCGGATATCCTTCACCCATTCCGCCTTCACAGGCTCGACCGGCTCTCCCGATTCCAGTGCTGACTTGAACATCCCGATCGTCTGGTAGAAAAGAGATTCCGTCTCGGCCCAGAACCTTACCTTCACAATCGGGATATTCGAGGGTGCATTACCGGGCAGCAAGGGTCCTGCTATGGTCTTCTCTCCGCATTCCTTTGAATAGAGAGCATCTTTTACTGCTCCGTGAACAACGTCTGCCGAGTACTGTGCAGCGCGGATGACCTGGGCGGTATTCCGTTCATATTCCTCCCTGATTTCTTCCTTGACAGAGAGGAGCGGCATAACGCTGTCGTACCAGCACCGGGCCTTCACTTTGTCAAAGTCATACCCAAATGCCCAGAGTCGCGGGGTTTTCGGGAGAAGGCCCCATACATCACCTGATATGCGATGGAACCTGCTGACGACGCGGGCGATCTCCCGTCCCTCTTCAGGATCGTTCTGGACAATCCCAAGCCAGTGACGATACACAATCCCCTCGCGGGAGAGATGAACCGGCAGCATTGTCTCTTTTTCCTTCTCTTTTTTCCTGTAATACGGTGTCAGGACATGCCGCCAGCTCTCGTCGTACTGGATTCCATAAGGTTTCGTTTTATATGAGCTGATTCCTGAATCCGTGTGCTCTCCGCATATATCACAGATCGCTTCGTTCAGTTTTCCGGTCTCAAGCAGGATTCGACGACCCGTCCCCCAGAACATCTGGAGCTGGCTTGCATCCGTAATACTCACCTTCCGTCCCCGCGTACTGCCCCCGCCAGGTCCGGACACGCTCATCCAGGGGAAGATATCGTGCATTTCGCTTTTCCGGTCCGCCTTTAATCCCGCGAAAAATTCGCTCTCCGGCAGCACATTCAGCCAGATGGTCTCTGCCAGGGAATCGCCAAGGATCACTGTCGTAAGTGGCCCGCCACCGCGGAGACCGGTCATGTGACCCTTCCCGCCCTGTGGTCCGTTGATCTGGAGAGTCATGAGGGCCAGCGCAGCACATGCGGGACAGAGGTTTTGGACAGTATTCCTTTTTGAGAAAAAATCCCGGTTCAATTTAAGCGTATTATCTCCTGGCATCCCGATAACAAGCCACTCGATGGGGATTTCATCTCCATCAGAGCAGGATGGATCCTGCATAAACAGGGAACCGTCCCCACCAAGATTGAAAGCAGGAGCAACGGTTGCAAACCTCTCCCGGACAAATGAAGGATCGGGCGGCTCCTGGAGTGCATCGAGCCATTCGAAATCAGAGGCTGGTGCCATTGTTGTCTGTGCAAGACCAATCAGGAACTGAACGATACTCCCCTGGAAATCGGGGCGGCTTGTCGCGAGGGAAGCAAGCTTAATCTCCCTCTTTCGATCGAAGATCTCCCAGGGAGCAAGATGCACCCGCGAGCCGTCGGCATGCATGCAGGGGATCCAGGGATCCTCGATCAGGTTGAGCAGTCTTTCGGAAATGGTGGATCACCCCCCTGGTTTCCATAGGATTGTCTCATGATTCTGACAATCTCTTCATGAATCATGAATGAAAAGTCCCTCCTCTTTCGTATACGAAATGCGGATTGATTTTCCATCATCCCGTACAAATGTATTCTCCCATCTGTTCCCGTCAGCATGGTAAATCAGGGGAACAGGAATTGCATTCCTCCCCTTGTCATGCATCTTTGGAAATGCACGATTCACAATTTCTTCCAATTCCTTCACATAAGTGATTCCTCCAATCAATGCTCTCCGGACTGAAACCTGGCTCATCTCCCAAGAGTACTCACCTGCGGTGCAGAGAGGCCGTATAGTCTTCTGCTCCATGTCAAGGACCCCCAGCCGGAGAGTGACCGATGGTTCCGCAAGCCGGGTGGGAACATCCTTATCCTCCGGCCAGGGTCTCCCTTCCATCGTGTATCCTTTTTTGAAATTGATAACACTGGTAATCGCACGACCTCTCTTTTCGTGTTCGTCCATAAACTCCCTGTCCCTCTCCGCAAGCGCCGGGGGAACCCGGGATTCAGCTTCCTTCCCGTACACCCATTCGACACATTCCCGTGCCTCTTGCGGCATTCTGAACCCTCCCTTCCTTCTGAGTATCTCGAGAGTGAGCCAGAGCTGGCAATGAGAGGGGTAGACCCATGAGCCACCGGGGAATTTTTCATAATACCAGTTTTCCCCGGGATTTTCACTCCAGGGTGGTGCATAAATCCCAAGAATAGGGTTACCTCTCTCGCCCCGGGAGTGCCTGTGGAGCCTGCCCGCCCTCTGAATGACGAGATCGATCGGGGCAAGGTCTGTGACCAGGAAATCAAAGTCCAGATCGAGCGACTGTTCGACAACCTGGGTCGCGACCAGGATCCTGCCTGATCTCATCTCCGGAACACTCTCCTTTCCAAACATCCGGATGACATCGTTTTCCCTCTCCAGTCTGTGGCCGAGGGTGAAGCGGGCATGGAAGAGAAGGACATCGGAGGGATTATCAGCAGAATCCCTTATCCTCCGGTACCCCTCAAGAGCATCCCGGACGGTATTCCGGATCCAGCAGGCGCATCGTCCGGATTGAGCTATCCTGATAAGTTCAGAGATGACCTCATCTTCCGATTCGAAAAATACACATGAAATACTTCTGCCGGTCCCGGGCCGTGGCTCTACCGGGATCTCCCGGAGCCCGGCGGGAGATACATGGGTCACGAGGGGATACTGACCGGGTTCCCTCTCATTCACACGTATTCCTGCTCCCTCGCAAAAAGCCCTGATGAGACTGTTTCGGGTACAGGCCGGAAGAGTGGCTGATAGGAGGATGGTGCTGCCTCCTGTCCGGGCATGATCACAAATGAGGTTTCTCAGGAGTTCATTGACATAGGGGTCATACGCGTGAACCTCATCAACGATCAGAATGTTTCTCGATATCCCGAAGAGACGGAGGGACTGGTACCTGCGGGGGAGCACTGCGACAAGTGCCTGATCGATTGTTCCCACACCAAGCGGCGCAAGAAGGGCCTTTTTGCTGTTGTCATGAAGCCATAAAGAGAGATCCTCGCCGCTTACATCCTCACGTACTGCATATTCACAAAGAGACTGCTCCCCGGTAAGGTAAGGGGTAATCTGCCGGGTGCTATGGGAGAGGACAAGGGGGGGTTCCTTCTCGTTCTCAAAGAAATTCCCTCTGATGGCCTTAATCCGGGAAAACATAGCGTTCGATGTGGCCATCGTAGGGAGGGCGAAGTAGAAACCGTGCCCGGTCCCATCGGCGATGAGCCGGTGAGCGAGAGTGAGTGCGGCCTCGGTCTTCCCGCTTCCCGTCGACTCCTCGATGATGAAAAGATGGGGGCCGGGTCCGGGTCGTATGCCCGAGGCCCATTCCTGCAGGGGTGAGGGGGAGTATTCACCTGTAGAAAACCAGGGGAAAAGCGCCGTAATTCCACGGGCAGGAGAGGGAGCGAGGGGGATCATCCGGACGTTCCGGAGTGCCTTTTCCGCTATCGGTAATGCATTTTCCCTCCAGTACTGCTCCAGAGGGATTCTCTGGCTCATATAGGGAAATGCATGCGAATTGGACCCAATCCAGTCTGAAATGACACAAAGACCCGCCAGAAGCCACGAGAGTGCACAGAGCGATTCCTCCTTTTCCCGCTTCACGAGGGATTGGATGAGGGATTTCTCAATGGAGAACAGGTCCCGCATGGCGGAAACGAACTCTCCTGCACTCGCTATATCCTGATTGGTATAGACCGAAGAGGGGGACAATTTTTCGTTCCCCGGCGGAATCCCGTGGTGTCCGAAAACTGCAGAGAAGAAAGGGGCAAGAAGAAGACTTGCGAGAAGGAGATTGCGCATTTCCTCACCGGGAAGGAGCTTTTTTTGAAAAAAAACGCGTCCAAGGTGCTCCTTCCAGAGCATGGAGCCGGTGGAATCGTGGCGGACAGGTGCAGAAAGTGTTCCGGATCTTCCCTGGAGGGAGAGTAAAAGGTCAGGGATTTTATTCTGGAATGATTCCGAAAACTTCCCCAGGTCATGGAGAGAGAGGAAGAATCCTACGAGATCAGGAACCGAATCAGGGGAGATTCCGGCAAGATCAGCCATTCTCCTGGAGATCAGGCTGTCATGGCAGAGGTACATGTAACCGACAGCCGCAACATCGAGCGAGTGATAGACCAAAAGATGGTAGGAAGACAGATCGCGTGCTGCCTTGCCCCAGTAGCAGTACATTCCGGAATCCATGGCACTCACATCCCTGCAAAATCAGGACGCATCGAAGGCACCTTTGCCATCACACCTCCTGCCAGATCCATGACACTTCCCCCCCTTCACCCCTCCGCCCGGCACACCTTCGCAAATATCCTCCCGAGCGGCGAGAGCGAGAACATCACCTGCTTCCCGGCTCTCTCCTTCGTGACAAAACCCATCTCCTCGATCCTTTTGAGGTGGTGGAACAGGCGGCTCCTCTCCTTTGCCAACTCGTCCGGGACCTCCCTGGC
>Ga0116185_1004718_pt1 | contig 10992 bp, 10 predicted proteins | sample AD_JPNNA7_MetaG_FD_89754 | JGI IMG/M metagenome (GOLD analysis project Ga0116185, IMG submission 89754) | Active sludge microbial communities of municipal wastewater-treating anaerobic digesters from Japan - AD_JPNNA7_MetaG | ecosystem: Engineered > Bioreactor > Anaerobic > Digestate | place... | reverse complement strand
TAAGGAAAAATCCGGTTATCGACCATGTTCTTGCCTCTTATGAAATTTATGGGTCCGTAAAAAGCTTTGAGATTGAAGACGGTGGATTTATTTCCTTTTCGATATCTCAGGTTCCTGAAACAATTATTTTCAGATCTATCCCTCTTTCACAGGAGGAAACCGGCTGGGACCGGCTGAATTTTGCATGGTTCTTTACAAGTGATACCGGAGAGTTACTTGAAAACGACATGGAAGTAGAGCTTGATAGAAAAAAATATGGTGATGCGGTTCCTGAAGATCAGAAAGCTACTCAGAACAGGGAATATTTCGCACTGAGTTTCAAACCTGTTCTCGAAGAAATTGAGGAAAGCAAGATAAAGCTGCCGGTAAAATTCAATTTTTATCACATTATCAGGGACAAGGCGATCGATGCACAAAGCAGTGCCGATTACAGGTGGGGACAGGATTTTATGTGGTTTGAAATTGAGATCACGGAGGATGAATGAGCAGTCACGATTTCAATGAACAGGAAGACAACAGGATCGTTTCAGAAATAAATGTAACCCCTCTTGTCGATATAATGCTAACTATTCTGATAATTTTCATGCTTGTCAGCTCTTTTGTCGCCAAAGAGGCGATCGAGGTTGACCTTCCTCATGCCGCGACAGGAAAGGAAACTGAAAGAAAAACACTTTCGGTCCTTGTGTCCAAGGAAGGAGAATATTATCTTTCAGGGAGAAAATATGAAACTGTTGCAGACATAGGAACTGAGCTCAAAAAAGAAAAAAGCGAAAATCCGCAGATACAGATCGTGATAAGTGCAGACCGTCTTGTTTATCACGGCAAAGTGGTTGATATAATTGACCTTATACGCCAACTTGAAATATATGATTTTGCCATCAATGTTGAGTACGACGAGGAGGCGCTTAAGAATTCGCAATGAAAAGGACCGGATTTCTCCGTATCGGGATAATTGTCTCTGCATTTATCCACATATTTCTTGCCGCGTCCATATTTGAAGTGTCTAAAATTGATATAACAGACGATGATTATCAGAAAAGCCGATTCGTCATCGTGCAGATCGAAAAGCATGAGCCGCCGCCACCTCCTCCACCTCCTCTCCCCAAAAAGGTTGAAATAAAGAAAAAGCCGCCTGTAAGTCATATTAAAAAGGAAGTTGAGGAAACTGAGGAAGTTAAGCCGGTTTTTGGAGTGACAAAAAAGACCGTTGATGAGAAACCTACAGAAGGTATCGGTGTGAGAGTAGGAAACACTCTGATGAAGGAAATGGAAGAGGAGTACACGCCGCCTGAAAATGTAAAAGATTATGCCGCAGGGAAAAATCTCGAGGAAAGAGAAAAAAAACCTTCATTTGCCCCTGTTCCTGCTACAGAACTTGCGATCATGCCCAGAGCTATAAATCCTGCAAAACCCAAGTATCCGGAAAAACTTGAAGAAGAAGAGATAGAGGGAGAAGTTATTCTCGAGCTTTCAATTTCCAGGGAAGGAAAGGTTGTCAATATAAAAGTCATAGATTCAGATCATAAACTTTTTACTGAGGCGGCACTTGCCGCTGCAAAAAACTACCGTTTCACACCGGGAAAAACAAAAGACGGAACGCCTGTGGATGCAGTGATCGAATTCACGATAACATTTGAAATGCCTCTTTAACTTTGTTTTGACATACATTTTTCTTTGAATATGATAAATCTCCGGTGTTCGTGTTACTTAAATATTGATGTTTTTTGATACCATAATTTTTGGAGAGTCATCATGAAAAGATCTTTGATTTTCGTATTTTTTATTTTTATGTGTTCAGCCCTTTTTGCTCAGTACACTGGGCAGACAATGGGCCCTAATGTTTCGGAGCTGAACGGGAAGAAGCTTCAATGGGATGCCGGAAGCTATGATTACTTCATCATGTTCAAGTCACTCATGACAAACAATATCAGGGTTCAGTGTGACACCAATCCGAATCCGAGTGTGGGTTGCGACCTTCCTAACAATCCTGAATCAGACACCTGCCTTACGGAAAGCACTTTCACGCTGACCAGCAAGCATGTTCCCGACGATTCATACATCGAGGCGGCATATCTTGTATGGACGACAAGTATCGATCCGAGCTTTCCTACAGCTCCGACAGATAATACTGCACATATTGAATTTGCATCTTCCGATGGCAAGATCTTTGATTCGACAACAGTAACAGCTCCAAGACAGGGTGTTGCCGGAACCGTTGCAAACAATGGAAACCCCGACTTTTCTTTTGAAGGTATCACTATCGAAGATGCCGGAACAGTTTACGGCGGATATTATACCTACAGAGTTGATGTCACCGATTTCTTTGAAGGGATCCACGAAAAGGGGCGCGTGGAAGGATACGGTTCAGACGGTATGGCTCTTTACGGAGACTATACTGTCAGCGATGTTGCATGTACAAACAACCCAGCATACATTTCGCAAATAAGCGGCGGCAGCATCTACAGTTCGACTGTTGCATGCGGATGGTCGCTTATTCTTGTTTACAGATCATTTAGAGTAAGTCCCAAAATGGTTTATATCTACAACGGTTTCAGCCAGTATGTGGGACAGAACATAGATCTCACAGTTTCCGGATTTGAATTCCCTGACAAACCTCTTGTAAAAATGTCATTTGCAGTTAATGAAGGTGATCCCGGGTTTGCCTATGCAACCGGTTGCGGAGGCGGATTTTCTGCATGTCCTCCGGAAGGTCTTCAGGTTACAGGCGTCACAACTCCGCCTGAAAGCACCGTCATACTTCAGAACGAATGTAATCCGGCAAAATTTACGGATTCTAACGGAACGGCTTTCAATTATTCCGAAACATACAACTCCATATCAAGCATTTACGGATGGGAGGATGTTTCTCCAACCTGTGCAGGCGGAGATCCCAACAATCCTGATCCTGACAAGCTTGAATACACAATGGATGTAGACACTTTCCTCATGGATTCGGAGACCAACAATCTTTTCAATGACCAGTTCAAGAAAGGCGACACGATGATGTTCTTCAAGATAGGAGCCAACAGAGATGTCGTTTACACAAACTACATGGTTTTAAGCGTTGATACAAAAGCTCCGAGATACGATATTCCGCCGAACGCTGATACACCGAGCGGCAGAGAGAAACATTACTGTTCCTGCTCGGAAAAAGCTGATTCAGTTTGTTTCACTGCTCCTTTCTATTTTGCTGTCAAGGTTCAGAACTGGGGTGATGATATTTCAACTGATGTAACAATTCAGGACAAGCTTTCCTCTAAAGTCACATATGTTCCGGGAACAACAGAGATCTGCAAGGATTGGAAAGAGTCCAATGTCTGTTCAAAATGGATAAAGATCGAAGACAAGGACGGAAAATTCCCCCTTTCCGAACCTTATACTCTGACAGATGTGCTCATGTATTGCGATCCTGTCACAATGGAATGCCCCGAAACAATTATGGTAAGGTTCAAAGTCCTTCCCAAAGACAACCTCCAGAAACATGATGTAATTGAAAATACTGCAATAATCAACGATTCAACCAATAAACCGTACAAGACCAACACATCTATTCCGCTCCGTCTTGTATCAGGAACATGTCCTAATGTTGCTGAGTGTGAAAACCCTGATCTTACAGAATGCGGAGGAGTTCCGGGGGAAGGATGCGAGAAGGACGAAGAGTGTCCCGACGGTCAGGTATGTGATGACAACGGCAAATGTGTGGTAGATACATCAAAATTTACAAAGGATGCGAAGATCACAGTTGCAATTGGCAAAAATTCTCCTGTAAACAGTTCTCCTGTAATAATTCCGGCTGATTCTAAAGGACTTGTAATGGGACAGATCTCTATGATCGCTGAATCCGACAGCACCGACAAATTCTTTAATTTCAATTCGATGACAGTAAAGGTTAACAAGGATGCGTCAACAATGATGAAGAACATTAAGCTTATATATGACGCAAACGGCAATGGAAAAGCAGACAAGGATGAAATAACAATAGCCGAGCCGTCAGGGGTTGATGACATAACGGTATCTTTTGCAAATAAGAGCGGAAACACTGTGTATGGCGCCAATATCCTTCATCACTTCATTATGGTAATTGATGCATCGTATCAGACTCCGGACGACATTCCGATGAACACAGTGTTCAATTTTGAAATTGACGCTGTTGAAGCATTTGATATTTCAGACCTGGGCACTCCTGTTGTTGAAGTTCAAATCCCGATGGAATTCATTGAATACTCTTTTGAGCCCACCGAAGAAGTTTTCGTATTTACAAAAGGTGATATAGATCCCCCTGTGCCGTCAATTGCTGACATGAACAAGACGGTCGAGATCATGCAGATAAGGACAAAAGCACTCAAGCACAGCAACACTCTTGAAAGAATAAGGATAAAAACCGCTACTAAATCAGTCCTTTTCGGTGAAGGGATAGAAAGCATCAAAATATTCAACGATGCGGACAAAGACGGATCATTCGCGGCTGAAGAATTGCTTGCAACAGCTTCGATATCCTCTCCTGTGAGTCTTGTCGATGTTAACTTTCTGCCTCCTTTAAACTACAGCGAGAATGAAGAAAAGACCCTTCTTGTTGTTGCAACTTTCAACATTCCCAAAGACAAAATGGCACAGGTTGAGATTCTTGACAAGACCTCTCTTGCTGAAAGTGTTGACATCATAGGGCTTCCTCTTAAATCAAAAGAGTTCTGGTACAAATGCGAGGAAGGTGATGCAAGTTGTCAAGGTGAAGTCGATGAGAAGGATGGCGGCTGTTCAGTTTCGGTAATTGATGAATCATCAGTAAATTCAATACTCATGGCAGTTCTTGCTGTTTTCGGACTTCTCCTTTTTAGAAGAAAATACGGATCAAAAGCAAAATAAAGGTTGACAACTGAAGCTTAGTAACTACTATATCTCCTGATTTAAGGTTGCGGGGTAGAGCAGCTGGTAGCTCGTCGGGCTCATAACCCGAAGGTCATTGGTTCAAATCCAATCCCCGCGACCATTTTTCTTATTCGGGAACTTTCCAGTCACATCAATCCCATAACTCACAGTAAACGCTAATCTTTTGCCATCAAGCACTATCTTGTGAAACATCAGTTCCAGCAGTTTACGCCTGAGATTTCATTATTTTCTGGAATCCGGGGAGCTGTTTTGTCTGGGCTGAAGACCCCATTACCGGCTCAGAATATTTTTCAAGAGCTGATCTTATGATGTCAACCATCTCTCTTTTCTTAAGTTCATCCATCAGAACAGAGAACATCATTTCAGAAGCTATCCCGCTGTAGAGAACATAGCTTAAAAACGGGCTGTTAGTCCACACTGCATGTCTAAGTGTCTTTCCGTCAGGTGCAATGACCGCCAGAAGATATTTTTCTCCGTCAACAACCATGTTAAGCCAGCTGTCTTTCCACACTTTTACAGCATCAGCTCCCGCGCTCTTCTTAACCATTACACAATCTTTAAGTTCAGTTCCATCATAGCTGTTGACCACGACATAAACCTTTTTTTCATTTTTCTTTCTAGCCGTTTTCAGTAAATGGGGTTTTATCAGTTCAAGCATTTTGGGAAATGCGTCGACAACGATCTGTTTCTGAGCGTTCTCTATCATTTCAACAGCCCTTTCAAGCACCTGCTGAACATTTCCGAGTTTAAAAACTTTTGTTTCATTGACCGCATCACCGTTTAACGGCAGATTCTCTTCAAGGAATTTCAGACTGCCTGCTATCTGCTTTTCTACTCTTTCAAGATACTCTTTCGCTGACACAGCTGTGAACTGCCTGGTTGAAGGAAGTTCCTCAACCATTACAGCTCCCTTTTTTATCAGGATATCCAATGCCTTATAAATGTTTGAAGACCCTTCTCCAAGTATCTGTGCGATTTTATATCCCGAAAGAGGCGACTGCTTTAAAAGTGTAAGATAAACCTCAGATTCCAGACGGTTGAACCCTATCTCCTGAAGTTTTACAACAAGTTCATCATTTTTTGACATTTTTTCCTCCCCTCTCAAACACACACAACTTATTTATTTCTATAATTTTCTATCAGCTTTCTTGTAATGAAATATGTCGGGAACATTGCAATGAATCCGACTATCGCCCCGCCGATGCACATCGGCAGAAATATATCAGCGCCCAAGCTGAGGAACGCCTGCGTCTGATCAATAAATCCGTCAAGCTGGATTATATCTCTCATTTTGCACTTCAGAATTTCAGATGTCAGGACATATTCCGCGGGATAAAAAGCAGTTCCCACCCAGTAAATGAATGCATATATCGGAATGACTGTCAAAGGGTTTGTCACCCACACACCTGCCACAGCTGCAATTTTGTTAGCTTTTCTGAAAGGAAGCACGAATACCAGAACAACAGCCATCTGAATACCCATGATAGGTAGAAAACCGATGAAAATTCCAAGGGCAAGACCCAGTGCAATGTCATGCGGTGAATCATTAAGGGAAAGCAGTTTTTTCCATATCTGGACAAACTGACCTTTGAGATCATACCACGGGATTTTTCCTGCCGTTTCAGAATTTATCTTATCTTCATTCATCTTCGCTTAAATTTTTCTCAGCTTCATTAAAGTTCTTCACAGCACAGAGATCTCCGCACATCGAGCAGGTTTCCTTGTCTGCTTCAGCCGGTCTGTCTCCACGGTATTTTATGCATTTTTCAGGGTCCATTGAAAGTTCAAGCTGTTTTTCCCAGTCAAGAGCACGCCTTGCTTTTGCCATTGCGTTATCCCATTCGATGGCTCCGGGATGTCCGTTTGCGATATCTGCCGCATGTGCCGCTATCCTTGAAGCGATTACTCCTTCCTTAACATCATCAATTGTAGGAAGAGAAAGATGTTCGGCAGGTGTGACATAACACAGAAAATTTGCTCCGCTCATTGCCGCGATTGCTCCGCCGATAGCTGAAGTAATGTGGTCATAACCCGGTGCGACATCAGTTACAATAGGACCGAGAACATAGAACGGAGCACCTTTACACAGTGTTTTTTCTATCTGCATGTTGGTTGTTATCTGATGCAGAGGAACATGTCCGGGACCTTCGATCATGACCTGAACACCTTTGTCCCTTGCTCTTTCAGTAAGTTCACCAAGCGTTATAAGTTCCTGAATTTGCGGACGGTCTGTCGCATCGGCAAGAGCACCGGGACGGAGTCCGTCGCCAAGCGAGAAAACGCAATCATATTTGTGACAGATATCAATGAGCCGGTCAAAATATTCAAAAAGGGGATTTTCCTGCTTGTTGTGGGCCATCCAGCGGGCGGTAATGCTTCCGCCTCTTGATACTATGCCCATAACCCTTTTTGATTTTCCTATTGTTTTCAATAATTTCCAGTTGATGCCGCAGTGAACTGTTATAAAATCGACTCCGCTTGCAACCTGCTTTTCTATCGCTTCAAATATTTCATCGACCGTCATATCTGAAAATGCTTTTTTCTTTTCTCTTACACATTCGACTATCGCCTGATATATCGGAACTGTTCCTATAATTACCGGAGCCGCTTCCATTATTTTCTGTCTTGTCAGCTCAAGTTCCTTGCCTGTAGAAAGGTCCATCACAGCATCTGCACCGAATTTAACAGCAATCTTTGCCTTTTCTATCTCTTCCTCAAGCGAATTGACATCTTCGGAAGTTCCAATATTTGCATTTATTTTCACCCTGCAGCCTTCACCGATAGCAAGCGGTTTAACATCGTGAACCCTGTTTTTACATATGACGATGGTCCCTTTCGCTATCCTTTCGCTCATAAGTTCAGGTGCCATTTTTTCAGCGGCGGCGGCGATACGGACTTCTTCGGTTATGATCCCCTTTCTTGCTGATTCGATCTGAGTAAGTTGAGTCATGATTTCATCTCTGTTATTTTTTTTATCAGCTCTTTAATATCATCTTCTGCGTCATCTCCATAAAAAAGTGAGATGCCGGCAAGATTATAAAATCCCTTTTCAATAAGCAAAAGGGCTTTCATTTTATCTATTCCGCCAAGAAGATAAAGGTTTTTCACATTTATCGGCAAAACAGTATCCCTTATATCATCAGGTTTGGATAAGGGTTTGAAAACAGGCGAAAAAAATGCAAAATCTATTCCGTTATCAAATGCTTTTTCATATTCAGTTCCATGATGAGTTGAAAGAGCGATGGTCTTTTCAGAATGATCTTTTTTGACATTTATTGCCTCATCTATCCTTTTTGAAGGGAAGTGGAGATGCCTGAATCTTTTTATCTCTTCAACTGACGGATCGTGAATGAATATCTCTTTATCAGGGAACCTTGCGTCAAGAACATCCTTTATCTCACAAATTAAATTTCCTGAATAAATTTGAGTATTTCTAAGAGTTACTTTCGCCACACCAGATTTTAGACACATCGAAATATGATCGATCGCCTCACTTACCGTTCTATACTTTGAAAAATCTGTTATCATCCAGAGCATTGTTCACCTCCGGATGCAAATTAACCCCTAAAAACAAGTTTGTCAAACAGGGATGGAGATCTATTTTGTTTTTGAACTTTCTGAGAATTTCCAACTTGAGATCAGTTCAGGAGATTCTGAGGATATTTCGAGAATTACTTCTGAAAATCCGTTGAATTTTGCATTCATCTCAAGATCTCCTGACATCGCAATTTCCGCGTCGCCTATCGTTCCGGAACACATCATTTCAACTTTTCTAACTTTTTCATAAAGAGTGATCTCATAATTGCATACAAACTCACCGCCACATGCGTCTATCTCCCATTTCTTACCATTGAAAAGAGGCGATGACGGCATGTAGTAGATAAATCTCCTCAAAAATGAGGGATACTGCATTACAAATTTTTCCTTACAGGCTTGAGGCACTTCCGATGTGTTTATCTCCACAATATAATCATTCGATTTTATTAACGGTTTCAGTGTCTGATCAAATTCTCCGGCAGTGGTGCCTTCTATGATCACGACTGAACCGGTTCTTTTTATAAGTTCTTTTGAAAGATATTCGTTCTTCAGCTCGACTTTATTTCCGGATGAAAACAAAAGAACTCCCTTTTCGCTAACATTCTTTACCACATGTCCTTTTGTCGGAAAATGAAAAAACTTTTTTGAATAATAGTGATCATGATAAAGTGCCACGATAAGCATTATTCCGCCGAGAATGAATATCCTTGAGCTCGATCTCTTTAAGAAAAGAAGGGTTCTGCTCTCTTTTAACCCCATGTGAACTACTTACTGAATTCTGACGGGTCCATTGTTGCAAATTTTGTGTATTGAGGTACAAAACGCAAATGGACCGAACCCTGCTGTCCATGACGGTTTTTCTGTATGAATATATCTGCAATATTTTTCTTTTCGGTATCTTTCTTATAAACTTCCTCTCTGTGGATGAACATTACAAGGTCTGCATCCTGTTCAATCGCTCCCGAATCCTTAAGATCGCTCAGCATAGGTATTTTACTTTCCTTCCTCTCTTCAACCTTTCTGTTGAGCTGTGCAAGGGCGACTATCGGAATACCGAGTTCCTTTGCAAAAAGCTTGATGTTCCTTGAAATATCCTCCACCTGTCTCACCTTGTCCTCTCTGTAGACATTTGAGGCCATTAGCTGAAGATAGTCAACAAATATACAGTCAAGACGGTTGGACCTTACAGTGGAAGGGGGTGATTTTCTAAGCTCCGCGTCAAGTTTCTTTGCTTTAGATCTAAGGTCTGAAACAGTGAGCTTGGATGTTTCATCAATAAATATCGGCAGTTTACTAACTTTATCGACACCTGCCCAAAGACGGGTGATCTCATCTTTTTCAAATTTTCCGATTGCAAGGTTTTTTGCATTTACACTGCATTCAATTGAAATTATCCTCTGCACAAGCTGACTTGACGGCATTTCAAGTGAAAAGAAAAGGACATTGTGACCAAGTCTCGCTATCTCGATGGTCATGTTCAGAGCAAAACTTGTCTTACCCATGCCGGGTCTTCCCGCAAGAACTATCATATCACCGGGTTTAAAACCGCTGCCAAAATTATCGAGAACAGGATAACCAGATGAAATACCTGATATTTTCCTGCCGCTGTCAATTCTCTCCTTAAGTTTCTGCATCTCTGCATCAACAATGGTTTTTATTTCAATGACACTTCCCGCCTGCTGTCTGTTGCTCAAAGCTATCAGATCAGTGGTGGATTTATCGACAACCTCAACAAAAGGTGCAGACTGTCTGTATGCACTGTCAACGCTTTCAGAACAAATACGGATGAGCTCTCTGTAGAGTGATTTATCAATGATTATTCTGCAGTAATCTTCAAGTATCGATTCAGAAACGACCGGAGCAGTATTTGCCAGTTCATAGAGATATTTCATCTCGACCCCGGCACCTCCGCCTTTGACAGTACTTATTCTGTCACCGACAGTTACCGCATCCGCAATTTTACCTTCATTATGTATTGACTGGATGATCTTGAATATCACAGAATGTCTCTCTTCATAAAAATCCTGTGAAGAAAGTCCTGTTCCTTCAACTGTTCCGAAAAGTTTTCCATTAATGAGGAGACATCCCAGAAGAGATGCCTCCGCCTCAATGTTTCCGGGCAGCAGTTTTGGATTATAATCCATCAACTACTCCTGTTCTGATTTTTCCGCTGTATCTGGCTCTACCGGTGTCTGTTCTGAAACGACTGATTCACTATCTTCTGATATTACCCAGAGTTTGAAAACACCTTTCACTTCTCTGAAAAGTTTTACTTCAACTTCATAAACACCGCTTTTCTTGATATTGCTGTCAAGAACGATGTCCTTGTGATTGATCTCAAAACCGTTCTCTTTGAGTGCCGCTTCGATCTCTCTGTTGGTGACACTGCCGAAAAGCTTCCCTTCCTCACCCACTTTTTTCTTTATCTTTATTTCGCATGCGGCAAGTTTTGATGCAAGAAGTTTCGCTTCGATCGTTTCTGTGTTTATTTTCTTTTCGATAACTCTCTTGTTGAATTCAAGCTGTTTTTCGTTCTTTTCATTGGCAATAAGTCCGAGCCCTTTCGGG
>Ga0116185_1004711_pt1 | contig 11005 bp, 9 predicted proteins | sample AD_JPNNA7_MetaG_FD_89754 | JGI IMG/M metagenome (GOLD analysis project Ga0116185, IMG submission 89754) | Active sludge microbial communities of municipal wastewater-treating anaerobic digesters from Japan - AD_JPNNA7_MetaG | ecosystem: Engineered > Bioreactor > Anaerobic > Digestate | place... | reverse complement strand
CCATGCCCGAGACCGTGAGCCACCACCACTCCCTCGGCGCCCAACTCCGAAAACAGCTCCCTTCCTACCTGGCAGGAACGGTTTTGCTCGCCATCCTGCAAACACTCATGAGCCTGCGCGATCGCCTGTTCAAAACAGGTGTCGATGCCGCTATCGCCGCCAACGAATCGCTCACAATTCGTACTGTCGTCTTCATTCTCGTTCTCGTGGCCATCGCCGCCGCTGTTCGCGCCTTGTCCCGAATCACCATCTTTCATGCCGGCCGAAACGCCGAATACCAAATTCGCGCCGACCTCATCGACCACCTGCATCGCCTGGGATTCAGCTTCTTTCAAAAAATCCCCACCGGCGAAATCATGAGCCGCGCCACCAATGACCTCGGACAAGTGCGCCTGCTGCTCGGCTTCGGTGTTCTCAATGTCATCAATACCCTCTTCGCTCTCGTCAGCGCCTTGTCCGTCATGATCGAGATCTCCCCGCGACTCACCCTCGCCGCACTCGCTCCCTTCCCCCTGCTCATCCTCGTCACCAGACTGTACGGACGCGTCGTCTTCTCTCGTACCACCGCCAACCAACAAGCCCTCGGCCAACTCGCCAACCGCGTGCAGGAAAGCCTCGTCGGCGTCCGCATCGTTCGCGCTTTCTCCCTCGAAAAAGCCGAACTCCGCGACTTCGATACCGCTAGCCAACACTACCTCGACAAAGCTCTAGCCCTCGCACGCGCTCGCGGAATGCTCGTCCCCATGATGGGAGTCATCGGCGCCGTCGGCATGATCGTCGTCTTCTGGTACGGCGGATGGCTCGTTCTCCAACACACCATCACAGAAGGTGATTTCATCGCTTTCTGGTCCGCCCTCGCACGCCTCACGTGGCCAATCATGGCCTTCGGTTTCGTCATCTCCATCGTCCAACGCGGACGAGCCGGCTACGCTCGTATCAAAGAAATCCTCGATACCATTCCGGACATTACCGACGGTCCGCTGAACGCTCCAACCTCGATTCACGGTGACCTGCGTGTCGAAAACCTTCATTTCTCTTTCGGTGATTCCAACGTCCTCACTGGTGTGTCTTTTCACGTACCCGCGGCACACTCCCTCGCGATCGTAGGAAAAGTCGGCTCCGGTAAGTCCACCCTCGCCGCGCTTCTCGCTCGCCTGCTGCCAACCCCAAAAGGAACCGTCTTTCTCGATGAACATGACGTTTGCGACCTGCCCTGTCCACCGTTCGACGCGCCATCGGCTATGCCCAACAAGACGCCTTCCTGTATAGCACCACCGTGGGAAGAAATATCGCCTTCACCCTCGATGATCCCGAATCCCCCGACGGCCAGGAGCGAATTCGATTCGCTGCCTCGGAGGCGCAAATTCTTGAGGAAATACAATTACTTCCAGACGGAATGGACAGCGTCGTGGGCGAGCGGGGCCTCCAACTCTCCGGCGGACAAAAACAACGCGTCGCCCTCGCCCGCGCCCTTCTGTATGAACCCACCATCCTCCTTCTCGATGACCCCCTCTCCGCCGTCGATACCCAAACCGAACAGGCCATCCTAAAAGCCATCGATCGACAAGCCCAACGAAGAACCGTCCTTCTCATCACCAGTCGCGTCACCGCCGCCGCCCGCTGCAATCATATCGTCGTCCTCGACCAAGGCCGCATCGCAGAACAAGGAACCCACGAACAACTCATCCGTAAGCCGGGCATCTACGCCCGCTTCGCCGAAGAACAACGACTGCAAGGGGAAATCGATTCCATCGATGCCCACGGCTTGGGAGATACACCGTGAGTGCGAATTCTTCGTCCCGCACCGAACGGGTGCTCCGTGACTTCCATGAAGAATCAGAAGTCGTCGGCGCTTTCGACAGAAGACTCGCAGCCCGCCTGTGGCCCTTCATTCGCCCTCAATCCAAAGGCCTCGCCCTCACCATGGGGATGCTCGCCCTCATCTCCGCTCTCGCCCTGCTTCGACCCCTCATCATGCGAAGCGCCTTCGAAGGCGCAACGACACAAACCCTCACACGCGCGGGATTCCTACTCCTCGTCGTCATCGTCGGAGAACAAATCCTCACCTTCGCGCAAATGTACTCCATGCAAGTCGTTGGCGCTCGCGCCATGCATGATCTGCGACGCGGTGTCTTCGAATTCCTTCATACACAACGCCTCCAGTTTTTCGATCGACGCCCCATCGGACGGCTTGTCACACGCGTGACCAATGATACCGATTCCGTCGGCGAACTTTTCGCTTCGGGTGCCCTCAATGCCTTCGGCGATGTGCTTCGCCTCTTCGGTATCGTCATCCTCATGCTCGCCCTCGATTGGCGCATGTCCCTCATAGCCTTCGCTCTCGTGCCCCTCATCGGCATTTTCGTCGAAATCATACGAAGAAAAGCACGCACCGCTTATCGAAGCATCCGAACCAAACTCGCTCGCCTCAACGCCTTTCTCAACGAACAAGTCCAAGGCATCGCCGTCGTGCAAAGCTTCTGCCGCGAAAAAGAAAATGCCATTGAATTCGATGACATCAACCTCGCCTACAGAAATGCCCACTTTCGCGCCATCTCCCTGGAAGCTTCGCTGGATGCCACCATCGAAATGGTCTCCAGCATCTGCATCGCTTCGATCCTCTGGTACGCGGGAGTCAAAACCTTCCACGCCGATGTTTCCTTCGGTACCCTCGTTGCCTTCGTCGCCTACATCGAACAATTCTTTGTCCCCATCCGCGACTTGAGTTCTCGCTACACCATCTTTCAATCCGCCATGGCGGGTGCCGAACGTGTCTTCGAACTGCTCGATCACCCCGAACCCGATGCCGTCGTCTCAACCCATGGCTCGCACGCAACCCCCACCTTTGCCTTCGAATTCGACCACGTCAGCTTCGGATACCACCCCAACACACCTGTTTTGCACGACATCTGCCTGCAAGCACGCCATGGCGAAAAAATCGCCATCGTCGGACCCACCGGCTCCGGAAAATCCACCATCGCTTCCCTTCTGTTGCGCCTTTATGACCCACAACAAGGCGTCATCCGAATCGAAGGCCGCGACGTTCACTGTATCGATCGCCAGGAGTTGCGGCAGCACTTCTCCGTGGTGCCACAAGAACTTTACCTTTTCTCCGGCACCCTCGCTTCCAATGTCGCCGTGGGCCAGCACATCCCCGACCGTAAACGCGTGGAAGAAGGATTGCGACGCGTCGGCGCCGGTGACCTCATCGATGATCGCCCCGGAGGCATCGATACACGCATCGACGAGCGCGGCACCAATCTTTCCGTAGGACAACGACAGCTCGTGGCTTTCGCGCGGGCACTATACCGCGATGCCCCCATCGTGCTTCTCGATGAAGCCACCGCAAGCGTGGACAGCACCACCGAAGCCAAATTGCAAGGGGCGCTCGCGGAACTCATGAAAGGAAGGACGGCACTCATCATCGCCCATCGATTGTCCACCATTCGCTCGGCAGACCGAATCATCGTGCTGCACCATGGCAGAATCGTCGAGCAAGGCTCCCACGACGAACTCATGCATCGTCGCGGTCTGTACGCCAAACTTCACGCGCTTCAGCTATCGAGAGAAAGCGCTCCGACAGCGCTTACGGCTTCGCATCCTTCAGAATCGTATTCTTGATCGTGGCCCAAGTTCCCCCCGTTCCGTAGTTCAACACTTTCAGAGAAGGATCCGCGACGACCCACGAGGGATAACCCAATTTATCATTATAGATAGGCAAAAACATCGTTATCCCCCAGCCTCGATCCGCAACGATGGGCGTGGGAATCGAATACTTGTCCCCCCAATACGTAAGCTGAGCCTTCGTCGTATCTCCAAACGGATCGTTCAAACTCGGAGCCATCAAGGTGATCGTCCATGCTTCAATCCCCTCTGCCTTCAAGTCCGCCAAAAACGAGGACTCCCCCGATGCCAGGGTGCGACAAGCCGGACAGTCCATCGCAGACATGAACACGACAAGATACGCACCCTTCGCATCATGAAGCCGATAAGGCTCATCACACGCATCCCGAAACACACCGTCCGGAAGCGTGGACCCAACCTTCAAGGAATAGGGGCCACTGTACTCGGCCGGGTCCGCCTTGTCCCATCCACAGGCATACTGAGCCGGCGCCACCCAACCATGCATCGGATCCCCATCCTCCTGTGAGGTCGTGAACGCCCCCTCAACCAAAAAATCCATCTTGCCAGCACCGACGATATCCGCCTCTAAGTCTTTGACTTCATTGGTATATGTCAGACTTTGGCCGGTGATTTCGACGTCCCCTTGCCCGCTCGCGCCAATCCCATAACTTCGATACCACGTGCCATTGCCATACCCTACCCACTCCTCATCCATCGGGTCGACATCGGATACCTGCTTGTAACAATCATTGAGACCCACAGGCATCGTCACCGTCGTGCGAAATATCACATCGCATTGCTCGCAAACCCACGGGCGCGATTGATCCTGAACGCCCTCGTAATGGCGCGTGTACTGGCAATCCGTAGCCCCCTTCGCCTTCGCTTGCGCATCAAACGTCACCGTCCACGTGGCATCCCCCGATATCGTCATCCGTGTGAGAGCCGCGCCTCCACCGGAACCGCCCGATGGAACCGTGCCCCCGGAACCCGCCACGCCCCCTGAACCCGCCGTCTCCCCCGCCGCCCCACCAACACTGCCAGCCGCTTCCCCACCTTGACCGGCGTTGCCCCCAGTTCCACCCATTCCACCCACGCTCGTGGCCCCGCTTCCTCCCTCCCCGCCCACTCCCGCAGCACCGGTTCCCCCCTGTCCAGCACTTCCGCCCGAACTTGCGGAAGGTCCCGGTTGCGTGTCGTCACTGCCACAACCAACCACAGCAGCCAGAACCATTGCCCCACCAACCATCGCGCGAGTGAATATGCTCATGGATGGGAAAGCATAATCTCTCATCCCGTCGCCGTCGAAACAGAAATGACATGCAGTCTATCTCGCTCCACAGCGGAATCGTAAGAATCAGCCGTCGATGAACAGGAAACACGAAAGAGGAAAATGGGTGACCAGAACGGTCACCCCAAAGGGGTCAATTGGACTCTTCGAACTCAGCATCAATGACATCCTGACGCTTCTTGGAGCCGTTGCTGTCGTCCGAAGAACCGTCAGACGCCGCACCCGCCGGGGCACCAGGGCCTTCCGCCCCCGCTTGTGGACCCGCCTGCTGGTACATCACCGAAGCAATGCGATGGGCCTCCTTCTCGAGTTTCTCGAGCGCTTCCTGCACCAACGCATCGTCCTGCTTCTCCACCGCTTGCTTCCCTTCCATGATGATGCCTTGAAGCGTCGCTACATCGCTGGACGGAAGCTTGTCCTTGTTTTCGTTCAGTGTTTTTTCGAGCTGGTAGCACATATTGTCGAGACGATTTCGGCGCTCGATTTCATCGCGACGACGTTTGTCGTCCGCTTCGTTGGCCGCGGCTTCGCTGACCATGTTTTGGATCTGGTCATCGCTGAGACCCGAGTTGGCCGTGATGGTGATGCGCTGGTCTTTGCCTGTCGCCAGGTCTTTCGCGGCGACGGACAGAATCCCGTTGGCGTCGATATCGAAGGTCACTTCGATCTTGGGAACACTACGAGGTGCGGGCATGATCCCCTCTAGATGGAAGCGCTCAAGCGTTCTATTGTAACGTGCTTCGGTCCGCTCACCCTGCAATACATGGATCTCCACGGAGGGCTGGTTGTCCGCGGCCGTCGAGAAAATCTCCTTCTTTTGCGTGGGGATCGTGGTGTTGCGCGGAATCATCACCGTCATCACCGCCCCAAGGGTCTCCACACCAAGCGAAAGAGGCGTCACATCGAGCAACACCATGTCCTTGACGTCGCCCGATAGAACGCCAGCCTGGACAGTCGCGCCAATCGATACCACTTCGTCGGCGTTGACACCCTTATGCGGCTCTTTGCCGAAAAACTGCTTGACGGAGTCGTATACGAGAGGAACGCGCGTCGAACCACCCACGAGCACCACCTCGTCGATATCTTCTGCGCGTTTTTTGGCGTCCTCGAGCGCTTTGCGCACGGGCGTGAGCGTACGGTCCACCAAAGGACGAATCATTTGCTCGAATTTGGAGCGGGACAGCGTCGTCTGAAGATGCTTCGGACCCGACGCATCCGCGGTCAAAAACGGCAGATTGATGGAAGTTTCCATCTTGGAAGACAGCTCGATCTTGGCCGTCTCCGCGGCGTCCTTCAGCCGTTGAATCACCATCTTGTCTTTCGATACATCAATACCCGTTTCTTTTTTGAACTCATTGATGAGCCAATCCATCACCAGATTGTCGAGATCGTCACCACCAAGATGCGTGTCACCGTTGGTCGAAATGACCTGCACCACGTTATCACCCACCTCGAGGATCGAAATATCGAACGTGCCGCCACCAAAGTCGTACACCGCAATGATTTCGTCGGCTTTTCGATCGAGGCCATACGCCAAGGCAGCCGCCGTAGGCTCGTTGATGATGCGTTTGACCTCAAGCCCAGCTATCTTTCCCGCATCCTTGGTCGCTTGTCGCTGCGAGTCGTTGAAGTAAGCAGGCACCGTGATCACGGCTTCCGTCACGGGCTGCCCAAGGTAATCCTCAGCGGCTTTCTTCAGTTTTTGCAACACCTTGGCCGATACCTCGGGCGGCGCGAGCTTCTTGCCCCGCACCTCGAACCACGCATCCCCATTGGGACCTTGCGTGACTTTGAAGGGAACTCGCGAACGCTCCTGCTCAACCTCCACATAGCGACGACCCACGAACCGCTTCGATGAATACACCGTGTTTTCCGGGTTGGTCACCGATTGACGTTTCGCAATCTGACCGACGAGAATCTCGCCCTTGTCGTCCCAGGCAACGACCGAAGGGGTCAGCCGTGAGCCTTCTTCGTTAACGATGACTTTCGCGTCTTTGCCTTCCATGACAGCAACGACGCTATTGGTGGTTCCCAGATCGATTCCGATGATCTTGCCCATGAATACTACCTCCCACGGATAATGAAGTTCGGACGGGACGGCCCCAAACGAAGTGGGAGTCGTTCGTTCCGTTGAGGAATGTGTATGTTTTTTCTTTGATTGCGCGGTGCCCTCGGGACTCGTGGCAGCCGCTGGACGAAAGTAACCACGGGCAAGCGAGCGTCAACCGCACAATGGTCCGAAGTGTGCAGGAGGCGAGAAAGCCTCTAGCCAAAGACTTGCACCTTGGTTTGGGAAAGCCTTGACAATTGAATCGCTATGGCTAAGGTCAGCGCCGCTTCGTTTCGCCACGAACATACCCCCTCGGGGCTGTAGCTCAGTTGGGAGAGCGCTAGAATCGCACTCTAGAGGTCGAGGGTTCAACTCCCTTCAGCTCCACTGTTCATCGCCACCCGCCCGTGGCGATGTTCGTTTTGTGGTAACGCATCCCAGAAATAACCCTGCCCCCTTGACCCTGATCGAGCGTCAGACCACTTTTCCACACGCTCATGGTCAAACCCACGAAACCCATCCGAGAAAGCCGTCGTATCATTTCGACCGCCACCTTTCCCATGCGGTTTGGAACCTCAGCCGCACTGTGGCTCGGATGCCTGCTGCTGCCCCTTGCCGCCATCGGGGAAGAAACCAGTAGCAGCAGCACCATCGAGGCCGTCGACTTGCCCGCATCCACCGAGGTTCGAGGCGGATTCACCCTCGGAGTCACCGCCGGACCCGCTCTCGGTGCAGCCTCCGGAAACCCAAGCGGCAAGTCAGAGCGCGATGACCCTTCCCTCGAACGAACGACCGATCTCGGATTCGGCTATCGAGTGACCCCGTTTCTCGCAGGAACACTGACCGATTGGTTCAGCGTCGGACTCGGTGTCTCTTTTGGAAACCTGTCCGACGGAGAATACCAAAGCCCGCTGACGACATTCGTGTTTCGCCTCGAAGCATTTCCACTGTTCGGGTGGGGCGGCATCTACCGCAACTTCGGGATGTCCGCGGAATTCGGTGCCGGCCGTTCGACCCTGCAAGACAAAAATGAAAACCGACAAGTCGCTGATTCAGGAGCGCTTTCCGCCTTGGGACTCGGTGTTTTTTGGGAGGTTTTTCACACTCCTCCGATGGCTGTCGCGCCTTATGTCGGTGTGCAGCACAACGTGAGCCGATGGTACGATCGAAATGATGTCGTGGGAGGACTGCGAATCGTGCTTTATGGCAGTCAGCTCTGAAAACCCATTCAGACGAATTTCATTTCTGACTCATCGAGATAGCGGGAAAGACGACCGACACTCTCGGCCAAGTGCTCGTTGAGCACACGAACCCCCGTGGGAATCTGAGGCCGAATCGGCGCGAAGTTCCAAATCACACGGATGCCCGCTGCCGCCATCCGGTCGATGACCGCCTGCGCCGCATCCGCGGGAACCGTCACCACACCGAGCTTGGCACCACATTGCTGGATGCGGTCCTCGAGCGCATGCATCGGATCCACCGAATGTCTGCCAATCGTTCCACCCACTTTCTGTTGATCCGTATCGAATACCGCTTCGAGATGGACACCATGGCGCTCGAGAGTGCCCGAACGCACGAGAGCCGAACCCATGTTGCCCACGCCGACAAGGACAGCGGCGCGCTGAGTCTGCTCGTGAACGTGTCGCTCGAGAGCGGCAAGGACTTCGGCAACAGGGTAGCCGACATGAGGTTTTCCAATGATACCAAGGCTGGCCATATCCTTTCGGACCAGGGTGCCATCGACGTGGAGTTCACGTCCGCACGAATCTGATGAAACGTAGGATTTCCCGTTTTTCTGAGCGTTATCGAGAATTTCCCGATAACGGGCTAGCCGTCCGGCCAACGCACGAGATAGTTTTCGTGCTGGTCGAGTCGGCGATTCAGGGGTTGTGGGGTGCTGTGTGTCATGGAGCGTCTCAGTCATCAAGGCCTCCGGTTCCGCGGTTCATTATCCCCTCGTCACGAATCCGCTTTCCAAGGAACCTTAGTGCCGTTTCGAGACGGATCAAGCAATTGCGACATGCCCCCCGCGTTCGTCACGAAATACTCCCGCACCATAGGCAAGTTATTGAATTTACACGATATTTCGTGTAGCAAAAACCATCACGAACCCGCTTCACGATTTCGTGAACCTGACCCCACCGCGCATCAATTGGATGGATTCGCACTTCGACAACAACGGATCAATGCAGGCAAAGCGCTCGATACAAGCTTCGATACAAGGGTTTTGTCACGAAAAAAAGTGGCGTGAACGTCGCGAATTGCAGTTCCTCATTCGCACCCGCGAACACTGAATCCCGCTTCACTTACACACGTTCGACACACAATCCTTCCCACCAGGACAGTCTTGCTTCTTCGTACATTCAGGCGCTGCCTCCGCCTGGCTCATGCATATCTTATCCTTACAAACCGGAATCCGAGCATCAATGAGCTTACACGACATATCATCCGTACACGGATAGCGGCAATATCCCTCCACGCAAGCTTGATTCTCACCGCAAACCGAAGGGTCCTTCGCACATGGCCTGACAGGTTGCGGGTCCGCAATGCAGGTGCCCGTAGGCGCATGGCAAACCTCGCCCGATGCGCATTCCGCAGTAGTTTCGCAGGTTCCTCGACATACCCCCTCCACACATACGAGCCCCCCGGGGCACGGACTTGCACCACCACATCCTGCCGTACTCGAGTCGATCTCGCATACACCAATGGCGTTACAACTATACCCATCCGGACATGGCACTAACGTGTCGCACCCAACCACGCATCTTCCGTTGACACAGATGCGCGACGCTCCACATTCGGAGCTGAACTCACACGGCACCAAACACACACCGTCGAGACAAGTATATCCTTCGTCGCAATCGCTCTGCCCACCACAGGGACAAAGGGCCGTCGAAGGATCGCAGAAGGGGGGGGACTGGACATCCGGCTCAGGACTCCCCGAATCCACCGCTCCCCCCGCCGTCCCTCCGGAACCCGTCACCGACGGTGACGCGGGACGACAGCCATAAGCATCGCAAATGCGACACCCTGCCTCATCACAAATCATCTCCTCGTGATTGCTTCCACAGCCTCCCAGGCCTCCACCAAGGAAAGCACTCACAACCATTACCGAACCAATCACTATCCACCGAGGCATTCGAACCTCCTTGGGGCACGCCCGTCCACCACTCTCCAAAGGACATGCCAAATAGGCGGTTTCCATTTCCTGACAGATTCTATCGTGCAGCGCCACTCCCCCCACCCCCACCTGTGAACATCCCTGCTCATAGATTGTAATCTCTCATTCACACCGAGCGCCAACCTCCAAAACAGACCTTGCCGTCGCTTGACCGGTAGCCCCACGAAGGCTAGGGGTCCGAGCATGATCTGCAAACGCCTACGCCTCACCCTCAGCCTCGCCGCTTTCTCCATCTTGCTGCTGACAGCTCCCTTGGCCGCCGCACAAATGAAGATCGCCGTCGTCGACATGCAACGCGCCGTCATGGAAACCGAAGACGGCCTGCGCGCCCAAGCAACCCTCAAAAAGCTCTTCGACCGACGACAACAAGAACTCGATGCTCGACAAGATGAACTGAAACGGTCCCGCGACGATATCGAAAAACAAGCCAAAGTCCTGTCGAAAGAAGCCCTCGAACGTCGCATGGCCGAGTGGCAGCAGAGCATGGCGGAACTGCAAAACGTATTCATGGAGTTCAACAAGGAGCTTCAAAAAGAGCAGAATAAGATGACGCAACCCATCCTCAACCGGGTGGTCAGCGTGTTGCGCCAGCTCGCCGCTCAAGATGGCTACGATGCCATCCTCGAACGCAATGCCGTCCCTTACGTTCGAACGGATCTCGATATCACCGACCGAGTCATCCAACGATACAATACCGGGGGAGCCGCCCCTGCCACCTCCACACCGTCAACCCCCACGCCAGCCCCTCCCACCACACGCCCCACACCGTCTGCCCCCGCCCCACGCCCAGCTCCCACTGGCTCTCACTGACCGCCAGGTCATGACACCCCCACGCGATCCGCATGGGATCGGAGTCAGCTTT
>Ga0116185_1004707_pt1 | contig 11010 bp, 11 predicted proteins | sample AD_JPNNA7_MetaG_FD_89754 | JGI IMG/M metagenome (GOLD analysis project Ga0116185, IMG submission 89754) | Active sludge microbial communities of municipal wastewater-treating anaerobic digesters from Japan - AD_JPNNA7_MetaG | ecosystem: Engineered > Bioreactor > Anaerobic > Digestate | place... | reverse complement strand
TATTACCTAACATATGGCTAAAATAAGTAGAATTTTACTTGACGCAAAATTCTTTATTCAAATATATTTTTCTTGAAAATGTTTTTTATTTTTCTTTTCTACTTGATTAGAAAAGAAACAAAATCCCGAAAATTCGGGAAAGGCTGTCAGAAAATTTCTTCAAAACTACGGTTCTTTTTTTCCCCCGAAACCGAAACTCTTCATGTCAGAAAAGTTGAATTCTTTTATTGCGTTTTCTTAGCTCAAGCCCGTCAGCACAAATCAGAACCTTGTTTTGTATCAAAATTTTCTGAAGGCCATTCTTCACTTTGATTAAAAAACATGGTATTCTAATCTATTAAATATCAGTGAGTTAGGAATGAGTTAGATAGATTGTAAATTTAAAATAGTCCAACGGATATTTTAAATTTTACAATGGTAATACCGATGACATATATGCTTTCGGTATTATTTTGGGTAAACCCGAATTTAAAAACTAAAGGTCGCAATTTGCGACCTTTAGTTAGTGTGTTCGTTGTAAATCGTACTAATATTTTATCTAAACAATTTTACAATATCGTTTCCATTCGCAAAAACCAATAAGGTCATTAAGAATATCATTCCTGCATATTGTGCATATTCCATAAACTTTTCGCTTGGTTTGCGTCGTGTTATAATTTCATAAAACAAAAACAATACATGTCCTCCATCTAGTGCCGGAATGGGAAGTACATTCATAATTGCTAAAATTATTGAAAGGAATGCCGTTAAGCTCCAAAACGATGCCCAATCCCATTCCGAGGGGAATATGCTTCCAATAGAAATAAAACCTCCTAAGGATTCATAGGCTTTAACTTCGGGAGAGAATAACAGCTTTAGTTGTTTTAAATAATTTCCCAAGGCATTATATGCTTTTACTGTTCCGGCCGGAATAGCTTGCAGCATGTTGTAATCGCGTTTATTGAGTTCGAAATAACTTAATACGCTTTTTGCTTGTATGCCTATCATTCCTTCTTCCGATACTTTTACAGGTAAATGGAGGGTGTCGGAATTATTGCGTAAAACATGAACCATTATTGTTTCATTTTTACGATTTAGAATTAACGAACGAAACTCATCATAATAACTTATCCAGGTGCTGTCGAGTCCAATTATACGGTCGTTAATCATTAAGCCTGCTTGTTCCGAAGCGGAGTTTTTTGGGAAACCTCCTACTTCAAAAGGGAAGCGAACATTAATAAAATCGGGTTTTTTTTGTTTAATCATTTTCCCTATAATGCCTTCCGGAATAGGGATGTTCTGTGTTTTTCCATCGCGTAAAACTTCTACGTATTTTGCATCTTCTAGAATAATTTCAGCAGGAATTTTATAAAAGTCTTCTACTTGGTTTCCGTTAACGCTAATTATTTTATCTCCATTTTTTAATCCCATTTCTAATGCTAACGAATCGCAAGAAATTCCGTAGGTAACATTTTTATTAGGTAAATACTCTTCGCCCCATACAGCCAGCATTGCAATATATATAACAATAGCAAGTACCACATTCATGGTAACGCCTCCTAACATAATAATAAGTCGCTGCCATGCCGGTTTTGAACGAAACTCCCATGGTTGTGGAGGTTTTTTCATTTGTTCTTTATCCATCGACTCGTCAATCATACCGGCTATTTTAACGTAACCACCCAATGGCAACCAACCTATACCAAATTCGGTTTTATTGGTTTCGGGTAAGGTTTCTTCTTTTTTATTCGATTTAAATAACCAACTTTTCCAATTTCCATCAACATTTCTAAATTTTATAATAGAAAACCAGGCATCAAAGAATAAATAAAATTTTTCGACTCTTGTTTTAAATAATCGGGCCGGAATAAAATGTCCACACTCGTGAATAATTACAAGTATTGAAAGACTTAATATGAGTTGTAATATTTTTATTAGAATATCCATTTATATGTAGTTAAATATTATGCAAAAAAAGGAATAAAAATTGGTTTAAACAAAAGAAATAAACAGAGCCGACATTCACCCCTCATAATTAATTACCCTATACTTTCAGCAAAAGCACGTGTTTCCTTATCGGTTAAATAATAATCATCTATTGTTGGATGAGGGATATACGTTATTTTTCCCATACATTTTTCAATTAATTCCGAAATAGCTAAAAAGCGAATTTGCTTGTTTAGGAATAAAGAAACAGCTATTTCGTTGGCTGCATTCATAATACATGGCATATTCCCTCCTTTTTTCATTGCTTCGTATGCCAGCGAAAGATTCTTAAAAACGTTTAAATCAGGTTTTTCGAAAGTTAATTGGGGGTAGTTAACAAAATTAAAACGGGGGAAATCCGATTTTATTCGCGCAGGATAGCCTAAAGCATACTGAATAGGAAGTTTCATGTCGGGAAGTCCCATTTGTGCTTTCATGCTTCCATCCTGAAACTGTACTAACGAATGAATAATAGATTGAGGATGAACAATTACATCAATTTGTTCGGGTTTTAAATTAAATAACCATTGGGCTTCAATTACTTCGAGCCCTTTATTCATAAGAGTGGCCGAATCAATTGTAATTTTAGCACCCATGGTCCAGTTTGGGTGTTTTAATGCTTCATGGCTGGTAACATTTTGTAATTCAGTAATATTTTTGCCTCTAAAAGGACCACCCGAAGCGGTTAAATATATTTTTTCAATGGGATTATGAAATTCGCCGGCTAAACATTGAAAAATGGCAGAATGCTCGGAATCAACAGGGTAAATGTTTACTCCCTTCTCTTTAGCTAACTTTGTAACGAGTTCTCCGGCAATTACTAATGTTTCTTTATTGGCTAAAGCAATGGGTTTATTCGATTCAATGGATTTAAGGGTGGGTTTTAGTCCGGCAAATCCAACAATAGCAGTAAGAACCATATCTACATTGTCGAGCTCAACTACCTGACAAAGGGCATCTGTACCGGCATAAACTTTACAATTCTCGGCTTTTAATGCATTTTTAACTAATTGATATTTAGATTCATCGCCAATTACTACCGTATCGGGTTTAAATTCCAATGCTTGTTTAATCAATAAATCGGCATTATTTTGAGCTGTAATAACTTCAGCCGTAAAGAGGTCGGTATTATTTTGAATTACCTCTAGAGCTTGGGTTCCAATAGAACCGGTAGAACCTAATAAAGCGATGCGTTTTTTCAAGGATATGTTTTATTGAAAGGTCATATAATCTCGTGGATTAACCGGATTTCCGGCATACCATAATTCGAAATGAAGATGAGGCCCGGTAGAAAGTTCTCCCGATTCGCCAATAATAGCAATAGCTTCACCGGCTTCAACCGATTCTTTTTCTTTTTTAAGTAGAACCGAATTATGTTTATAAACAGAAATTAAATTATCGGAATGCTGAACAACTATGGTATATCCGGTTTTTAATGTCCATCCCGAATAAATAACAGTTCCAGCCAACGTACTTTTAATAGATTCATTACGAGCTGCTACAATATCAATTCCATAATGTTCATTAACAGGATCGTAATTGTTGGTAATAATCCCTTTTAATGGAGTAAAAAAGAAATAATTCCGGATTGATGAAATTGTTGCTCCTTGGGAGTTATCGTTTGCGGCAATGGCATATTTTTCCTGATTTTCTATTTCCAAACGCAACAACGAATCATCGGTCGATTTGGTTACGGAAATATCATCATATATTTTTTTTCCAGTGGTATCGGGTTTTGCCGGAAGTACATCTGCCATTTCCCTTCCTTCAATAATATTACGTATATTGTATAAATAAAGTTCTTTATTTTTTAAATCTTGTTCTAACGAATCGGCTTTTAAAAGTAAATCTCTAATTTGGCGGTCCGATTTATTACTTCCGTATCCAGGTATATATTCACGTAAAGGAGTAAAAGCAATAATGTAAGTAGTTAAAATAATTAATAAAATAATTATTGAACCACTAACCACAAAAACGTTTAATTTAGATAATTTTAATGAAAATTGTTCTTCCAGGGTATCATCATTCATGATAACCAAGCGATATTTATTTTTAAGCTTTTGCAAAAAGCTGATTTTCTTTTTATTATCTTTCAAATAAATATATTTTTTTCATTAACAATAATTGCAAATATCGGAAATATTCTATGATTTAATAAAAAAAAAGATGAGCTATAAATCTAAAAGATGAAAAATATGGAGAAGTTTTAAAAAAATAAAATAATTTTGTCAAATTCGAGTTATATTATATTAACTAAAAAATATTTTTATTGAAATCAAAAAAACGAACATATTATACATTCATTCTTGTTTTCTCTTTAACACTTATACTTACCTATTCGTGTTCAACCAAGAAAAGTACATTTACACATCGTTTTTATCATAACCTTACATCGCGATACAATGCGTATTTCAATGGAAACGAGAGTTTTAAAACAGGGGTCATAGAATTAAATAGCTTACACGACGACGATTATTCAAAAATATTACCTATTTATAAGTTAGGAACAGAAGAAAATGCAACATCGCTCAGTTCTTACTTCGAAAAAGCATATACCAAAGCATCTATTGTTATAAGTCGACATTCCATTTTTATAAAGCGGAAAGAGCATGTACGTTGGGTTCCGGAATCTTATTTCCTTATAGGGAAGTCGTATTTTTATAAACAAGAATATAAGTTAGCATCCGAAGTTTTTGAATTTATAATAGGCAAATATCCCGATTTTCCGGTAAAATACAACGCCATGGTTTGGTTGGCAAAAACCTACGTACAACAAAAAAAATATGAAAAAGCAGAATCCATGCTAACGCTGGCTGAAAACAAAATGAATAAGGAAAAAAAACAAGTTCCTAAGCTTGCAAAGAAGGAATTCCCGATGGTTTATGCCGATTTTTATATAAAACAGCACAAATACGAACAAGCGGTAGAACCTCTTTTAGCCGCTATTGATTTAAATAAAAAGAAAGCCATAAAAACACGCCTTAGCTTTATTTTAGCACAAGTATATCAGGAATTAGGAAATATAAAAGCCGCTTCTAATTTGTATGATAAAGTGATTCGTATGAATCCTCCTTATGAAATGGAGTTTAATGCTAAAATTAATAAAGCCATTTGTTTCGACAGAAAGCAACACGATAGCAAAGAAATAAAAAATGTGCTTGCCAAAATGGCGAAAGACACCAAAAACAAAGAGTATCTAGATCAGATTTATTATGCACTTGCGGAAGTTTGTATGAAAGAAGAAGATACCTTATGCGCGTTAGAAAATTATGGGTTATCAGCTTTAAAAAGTGTTTCCAACAATAACCAGAAAGCTATTTCGTATTTAAAAATGGCTAAATTATATTTTGTTCAATTAGACTATGAGAATGCGAGTATGTTTTACGATAGTACCATGACCGTTCTCCCTGCCGATTTTCCAGAATATTCAAGAATTTCTAAATTAACAACCATTTTAAAAAAGTTGGTTATTAATTTGAATGTTGTTGAAATGCAAGATAGCTTACAAATGATTTCGAAACTGCCCGAAGATGAAAAAAATAAAATTATTGATCAAATTATTACGGAAGTCATAAAGAAAGAACAAAAAAAACAAGAAGAAGCATATAACAATCAACAAAATACTTTTAATACCGCTATTGATAATAATGCAACTGGTACTTCAACGGCTTGGTATTTTTATAATCCAGCAGCCACTAGTTTTGGGAAAACAGAGTTTATTAAGAAATGGGGAAATAGGAAACAAGAAGATTTATGGCGATTAAAGAATAAAGAAGTTATTGTAGATTTTAATACCATTGAAAACGTTAAAGATATATCCTCAACCGATTCGCTTAAAACAACCCTTACATCGGTTAACTTAAAAGATAAAAAATATTATTTAAAGAACATCCCCACTAGTCAGGAAGAAATTAAAAAATCGGACAGCCTAATAGCGGAAGCTTTATATAATATAGGAATAATATATCAAACCGAATTAAAAGATATACCGAAAGCGATAAACAATTACGAAAGGTTTATTACCCGTTTTCCAAATAATGAAAACCTAATAAAAACGTATTACCAAATGTATTTAATTTATAAAGAATTAAATGATAATACGCAAATAAACAAGTATAAAAATTTAATATGTTCGCTAAATTTAGAAAGCGATTATTGTAATATTATTAAAAATCCGAACTACCGAAAAATATCGGATGAAGCCGAATTATTAGCCAATACGCTTTATAAAGAAACTTATTTAGCATATACAAACAATAAATGGGATTCCGTATTAAATAAATCAACTAGGGCAATTAATTTATATGGAAACGATACAAATTTAACACCCAAGTTTATGTATTTAAAAGCCCTGGCTCTAGCAAAGAGAAAAGATAGTCTAAAAGCAGTTAACACATTAGAAACAATTATTAAGGATTATGCTAGCAGTCAAGTTTCTTTAAAAGCAAAGGATTTATTAGACTTTTATACTGGGAAAAATAAAAATAATAACACCAATGTTTCATCCGATTTATTAAAAGCGGTAAACAAAGAATATTTACTTTCCGAAGATGCTATTCATTTGTATACGATGATAGTAACCATGCAAAAAAATACGAAAATTGCCGATGTTATTAGCATATTAAAAGAGTTTAATGATAATTTTTACAGTAACTCATCTTTAACTATAAATAATGCTTATTTAGATGATAATAAACAAATTATTACAATCTCAAATTTTGCAAATAAATTAATAGCGTTAGATTATTACAATACGTTATTAAATAATTCTGAAACCTATTCTAAACTAAATTCGGTTAATTTCACCCATTTTTTAATATCTGTTGATAATTATCCCTTGTTTTCTAAAAACAAGGATATAGATAATTATTATCAATTTTTTTCGAAGAACTACTTTAACTAAATTTATGTATTTTTAATAATTGTTTGGCGAAGGAAATTTATTTTTTTAAATTTGTTTCGATTAGTCAAATAACGAGTTAATAAAAATTAAAATTATGGCAAAAAATATCGAACAAGAATCGCCTTCCATCAATTTATTAGGGGCTGGAACTACCATTAAAGGCGATATTACATCCAATGGCGATATTCGTATCGATGGTACATTGGTTGGGTCGGTTCATTCGAAAGGAAAAGTAGTAATTGGAACAACCGGAAATGTAGAAGGGGAAGTTAATTGTCAGAATGCAGATATTTCGGGCACCATTAAAGCAAACATTCATGTTGCTGAATTACTTTCTTTAAAAGCTACGGCAAAGCTCGATGGCGAAGTAGTTACAAATAAAATAGCTATTGAACCCGGTGCTGTTTTTTGTGGTTCTTGCAGTATGAGTAATGGCGCTGCTAAAGAATTTAAATTGGCAGATATCGAATCTTCAGTAAAAGTAAATGAACTTAAAAAAGCAACTTCCTAATTACGCTCGTTATTCTAGTATTGCTATTCAAATGCTTGTTATTATTGTAGCCGGTGTTTTTGGAGGATTTAAATTAGATGAATATTTAAAACTGCACTTTCCCATTTTTACTATTCTTTTTTCTTTTTTATCGGTTGCCCTTGCCATTTATTATGTAATTAAAGATTTTCTAAAAAAATAAAAAATGTCGAGCTTAAATAGATTTATTCTGTTGTTATTTCTCTATTCTGTTGTTCTTGGTTCCGTGACATTTGCAATGACATGGGTGTTGCCCCCAACTTATTTCACGCCGGTTTTACCAGGCTTATTTACTTTCTTTTTCTCGGTTACCATTATTGTTTACGCTTATTTAAATAAAAGTAAAGAAGAAAAATTTGCTCGTTTTGTAAATAAATTTATGATAACTACATTTTTAAAACTTTTTTTGTTTTTAGTCATTTTATTAACCTATGTTTATTTTAACCAAAAAGAAGCAATTCCTTTTATTATTGCCTTTCTACTGCTATATATAGCCTATACTGGTTTCGAAGTAATTTACTTCTTAAAAGAAACACGAAAAAAATAAACGCTATTTATAATTTATTCATCGTAATTAAAGAATAATTTGAAGCTTTTTTTAATAATATTAAAATTATTTCTTTTTTTATTGATTTGTATATTTTAGTTTTTTGTAAATTCACAAAATAATTTAATAGGTTAAAAATATAATGAAGCATTTATTTAATTTTTTACATCGTGTTACTTTATTCTTTTTGCTCTTTTTTTCGCCATCGCTTTTACTAGCTAGCGAAAATGAAACAACGCCTAATGCAGAAAAGAAATTTAATGCAGGTGAAATGATTATGGAGCATATTATTGATGCTCATGAGTGGCACATGATGGAGGTTGGCGAAACAGCCATCGTACTTCCTTTACCTATTATTTTGTTCGACGAAGGAAAAATAGTTACTTTTTGTTCTTCAAAATTCCATCACGGGAAAGATGCCTATAAAGGGTATAAGCTAGAGACAGAAGGAGCATACAAAGGGAAAATTGTAAAAGTAGATGAAAACGGACAACATATTCAAAATGCAAAGCTCCCGCTCGATTTATCTATCACTAAAAATACACTTTCATTATTTATTAGTTTAACACTCCTTTGTATTATTTTTTTATACGTAGCAAAATGTTATAAAAGAAACCCCAAGGAGGCTCCTAAAGGATTTCAGAATATGATAGAATATCTTATTTTGTTTATCCGTAATGATGTTGTTAAACCTTCTATAGGGAAAAAATACGAAAAATATTTACCTTTTTTACTTACTTTATTTTTCTTTATTTTCTTTAGTAATTTATTAGGAATTGTTCCCTTTTTCCCAGGGGGCGTTAACCTTACCGGAAATATTGCCATAACCATGGTGTTGGCATTATTTACGTTTGTAATTATTTTATTTAGTGGCAATAAAAATTATTGGCTTCATATTGTTAATACTCCCGGTGTACCTTGGTGGCTTAAAATACCATTGCCTTTAATGCCTATTGTTGAAATTATTGGTGTAATTACAAAACCCTTTGTATTAATGGTCCGTCTCTTTGCTAATATTACAGCCGGACATATTATTATTCTTGGGTTTATCGGATTAATTTTTATTTTTGGAAATATTAATATTGGTGCCGGATTTGGAGTATCTATTGTTTCCGTTATTTTTGCGGTATTTATGGGAATACTCGAATTGCTGGTAGCGTTTTTACAAGCATATGTATTTACTCTTTTATCGTCGTTATATTTTGGAATGGCCTTAGAAGAACATCAACATGTAGAAGAACATTCATAACAATAAATTATAAATGCGAAATGTTTAATTAACAATTTAAATCAAATAATTATGTCAATGTTATCAATTATTATGCAAGCAGTAAGCGATTTAGCACCTATTGCAAAAATGGGCGCAGGTATCGGCGCAGGTATTGCAGCTATTGGAGCAGGTATCGGTATTGGTCGTATTGGTGGAAGTGCAATGGAATCAATTGCACGTCAGCCCGAATCGGCCGGAGATATTCGTTCGAATATGATTGTAGCCGCGGCCCTTATTGAAGGGGTTGCTTTCTTTGCTATTGTTGTTTGTTTGCTCATTCTTTTTATTTAAGAAAAAGCAAATTTATGTTTGCTTAAACGATTGGTTTAAGCAAACATTTTTTAGAAACTAATTTAATAAAAAAATATATGGAACTAGTAACTCCTCATATTGGATTGATTTTTTGGATGACATTATCCTTTAGTATTGTTGTCTGGATTTTGGGCAAATTTGCGTGGAAGCCCATCATGAAAGCATTAAAAGAAAGAGAAGAATCGATAGAAAACGCATTAAATGCTGCCGAAAAAGCAAAAGAAGAAATGGCACATTTGGTATTTAGTAATGAACAGCTTATGAAAGAAGCTAAAAACGAAAGAGATACCATGCTTCGCGATGCTAAAAAAATTAGCGATCAAATTGTTGGGGAAGCTAAAAACAAAGCAGAAACAGAAGCCAACAGAATTGTTCAATCAGCAAAAGAGAATATTCATTTCGAAAAAATGGCTGCTTTAACAGAATTAAAAAATCAAATTGCGATTCTTTCTATTGAAATAGCCGAAAAAGTAATAAAGGAAGATCTTTCAACCAATGAGAAACAAAAAGACTTGGTAAAAAAATTGTTGAACGAAATACATTTTAATTAAAATGAAAGAATCGAGGATAGCCGTACGCTATGCAAAAGCATTATTCGAATTATCGTTAGAACAAAACAATTTGGAACAAACCAATCAGGATATGTTGTTGGTAAGCAGTGTTTGTAAGCAAAACAAGGATTTTAGATATATGCTTTCGAGCCCGATTATTAAAACCGATAAAAAGCAAAAGATAATAAAATCTATTTTTGGAGAGAAAATAAATGCACTTTCGCTCGCTTTTCTAAATATTATATCGTTAAAACGCAGAGAGATTTTAATAGATCAAATTGCCACTCAGTTTTTGGCATTGTATCACGATTATAAAGGTATTTTGCCTGTACACCTCACAACAGCTAGCGACTCCGACGAGGAGATTCGTTCTGTTGTTAAACAAATCGTAAATAAATTTACCCAAAAAGAAATTCTTCTTATGGAGGAAATAAAAAAAGACATTTTAGGTGGATTTATTTTACGTTTCGGTCAATACCAATACGATGATAGTATTCGAAATAAAATAATGAAATTGAAAAGAGAATTTAATGTAAATATTTACGAAAAAGGATTTTAAAAGAGATTAAATACTAAATTATTGAATTATTACGTCAGATAATTTTTTAAAAATATGGCAGAAATTAAACCGGCTGAAGTATCAGCAATATTAAGACAACAACTAGCAGGATTCCAGTTTGAAACGGAATTAGAGGAAACAGGAATTGTTCTTCAGGTTGGCGATGGAATTGCCCGTATCTACGGACTTACCAATGCGCAATCGGGAGAATTAGTTGAATTTGTGAAAAATGGCATGAAAGGAATCGTGCTTAATTTAGAAGAAGATAACGTAGGTATAGTTCTTTTAGGAGAAGCTACGCATATAAAAGAAGGCGAAATTGTTAAACGTACCGCACATATTGCATCTGTTAATGTGGGAGAAGGAATGCTGGG
>Ga0116185_1004698_pt1 | contig 11016 bp, 8 predicted proteins | sample AD_JPNNA7_MetaG_FD_89754 | JGI IMG/M metagenome (GOLD analysis project Ga0116185, IMG submission 89754) | Active sludge microbial communities of municipal wastewater-treating anaerobic digesters from Japan - AD_JPNNA7_MetaG | ecosystem: Engineered > Bioreactor > Anaerobic > Digestate | place... | reverse complement strand
TTTGGAGCCGTCCGCATCCGGGACGGGAAGTTCGTCTACAGCCGTGAAGTGCACCGGTTCAACGCCGACAGACACGTTCTTCGCGTTTCTGAAAAAGCTCCGGCGGTTCTCCAGTGGGGCCGGGCGCCGGGTCGTGGTGATCCTGGACAATGTCCGATACCATCATGCCGGCCTGCACCGGACATGGCGCGACAAATGTCGAAAGAGCTTCACGTTGTTGTTCATGCCGCCTTACATCCCGGAGCTCAACCCCATTGAGCGGGTCTGGAAACTGACGCGGAGGATGGCAACCCATAATCGGTACTTTCCGACGCTCGACTCCTTCCCTGTCGCCGTTGAGAGTGTGTTCGACCCATGGCGAACAGGCAATGCGACCCTGAAACGACTATGCGCACTTTAATGTGTCGCCATGTTTAGAATGAAAACTAAAACTTTACGGGGCGTTGCCCAAATAACCGTTATATGTAGGATCGCATGTCTTTATGGCGTTGGCAACGCCATGATTCATGGAGGGCCTGCCATGATGGGGTTCCACCCCGATTAACAATCCTAACACTTTTGTCCACACCCTAAGGGTGTCGTCACAGGAACTGTCTACGGCGGTTCCGAATGGGTCGTGCGCGTAAGGCTTTTCATACTAACGGGCAATGACGCAACATGAACAAGGAAGCGGGACAGCTTAAACCATCCTGTTTTACCTTTAGCCAACCTGCGGGGGACTTCTTCTAAGCCCCCCGCAGGGGCGGGTGTTTACTTTAACCATAAATCAAAATCCCCAACGGAATGGCGACAAACAGCGCTATCGTCGTTGCGATGACATGGGGGAAGAGATAGTGTCTGTAGGCATTGACATGAACAAGCCCCGAGATGGCCAGCGAGGTGATGACGAACCCGTTGTGGGGCATGGCATCGAAGGCGCCGGCGGACATGGATGCGATTCTATGGATCAGGTTGGGATCAATACCAAGGGCGAGGTATTTCGGCGCCAGCGTTTCCAGGATGATTCCAAGCCCGCCGGACGCTGAACCGGTGATTGCTGCCATAATGTTTGTGGCAATGGAAAGAGAAATGATCGGGTGCATGGGCAGATCAAGGAGCCATGTTGAAATGACTTTGAAGCCTGTCGTTACCGAGACCGCCATTCCGTACCCGACATCGGCGCAGGTATTGACAATCGGAATCACGGTATTGACGGCTCCTTTCGTCATTGTGTCAACGATGTTCGCATAGTATTTCCAAAAGAAGATGATGCAGGCAAGAATTCCACCCACCAGGGCGAGAACCACATCCTTTTTAATATACGGCATATCGACATTCAGCAGCACAAGAACCACCGCAAGGGGAACGAGGCTCAGCCATACATTCGGCATGGGACCGGAAGTGGAGGTTCCGGCCCCGAGTAAACCAGGAGCAGGATCCTCATATACTTCACCTTTTTCTTTGGCCTTTTTTAGGATGTAGCGAAGATAGAAAAGGTTGAACACAACGACAATGAATGCTCCTGCCAGACCTACGATGGGAGCCGCGGCGGGTGTTGACGCCATGTATTTCGTGGGCATGATATTCTGTATCTGCGGGGAGCCGGGTAGCATGGTCATCGTGATCGTTACTGCACCGAATACGAACGCCGCCATGAAGATATGCCAGGGTACGTTCAATCGTTTGAAGAGTGGACGTGCGATTGGAATTATCGCGAAGATCACCACAAAGACACTTACACCGCCATAGGTCAACGCTAAAGACACAATGGAGATCGCGAGCAACATTCTATATGGGCTTTCGGTACCAATAAGCTGCAGAATGCCATTGGCTATTGATCGTGCGGCCTGTCCATCCTCCATGAACTTTCCGAAAAGTGAGCCGGCGAGAAAGATCAGATAGAATTTACCGGCATAGTTGATAAATCCCTTCATATAGGGACCTTGCAGCGTCTGTATGATATTCATACCTGAAAAGATGCACAAGAGGACAACCGCCAATGGTGCGATGACAATAATGTGCCATCCCCGCAGAGCTAATGTGATAATGAATAGCAGCGAAAGTATAATTCCTATGATGCTCCATTCCATCTTCAGCCCTCCTTGCTTTTCCTTCGGGGAAGTGAATTAGTTTCGATCTTTCTTATTGCTCAGCCGCCAGATGCCCATTTTTTCTGCCTCGCGGATTAACCCATCACGAAAATCAGGATGCGCGATGGAAATGATCGCCTCGGCTCGCTCCCAAGTCGATTTTCCTTTGAGATGAACGATCCCGTACTCCGTGACTAGGTAAGAGACTACTGTCCGCGGTGTCGTGACGATCGTGCCGGGCTTCAAGGTAGGGACTATCCTGGACATGGGAGCACCCTTCTTGTTGTACGTGGAACTCAAGCAGAGAAAGGATTTACCTCTATTGGAATGGTATGCGCCCAGGGCGAAGTCCATCTGCCCGCCTGTTCCCGCCAACTGTTTGGGGCCGGATGACTCCGAATTCACTTGGCCGAAAAGATCCACCTCGACGCAATTGTTGATCGACACGACCCTGTCGTTTTGTCGGATAATCGAGGGATCGTTCGTGTAGCTCACGGGGTAGATGGCGCAGGCGGGATTGTTGTGGAGAAAATCGTACGTTCTCTTCACGCCGAGCGAAAACGTGTAGACGATCTTGTGCCGATCGATGTTCTTGCGTGCGCCCGTTACCTTACCGGCCTCAATCAGCCCCACCATGCTGTCGCAAAACATCTCGCTATGAATGCCAATGTCTTTCAGCCCCGAGTCCGCCAGCAGCCAACCGACAGCGATCGGCATGCCGCCCTGCCCGATCTGAAGGCAACAGCCGTCTTCCAGTTCGCCCACGATGAGGTTGGCGATCTTCTTGTCGAGCTCGGTTGGGTCGGGAAAGGGAAACTCGGGAAAGGGCCAGTCGGCCTCGACGATGTAATTCACTTCGGAGATGTGGATGCATTCCTCGCGGCCGCCGAGGCATCGCGGCACATTCGGGTTCACTTCCAGGATGATTTTTTTTGCTCGATCCGTGAGGGCCTTGGAGAAAGAGCAAGAGGGGCCGAAATTGAAATACCCGTGCTCGTCCATAGGCGTCGTGGCAATCATGGCCACGTCGACGTCCATGTAGTTGCGGTACCAGCTGGGGACCTCGTGATAGAGAATGGGGACATACCAGCAGTTTCCCATCTCTTGCGCCCGCCGATCGACGCCCATGTAATGGAGGCTGTGATATCGAAAGTGCTCGCCGGAAGGATCTGCTTTCACCACTTCGGGCATGCCCGTCACCCGCGTTGTCGTGCGGATCTTGACATCCCTCAATTCTTCCTTTCGTTGTGCCAAGGCTCGGTCGAGGAGAACCGGTTGGGTGGCAAATTGCCCGTAATCGACCCAATCGCCCGACTGGACCACCTTGACGGCTTCATCTGCGGTCACGAGTCTCGCCCTGTATTCATCTGCCAGACGCATAACTCCTCCTGTTTCTTACATGAGTCACTTGGGTCACAACGTCACGCCGCCGCTGACCTCAATGACACTGTTGGTGATGTAACTGGCCTCATCAGAAGCGAGGAATGCATAGACGTTGGCGATTTCTTCCGGCCGCCCGAGCCTCCGAAGGGGAACTTTGCGTTCCATCTCCTCAATGACTTTTGCTGGCATGGGGTCGAGGATCGTTGTCCGGACGAAGCCGGGGCAGACGGCGTTCACCCGAATGCCGTAACGTCCGAGTTCCTTGGCCCAGCTCTTGGCCATGCCGATGACGCCGAACTTGCTTGCCGCATAATTGGTCTGCCCGAAGTTTCCGTAAAGGCCCGTAATTGAGGAAGCATTGATAATCACGCCTGCTTTTTGCTCGATCATGTAATTAACGACGGCCTTGGCGCAGAGGTAAGTCCCCCGCAGGTTGATCTCAATCACGCGGTCGAATTGTTCGTCGGTCATCTTCGAGAGCTGATTGTCGATGATGATACCGGCGTTGTTGATGAGAACATCAATCCGATGCCATTGGTCCACGATACTTTTGACAAAATCCGCAATGTCGTCCTTCCGAGTGACGTCGACGCGGGCGCCGATCGCCTCGTAGCCGAGACGTCGGATCTCGGAAACGGTTTCCCCGACGCTTTGCTCCTGGATATCGCAGACAGCGACGCGGGCGCCTTCTTGTGCGAACTTCAAGGCTGTTGCCCGGCCAATGCCCGCACCGGAACCGGTGATGATGGCAACTTTTTCTTTCAGTCTCATGGCAATCCCCTCAATCTATGAATCGATAAACCCGTCGCCCATTTTCGTCTACTCTGGAACATGCGACCGTCATCCCGATTCTAATCGGCTTCCCGATCCGGTATCCCTCGACCCGAGCAACCGTCCTTTTGCCATCCTCTTCCTCGAGGAGCCCGACTACGTATGGCACCTGGCTCTTGAACTCGTCCATCGCGCTGTGGATGACCGTGTAGGTGTAAAGGGTTCCCTTTCTGTCTTCCATGACCTACCTCCCTCGAAAAATGCTGACGATGCACGTTGCCGCAGAGCCGCCAAGGTTGTGCGTGAGGCCGATGTCCGCCTTCATGACCTGGCGTTCCCCTGCCTCGTGCCGCAGTTGTGTGACGATTTCGTATATCTGGCTGAGCCCCGTGGCGCCGATGGGGTGGCCCTTCGCCTTGAGTCCGCCGCTTACATTGATCGGCTTCCGTCCGTCTCGAGCGGTTGCCCCTGAGAGAATGGCACGTGCGCCGGTACCCTTTGCAAAAAAGCCGAGATCCTCGATATTCAGAATCTCAGTGATTGTGAAGCAGTCATGCACTTCCGCAAGATCAATGTCGGCCGGCTTCAGGCCAGCCATGATGTAGGCCTCGTTGGCAGCCTTGACTGTGGCGGCAAGTGTCGTCAGGGAGTTTTTTGACGCCATTGAGATCGCATCGCCTGCCTGAGCGCAGCCGACTACCTCCACGAGGCGCTTCCGGGATAAGGATCGCGCGAGGCTGGATTCGGCAAGAACCGCGAACACCGCGCCGTCTGTCACAAGCGAGCAGTCATATATGGTAAAGGGATCCGCTATGGGTGTGCCGTTCTTGACGTCTTCAACGGTGATCCTCTTCTTGAGCTGCGCATCAGGGTTCAACAGGGCATTTTCGTGATTTTGGACGGCGCACCACGCCATGGCATCCCTGGCGTTCCCGAACTCGTGAAAGTAGCGGTTCGCCATCAATGCGAACACAGATGGGAAAGTCACCCCTACAGGGACTTCCAGGTCTGCATCGGCCGCCGTGGCTAGCCCTTCCGTGACATATTCCGTCTGGCAGTGGGTCATTTTTTCTACGCCTCCGACAAGTACCGCGTCGTAGATGCCACATGCGACGGCTTGGTATCCCAAGCGAAATGCCATGCTCCCGGACGCACAGGCGCCTTCTGTTCGCACCGCGGGGATCAGGCCAAGTTGGAGCGTTTCGGCCGCCAAAGGCCCCACATGGCTTTGCCGGCAAAAATGGGAACCGTTGAAATTGCCGATATACAGGGCCTGGATTTCCGCTCGATCCATGCCAGCATCGGCGAGGGCTTTTGTTCCCGCCTCCAGGATCAAGTCCCGCAGTGTTTTCTCAGGGTACTTTCCCATCGCCGTCTCACCGATTCCCAAAACTGCAACTCGTCTCATCGGCAATCCCTCATCGATCCTGTGTTGTCGTTAGTGGCGTTCCAGAGGCGCGGATAGGCAAGGCACGTGCCAGAAAAGATCGGAACGGGCAATAGGCGAGGTGTTTCTATATAGTTGAAAAATGGAGAGATTATGATTGTTGGGGAATGTCGCCGTCACGGGAAAAGAGAATAAGAGGGAGGCAGTCAGGACAGTCTCAAGCGTTTTTTATGAAAAAAGTGTCTCGAAAAAAAGACAGTTTAAATCATTATACTACAGGGGGAAACTTGGATGTGAAAGGCGGGGTGGCTGGAAACCCATTATTCTTAATTGCTTCGATGTGCGGTTCCGGAAATCTGTATTTACATAAGTGTCTCAATATTAAGACATGTTCCTATAATGAGACACTTCTCAAAGAGTAAAATGCCATTCCGACTGTCTCCCGAGTTTATATTTTTCAAACTTTCTATAAAGTGTGCTCCGGTGGATGCCTAATTCGCGGGCGACGGCCTTGCAGTTGAAATTGTTTCTCTTTAGCGCCGCGAGGAGAATGTCCTTTTCGATGGCATCAATCGTGTTGCTCAACCGCTGGCTCTTATGCGGTTGGTTTGCAGGCTTGCGACTGATGAAGTTGCGAATATGCGAAGGCAGATGAGTCGATAGAATGGCATCCCCCTCGACGATGCTGTACGCGCTCTCTATCGCGTTTATCAGCTCCCTGACGTTGCCCGGCCAAGAATAGGATACCAATAGATCGAAGACCTCTGGCGCCGGAACGACGCGGCGACCGTAGTTATCATTCAAACGCCGCAGAATGGCATTCACGAACAGAGGGATGTCCTCCCGCCGCTCTCTCAGGGGAGGGATCGTAAATTGGATCGCACTCAATCGATAATAGAGATCTTCTCGCAGATCGCCCGGCTGGAAAGGTTGCAGCTTCTTGTTCGTAGCGGCAATGATGCGCACATCCAGAGGGTGCAGCCGGGTGCCGCCCACTCTCTCGTATTCTTTTTCTTGCAGCACTCGCAGGAGCTTCACCTGCATTGACTTCGGCATTTCTCCGATCTCATCAAGGAAAATGGTGCCGCCATGGGCAAGTTCGAACTTTCCCCTCTTGCCGCCGCGCCTTGCTCCTGTAAAGGCGCCGTCCTCGTAGCCGAAGAGTTCTGACTCCAGCAATTCGGACGGGATGGCGGCGCAGTTTACACGTATCAAGGGCTTGAATCTGCGTTTGCTCGCGTAGTGGATGGCATGTGCGAATACCTCTTTGCCCGTACCGGTTTCCCCCAAAATCAAGACCGCGAATTCATTTCGAGCCGCTCGTTCCGCAATTTTCTTGACGTCGAGAAAGATTTTGCTTCGTCCAATCATGTTTGCAAAAGAGTATTTTTCACCGGCGAGACGGTTCAACTCCTTTTTGTAATAATCGAGTTCCATGTCCATCGCCTGTAGCTTGTTTGTCAGCTCCATGATTTCCTTGGCGAAATAGATCTGGCCGACTGCTGCGACAATCCGCTCCCCATCCTTGACGGCAGCTCGCGTTACGGCGACGTAACTCTCGCCCCCGGGGGTTTGACCTTTGGCAAGCCTGTGAATGACATTCACTTCCGATTCACCCGTTTTCAGAAAGTGAGGCAATTTGGAATTCCGGATTATGTCCGTTACGTATTTTCCGACGATATCAGACTTCTTCCTGCCGAGAAAAGTGCAGTAGGCAGGATTGATATCGATAATGTAGCCTGCGGAATCCACGACCAGAAAGCCGTCGGCCGACATATCCAAGATTCGATCGTAAATGAGTTTCCACCGTTTCAGTTGATCGATCGTTTGCATGATTTCACTCTGAAGCGAAGGTCTCGAGACTTCTATGCCCCTGGTTCCGAAGGTACTGTCAACTTTCTTGTGTAAATTGCCTGTAGGCCATCTCCTGGAAGAACGGCAGGCTCTTCCGCACTTTCCCCACAGGGGTTGATCGCCAATGCAGCTCCATCTTCAACGAGATGAAGGCCAGGAGCCGATAGCAGGCTGCCTCCCCGGGCAGGATCTCCATCGGCGTGGTCCGTCGCCTAAACTCCTTGTGGAGCCGTTCGATGATGTTGGTCGTCCGCAGCGACACCCATTCATCGACCGGGAAGTCGAAGAAGGTCAGACACGCATCCCGGGAACGCTCCAGGGACGCAAACGCCGAGGGGATGACCTCCTGCCACTTCTCGCGGAACTTCTCGAAGGCCTCCAGGGCCTGCTGCCTCGACGGGACGTAGAAGATGGGCCTGATGTCCGCCGCCACCTCCGCCTTGAGCTTCCGGGGCACCTTGGCCAGAACGTGGCGAACGACGTGGACCTGGCAGCGCTGGGTCTTGGCCTTCGGGAACTCCTCCCGGAAGACCGTCTCGAGACTCGTCAGTCCATCCATGATGCCCAGCGTGACCTTGCTGCCGTCGAGACCCCGCTGCTTGAGATCCCGGAAGAACTCCCGCCAGCTCGTGGCCGACTCCTTGTCCCCGGCTTGCAGCCCCACGACGAGCTTGTGTCCCGTTTCCGTGACGCCGATGGCCACCAGGACGGGGACGATCTCAATGCGTCGCTGAATACGCATCCGGAAGTTGACCCCGTCGATGAACAGATACCGGATCGCTTCCTTCGACAGGTCCCGCATCCGCCACTTCTCCACGGCCTCGACGAGTTCCCGGTTGGCCTCAGAGACCTCGGCCGGCGAGATCCGGCGCCCCAGCAGCCGCAGCGAGATGGCCGAGAGGCTCCGGGTGGAAATGCCGCACAAAAACATCAGGCTCAAGTCCCGGCCGATCTCCTGCTCGTAGCGCCGATACCGGGGCAGAACCCGGCTCCGGAACTCTCCCCGACGATCCCGCGGCACCAGCAGATGCACATGGCCGACCCCCTTGATCGCGAAGCCTCGGGGATAGAAGCCGTTACGGTGGTTGACCTCGCCGGCGCCCCTGCGGTAGCGCTCCCGGCCCAGCCACTCCGTCAGTTCGGCTCGCATCACGGCCTCCAGGTACGCCGTCACGGCCCGTTGAAGCTCGCCTCGCATCATCTCAAAGAACGCTCCGGTCTGCTCCGGAAGAGACTTGATAATCTCGTGGACTTCGGCTACGGTAATCTCCAGTTTCACGGGCGCTTTCTCCTTTCATGCTGGGTTTGGGCTAAACCCTTGTAAAGGAAAAGCGCCTTTTTTACGAGACGGAGATTTTACACAAGATTTTTTACACTACCGGTTCCTTCGCTGATTCTTGGTAATCACGTGATTGCAATGCCGTATGCTTTCATTTTTGGCCCAATCAAAACGAAAAGCATCTGCCGGACGCTTCGGTACGCTCGTGACCGAGACAAGAGATCAAGAACCGCCCGTCTTTTAGCGGAGTAAAATCTTCACGTCCTCTTTCATCCGGACGAGCTTGTCCCCCACCGAGGTCCCGCAATGGGCGCAGCTGTAGTCGTACTTCTCGCCCTGGGGGAGAATGAGCAGGAGGCGCTTGCGCACCCGAACGGCCCGCCTGCACCGGGGGCAGTAGAGCTCGGTGGCATCGAAATCTTTGTAAGTTTCTCTTTTCATAGGCAAATGGCGAAAGGCGTATGGCTAAGGGCTGAAGACAAAGGGCAATTCCCGGCGACTTTAACCTTTGACCTTTGTCCTTTTACCTTTCCCCTCTTCCCGGTCCGGGATTTCCCCGGCGTTTTCCAGCCAGGCTGCGGCCTCGCTGTCGCTGGGCGCCCGCCAGTCGCCCCGGGGCGAGAGCGACCCGCCGGAGCCCACCTTGGGGCCGTTGGGGATGCAGGATCGCTTGAACTGGCTCGTCCGGAAGAACCGGTCCAGGTAGACCATGAGCCAGCGCTTGATCTGGCCGATCGTGTACTCGTTGCGCCTCTCCTCGGGGACTTCCGGCCAGGCCCCCGAATTCCTGTCTCGCCAGGCGTGCCAGGCGATGAAGGCGGTCTTCGTGGGCAGGTAGCCGAAGCGGGTCGTGTAGAAGTTGTTGAAGTCCTGCAGCTCGTAGGGCCCGATCGTGTCCTCCGTCCTCTGCGCCGGCTGGCCGCCGCTGACCCCGGGCACCAGCTCGGGGCTGATCTCGGTGGCCAGGATGTCCAGGAGCGTCTCCGAGGTCTTCCGGTCGAACTGGTTTGTCTCGGCCACCCAGCGGATGAGGTACTGGATGAGGGTCTTGGGGACGCTCACGTTGACGTTGTAGTGCGACATGTGGTCGCCCACCCCGTAGGTGCACCAGCCCAGGGCCAGCTCGCTGAGATCGCCCGTCCCCAGGACGATGGCGTTGCGCAGGTTGGCCAGCCGGAAGAGGTGGCTCGTCCGCTCGCCGGCCTGGACGTTCTCAAAGGTGATGTCGTAGGCCTTCCTGCCCTTCGCGAAGGGGTGACCGATGTCGCGGAACATCTGCATGCAGCTCGGGCGGATGTCGATCTCGTTGGCCTCCACGCCCAGGGCCTTCATCAGTCGGTGGGCGTTTCGGTAGGTCTTGTCCGTCGTGGCAAACCCCGGCATGGTGTAGGCCTTCACGCAGGACCGGGGCCGGCCCAGGAGATCCATCGCCCGGGCCGCCACGATGAGGGCGTGGGTGGAGTCGAGGCCGCCGGAGACGCCGATGACGACGTTTTCGAGTCCTGATGCCTTCAGGCGCTTGGCCAGGCCCTGGACCTGGATGTTGTAGGCCTCGTAGCAGCGCTCGTCGCGCCTGGCGGGGTCGGCAGGCACATAGGGAAAACGGGGATAGGGCCGTGTCAGCAGGACGCGTCCCTTCGGTATCTGCACCGGGAAGGTCACCTTGCGGAACCGATCGACCCGGTCCCGCAGGTGCCGTGCGTTCTGGCTGAAGCTCGTCAGGCGCATCCGGTCCTGGACGAGACGGTCCAGGTCGATGTCGGCCAGGACCAGCTGGGCCCTCTGGGCGAAGCGCTCCGATTCGGACAGCAGCGTGCCGTTTTCGTAGGCCATGGCCTGGCCGTCCCAGGCCAGGTCCGTCGTCGACTCGCCGGGGCCCGCCGCCGCGTAGAGGTAGGCCGCCACGCAGCGGGCCGACTGGTTGGCCGCCAGGCTGTGCCGGTACTCCGATTTGCCGATGGTGATATTGGAGGCCGAGAGGTTGGCCAGCACCGTGGCGCCCGCCAGCGCCGCGAAGCTCGACGGCGGCACGGGGACCCAGAGGTCCTCGCAGATCTCGACGTGGAAGGTGAACCCCGGGACGTTTTCCACCACGAAGAGCAGATCCGCCCCGAAGGGGATGTCCTCCTGGCCGCAGAGGCCGATCGTCTTCGACAGGGCGTCCTCGGCGGGTCGGAACTGCCGGCCTTCGTAGAACTCGCGGTAGTTGGGCAGGTAGGATTTCAGGGCCACCCCCAGGATCCGGCCCCGGTGCATCACGATGCCGCAGTTGA
>Ga0116185_1004693_pt1 | contig 11019 bp, 7 predicted proteins | sample AD_JPNNA7_MetaG_FD_89754 | JGI IMG/M metagenome (GOLD analysis project Ga0116185, IMG submission 89754) | Active sludge microbial communities of municipal wastewater-treating anaerobic digesters from Japan - AD_JPNNA7_MetaG | ecosystem: Engineered > Bioreactor > Anaerobic > Digestate | place... | reverse complement strand
ATTCTCATATCCATAATGCATGCCAACAATGAGATCGGAACCATTCAGCCCCTGGAAGAGGTGGGCATTCTGGCAGCGGAGAGGGACATTTATCTTCATACCGATGCGGTGCAGACGGTGGGAAAGATCCCTGTAGATGTTGAAGCCATGGGGACGGATCTCCTCTCCCTATCATCCCATAAGCTCTACGGGCCGAAGGGAGTGGGAGCGTTGTACATCCGCCGTGGCACCAAGATGCAGAGCCTGGCCACAGGCGGCGGGCACGAGAGGAGCCGCCGCTCCGGAACGGAGAATGTGGCGGGAATTGTTGGCCTGGCCCGGGCAGCGGATCTGGCCGGAGAGGAGATGGCGGCAGAAGGTCAGAGGCTGGTAGAGCTGAGAGACCGGCTGGCTTCTCTGGTGCTGGGGCAGGTCAAAGATGCCTGGATAAATGGAAGCATGAAAAAGCGGCTTCCCGGCAGCCTGAATTTCGGATTCTCCTATGTGGAGGGCGAGTCGCTTCTGCTCTACCTCGACTCCAAGGGCGTTGCCGTGTCAACGGGATCGGCCTGCTCCTCCCATAAGCTGGAGCCATCCCATGTGCTGTTGGCTCTGGGCCTGAGGCCGGAAGAGTGCCACGGCTCTCTCCGCATCACCATGGGCCGCTCCAACAGCCGGGAGGATGTGGACTATGTGGCGGACTGCATCGCTGAGGCGGTGGAGAGGTTCAGGGGAATATCTGCTTTGGGAAGAGGATAGGCCAGTAGGTCCAAAACCTTTGAAAAAAGCAAAATTGGAGGGATGACCATCCCTCCTCTAGGATCAGCGGATCCGGACATTCCTTCTCTAAAGCTCCACCATCTTGGCGCTGACCACGCCCGGCACCTCTTTCAGCTTTTTCATGATCTCATCAGAGGCCGTGTGATCCACGCTCAAAACCATGAGTTGAGGCTTGCCTTCTGCTATTCGGCCCACATGCATGCCGCCGATGTTGATCTTTCCCTCGCCCAAAACCACGCAGCAGGGGCCGATGATATTGGGCCGGTCCTCGATGATGGCCACCACCATATCGCCCTCCGATGGGATATAGGTATGATACTCGTTGAGCTGGATGATGCGCTTCTCCTTGCCCGAGACCGTGCCCTGGAGCATGGTGCTCTTGTTCCCCTTGGTCAGCCTGAGGGTGATGGAATTGCTGTATCCGTTGGCAGACTCGGTCTTGCTCTCCATGAGCTTGACTCCCATCTCCTTTAGGGTCCTCTGGGCATTGACGAAGTTGACGCTGCCGTCGCCCATTACGCAGCCGAGCAGGCCGATTATAGCGGAGATGCTCACCGGCCTGGTATCCTTCTCCGCCAGGCTGCCGCTGTAGGTCAGCTCCAGGCTCTCAAAGCCAGAGCCCACCAGCTGTCCGGCCAATGAGCCCATCCTCTGCGCCAGGCTCATGAAGGGCTCCATCACTGCCAAGGTTTCCGGCGAGATGGCAGGCATGTTGATGGCATTGGTGGGCAGACCTCCCCTGGCTATGGCCAGTATCTGGTCCGCCACAGCCAGAGCCACATTGACCTGGGCCTCGGCGGTTGATGCGCCCAGGTGGGGTGTAACTACAATCTTATCCTGCTCCAGGAGGGGATTGTCGGTGGGAGGCTCCTTGGTAAAGACATCCACTGCTGCCCCGGCCACCTTTCCCTCTGCCACGGCTTTTGCCAGAGCCGCCTCATTGATGATCCCTCCCCGGGCGCAGTTGACGATCCGGACACCGGGCCTCATGATCTTGAACTCATCTTCATCGATGAGATTTCTGGTCTCATTGGTCAGGGGCGTATGCACAGTGATAAAGTCGCCTCCCCGAAGGACAGTCTCCAGATCGGCCAGGGTGATGCCCATCTGCTGGGCCCTCTCCTCGGTTACAAAGGGATCATAAGCCAAGATCTGCATGCCAAAAGACTTCATGCGTGCCGCAACCTCGGCTCCCACCCGGCCCAGTCCCACCACGCCCAGGGTCTTGTTGAAGAACTCGACGCCGGTGTACTTCTTTCGGTTCCACTCCCCTTTATGCAGAGCAGAGTTGGCCTGGGGGATATTCCTGGCCAGGGCCAGCATCATGGCAATGGTGTGCTCTGCAGCGGAGATGGTGTTTCCGCCCGGAGTGTTGAGGACTATTATTCCCTTTTTGGTGGCCGCCTCCACATCGACGTTGTCTATGCCCACTCCCGCCCTGCCAATGACCTTCAGCCGATCTGCGGCCTGGATCACATCGGCGGTGACCTTGGTCCCGCTGCGTATAACCAGTGCATCGTAATCCTTTATCTTTTCAATGAGCTCCTCCGGAGATAGATTGGTTATGACATCAACCTCTGCTCCCGATTGAAGCCTCTTCACGCCTTCCTCAGCCAATGAATCACTGACAAGAACCTTCATGATCATTCCTTCCCCACGGTCAAAGATGTAATAGGATTTGATTGTTTCGAGAGAAAAGGCAGATCTCGGATCAGGGCAGGGAAATGGATCACAGGCCGCAGATGCCCGGGCAGATGCAAAAAGCTCCAACGGACTAGCTGCAGGGCAGCCAGTCTGTGCTCATGGCGCCGAGGGTGCTGTTGGACCAGAGCTGGATGAACTTCTCGATGTTGAAGACGCCGGTCAGATCCTCGCTGGCCCGGCTGTAGGTGGCATGGCGGCCCATCCTATCCGGCAGGATGTCTCTCGACTGCCAGGCGATATGGGCCTTTCCCTGCACATTGGACCTCATCCGGACCTCCAGGGAAGCATTGCCTGGGGTTAAATCGCTCTGGTTGCTGGAGGTGTTATAAGATCTGCTTTCGATCTCCGTCTCCCTTTCCAGGTGCTCGAAATCCCGGTAGGACTCGGTAAAGCTTGCCCCAGCATCATAGTTCTTCACGCAGATGGTATTCTCAGTTCTCATATTGCTCATGGCCTTGTAGAACGAGTCGGGCATGCCAGTGGTGGCAATGATGGTGGAGAGGATAAAGATGAGTGCAATGAGAATCGTATTTGCAGCCCGCATTGGCTTGCTTGAAGCATCAGCAGCTATTTAAGGTATTGGTATAAGCCAAACTGTTAAAATATAAAAAATAGATAGAAGGGCGAGGATTCTATCGCCCTTGCGTAATCCTTTTTATCTGCCGCTTCAGGCCTTCCAGCTCTCCCGTGGAGTAGAGATATATTCCCGCTCCCACGGCTATCATCAGCACCAGGATCAATGCAATGAGCCAGTTATTGCTCTTTGCCGGCTCCACATTGATGCTCTGGCTCTGGTCCGATAGCCTGAATTCCGTCAATCCCGCTTCCTCGGGCTTGTAGGTGAAGGCTACAGTGGAGTTCTCTCCGCCCTTGACTGTGGCATTCTTGGACTCTACCACGGTTCCATTGGCCAGCAGATCCAGTGGCAGGGTGTCCTCGTTGCTGCCCTGATTTCTCACCACAGCGGATATCTTCATCTCCTTGCCGGCATAGGCCTGTTCGGGCAGCTTCAATTCCACAACTCCTATGGACGAGGCAATGGTGATGCTCTTGGTTGCGGAATTGAAGCCCTCCTTCATTGCGGTCAGCGTCTGCTCGCCGGTGAGGTTGGCCGCATAGGTTACAGTTCCTTGGCTGCCGGTCAGTCCGATGCGGATGTCATCCAGAGATACCTCTGCTCCCTCCACCGGAGTCTGGTTGATTCCCTGGACTACGGCAATGAGGAAGTTCTCTCCCTTGACCACGTCCGCCGGAGCATTGATAGTCAGTTGACTGCTCAGTGTGGCATTGGCTTTTTCATAAGCGGTAACGCTGGCTGCATCGGAAGCGGTTCGAACCACCAGGCTGGCTTTGCCGTCATTGTAGTCCTTCTTCTTGGCCACTACCTGATAGGTGCCTATGCTGCTGGGGGTATAGCTGACCGAGCCGGTTGCATCTGTGGTCCCGATGGAGCTGCCATTCAACTGGATCTGAACCCCGGCCAGAGGCTTGGAGTCGGACTTGACGCTTATGGACGCAGGGCTGTTGACCACAGCATCAGAGGCAATGACGGTCATATCCATGCCCTCACCGGGCTTGAAGGCCACAGGCGCAAACAATCGCTTATCGCTGTCAGCAACCACGAACTTCAGGTTCTCCATGATCTCTATGGTCTTGTCCCGGGCCAGGCTGAAGGAGCCGTCGTTTTCCATGGTGATGCCGTCTTCGCTGGTGTCCTTGACCTCCATCTTGCCGTGGACCTCTCCGTTCTCAACGGACTCAGGGCTGTCAGAGATCTGGAATATGCCGTCCACTGTAGCAAGATCCGACTCGGTGCTGCGGAAGACGCTCTCGATATGAACTGCAACTATGGGGACATCTTCCGAGCCCATGTCCACCTTATAGAGATAGTTGGAGGAGCCGTCTCCCGGATCGGAGGATGGAGTCACTACCTTGCTGTCCACCTCTTCTCCGTCCCGGCTCAGGGCCAGGTAGACCTTGTTTCCGTTCAGGTCCACGGACTTGATGCGCAGCTCATATCCTTCCTCCAGGGATAGGACCGATCCGCTGGCCAGGGTCTGGCTGTCGTCGTTGTCCACCAGAACTCTCCTTAGCTCGCCCTCGCCGATGACGCTGAAGTCATCGGTGAACTCGGTGCGGTTGTTGTATGCGGCGAAGTATTTGTCGGCCATGAAGCCTATGACATCGTACTTGCCCCAGCGGTCGAACTCGAAATCAACTGCCTGGGGGCGGGTTTCATAGACCAGATCTCCTTCCTCGATTGATTTCTTGTCCGTTATCCGGGCGGTGAGAGTCTCGGTGCCCACATCCTCATCGATGTCGTAATAGAAGCCTTCAAAGTTGTAGACATCCCAGGTGAACTCCTCCTGCTCGGAGGGATCTATGACCGAGCCTCGCACCTCCTGGGGTCCGGTGCGATCCACTATGGGAGCGAAGCGGAGTATGTCGTCATCTGCCACAATGAATCCCACCTCGCCGAATATGTTTATCTTGCCGCCTTCCTTGAGGTTTATGGAGTCCTCATTGGACATCTCCACCCCATCCTGGCCTACCGATTTGACCTCCATCTTGCCGTACTCATCGCCGTCTTCCACCGAGGCATAGGTATCGGAGAGCTGGAAGAGGCCGTCCACAGTGACCAGGTCGGACTCGGTGCTGGCAAAGACGCTCTCTACGTGGGCCATAATTATGGGCACATCCTCCCCAGACACCTCCACCTCATACTCATATGTGGAACTCTCCAGGCTGCCCTCGGGTGAGACCACCTTGCTGTCTATCTCCTCGCCGTCCTTGACCAGTCCCAGGTAGACCTTCTCTCCATCGATGTCCACCTGCTTGATCTGCAGCTCATATCCCTCTTCCAGGGTGAGAGTTGATCCTCCGGCCAGGGTTTGGCTGTCATCGCTGTCCACCAGGACCTGTCGTAGCTGTCCATCATCCAGGAAGCTGTAGTCGTCGTCGATGAGATCGCTGGCCAGGTATCCGGCGAAATACTTCTCAGCCATGAAGCCTATAACCTGATAATCGCCCCATTCTCCGTATTTGAAGTCCAGATCTTTCGGCTCTGTCTTGTACTGCAAATTGCCGGAATCGATAGATCTACCTGATTCGAGATTGACAGTAAGTGATTCTGTTCCCACGTCGTTCTCCATATCATAGAAGAATCCAGAGAAGCTCTTCCAATTCCAGGTGTAGTCTGTGGGATCTCCCTCCCGCCAGATGCGGTTGACGGCTTTGTCTTCTTCTTCATCCGCCACTTCTTCTTCTGTGGCGTTATCAGACTCATTTATGGAGGCATTCAGGGATTCATCAGTCTGGGTGGCATTGGCATCGGCGGAAACCTCTGTCCCCGAAGATACATTCTCTATCGGAGTGGTGCTGGCAGCCAAAGCAGCATCTTCCGCCTGAACCGCCTCAGGTTCAGCTGCGGGCTGAGCCTCAACCTGCGCTGTCGCTGGCTCATCAACTGCAGCATCTTCTAGCCCAGCATCGATTTCATCGGGAGTCACAGCGTTCTCCTCTATCGGCTCTGTTACCGCCTGCGCCATCTCCGGCTCGCCAGTGACAGCCTCAACGGTCTCAATCTCATCAGGGGTGACCGTATCCTCGGTTGCCGTGGTCGCTGGAACATCTGCGGCGGCAGCCTGGGATGAGGCGGCATCCTCGGCAGTCGCTGCATTTTCGGTAGTTGTATCTGCCGTATCAGGCGCGGCAGAAGCCGGGGTGGTTGAGGGCGCAGTTGATGCCACTGATTGAGATGTGCCCGTCTGTGCAGTCGATCCCAGGGGCTTGAGCCCCCTCCTGGAGCTGGCGGGCTTTTCCACTGATAGACCCTCTTCCTGGCTGGTCTTGGCCGCCAGGCTCTTGCTTATGATCGAGGCTGCGTCGTTTCCGGCATTATCGCTCTGCGATGCTGAACTGCTTCCTGTCTGAGGCTCTTGCGCCATTGCATTAAATGGCAGAGCCGCAGCTAGCAGCAGCAAAAGCAGGCAGACTCCACCGACCCTGATATTGTGCATGAATCTCCTCCAATACCTCTGATATAGGCAATTAACTCATATCATTCTTATTTATATTTTTTGTTGCTTTTGAATTATTTTTATTTTTTCTTGTCTTATGTAACCATTCAAGGCATGGATGCACTTTTCATTTATAAATCTGAGTATGAGCAGGCAAGATGGGCGAGAGGCAGCCGAACCTGATCTTCACCCTCAGTGGAAAGGCCATAATCTTTAACTTCCGGAGCAGCTTGCTAATGCACAGGAATATGCATATGAGGAAGATCAGATCCGCATCAATTATGCTGCTAATATGCCTGGCCTGGCTGGGATTGGCGGCCTCACAGGGCATGGGCGACTCCCGTGCATATGACCAGAGCGGCTACCAGGGCATGGGCACCCCTGCTTATGGCACGGACCAGCCAGTGATGGTCATGCCTGATTATATCAGCCCTTATGATTCAGCCATGCCGCAGGGCTATCAGGGCAGTGCCAATCCTGCCAGACTGATGATGGAACCGGCCGATCCGGATGGAGAGGGGCTGCTGTTTGAGGAGAATAAGAGCCAGGCCAATCAGCTCTATATCCAGATGGGCAATCGGATTTTGACCGAGGGCACTGCCATGCTGGGGGAAGAATATGTACTCTGGGCCAGGATCCGCGCCAGAGGCGACTTGCAGCTTTTCGACTATAACGGCCTACTATTCAGCCAGCCTTCCGTCCAGCCGGGCTGGTACAGGATAAGCGGGGCTTATGGTGATTTTTTAGGTGGTCATCTCTATCGATTTCAAGTTGCTGGGCTCTCCAGCAATGATCTGGCGGTGACGATATCTTCGGGAAGCTATCCTACGGCGTACAGCCTCGTGGGAAGGGTGGTGGATGAAAGCGGCAATGGTCTGTCAGGGGCTGGGGTGACATTGACCAACAGCGACGGCGGAAGATTTTCCACCAGCACGGATGATGGCGGCTACTATGGCTTAGACGTGGCGGCGGGACTTTATGCCGTCAATGCCCAGCATCCCGGCTATTCCTTTGCCCCAAGCCAGGTTCAGGTCGTGGGTGAAGCTGTCTCTGCCGCCAGGCCACTGGTGGGATTGTCGATGTCTGTCCCTTGATCATCAAAAGCGAGCGCTGATACTCCGGAGTCTCATGATATAAAATTATATCAAATTAATATTTTAGTTATTAATGGCAAAGCTTAAAAATTTTATGTATATACATTATAGATAATTAAAATTGTCCTCCATTCTAGGAACAAGTTTAGCTTGTAGCCCTCAGGCAATCTCGCCCAAAATGCGTCTTCTGGCGTCTGTAGATATTGCTTTTCATCAGACTCTCATGATAGCCTATTGAGTTGTACCAATCCGGGAATTTGTCAAAATCGTTAAGTAATTTTCTGCTCTTCTCGTAGGCATGGTACCATTTTTCGATTTTGCCATGGTCTGAGGATGCTTGATTCGGGCCAGGATATGCTTAATATTATTTTCCTCCAGGAATTTCTCAAAAGTCCTCTAAGGGTCTCCATTTTTATCTGTCTTGTCAGCAAATAATTGCGTCACATGATCGGTTATTGCTTTTCTGATCATCCGAATCTCGCCATAGTCCTTAAGATCCATTCTTACCAGGCCGATGCTGACTTCGGCAGTTGCAGCCGGAAATTCTCCGCCCGAAAGAATGAATCGAGAGCTATCATCGAGAACCGCGCAGACATCTTTACCATTGAACCGACTGGTGTGCCAGTCAAGATGAACCGCAGTTAGCTATTTTTTTGTTCATATCTGATCCAGGGCTTTCTGCGTTTCTTCTTTCTCTTGTTCTCACTGGATAAGCCATTATCATTATCAAGAAGGACCTGGTGGATTGAGTTGTGCGGTATATGCCTGCCGTATTAGTGCTCGATTATCTTTTCCAGGCGTCTTGCTCCACAATATTGCTCTTGCAGATTTTAAAAATAGGCAAGTATCCGATTCGCTAAGCATTTTCTTTGGACAGCCCGATTTCTTTGGCGCCTATGGCTTCTTGTTTTTTCATCCAGGAACTCCAAATGCGATTTACTTTTCGGAGGCTAACCTTCATCTCGGCGGAATGACTTTAGAGCTAATGCGCCGACATCTCCTTAAAGTAAGGCTCCCTTCTGGCATTTGCCTCTCGCAGCAGCTCTTCTATCCTGCCGCAATCACAGGAGTCGATCTGCACTAAATTGTCGCTTCGCAACAAACAGGGCTTGATCTTTCCGTCTGATGTGATCCGGAGCCGGTTGCAGTTGGCGCAGAACTCGGTGTTGTCCATCGGCCGCACTATCTCCACCTCCGCTCCGTCCAGGAGGTACTTCTTTCGCCGGTGCATCTCGCGAGTGTGGATATGGTCCGCCTGGGCCTCCAGCCGGGCCTCGATGGTGTCTATGTCACCGGACAGCCCCCGCCCGGAGAGGTCCAGGAGCTGGATGAGCTGGGCAATCAGCCCCCTTTCCCGGCAGAAGTCGATTATGGCCGGGATCTCTGCCTCATTCTGCTTGAGAACCACCACATTGAGCTTGATGGGCAGCAGTCCCGCCTCGGCAGCGGCATCCAATCCCTGCAGGACCCGCACCAGATCTTTCTCGCGGCCACCGGTGATGGCCCGGTAAGTATCCGATCGCAGCGAGTCTAGGCTGACATTGACCCGGTCCAGGCCGACCCGGGCCAGGCTTGCCGCCTGCTCGGCCAGATATATGCCGTTGGTGGTCAGGGAGATCTTCATCTGCGGCGGCATACGGGCGATCAGGCCTGCCAGGCCCCGGCGCAGCAGCGGCTCGCCTCCGGTGAGCTTGAGGGAGCGCACACCTAACGCCGCAGCGGCTTGGGCTACCCCAATCACCATCTCATCCGAGATCTCGCCGTTGGGCTCCACCTCGCCCTCATGGTGGCAGTAGAGACAGCGCAGGTTGCAGCGAGAGGTGAGTGCTATACGCAGGCCGGCGACCTTGCGGCCATAGGAGTCAACCATTATGCCCGGCATCAGGATGCAGCTAGTGTCTCTGCTAGTATTAGAACTCAATCAGTCGAATGCTGGCCGGGACAAAGGCCAGGACCGGCCGCCCAAACGGAAGAGAACAGATGAGAATTAGACGAGAAGGGAGACGCACTGCATGGCCGCCCTCAATATTCTATCTCTCCCAGGCTCTTCTTGAGGTGGGAGAGGAGGATCATGGCCACGATCATGCAGATGGCCAGAGCGGAGAGCATCTCCTCCCAGGACTGGCCGGGCCTGGTTACGACCCGGATTATGCCCCCGGCGAGCAGTGTGAGCATGGCCGTGGCTATGACCGAGACCAGCATGGACCAGATGACTGAGCCCACCTCATAGCGCTCGAAAAAGGAGGCGGAGAGGACGAAGCATACCGCAGCCAGGATGAGGATTATGGAGAGGGGCAGAGGTGGGCCGTGGTGGAAGAATTGAATCAGCCCCTGGGCCAGGGCGATCATCAGCAATGAGAGCAGCCCGGAGGCAAGAAAGGCCTTGAGTATGTAGTGTGATCGCAACTGCACCGTTTATCGCCCCGAGCTTTATATGTCTATATTGAATATAAACATTTTGTATAATGCCTATTGGTTCAATCAGGATGAAAAGGCAGAGATCGGATTATCAGTCAGTCACGTGTAGCAGAGGAAATCCTGATCCATCTTCTGTCGGCGTCGACCTCCACCATTCTGCCGCTCTCTATTTGCAGGACCTCCTCCGGCACCCGGTCCACCAGAGGAATACCGCTGATGACAGCGCCCACAGCTACAATGGGCTCGGAGACGAGGTTGATCATGGCCGCCGGGGCCAAGCCCCTCTTCTTAAGTTGGTAAATAACATACGAGCCCACGGTGGAGCCCTTGCCACCGGGAAATATGAGCACCTTTCCCGCTATGCACTGGCCGAATAGCTCATGGGCCGGATCGACCACCACTCCCGTCTCGGGATTGACATTGCCCAGAAAGGATATGGCCTGCCCGGTCACCAGGGCCAGACCGCTGGCCCGGCCCGAGGCCACCCGGTGGCATTTGATCTTCATCCTTCAGCGCCTCCCCAGAGCCGCATCGATGCACTCTTCTATGCTGCCCAGCCCCGCCTTTACCCCAGCCAGGCCGGGGAGGTAGGCCAGGGCCTTTCCCGAGTTGACCATGATCTTGCCCATTTTTTCCGAGGCGGGAGAGACCACCATGCAGGTGTCGCAATAGACCCTGGCCCCGCTATCCTCAATGATCCTGACCAGATGAGGGTTCTGCTCTGCCGTCTTTCGGGCTGTGCACACCCACATATCCTTTACCACTTTCTGCCCCTCCAGCAGCCGGGCTATTTTTTCCAGCTCCTCCCCTGAGCAGTGGGGGCAGCCCAGAGCCACCACCTCTGCCTCATCCCCAGAGTGGGCAGCGTAGACCTCATCGATATCCTTCCGCCCCAGGGTGATTCTCTCTTCCTCTCCCCGAGAGGGTGGCGCAGGGGTCACATCCTCCACATAGTACAGCGCCACCGAGCCGCTGGCAGCCATACTCGCCCCTAGGGCTTTAAGCTCATCTCTTCCCGGAGCCGT
>Ga0116185_1004685_pt1 | contig 11029 bp, 10 predicted proteins | sample AD_JPNNA7_MetaG_FD_89754 | JGI IMG/M metagenome (GOLD analysis project Ga0116185, IMG submission 89754) | Active sludge microbial communities of municipal wastewater-treating anaerobic digesters from Japan - AD_JPNNA7_MetaG | ecosystem: Engineered > Bioreactor > Anaerobic > Digestate | place... | reverse complement strand
GATTCCGGGTACTTCCGGTGATGCCCTGCGATCGATTCAGAACTTTCCCGGCGTGGCGCGTCCGCCTGGGATTGCAGGCATGTTGATCGTGCGCGGGTCATCGCCTGGCGATACGGATGTGTTCATCGACGGCACCCTCGTGCCCCTCATCTATCATTTTGGGGGGTTGTCTTCGGTGGTGCCCACGGAGTTGCTCGAACGGATCGACTTTTATCCAGGCAACTTCAGTGTGCAATACGGGCGTGTGCTGGGAGGCATCGTGGATGTGGGGATTCGATCGCCGAAAAGCGATGGGTACCACGGCATGGTGCAGGTGGATCTGATTGACACGCGGGCGCTCTTGGAGGGTCCCGTACCGTTCGTCGATGGCTGGAGTTTTGCGATAGCGGGACGTCGCAGTTGGTTTGATGCCTGGCTGGGGCCGGTGCTTCGGGAGGCGGGGGCATCGGTGACGGCAGCACCGGTCTATTATGATTACCAGGTGATTGCGGAAACGAAGCCGACGGCTCGATCGTCGTTGCGGTTCGGGTTTTTGGGTTCGGACGATCGGCTCGAGATTCTCACGCGAGAAGCGTCGGAGGTGGATCCGATTTTGTCGGGCAACATACGCATGCAGACGAGCTTCTGGAATCTGTTTGGGCGGTATGAGAACGACTTGTCGGATGCCATTCGTCTTACGAGCGTGACGGCGTGGGGCTCTCAGATTCTCGAGTTTGGTGTGGGCACGTTGTACTTCGAGCTGACGAACTATCCGTTTACGAATCGGACGGAGGTCACGTATCGAACGGGGGCGCGGGCGACGGTGCATGCGGGTGTGGATTTGCTGTGGAGCGAAGCGCAGGTCAAAGCGTTGGTTCCGCAACCGCCGCGTGCGGGAGAGCCGGATCCGGGGCCGTTTGCTTCGAAGCCGCCGATGGCTACCGCGCAGGATTTCACGATCTTTCGACCGGCCGGTTATGTCGAAATCGAACTCACGCCCCAAGAGCGTTTGAAGCTCGTTCCGGGTATGCGCGCTGATTACGCGCGAGACATCGAAGCGTGGGATCTGAGTCCGCGTTTGAATGCTCGTTATGCATTGATTCAAGAGTACCCGTCGACCACGCTCAAAGGCGGGATCGGGCTTTTTCATCGCCCACCGGAACTCAATGAATCGTCGCCGCCCTTTGGTACGCCGGGGCTTCGATCCAATCGCTCCATCCATTATTCGCTGGGTGTCGAACAAGATATCAGCCGAAAAGTCGATGTATCCGTGGAGGGATTCTTCAAGCGACAGGATCTTCTCGTGGGGGCTGCTCCTTCGGAAACGGGTCTGTTCGAATACAACAACCTGGGAAGAGGCTACGTCATCGGCAGCGAGATGCTTCTGCGTTACAAGCCTGACGAGCGATTTTTTGGATGGATTGCTTATACCCTTTCTCGTGCTGTGATTCGGGATCAACCGGACCGTGAAGCGCGTTTGGCGAACTTCGACCAAACCCATATCCTCACGGCTTTGGGGTCGTATAAGCTTGGACGGGGATGGGAATTTGGCGCACGATTTCGCTTGGTTTCCGGCAATCCGGAAACACCGATCGTCGGCTCTCTATACAACGCCAACTCGGGCTCTTATGCGCCGCTGGAAGGAACGATCAACTCGCGTCGTGTCGAACCGTTTCATCAACTCGACCTGCGAGTCGATAAGATGTGGAAGTTCGAGGCGTGGAAACTGTCGGCGTACCTCGACGTGCAAAACGTTTACTACTCGCAAAGCGTGGAAGGGTACCAATACAACTTCAATTACACACAACGCACGGCGGTCACGGGGCTGCCGATCATCCCGAGCATCGGCTTGCGAGGAGACTTCTGATGATGGGTTCGGCAAAGCAAGCGATCGCGAAGCAAGCGCGTTTCCCACGGTGGATGCGATATGCTCTGACCGCATCGGTATGGGGGTCGCTTTTGGGAGGCGGGATTGCCGTGACGGGATGTGAGGAAGGGTTCGATCCTCCGAGCAAGCTCAACACGCTTCGAGTGCTTGGCGTGCAAGCGGACAAGCCTTATCCCAAGCCAGGCGAAACGGTGGAGTTGCGAATGCTTTGGCACGATGGCAAGTCGCCGGTGGACGCGCCTCGACCGGTTCAGATCGTGTGGATTGGTGGTTGTTTCAATCCCGCGGGGGATCTTTATTACCTTTGCTATCCGCAGATGGCGGAGAAGCTCTCGCAAATCGAAAAAGACCCTTCGCTCATCGACAAACTATTTGGATTTGGGGATACCTTTTCTCTCGATATCCCCGCGGATATCATTGCCAACCGTCCAGCGGTCCCAGGGGCTGAGCCCTATGGGCTTTCCTACGTATTTTTCGCGGCTTGTGCGGGTCAGCTCGCGCCTTCGGAGCCTGGGGACGACGGGTTGCCTTTTGGTTGTTTCGATGAAACGGGTCGTCGGCTTGGGGCAGACGACTTCGTGCCCGGCTATTTCGGTTTGTATTCGTTCGCCGATCGAACGAATGACAACCCCATCGTGGTTGGTCTCATGATCAATGGCCATCTCATCGATCCTTCGCAGGAGCCTTCATTCCCACGATGTACGAAGGGCGCGTGTCATGATTTGCAGCTCAGAGCGGTTGTCGACCCGGAAAGCGCGGAAACGAATACGGGGTTGGTGGATAGCGATGGACGCGTGTTGTCCGAGCAGATGTGGGTGGAGTATCTGGCCACCGCGGGGAAGATCGAACGCAGTCCGCGTCTGGTGAACGATGCATCCAAGGGATTCAACGAGGACAACGGGACGGCTTACGAGCCGCCTTCGGAAGTGGGCAAGCAATACTTGTTTGCGGTGGTACGGGACAACCGGGGTGGGGTGGCGTGGGTCAAGCAGGGGGTATGGTTCGAATGAACGAGGGGGCGATCTTTGTAAAATGTTGAATTTACATGATTATTTGTAGGGCGGACCCATGGCATTTCCAACAAGGGTTCTGGTTGTGCAGGGGTTGGCAGAGTCGGGCTTGTGTCATGCGCTCGGTGCTGATACCGCCGGACCATGTCGATTCGCATGACCATCCAGGGAAAGCCTCAGCCCGTTCATCCTGATTTGAAGATCCATCGTGTGTTGTTGAAGCTGAGTGGGGAGGCGCTTGGCGGGCCGGATGGGGCGGGGCTCGATTCGATTGTGATGCGCACGGTGTCTTTGGAACTCAAAGAGATTTTTGAATTGGGGGTACAGCTTGGAATCGTCGTGGGAGGGGGCAATATTTTTCGTGGGTTGAAAGGTGCGGCCAAAGGCATGGATCGGGCGCAAGCCGACCACATGGGCATGCTTGCGACGGTGATCAATTCGTTGGCGTTGCAGGATGCGCTCGAATCGGTGGGGGTGCCCACGCGTGTGTTGTCGGCTCTTGAGATTCTGGAGGTAGCCGAGCCGTATATTCGTCGCAAAGCCATGGCGCATTTGGAGAGGGGCAATGTGGTCATTTTCGCGGCAGGGACAGGCAGTCCATTTTTTTCGACGGATACGGCGGCGGCGTTGCGTGCGGTGGAAATGCAAGCCGATTGCGTGCTCAAGGCCACCAAGGTCGACGGCATCTACGACAAGGATCCAGTTCAGCACAAGGATGCCAAACGTTATGCCACGCTGACGTACGATCGATTCCTTGCGGAGCGCATTGGTGTGATGGATGCCACGGCGGTGTCTCTATGCCGCGAAAACGCGATGCCGATCCGTGTGTTTTCCATGACGACGGAAGGAAATTTTCGTCGTGTATGCATGGGCGACGACGTGGGTACGACGGTGGTGGACTGAGGTCTAGCGAGATGGGGCCAAGGGATCGCAGGGCCGCGAGGGGGGATTTGGGTTTTCCAGGACGTTGACTGGATGCGTTCTATTCTGAGCTTAGACGGCGGATGAGGACCTGCTAAGGAGCCTGCCGTGCCGCATCATGGAACATGGTTCCGCATGCGGGGGCCATCCGTGGCTCTCGATGGATGATGAATCGGTCTTCGCGCTATCGACCGCTTCGATCGATAGCCCGATCTTGGCGATTCGATTGCCCGGATAGTAGGTGAGATCGGTGTGTTGATGGGGTGGATGGGAGTCATTCCCGCAGGGGGTAGGCGCGGGTGTTGTGGAAGGATTCTACGGTCCAGTGATCTGGTTCGGTGGACTCGAAAGCGATTTGCTCGACATAGAGTAACTCTGCGTATTCCCACAGTTTTTCTTGAAGTGATTCATCGAGGAGTTGGGCGAGATTGGCGATATGTTCAACGATGCGGGTCATGGTGTTTTCACCTCCTGCGCTGGGAAGAGCAAGAGGGATGCCAGGGATAAAGTGGGGAAAATGCCGAAGGAAACGAGGCGTAGGAAGTGGCGGTGCGCCACCCCAAAGGGGGCCGAAAGGCGCAAAAGGCTAAGAAAATCCCGGGAAATTCTTCAAGTGGCGAAGCGCCACCCCAAATTGGCGGTCGCCAGCGGGAGGCTATTGGGCGGGGGGCACACCGGGCATTCCCCCGGGGACACAGGTCATGCCGACGGGGGTTTGCATGCATGCCGCGCCTGGTTTGCAATGCTCGACGGTATTGCATCCACCGCATTTGCCCGCGATGCATCGTCCAAAGGGGCATTGGGGGTCTGCATCGGAGCCGCAGGGGACACCGCCGGGGGGCGGTTGGGCACCGGGTTGTGAATAAGCTGCGGGGTAGGGTTGGGCTGGATATTGTTGTGCCGGGTATTGTTGGGGTGGGTATTGCTGTTGGGGCGGGTATTGAGCTTCTTGTTGCTGGGGTTCCGATCTGCATGCGGTTCCCAGTGCGCTGGTAAGCAAGGCAACGATGAGCAACGGGTAGGGGATGGATCGCGTGTGAGTGGTCATGTTTGACTCCGCACGGGTGAGCGAGATTCGAAGGAAGTGTAACCTGTCGGAGACGCCCGGTGAATGATGGTACGTTGGAGCGGCCCGGAAGTCTCCCGCGACTTGCGGGGAGGATACCTAACTGCATGAATCTCAAGCATTCTATTTCCTTTTGGGCGACTGTGGGCGTGGGGGGACTCCGTGGCGTCGCGGCGTACGCGCAACCGGGGGATTGCTTTGGAGCCCCTTGTGGATTGGTGAGAGGCGTGACGATTGGTCCCATCGAAAGCGCGTTACATCCAGACAAGGGCTATGGGTCTGCGCCTTACGCGCGAACGTTGCGGGAACTCGTCCAATGGGGCGCCACGTGGGTTGCGCTTACCCCTTTTGGTCGGACGATGAATCTTCGTCCGACGGGCGTGGATTTATCATTCGAAGCTCCGTTCGAGAAAAACCGCCAAGACGTGATCAAAGCGATTCACATGGCGCATGAGCAGGGGCTTCGGGTGTTTCTGGTTCCTCACTTATGGGTGGAAAGTGGTCAGTGGCGAGCCGAGATCGATCCTGGTTCGGACGAAGGCTGGGCGCTGTGGATGGATGGATACGAACGCTTTTTGCTTACCTGGGCGAGCGTGGCCGAGCAAGCGCAGGTCGAATTGCTAAGTGTGGGGGTTGAGCTTCGAAGCTGGGTGACGACCTCACGCGCCCCACGATTCGTGGATATGATTCGTCGTGTTCGAAATGTCTATCACGGTCCTCTTACGTACTCGGCCAATTGGGACGACGTACAAGACACGGTCATTTTGGGTGAACTCGACGTGATAGGCATCAATGCATTCTATCCACTTACGGATAGTGAAAATTCCTCCTTCCAGCGTTTGGTAAAAGGAGGAAATTCTGTGGCAAAAAGCGTCAAAGAGTTGTCGTCATCGTGGAATCGTCCGGTGCTATTTACCGAAATCGGATACACGACTCGTCCTGATCCGGCGCTTCGTCCATGGGAATGGCCGGATGATATGCAGGGAGTTGTCGTCGACGAGAAGGCCCAGGCGCTCGCGTATAAGGCGCTTCTGGCACCGCTTGTCGATGAGCCATCGTTCGCTGGTTTTTTCGTTTGGCGCGTGTATGCGGACCCGGACGATATGTCTCAAGAAGCGGAGTGGGGGTTTTCACCGCGAGGCAAACGGGCGGAGCTGGTGGTGCGAGATGCTTTTTCCGCGTATTGGGCCGCGGATGGGCCGTATGAAATGGGCAGCAGCCTGGTGCGGTGGGCAGCGACCCAGCCTGGACTTTATTGAGTGCGTTTGGGATGGCTTGAAGCGCTATTCTTGAAGCCAATTCCCCATGCGAAGCGCGTCGGCCTCGCCGTGGGTTCATCCTCGATCGCCGCGAAACCAAGGCAATCCTAACGATGCGGGCGCTCCAAGGCGCCGTCGCAGCGCTTGCCTCGATCCCACGATCATCGCGCCAATCACGAAAAGATAGGGGAGCGTGCTCAAAAAATAACCGATATTGGGATTGTGAAAGACCGGCAGACTGGGAACTCCTTGCAATCCAGCGGGAGCCGTCGAAGCGTGCCGAATAGCCAGGCACCGATCAACGCACGGCCCGGGTTCCATCTTGCGAAGATCACCAATCCCACCGCAACCCATCCTTGCCCAGCGGTCATCCCATCGACCCATCCGGGAGAGATCGCCAGACTGAGGCTCGCGCCCGCCAAACCCGCCATGGCGCCCCCGATCATCACGCAGACGGTGCGTACCGTAAGCACGGATATTCCCAGTGAATCTGCTTGGGCGGGGTGTTCTCCTACCGCTCGGAGGACCAGCCCCCATCGCGTTTTGAATAGGATCCAGGAGCCACAAGCCACGAGAGCGAGCCCCAACCACACCATCAGATTTTGCTTGAAAAGCACGGGACCCAGGATGGGAAGGTCTTCCAGCACCGACAAGGACAAGGAGGGGATACGCGCGGTGGCCTCTTTCTGATCGACGAGCGAAGCGCCGAGCATGGAACTCAATCCGGAACCGAAAAATACGAGAGCCAAACCACTGACGACTTGATCGGCTCGAAGGTGTACCACGACGATGGCATAGGCGAGGGCAAGCGTGGCCCCCGCGAGCATTCCGGTACACACACCTAGCAACGCGTTGTTGGTAGAGCGTGCCGTGGAGAACGCGGTCATGGCTCCGACGAGCATCATCCCTTCGATTCCGAGGTTCATCACGCCGGAGCGCTCGGTGATGATGCCGCCCAAGGTGGCGAACAGGATGGGGGTTCCCCGTGCCAACCCAGCGGCCACCAGATTGATGAAAAAATCGAGTCCAAGACGTGAGGTCATGACGTTGGCTCCGTGCGTGCGACACGAATCTTGAAACGCAGCCAAAACTGGGACCCAACGATCACGAATAGAATGAGTCCTTGCAGCATCTGGGGCACGCCCCCCGGCTGAATCTCTTTGCCACCGACGAGCAAGACACCGAAAAGAAAAGCGACCACGACCATGCGCCAGGGTTCGAGTTTGCCCAACCAGGCGACGATGATGCCCATGAAGCCGAAGCCTGGAGAGAAGCGATCTTGGAGCCTATGCACGACACCGGATACCTCGGTCATTCCCGCCAGTCCGCACAGCGCTCCGCTTACCGCCATGGTCGTGAGGGTAAGTCGGGCATGATTCATTCCGGAAAGACGACCCACCGTGGGGTTTTGTCCTAATACCCGGATTTCAAAGCCCCATCGTGTTCGTGCGAGGGCATGGCTCACGACACCGCTTGCCACAAGGGCGAGGATGGCGCCGGCATGGGCTGTCATGCCACCGAGCGCCGGCCAAGACGCGGCGATGTCCGTCAAGCGTGGTAGCGTGGCGCCTTTTGGAAACGAAGGGGTTAGAGGGAAGCCACGATCACTCCACGGCCCAAATACGAAATAGGATACCCACAGGGAAGCGACATAATTGAGCATCAATGTCGTAATGATTTCGTTGACATGCAGCCATGCTCGCAACACGCCCGCGATGGCACAGGTAACCGCGCCTGCCAACGCTCCGGCGAGCATCATGGTGAGGAGCATGAACAGCGACGGCGTTGTGGGTGGCAGCCAATGAAGCGCCACACCGGCCGCGGCCCATGCGCCGAGCAGCAATTGTCCTTCCCCCCCGATATTCCAAAGCTTCATGCGAAAAGCCACGGAAGCTCCCAGGGCGCATAACAAGATGGGCGTGGCTTTCACGATGGTGTCGGAAACCGCATAACCACTGAGCAGGCCAGTACGAATGATGTGTACGTAGGCCTCCAGAGGATCGACTCCCGCTCCCGCAAGCAATATCGCTCCCACGAGCAAAGCGGCGGCTACGGAAGCGATGGTGTGAATCCACCGCTGCCGCGTCGTTGTGTCGAGCCTTGGTTCTAGGTGCCATTTCAACATGACCATGTTTCGTCGTGGCCTTTGGGTTGGATGGAATATCCACCCCACGAGCGAGCCTTTTACCAGCACAGGACAGACTCATGAACCGGCGATGATAAAAAGGATCGAACCACGCGGATTGTCGTTGTTGCGGGATGGTAACGACACGACGCAGCTCTCGGGATGGGAGCGACAAGACTCCCATGTCATGAAAACCCGTTCCGGATAGAGGCAAGCTCGCTTTGGGGCGCCGACGGGTTCGGTCGTGATGACGGTTCGTGAATCGCTCGTCATGCCGACGTTTCGATTCCCGCCATGGCCCGGCCAATCGCATCACGATGGAACGAGGCGCGATCGAAACGGGCTACGATTCGTCCGCGAAACAACACGATCAACCGATCGCATAGCGAACTGAGTTCATCGAGATCTTCGGAGATCAACAAAGTCGCGACACCGGCTTTTCGTTGGGCCATGAATAGATCGTGGATATTTCGCGTGGCCGCGATGTCGAGCCCACGGGTAGGTTGTGCTGCCAACAGCAAGGAAATGGGACGGGACAGTTCTCGTGCCAGGATCAATCGTTGCAAGTTGCCGCCGGACAGATGGCCCGCGGGTTGTTGCAACGAGACGGCCTGGACGTGAAAGGTATCGACGAGCCGTCTGGCGAACGAGCGCATTTCTTTTCGGGATAGGCCCCAACGTTTGGCGATGGGAGGTTGACGGTAGGTTTTTAGCGCCAGGTTTTCGGCTAGCGAAAGACTGGTAACGGCCCCTTGCGTGCGCCGATTTTCGGGAATGTAGGCCAGCCCTGCGCGCAGAAAGCGTGCTGGTGTGGCATGCGTCACATCGTTCCCGCAAAGGGTGATACGTCCTGAGGTGATGGGCCGCATTCCACTGAGCACATCCGCCAGTTCTCGCTGACCATTTCCGGATACTCCGGCAACCCCCAGAATTTCGCCTGCAAACACCTTGAACGAAACGTGACACAAGGCTTCGAATCCCTTGTCCACAAGCATGCACGTCATGCACATCGAGCACCTCGACGTCCGAAGCCGGGGAGCGAACGTCATGACAAGGTTTGTCTATCTTTTGTCCAACCATCCACGAGGCCAGCTCGGTTTGCGACGTGCTCGCGGTAGGCACCCCCGATACGACCCCACGACCTTTTCGCAGGACCGTGAATCGGTCCGCGATCTGGACGATTTCCTCGAGTTTGTGACTGACGAGGGCAATGCTCATTCCTTGCGCTGTCAGGCGCCGGAGAGAAGCAAGAAACTGGTGAATTTCGTGGGGGCTGAGCACGGCGGTGGGTTCATCGAGCAACAGGATACGGGCGCCTCGCATCAAGGCCCGCAGCAGTTCGACCCGTTGTCGTTGCCCGATGGATAGCTGCCAGACGTAAGCCCGAGGATCGATATCGAAGCCCAGGACGCGAGATTGTTCTTCGATGGACCGTTCGATGGACGACCAGTGGATTTGCCATTTCAGGTTTCGCAAGCCAAGGGCGACGTTTTCCGCAACCGTGAGCGCTTCGGCAAGCATCAATTCCTGATGCACCATGGCGATCCCGCATTGGTCTGCATCGCGGGGTGACCGTATCTGGACAGATTTGTCATGAACGAAAATCTCGCCTTCCTCGGGGCGTTGCACCCCCGCAAGCATGTTCATGAGTGTCGTTTTGCCGGCTCCGTTTTCTCCGATGAGCGCATGTACTTCCCCCCGTCGGAGGGTGAAGTCGACGTGATCGTTGGCCACGATGCCTGGGAAGCGCTTGACCATGCCGCGCATGGCCACGGTCGTGTCTTTGGGATCAGCGGATGGGGCGATGCGATTCACTTCGGCGGTATTTGTCCAAGGATGCCTTCCGCAAGCCAATTCATACACACCTTGCAGCCGGGCAAGCCTTCCAAGTCCTTTTGCGTCAAGCGTTTACCTTCCGGCAGGATTTCCTTACCTCGGTTGTCCTTGATGGGTCTCGCAAAAACGTCGAAGCGGGTGAAGGTGCCCGCCTTCCTGGCGGCAAGCTTCTCATGCACCATGGGGATGACGCTTTCGGGAACGCTGGGCGGCGCATCGACGGCTGGTGATATTTGTAAACTATTTCAACTGGTTACGTCGCCAAGGCTACCATCAAAGGCGCGAACACCCTGGCGCACCGCCTCCCAACAGCTTGCCCAACCACCCGAAATCACGACGTACCGAAGCTGGCACACGCTTCGGCATGGCTTTGGGGCGATGGCTTGTCCTTTTTTCGATGGGCTGTCCGACCAACCCCGCCTTCGCAAGCGATAGGTAGGTCACCAGCTTGCGTCGTCCGTGCTGGTTCAGGTCGTGCGTGCTTTGCTCGAGAGATTCCGTGCGATGGCGAGCGAAGCGTAGCTGCGACTGCTGTCGCGGCATGTCGTTGAGGGGTTTGTTCGGGGCTTTCCGGTGCAAGCTTCGCGGTATGTGCCCGTCGTGCGGAGCGAGGCGCGCGAGCCAGACCGCAGCAAACCTCGAGGACCGAGTCCTGCGCCGCGTTGCCTTACGCCAATGGGTGCAGATCGTGCCCTACGAGCTGCGTTTACCGATGGTGCGCCGCCCGACTCTGCTCAGTGCGGTGGTGCGCATCCTGTGCGCGGAGATTTCCCGTCTGATGCGACAGCTTGGCCAGGAACGGGGGGTCCGGCAGGGAACTCCCGGAATAGTCTCGACTATCCAGTTATTTACTGGAGCCCTCAACGTAGGTTTCGCGCCCCTTCAATTCGTTGAGTGGCAGTCCAGCGCGATAATTATTTGAAATATCAGTGAATCCATGGCCCG
>Ga0116185_1004674_pt1 | contig 11051 bp, 7 predicted proteins | sample AD_JPNNA7_MetaG_FD_89754 | JGI IMG/M metagenome (GOLD analysis project Ga0116185, IMG submission 89754) | Active sludge microbial communities of municipal wastewater-treating anaerobic digesters from Japan - AD_JPNNA7_MetaG | ecosystem: Engineered > Bioreactor > Anaerobic > Digestate | place... | reverse complement strand
GAGCCCCGTCGTGACGACGGGGACGACGCTGCTCTTCGTTGCCCGCCTTGACGCCTGTGATCGTGCCGCAATGGAGCCCCGTCGTGACGACGGGGACGACCGCGGTTCCGTGGCACCCTGGACCCATCACCCAACCGGCCGCAATGGAGCCCCGTCGTGACGACGGGGACGACGGCTCGAAGAATTCGGGCCGCCTGACCAGCAACGTTACCCCGAGTCGCGAGAGCTGCCGGCGGGCGATGCGTTCTCATCCCCTGTTCTGATGTCAAGGATCGCATTCGTGCTGGTCACGGAGCTACGAGGGCTGACGCACGACGCTTGGTGCTGAGCACCTCTCGCTCAGACGATCGTCGGCCCACTGTGCGGAATCTGGCGCGCCAAGCCGATGCAGCGAACCGGCACCGCGCCCGGCTTCCCCAAGTCGATCACCACGATCGAGTCTTCACCCAGGTCGAGCTCGGGGCGTATCCGCCGCTCCCACTGAGCGAGTTCCATCGCGCTGAGGTCGCAGAGGAAGACGGAATACTGCAGCCGATCTCCGTATCCCTCCATGATCTTGCAAGTCACCCGGAGGCGCCGCGGATGGGCGATGTCGTATGCGATCAGGTAGCGGCGCCTTGCCACGTCTACCTCGTTACCACTGGCACGTACTTGGGTATTTCCCCCAACATCGCGGCAGCCAGTACGCGCGCCTGAACGTCAAGCACGCGGCGGTAGCTGATCCGATACCCGAATGTCGGGTGTTTGAGGTGGTCGCCCATCCGGCGCTCGTATGCCGCGATGACCGCTCGTCGTCCGTCCGGCGTAAGCCGCACACCCAGGGGGTGCCGAACGAAGTGCTTCTCGTTCACCTCACCGTTGTTGAAGCACTGGAGAGTCACCGAGTCCGCTATGAGAGGTCGGAACTCCTCAGCGAGGTCCAGCGCGAGCGCCGGCCGTCCGTATCTGGACCGGTGAAGGACTCCGAGGTAGGCGTCGAGCCCAACCCCCACGAGGGTCGCAACCAGATCTTTGACCAGCAGTGAGTAGCAGAACCCCAGGACCGAGTTCACGGGATCAGGGGCCGGGCGCCGAGCCCGACCGTGGCTGAGGAATTCGGCACCAAACGACCGCTGCGGCGAAATCATCCGGTCGAAGTTCTCGAAATAGAGCCTGGCGGCCGCACCCTCAATGCCGAGTAGTTCCGGGATTGTCGTGGCGTCGCGAGCAGCTGCCGAGAGTGTGCGGAGAGAGGCGACGGCCGCGTCCGGCAAACCTGTTTTCGCGTTGCGCCGCAAGAGGATTCGCTGATTGTGGATCTTGCCGCGGATCATCTCGGCGGCCAGGGACACCCCTTGCGCGTGTGCGATGACCTGCCGCCGCCGCAGCTCGACATGCTTCCCAGGTGGGCCCTGGGACCAACCGTTGAACCATCCCCCATGTCCGAGGTAGAGCACTACGGCACCTGCTCGCCAGAGTGCCGACAGCGCCTGGGTTGTGACCTGAACGTTCCCGACAACACACAGCTGGGAGACATCCGCGAGCCTCACGTCGGCAAGCTGCTCGCCCTTGGCTTCCACCGTCACCCTGAGCCCGTTCACCCTCACCGTGGCCCCCGGCGTCGTGACGTAGAGCGGCTGAGCGTCAGGGTCGCGAGGGACGATCGTGCGTGGTGGTGCTTCCGATCGTTCGAGCAACGCGTTGGTCTCGTCGGGCAAACACAGGCCGACCAGCGAGCACCGCGGGCACCGTGGATCGTTGACCAACGGCAACGGAGCGGAAACAGACCTCGCCGTATGCCGTGCAGCGGCAACTAGCGCAGCGACTTCCGCTTCCGCGTCGTCTGCCACCTCAACCTGCACCTTGGTGCGCGAGCCCACGTAGGACACCTCGGCACGGCTCACCCGATATCCGGCGCGACGGAGGAGGACTGCCTGGGTCAGCACCTGAGCCCGATCGGCCGGCCAGGCACCTTCACGCGGTGCGCGACCCTTCTTAAGGTCAACGGGCGTGGTTGATCCGTCGTCATGGTCGACTCGGTCGATCACCGCAACGACACCAAGGTCGACGTCGCTGATCTCGACCTGCGCCGTAGCCCGTGGGGGATCGACGGCCGCGGGCGGCGGCATGCGTCCCCCTCGCCGATCGTTGGCGTCATGGGCCATGTGACCCTGCACCGTGTCGTGGCTGTCGGCCCATAGGCGATCAACCCACTCCAGGTAGAACAGCCTTGGGCAATAGACAAACTCATTCAGCATGCGAGCAGGGATAAGCGTCGGCTCGTCCCCAAAATCCCCTGCGGGCCCGTCCATGGCTCAGTCGCCTTTGAAACGGCCGAAGCCGAAGTGGCTCAGGGCGCCGAGGGCAACTGGTCCCTCGATCGGCTGATCCACCTCGAACGTCACCCGAAAGGCACGCCGCCGCTGAGCCATCGTCTCGCCGAGTCGATACCTCCGATACTCGTTCAGAGCAGGGTCGCCCTGGGGTGCGGAGGCCCAGGAATCGGTTACCTGGACGGAGAGAAGAGCTGGACGTTCGCCATGCCAATCCCTGAAGGCCAACTCCCGCTCAAGCTCTCGACGAACGAACGACTCGACACTCCGACCCATCTTTGGGTGACGATCGGTGAGCATGGGCGTCTCGCTCGACCAGCGAGCGGACACGGCATACCCCTCGGGGAAGACGTCACTCACTTGGCCCATGGCCTGAAGGTGGACGGGTGCCGAGACGTACCCGCGGGGCGGATCGGCCAACGTCGCAAGGCTGCTCACCCCGACAAGTGCGGGGACAAGCTCCTCAGGTATCCCGCCTGGGACCCACAGGACGAGGTCCCTGACGGCGTCACGCTCGCTTGCCCACAGCCAATGTGCATGGCCGTGGCCGACGCTTGGGCTCTTGGGCGCATGTTTGCCAACCACGCGCCAGGCGTTCTCGGTCTCGTGGAGGCCTCGATGCTTGATCATCCACAACGCCGACGTTCGCAAGCCCGACGTCGCCAGGACGCCATTGCGCTCGCGCACCGAGACAGGCCCCGCCACGGCCCACCGCATGGCAGTGGCCGGCTTGTGGTTGACCCTCGTCGCCCGGCGGGACACCTCGCCCAGGCGGCCCTGCCGATAGCCCTGCCACCGGGACCCCTCTGGTACCAATCGCCTCGCCTTTCGCATGGCGTCCGGCGTCACCTCGAGCTGCGCGCGAGAGACCCCGGCAACTGGCACCAAGACTCGGAGCGCGGAGCCCTCCTCGTCTGGCACGCTCCACCGGTCGTCGGTGACCTCGGGAGGCACCGGATCCATGAGAGACGCGCCGCAGATCGACTCAGCCCGGCCCAGGTAGGGCAGCCCCTGCAGCAACCGCTCCAAACTGTCACGCTCGTGCGCATCCAACTCGACCGTTGGCCAGCGGACGAGGACCTGACTCTTGGGCGCGAGCTGAAGCCGCGGTGCCAAGGTGTACGCCGTATCGCGGCTGACCTCGCTGTGGCTCGCCCCAGGGAGGTAGTGCCTCGTGTGTGAAGGGAACGTCTCCGGCAAGAGGTATGAGGGGGGTTCGCTGGCCAGCTTGCCGATCACTGACTCAACCGTTTGCAGGTCGATGTCAGGGCAGCGGGTGTGCCACACCGACAGCAACGCACGGAGGATCCGCCACGGCGACGGCGGCCACTCAGAGTCGCCGCTGTTGACCGCTCGATCCCACGGGGTCGCGTGATACTCCCCCAACGGAAATTCAAACCCCATGGCGACAGCCATGGGTCAGGCCTTGGCCCTCGTGCCGGAGGTTGCCCGAGCCCAGACGATTTCAGTCACGGGCCCGAGGAGGTCGCCGGCAGCGGTGATCGCAGCAGCAACCCGCTCCGCCGCGTCGGTCGGCTCGGGGATGCCAGCAAGCGGGTCGTCGGCACGGTCGGCGACCTCCAAGTCGCACGCGGTGCGCAGTCGCAACGGACCACCGCGGAAGAGGTTGGAGAGTTCAAACGCAACGAGGGCCTCCAACAACTCCGTCCCCGAAGGACCAAGCCCATACGACTGGATCTGTTCGTGGTCGACCGCGACGTATGCCGTGATCGACCGTGCCGTGAACTCCAGTCGCTGGTGGGGAACCATTCCGTAACCCTCGGCGCTGCCCTTCGACTCACCCTGGGTCCGGGGATTCACCGAGTCAGTCTTGACGCCACCGGACACGGCGCCACGAACGTCTTCGGCATCGATGAAGCACGTGATTGCGCGGGCAATCTTGGGCTGCCACGGCCATGCCTTCTGCGCGAAGAACACCCCGTGGATCAACGACAGCGGGTCGAGTGCGCAGATCGCCCTGGCGAGGTCACGGTGGTCGATGGCTTGGTCCTTGGCCAGGCCCAAGGGGCCCGGGAGAAACTCGCGCCCAGTCACACCGTTGATGCTGCCGTCCATGACATAGGCCGAGGCCAGACGATGTGCCTCCAGCCGGGAACTGGTGAGGAATGACCCGTCCGGTCCGACGACGCGCACGTAAGGCAGCCCGGCGAGCTCGGACCGCTGGTCCTCACGGGCAACATCCCAGGTCGTGAGCTCAAGGCGGTTGGCCATCGATTGTGGCGATTCGACGTGCAGTGCCTCGACCCAGCCGTCCTTGGTCGGCTTTTGGAACGTCGCGGGACCCAGGTCGGGGAATCCTGTCGGTTGGAAGCGGCTGCCGAGGACGGGGGTGAGCGGGATCCGATACACCGAGCGCTTGGTCATGCTGAAACTCCTTCATCGAGAGTCGTGGGGTTGGGTGCGGAGTCATTGGGTCGGTCGATGACCGACAGCGCGCGTAGGGCACCCGTTGACGCGGGGGCGCACAGGGCGGCCAAAAGCCGGGTGCCTTGGCCTCGATCACTGGAGGGGACGGGTCTGCGGACGTAGCTGGCCGACCTGAGAGCCGGGCCATCGGGGGTGAAGATTCGGATCCGTGATCGGCCCAGGACTGCGGCGGCCTCGCGGCATACCTGGTCGACCTGCCCCGCCCGCAGCCGCAGCGGCCAGTCCTCGGCAACCCCGACGCGACCTCCGTCGGCGCCTGCGGGAGTGCCAGGCAGGAAGATCGAAGCTGACGTGAAGCCTTGCAGCACCGCGAGGTCCGGGTCTATCGCGCGCATCTGCGGACCAGGGGCGGGGAGGCGAGCGAGGTCCTGGCGACGCCAGTCGAGGGCCAGGAATGCGAGGAAGTACCGCTCGAGGAGCTCCTCGTCCAGCAATCCCGCCACCCAGGCGTGGACGTCGGCCCAGGGTGTGAGGTAGCGGTGATCGCGGAACAGCAGCGTGCCACGGTCGACTCGCTCGTCATCCACCGGATGTTGCGCCAGCCAGACGACCAGGTCGGCGAGGACGTGGGTTAAGGGTCGGGTCGCCAGACCCGAAGCCATGGGCGCATGAGTTGCGCGCGCCCCTGGCTCACTTCCGAGGAGCAGATCACGCATCCAGAGTCGCTCACCAGCGGCCGGACCTCCGGCTGCCGTTGCGGCAAGCCCCGCAGCAACCCGGGCCTCGGGCGACACAGCCAACACGTCTGCAACGGCTTCCACGACCTCGCTACTTCTGGCCGGCCGACTCGGTGGTCGCAGGTCTGCGCGGCTCCGTTCCGACCGGGTCGCCGCCAACTCCAGGGTGGTTTGGGCAGCCAGAAGGCTGAGCAGGCATTCGGGGCTGGGCTCGCGCAAGTAGTTCAGAGCCGCCGCGTCAAACACCCTGGTATGCCGTTTCGTCGCTTCGCCAGGCGCCTTGTCGAAGCCCCGCGCCCGGCGAATGGGCGCGGCCGCGAGACTGACCGTCGGACGGTTGGAGACCTCCACGGTGTCGAGGAGGACTGCGACGAAGGCGAGTCCGTTCCGCTGCAGCAGGCCGAACCGCTGGAATCGATCGATCCCCCGATCGACGCCGAAAGTGTGCACCGCGCCGTACATCTCGGCCGCACGCAGCGCTGCCCTCCCCTGCCAGACTGCGCGCGCCTCCCGCATGATCTGGGTGAGGTGGGGCGCGGTGACGGCGGCGAACACGGGTGCCCACAACTCGCCACGAGCACCCTCGTTGACCGCCCCCGGAATGGGGCCGTCCGCACTGGAGAAGACGGTGAAGGGCATCGCGGCCTTCGACTCCGTCTCACCGAGCCGCCGAGCGGCGGAGGATGCGAACCAGGTCACCCCTTCCAACATAAGCACGAATGCCCACGGGTTTACGCGCGAGTCTGCCGACCCGAAGATCGAGGAGCCTGGGCCACCGGCGCCGACACCATCGAACTGACCGATGGCGGCACTCTGCAGCTTGGTCGTTCCCGCGCCGCTGAGGAGGTCGGTAGCCCAGCCGCGGCTCGTCGTCGGGTTGGCGCCCAAGTCCGGCAGCACGTCGCTCAGCCGCTGATGGAAGTTGGAGCTGTAGTCCAACCTGCCGTCGTTTCCGCCCGTTCCCAGGATCGGCGGGAAAGCGGCATCGTCGACTGTGAGCACCACAGAAGCGTCGAACCACGCCAGCGCATCGTCGGGCACGTAGTTACGCAGTTCCTGGATGAGGCGCGCCTTCTCCCAGGGGCTTCTCGCAGCTTCCCCCCGTGCGACCACGTCTCGTGAGGTGCTGATCGTGCTGCGGTAGGCGGCCAAGCGGGAACCTTCGGACTCCATCAATCGCTCGAGGAACTCTCGCTGCGACTTGTCCTTCGGCCCGAATCCGCTGCCGCCGTTCCACGGGCTGACGATGGGCGTCGGCCGATACTCCCGAACCAAGAACTCAGCGAGGTCCGGGACCTCGGTGCGGAGGACGAACGTGTCTCCGGTCCACCCGAATCGAACGCGGGGGTCGGCCTGCTCGCTGATCACCTTGGCCAGACCGAGGGCAGCCAAATAGGTCATCAGACCACGGCTGGTGAGCCCTGGGCATCGGTGAGCGATCACGGCATACCTCCTGGGAGTTCAAGGGACGCGCTCGCCCGCCAGTCCGCCATCCGAACCAGCGTCTCGAGGTAGGCGAGCCGAAATGGCCCGAGCTCCCGGACAAGAGCAAGCACCTGGTCGGTCCAGGAGTCGTTACGGCCGGTGGCAAACAAGGACAAATCGACCTGCGACAACGCCAACTCCCCTTCCGCCAAACGCAGCGCTGGAGTCTCCTCACCGTCGAAGCACCCGAAGACGCTGCGCCCGTCGCGACCATCCCAACGGTTGTCTCGCGCGGTCACTCGGACATAGCCGTGGTGCGCCGCCACCAGGTAGCGCACCAGCGGTCGCCATCGGGGCGCTACGTCGAGTCGATCGAGAATCTCTGCTGCCGCAGGGGTCGCGAGCATAAAGACCGAGACAAGCTCATGGCGGAAACCTTCGCGTTTCCGCACTCCCCGCTGAGCCTCTTCGCGCACCACCCGTAATGGTCGGTTGCCAGGCGACTTGGCCCAAATATCCTCGGTGAGCGGCGAGTCACCAGGGTTCGCCGCCAGCAGTGCTTGTTGCCAGTCTGGGTGGGCTTTCCCCACGTCGTGCAGGTATGCCGCCGCCATCACAACCCGTCGCAGCTCGCCGTCAATGCCCGTGGGGTCGAGGACCGAGACGAGCGATCGCGCTTGTTCGCGGGCATCGCTCAGGTGCTCGCTGAGCGCCAACCAGACTCCCTTGGTGCTGATGGAGCCCGGCTCTTCGGCTGCTGCTCCCCCCTCCGGAGCGTCCTGTGTTAGCGCCATCGCCGCAGCAAGCGCACTTACGTCGACTGGCTGACGGCTGTTCGGCTGGAAGCCCAAATCAGCGTCGTAGCCACCTGAACCGGCGGCGACCAGAACGAGGTCCTGCGGCTTGAGCTTCTGGGAGACCGCCGGCAGCCAGGCGTCGGCGCTGGGCACAAGAACCCAGGCCGACACGCCGTCCTTCTTGAGGAAATCACGAACCTTCGATGGCCCGACCGGGCAACGGAAGGGTTCTGGTGGCCGCTTGGCCCTGCCACGCCCGTCCTCGACCTCGACCCAGCCGTCCGGGACCCACGCGAGCTGGATGTCCAGATCGAGCTCCGCCCGGATGTAGGGCTGAATGTCGATGTCCGAGCCGGACAGGTCCGGGGTCGTGTCGAAGAGCTGATCGAAGTCGCGACGGCGGAGGAATCGGAGTCGAAGGTCCGGCGGTGCCAGGTCTGCCCCTTCACGGCCGAGGTCCTCGGAGGACAATGCCTTGCCTTCCAACCGGTCAAGCAACTCGACGGTGGGCTCGACGTCCTCCTTCGCATAGGGCTCAGGCTTCAAAGGCGGGGTCCACCACAAGACGGCCTGGCCAACGGCATACTCGCCGACGCGGTTGCAGCGGCCCGCGCGCTGAACGATCGACGACCAAGGCGCCGCTTCCGTGATCAGAGTCCGGGCGTCGATGTCCACACCAGCCTCGATGGCCTGGGTTGTCACAACGATCCCGCCGGGGCCGCTTGGGTTCGCAAGCGCCTCGAGCCGAGCCATGTGCTGTGCCCGTTCGAAACCCCGGAACCGTGAGTGAATCAGTAGCAGATCAGTGTCCGCGGCGATCTTTCCCAACTCCCGATAGAGCTCAACGGCACGATCGACGGTGTTGACCACCACCAGCGTGAGGCTGCCCGGGACGTGGCGCTCCGCCACCGCAGCCGCGAAGGCTCGTGGCGTCGCGACCTCCGGCAATCGCCGGATCGTGCGGGTTGCCATCAATCTCTGGCGCAGGGGCCCGACCCTGTCCTCTTGAGCCAGACTCACCACATGGGCTGTGGCGGCATCGAACGGGCGGTCGACGGTGTTGAGGATCTGCTCGTCGACCGTTGCCGACATGACGGTCAGCCCGAAGGGTTCCGCGGTTCCGTACCGCTGTTGGAAGGCGCTGATCTGTCGCAGCGTGGCGGTCCCCTGCGGAACCAGCTGGATCTCATCGACAACGATCTGAGCACCGTTTGTCACAAGGGCGAAGTCGAGACTGTAGGAAGCCCGCGGCACCCCATAGCCCCGCATGAGGGCGCGGGACACCAACATGTCCAACGTGCAGATAATGGCGGTGCGCTGGTGCAGCCCCATCCGCCATTCCTTTAGCGACGCTCGGTCCAGGCGACCACCCATCATCGTGTGGACCCGGATGTCGTCAACCAGCCCGAGATTGGCGAGGCACTCGCGCACACGGCGCTCCGTCTGATCTGTGAGCGCGCGCGTCGGCAACACCAATACCAGCCGACGCGGGGTCGTCGCGCGAACCGCCTGATCCGGATGGGCCAAGGATCGATAAAGCCACGGCAAGAACGCTGCGAGCGTCTTCCCCGACCCCGTCGGAACACGAATCAGGTCTGGGAAGCCCTCAACCGCAATGCGGCGCTGATACGCATACGGACGTTGCCCCAGATCCCCCGTCGCTCGATTGAACAAATCGTCAAAGGACTGGGCCATGACGACCCCCTGTTCGGTCATGTGGCTCACCTAATCATGAGCCACCGACAGAGGGTCGGTTGAGCAACCTGCGAACTTAGAATTCGCCCAATCAAACGAGCCAGTTGGTGGCCATGTGGGCGCTCAGGGTGCGTAAGAGGCGGGCGGCGTCGGACATGCAGACGGCGGGGTCGGGCTCGAGATCGGTCAACGCATAGACCTGTGCGATCCCCGACGCGGCCACGTCCTCAGCCGAAAGCAACGACCGCCCACACACCGCCACCACTGGTATGCCGTGTGCCTGGGCCGCGTGCGCCACCCCCGCCGGCGTCTTGCCCAGCAACGTCTGCCGATCCAGCGACCCCTCCCCAGTCACCACCAGAGAAGCCCCCTCACACAAGCCCTCGAACCCCATCAACTCCAACACCAACTCAACCCCCGGCCGCATCGCCGCCCCCAACACGGCCTGCGCGGCATACCCGACGCCTCCGGCGGCTCCCGCACCTGGCAGGCCCGTGTCGTCCCGCCTCATCGCTTCGGTGACCAACGAAGCGAACCGCGCCAACCCCGCCTCCAACACCACCCGCTCGGCCTCGCCCGCCCCCTTCTGCGGGCCGAAGATCGCCACCGCCCCTGACTCCCCGAGCAGCGGGTTGTTGACATCGCACGCCACCGTCAGCGACACCTCGCGAAGCCGCGGGTGCAGCCCCGACAGATCCAGTGCAGCCAGATCGACCAGCGCCCCACCACCGTCCGCCAGCTCACGACCGCCAGCATCAAGCAGCCGAGCCCCTAGTGCCGCAAGCATTCCCGCGCCGCCGTCGTTGCTGGCGCTCCCGCCGATCCCCATGACCACCGACGTGACCGACGGGTCGTCGAGCGCCGCCGCCAAGACCTGTCCCAAGCCCCGCGACGTCGCGGTCAGCGGAGCTTTGACCCCACCGGGGAGGTGCACGATCCCGCACGCGTCGGCCAGCTCGACGACCGCGGCGCCGGCGCGCACGGCATACCCGCTGACGTTGGGTGACCCCGTGGGGCCGGCGACAGTCACCGGCACGTGCCGGAAGCCCACCGACTCGGCCGCGGCGAGCGTGCCATCGCCACCATCGGCGACGAGCACCGCGCGCACCTCGCGGCCGGGAGCGGCCGACGCGATCCCCTCGCGGATCGCCTCGACGACCTGGGCCGCCGTGAGCGACCCCTTGAACTTGTCGCACGCAATGACGATGTGCCCCGGGGCTGCGGCCATACCCACACACTAGCCAGCGCCCGCCCGGCGCAAACCCCCTCACCGATTGGGACGAGAGTCCCTCGCGGTATGCCGCCGCGGAGTTACCCTCGCAGGCAGGGACAAGGAGGCCCCGGAAATGCGGATCGTCGTCGCTCTCGGCGGCAATGCCCTGCTGCGTCGGGGCGAGCCTCCGACGGCCGAGAACCAGCGCACGAACGTCCACGCCGCCGCCCTCGCCCTCGCTCCCCTGGCCCGCGATCACGAGCTCGTCATCACCCACGGCAACGGCCCCCAGGTCGGGCTGCTCGCGCTGCAGGCAGCCGCGCTGCCGGGTGTCGCGGCCTACCCGCTCGACCTGTTGGGCGCGCAGACCGACGGGATGATCGGCTACCTCATCGAGCAGGAGCTGGGCAACCTCCTCCCCGAAAACCAGCCCCTGGCAACGCTGTTGACGATGACCGAGGTCGACCCCGACGACCCGGCCTTC
>Ga0116185_1004667_pt1 | contig 11059 bp, 8 predicted proteins | sample AD_JPNNA7_MetaG_FD_89754 | JGI IMG/M metagenome (GOLD analysis project Ga0116185, IMG submission 89754) | Active sludge microbial communities of municipal wastewater-treating anaerobic digesters from Japan - AD_JPNNA7_MetaG | ecosystem: Engineered > Bioreactor > Anaerobic > Digestate | place... | reverse complement strand
ATAGGACGAATATAGACGCCTTCCCGGAATTTGCTCCGCTTCACCAATTCGACGCAAATCCGCGACATATCGTCGGGAGTTTCCGGGATCTCCATGCACATGATGTTGAAGTTCCGAACCATGCGGTCAATATGGTCTGCCAACCGGAAAATCAACACGTTATCCTCGTCCGGCGAATAGTAGCCGCGAATTCCCTCAAAGAGACCGGTGCCATAGTTGAAGCTATGCGTCATAACGCTGACTTTGGCTTCCTCAACCGGCACATAGCGGCCTTCGAAATAGACAAACTGTCCGGGCTCCATCAACTTGCTCATGTCATTTCTCCCGCGTATCTACACCAGATACATATGCATCTTCATGGTTCGGGTTACCTTCTGAACGCACATACGAGGCCACGCTTGATTTACCCGAATCCATGCGTACGTGTGGCGAGCTGGTGGGGTATCCCCCAAGGTGTTCATCAGCTTACGTATGCGGAACAGCCTTAAGTATCGCCCGTCAGGCCGCCAGGATGCAAATGCGCGCCCCGCGGTCAATAGACGCGCGCGGGGCCCTTTCCCATATTATCGTCCCCGTGCGCCCGCTGCGCATGCTTGCGCCGTCTGACCCGCGCGTGACCTTTTGTGCGGAAGCGGCGGTTCTATCCGCGGTGAACAAGCAGGCGCATCCTAAACGGTCCGTGCGCGCGAACCGGCTCAAAAATAGAGTCCCCTCCTGAAGGCGCACTAAGGCCCCAGGAGGGAACAGAGATACCAAGACGCCTTCGGCGTCTACCCACCAAAATCAGAAATCGATGACCGGAGCGTCAAAGGAAATCCCGAACGGCTTGAGAATGGTGTTCACGAACAAGAAAAGGCTGCCGATCAAGCTGTTAACGAAGCACTCCGCGAAATTAATCAGACTATCCATGGTACTTTCTCCTTCTTCCCCAACGCTAAACACTACTCACCCAGACATATCACGCTACAATCGGCAACGCCAGACATTACACACTCTGGAACGCTGCCGGAGGTTCCTCGTTCGCAGGCACGTGCAATAGCCGCATACCTTTCCCCTCCTCCTCCCCCTATTGCATGCCTTCCACTACCATGGCAAAGACATTATCACTTTATGCGAAGCCCTGTCAAGAAATATTGAGGGGCCCTCAAAAGGCGCCTGTGCGGCCCTGCGCCCATCGCTGAAACTTTTAAAATGCCCTTCTAAAAGGCTAGACTAACCGGGTACCGTGAAAAGAAGAATACCGTAACATGGCCAAGCGGTATTTGCAGGAGGAACGCGATGACATCTACGACCGCTTCGGGACTTGCCTTGCTGGGCGGAACCCCCGTGCGAGGCGCTGACAAGACATGGCCCTCGTGGCCGGTTTTCGACGACACCGAACGCCAGGCGCTGCTCGAGGTGTTCGACAGCGGCAAATGGTGGTATGGAGAACGCGTGAAGCGCTTCGAGGGGGAATTCGCGGCGTTTCAGGATGCGGCGCACTGTGTGACCGCGACGAGCGGCACCACGGCAGGAGAGATCCTCCTTCAAGCTATCGGGTTAGAACCCGGCGACGAAGTAATTGTTCCGCCTTACACGTTCTACGCAACGGCAAGCATGGTGGTGCGCAAAGGCGGCGTGCCCATATTCGTGGATATTGACGACTCGTGGTGCATGGACCCCAATCGTATAGAAGCGGCCATAACGACCCGCACGAAGGCCATCATGCCCGTGCACTTGGGCGGCCGCGTTTGTGATATGGATCGCATTAACGCTATCGCCGCCAAACGAGGACTGTTGGTGCTCGAGGATGCCTGCCATTCCTGGGGCGGCAAATGGAAGGGAAAAGGCACGGGCGCGCTCGGTAAGGCCGGCATCTTCAGTTTCCAGGCGTCAAAGAATATCAATGCGGCGGAAGGCGGCGCGATCCTGAGCGATGACGAGGAATTGGCTGAGCTCTGCCGGTCAATTACGAACTGCGGACGGTCCAGAGGCGGAGCGTGGTACTCCCATCCCAACCTCGGGACCAATGCGCGCCTGACCGAGTTTCAGGGGGCGATCTTGAGCGCACAGCTCGCGCGGCTCGAAATGCAAACGCTCACCCGGGAAAAGAACGCGGCCATTCTGAACAAAGAACTGGCCGAGATCGAGGGGCTTACCCCCCAACCGGGCGACAGGCGTATGACGCGCAGAGCCTATCACCTGTATTGCCTGAGGATTGACCCCGAAACGTTCGGCGTTTCTCGAGACAAGGTGATTGAAGCCGTCCGGGCGGAAGGATTGCCCCTCATCAGTGAAGGGTATGCTATTCCGCTCTACGAGCAGCCATCTATAAAGAACGCCAAAAATGCGCCGGACTACTCGAAACAGGAGTGTCCCGTCGCGCGCGACATCTGCTCGCGAAGCGGGATTTGGATCGGCCACTCGGCTCTCCTGGGTTCGGAAGAAGATATGCGGGACATCGTCGCCATCTTCGCCAAAGTCAAAAAACACGCGGAGGCCCTGAAACGGGCGTGAAAAACAACCCAGCACCGGAAGAAGGGACAGAGACTCCCGAGCCCCCTGCAAAAACCGTGACGTGTCCTCACTGCCGGTATGAATACCCCGCGCGGGAGCGTCGCTGTTCCATTTGTGGCTATCCCTGGCCGTGGCTGGAGAGCGAAAACAGGGGCAGGAGACAGGGTTGACGCCTATCCGTTGCTTTGCCCCGAAGCTGGGACTTCTGATATAGTTAAGTTGGCTGTGACGGGTGGCCTTTTCGACCCGCTGTTTTTTCCCAAAGGCCTCGCGCCAGACATCGGGATTTGGTGTGATAACAGCGCGGGAAGCGCTCCCGAACAGAGACCATGCAGCCCGGATTGACGGGGAAGAGAGGAAACTTGCAATGCCTTCACTTCAGAAGATTCTGACATATGCCGTAAAACACGGCGCTTCGGACGTGCACCTGACGGTAGGGAGCCCGCCGGCAATACGCCTGGACGGCATCATCCGGTTCGTCGGCGAAGACCCAATTACCAATGACGACAACCTCGGGTTTCTCGACGAAATCATGATGCCGGAGGATAAAGAGCGGTTCTTGCGCACAGGGGATTCCGACCAGGCCCTCAGCTTCCCCGGGCTGGGCCGGTTCCGCGTCAACGTTCTCAAGCAGCGAAATTCGGTCGGCATTGTGATGCGTCACGTGAAGGCCAAGATTCCCAGTTTCGACGAACTGAATCTCCCCCCTGCGATCGAGAGACTGGCGCAAATGCACCGGGGTCTCGTCCTGATAACGGGAACCACCGGGAGCGGTAAGTCGACCACGCTTGCCGCCATCATCGACAAAATCAACACGGAACGCAGGCTCCACATCGTCACGATTGAGGATCCCATCGAGTTCCTTCACTCGAACAAAAAGAGCATTGTTACCCAGCGGGAGATGCACATCGACACGCATGACTTCCATACGGCGTTGCGGGCCGTCATGCGTGAAGATCCCGATGTTATCCTGATCGGCGAAATGCGCGACGCCGAGACCTTTCAGGCGGCCATGGCGGCAGCCGAAACGGGGCACCTTGTATTCAGCACCCTTCACACCACCAACGCCATGCTCACCGTGGACCGCATCGTCGACCTCTTTCCGTCGAATCAGCACACCCAGATCAGGTCCCAGTTGTCCCTGCAACTGCGCGCCTGCATTGCGCAGCGCCTGCTCCCGAGTGCTGACGGCGTCGGCCGCGTCCCCGCGGTCGAGGTCATGTTCAATAACCCGGCTATCGCACAGTTGATCAAAGAAAATAACGTGCGGCAGATTCCCAACGTGGTCGCGGGCGGAAGAGAAGACGGAATGCAGACTTTCAACATGAGTCTCTACGACCTTATCAAGCGGGGACTCGTCACCGAAGAGCAGGGCATGACGGCCTCGGATAACCCCGATGAGCTGGCCATGAACCTTCAGGGAATCACGCTCAGCCAGGGCCGCGGGGGCATCATCCGCCGGTAAGCGCCACAAAGAAGGCGCCCATGACAAACCGTCGTGGGTGCGCGACACTCATTGGATGGAGAACCTCGGAAGCGGTGTAATCTCCCCCGTCACGGCGTCAACCCGCAGAACATGGAAAACCGCGTGGAAACGGCCTGGCAACGACCATTCATTCTCGCGTGTCAGGCAGATGAGCGCTTCGCTTCCTTGCCAGTCAAAATCGATGCAGTCGCCGTCAAGCCGGACATGCCGCGGCTCGAAATGATCGAGCGCACTGAACACGAGATGGCCCCAAGGACGTTCCCAGGCCGCCAAAGCACCGTCGAGAGACATTTTCCCCTTCGAAATGGGGTATCCCAGCTCGACTAGTTTTCGCGCCTGCCATCCGCCGGGTGTTTTCGAACACTCGATGACCGTGCCCTCTTCGAACAGGAAACGCAGTGTTTCCGGCCCCCGAAAAGCAGGCGCCCCCACCACACCGGCCTTCTCATAAACGCATTCAGTGGTTTTCGGTGTGGAAAACATGACCCGGCCTTTCCCGTCAGTTTCCGAAACAAAGGCGCATACGCCCTCGTCACCATGGCAGGCAACGGAGCCAGGGACAGGTCTTTGAAGTGTTTCGATTGTGACAAAGGCTTCGTAGGGAGGCGCCGCCAGGATCCACCTGGCCCGGTCGCTGATCTCGAGCCTCGCCAGCAGGCGCTCATCTATCCATCCCAGAGGCTGGCTTGCCCGCCGGCCAAAAGCATCCTTTATGCCCTTGTTTTCCTCCCAGACATGCGTCTGGCCCGTCCCAAATGCCAGACGGTCTCCCGCAGGAGACCAAAGCAACGGTTCCACAAGAGGCTCCGGAAGCCGAACGTATTCCGTCCCTTTCGGAGCCGTACGGCTAACCCGGATGGCTTCCGCCTTGCCCGATTCCCATCGCTTGACCAATCCGACGGCACATTCGCCGTTGAGGCTTACGGCAATACATGTGGGCCACTCACGCCGCGGCCAGACGTTATTGGCACGCTGCACGTCGGGCATCTCGAAATAGGGGTCCAGGCACACTCCTTTTACCGCGTCACCCACATCAAATACAAAGACGCCGCCGGTGACGCCGGGCTCGACTCGGTGCAGGTCCAGCCCTTGGGCCGTGACAATGCCGAGGGTTATCGCCTCAAGCGCCGGCATGTCGCCGACATTCTTGACCGAAATCCGGACCTTGCCGTCATCCGTTCCAACGCCGCTCACTTCATAATCGCAAAAGCCGGAACGGTCGAACCAGACCCGGAAAAACTCCCCGAGGTCTTTCTCCGATGTCAGCTCTAGCGCGTGTCGAAACGCGTCCAGGGTGACGGCATTGCCGCCATGCACGCGCACCACATCCCTGACAGCCTCCCAGTAAACCTCGCGGCCTACGGTGCTTTCCAGCCAGCGCGCGATGAAGGCGCCGTCGATCTCAAGCGTTCCCGCTGACGCAGAAGAGAGCCGCGCCAGATCCATGGCGCCGACTGTGCGCAAGGGTTCCGAAAGAGGCGCGGGAAACTGCTTCTCAATGAATTCCAGCGCTGCGGCGCGTCCCCGGAGCTCTCTTAACGCCGCCCATCCGGAATAGGCCGACAGTCCCTGCAGGAGCCATGCGCCGCCATCCGGCCGCGAAGGATACCAGGAGGGCGAAACGGAATCCCCAAACCATCTGTGGGCAAGCGCCGTGGCGACAGCCACCGTGGCCGCATCGGCGCCGCCCGGCGCGTCGAAAGGCACGGCCGCGAGCCCGTTGCCAAGATACGTGGCCGTCGCCACATGCTCGCTGACTACTGCGCAGATGGCGCCGGGATTCTCGCCCAGCAGCGTGCGCAGCGCCGCTTCCGCTGACGGTATAACCGGTTCGTAGATGTCGGCGGAGGCCTCTTGACCAGGGCTGAAATAGATCTCCCACGGAATATTTCCATACGAACCCGAGCGCCGTGAGTAGTTGCCCGCCACAAGGGGCAAGCCCATACGCGCCTGCACGGGGCTCATACGGTAACTGCGCCAGCCAACGTTCCCCTTGGGCGTCTCCTCCACGTCCCCTGCCAGGCACAGGCCGCCAGGAATATCAACTGCACACTCGAAACGCGCAAAACTGGTGAAATCCACGGGATGCCAACAGGCCGGCCAGGGCAGCCAAACCTCAGCCTCATTGATATGTGCGCTTGCGAGCGAAGTGTTCTGAACGGAACCTGAGTACACGAGCTCCAGTTCAACGCGTTCACCAGCTCTCAATTGCCCGGGCAACGCCACACAAACCAGCCCGCCTTGCCGGGAAACGGAAAGAGGGTTGCCTTCACATGATGCCGACAGCGTCTTCAGTCCGGGATTCAGCAGGAAGTAAACCTGCTTGATATCCGAACCGCTGCTCTCGACTTCGAGCACGGTCTCGGCATGAAGCTCGCCGGTGTCGGGCAGTATGCGGGCTTCTATCGACTGGCTGATAAGGCGTTGGGCGGGTATTGCTCGAGCCACCCGGCCGTCGACATGTCTCTGCAGCCAATCCGGGCCATCGGGGTACCCATGCCACAGACGATGAACAAAGCAAACGGAAAGCGGCGCTATGACGAATATGCATAGCGCGCAGAGAGCCCCCGCCAGCTGTATTCGGCGTCTTCTTTTCGTGGTATTACGACCGCTCACCGTGTTCCGTACGGTTCAGCCTTTCGGTTCGATGTGGGGTGACCCGTCATACACGATCTTGACGAAATCCCCGCCGTTGAGTATCGACATCCGGGCTGCTTCGGTAACCAATTCGTTGACGCTGCTGTTCGCCGGCGTGGCGATCAGGCGTTTAGCATCGATCTCCGCAATGATTTCGCGCCGGCGCGCGAGCGCGGCGTTTTCGTCGAGACCCCGCGTCGCCGCGCGTATTCGGCCAATTGCGCCCAGGTTCGCCGCGACGGAATCGAATCCGTATCCCATAGGCTTGTATCCCGAACCTTCCCACGGGCCCAGTTGAAAGAAATCGGGGTTGATGTAATTGAAAACGGTTCCGCCCGTGCCAATCCCGCGCATGTACGAGTGGCTGACCCCGCGAAATTGATCGTTGTGCTGGAACAGGCCGGTTTTCCCGTCGCCCTCGCAGTAAATGACCAGCCCTTGTTCGTTGGGGCCCGCCCCCTCATCGGGGTACCCCAAGCCGTTTATGACCGACAACACCGCCTCATTCTCGAATACGACCCGCGCCTGAGACCACATATAACCCACATTCCCATTGGGGAAAGTGCCTTTCACGCCGTGCACCGAGACCCCCGCCGGCTTCAGGTCCGTAATGAAGTACGTCAGGTCCACGTAGTGGCAACCGATGTAAACGAAGGGGTCGGTGTTCTCGCAAGTGAACCAATTCTGAAAGTTCGAGTAGCGGTACAGGTAAGGCTCGAGCAGTTTGGCTTCCCCCATCACAAACTCGCCGAAATGGCCCTGTTCGTAGTGACGCCGCGCGATGAGCGCGCGCCTGTCGAAGCGCTTATGGTACTCGACCCCGACAAAAAGCCCCTTTTCGCGCGCCAACTCCTCGATTTCGACCGCCTGAGCATACTTGAGCACCAGGGGTTTCACGCATAGAACATGCTGGTTGTGAGTCAGGGCCTCCATCACTACCGGATAGTGCAACTGGTCGGGCATGGCGACTACCACCGCATTGTGCCGCGGCATCCGGGCTATCACCTCTTTGTAGAGATTGGGCGCATCTTCGTCGCCTGAGCCATCCAAGGCGGGATACGGCGTGAAACCCTGTCCAGGAAATGCCTCTTCGAGCTGCGGGCTTTCTTTCAGCGCCTTGAGCGGCCGGTTGTTCAGCGCGCAAATGCTTACGCTGCCGACCATACCCAGCCGCTGCAAGTGGTAAATCGACGGCAGCAGCAAATCATTGGTGATCATGCCCCCGCCAACAATAGTTACATCAAAGGATTCTCCGACAGACATAACACTCCCCTTTCACGATGCAGCCATTCTGCTTCACGGCGGCACACGTGCGCATACGGTCAACTTGCTGAGATTTTCAACCCCTCACGAGGGTTCTTCCGGAAGCTCGGTTTCTTCGCTTGACGCTTTCGGTTTCTCGACAGGAGCTTCTGTTGCCCCAGCCGCCTCTTCCTTCTTTGGCAGAAGAATTTCAATCTTGAGACTGTCGAGCGCGGTTGTGAGATACTCGCGGAATGCATCGCCCTTCGCCTTGTTCTCAGCGGCGCGGCGGACGTTGTCTTTCACTTCATCATAGGTCAGGGTGGCCGCTGCTTCGCGGCTGTGCACCTTCATGATATGCCATCCATACTGGGTCTGAAACGGCTCACTGACCTCATCGAGAGGCAGTTCAAACATACGCTGCTCGAATTCCGGCACCATCCTCCCGCGGGGAACATCCTCGTATAGACCGCCTCTCGGGGCGGAGGACTTGTCCTGCGAGACCTCCTTCGCCACCTCGGCGAAATCCTCCTTCTTCGTCACTACGCGCTCGCGGGCTGCGTCAATGTCTTTCTTAGCCTTGGCCACGTCCTCTTCGGGGCCGTCCTTCGGCGCGAGGATGAGGATGTGCGACACATTGGCCGTCTCGGGCTTCTCCATCCGCCCGGCCGCTTTCAGTTCCTCGTAAGCTTTCTTTACCTCTTCTTCCGAAACCGAAACGTCCTTCGTCTTCTCTTCAAAGAACTTCTGTGAAACAAGCTGTTCGCGCAACTTGCCCTTGAAATCGGCTTCCGTCATCCCCCGGTCCTTGAGAATCTCTCCAAATTGCTCTGCCGGTATACGGGCTTTGGCCTTTTCGAAGGCCTCGTTGACTTCTTCGTCAGAAACCGTGGTTTCCGCCTTCTTGGCCAGCGCGTATATGGCTTTGCTGCGAATCATGGACTGCAATACGCGTTCCGCATCGTCTCTGTCGAGTCCTTCCGGCGGTTGATTCGGGTCGTGGTTGGGGTCTCTTGCCGACTGGGCCGCCTTCATCCGCATGGCGTTGAACATGGCCTGCTGGAACTCTTCACCCGTGATTACCTCGTCTTCGACCTTGGCCACAATGGGCGGGATTTGCGGTTGTTGTTCTACCGCCGCAGGCGCTGGGGGAGGCTCCGTCTCTCCCGAGAACGCCCGAAGCGGCAGGAACAGGGCCAGGCACGAAACACCGAGTACAAAGGACAGCATCCACGACTTCGTTTCAAACCGTATCCGCATGATTTATCTCCTGGTCCTGGTCAGGACCGTTGCGATACCGGAAGGATTTGCGGGTGACTTGCCGATATCTTTTTTGCGTTGTACAGCACCAGCCCAGGCGCTCTTACTTATAAGGTAACCGGCTTACCGCTCTGGGCCGAACGGTAAATGGCTTCGATCAGAGCAACAGCCCGCCGCCCTTCTTTGCCATCTATCAACGGCGGCCGATTGTCGCGCACAGCTTGCGTAAAATCTTCGATCTGACGCCGATGGCCCTCGTGCGTGACGTTGGCCATGGGGTCAGAGGCCCCTGCACCCGCAGCGGCCTTGGGCATTTCCGACCGGATCGTCTCGTCCTCGGGCCGCTCGTTCTTGAATTTCCAGAAGTGCAGGTTGCCGTCTTCCAGGATAGCGCTCCCCTGGTCGCCGTGCACCTCGAGGCGCGCCGGGTGACCCGGCCAAACCGCGGTACTGCCTTCGATTACGCCCATCGAGCCATTCTCGAATTCAAGGATGGCACACGCGAGGTCCTCGACTTCGAGGCCTTTATGACCCACCAGACTGGTGCGCGCAAAGACGCTTTTGACCGGCCCGAAGAACCACAGCAGAAGGTCAATCTGGTGGATGCCCTGATTCATCAGGCAACCGCCACCGTCCAAGCGCCGCGTGCCCCGCCACGTTCCACTCTTGTAGTACTCGTCTGACCGGTACCACTTGATATACGCGTCGCCAAGTACGAGCTTCCCGAACCGCCCTTCGTCGAGGGCTTTCCTGACCAGTCTCGAGCCGTCCGCAAAACGATTCTGGAAAATGCACGCGAGTTTTACCCCGGCCTCTTCGACCGCCTTAAGGAGCGCATCGATCCGCTCGGTATTCACCTCAAGAGGCTTTTCCGAGATGATATGTTTGCCGGCCCGAGCGCATGCCATGCCGGCCTCGGCGCGCAAACCGCTTGGTATGCAAAGGTTTACAACATGTACGTCCTCACGCTTCAACAGTTCAAGATAGTCCGTATACGGGGTGGCCCCGAAACGCTCAGCTAACCGCTGCGCGCTCTGTTCAACAACATCCGAGACAGCCACCAGACGCGCCCCTTCGATCGCCTGGATAGCCTCCGCATGCATGGGCGCAATGTTGCCACATCCGATAATGCCATACCCCAAATCTGCCATGTCTATCATCCCCACCTTCTGTTAGTCCGTAACCAGCACCGTCATTCGCTTATCTGCCTGTTTCGTGGTAAATGTTTAGCGGAAACTTCTCTCATGATACGGTTTCCACAACGCATCGCCCGCTGCGCGAGAGCATCACGGAACCCGCAGCCGAGCGCGTGTATCATAGCAGATGGAACGCGCGCGATGCGACCGCACACGAGACGATGCCAGCGATAAACCCTTGGAAAAGAATGCGTTTGCCTTGACTTCACCAAACCCTGGGAGTAGCATCTTGCCCCGTATTGGCAAAACACATGTTCTCGCGCCTGTGCACAACTCATGTCACTTCGCTCACAAACAACTGACTCGCTTGGTTTTATGTCATGCTTGAGCCCGACACAACACATATTCGCCGCCCTGCCCCGGTTCCCATTCGCAAGACACTCCAGGATCGGAACATCGCACAGGAAGACGTCATTGTTGCTGCCGTAACCGACCTCGATATCGCCGGCGAATACGCAGAATCCTGGGTCGTCGCGACCAAAACCCACGTCTTCGTGTTCGCGCTGGACGACGAATTCGGCGAGCCGCTGGTGCTCAAGGAGGTCGCACTGGCGAACGTCGAAACCGTTCGGACCGACACCCGCGTGGGCTCCGGGTTTCTTGAGATCAAGGTCAATGACGTGTTCGAGGAACTCGCGCGCTTCTCAAACCGGAACGCCGAGAAATTCAACAAGATCGCCTCGCTGCTGAAAAGCCTCTCCGCCGGAAAACAAGTCTCCATGGAGAAGGGAGACGAAGAGGT
>Ga0116185_1004665_pt1 | contig 11060 bp, 6 predicted proteins | sample AD_JPNNA7_MetaG_FD_89754 | JGI IMG/M metagenome (GOLD analysis project Ga0116185, IMG submission 89754) | Active sludge microbial communities of municipal wastewater-treating anaerobic digesters from Japan - AD_JPNNA7_MetaG | ecosystem: Engineered > Bioreactor > Anaerobic > Digestate | place... | reverse complement strand
TCGGGCAGCCCCGGTATCCACGACGGCCAGAAAGGCTCCGGCAGCGGGAATCGGCAGAGGTACGCTTCGACGTCGGTGATCTTCATTGCCCCTCCAGTTCTCCTCCGTCCGGCCGTCCGGCCCCGGCGTGGGCCGGGACTCGCCGCCGGCACTTCCTGACCGGGCGGTCCCGACAGCGGCACCGCTGCGCCCGGGCCCGTGACGAACATCAAGCCTCGCGCTCCCGGGCAAACCGGGAGCCGGGGGACCGCTGCTCTCGCTTAACCTATTGCCTGGCGCCGGGACAAGTCAACGCCGGAAGGCGCGCCGGCGGCGGGCCAGGCCCGTTCCGGACCTGGCGGCAAACGGGCGCGCCGCAAGGTGAAGCGCCGCCCCGCCGCGGTCCGCCCGTCACTGCCTCGGGCGCAGCAGGGCGCGCGCCGGCGCCCCTTCCGCGCCTTCAACCCGCAGCGGGAGGCAGATGAGATCGTAGTCGCCCGCGGTGACCTCCGCGAGGTAGAGGCACTCGATTATCCAGACCCCGCCTTCGAGAAGCCTTATGTGCGTCGACGCCGCCCGTTCCACGTCGGGAGGGCCCACCGACAGGTAGTCCACGCCCACGCACCTGACACCGCGCGACACCAGGTACCCGGCGGCCTCGGGAGTGAGAAAGACGTAATCCTCCCGGAACGGAAGGTCGGGCCACGGCCTGTCGGAGTTCGCCGTCCTGAAAAGCAGCCTCTCGCCGGGGCGTACGTCGAGGCCCTCCAGTTCGGCGGGTTTGATCGACTCCGTGTCGGATATCCCGACGACCCGCGCCGGGCCCACCACGGCGTCGAAATCGATCGCGTCGATGCTCCTGCCGCCCGGAATGTAATGCAGCGGGGCGTCCACGTGGGTTCCGGAATGGGCGCTGAGCGCCATCTTCGTCATGTTGTAGGGGGACCCCCGGCCGATGGTCGCGCTCCGCGCGACCTCTACCGGAGCGTCGCCGGGCCAGCCCGGCCCGCCGCTCCGCAGGGGCATGCTGATGTCGATCCAGTCCATCGTCCCTCCCGTCCCCCGCCTGTTCGCTGCGCGGGAACCCGTCCCGCGCCCCCGCACGGTTCCGGCGGACTCTCCCGGGTCAACGCGCCGGATGCTCCGGCCGCGAGCCCGGCCCGTTCCGGACCCGCCATGACGTCGAAATCGAGCGTACCGACGCTCGTGCCGTTCGGGCTAGCTCGCCGGGGGGACCTCGATGAGCGCGGCGCCCCTTACGAAGGACAGCGCGGCCTGCCGGACCCTCTCGCCGGTGCACTCCTCGAACGCCCGCCGGTAGATGTCGAGCTGCGGTGCGTACTTCGACGCGAGCGCTTCGAAGTCGCCCGCGGCGGGCGGCGTGTCGGTCTTGAAATCGACAACGACCCAGCCGCCGTCCTCCTCGAAAGCGAGGTCTATGGCCCCCCGGACGAGGGTCCGCGCTCCGGGGTCTGCTCCGGGCGCGTTTTCCATGACCAACTCGAAGGGGACTTCGCTGAGGCGGCGTTTCGCCGACAGTGCCCTCGCCCACACCTCCGACTCGATCACCGACCGCGCCGTGCGCACCAGGAGATCGGTGTGGCGGCGGTCGATTCCCGCCTCGTCCAGCGCCGCGGAGGCGAACTCCTCGAGCCCGGCCCCGGGCGAGCGCATCGCCAGCTCCAGGAGGCGGTGCACGGCGGTGCCCCATTCGGTCCCGTGCTCCCCTTGATGGTCCGGCGCGGGGACCGCCCCCTCGAGCGGGGCGAACGAGACCGTTCCCCTTTCCGGGGGCGCAGACTCGCCGCCGGCGCTCAGCGCCAGCTCCCTGGCGCCCCTGACCGCATAGCTCGGGACGGCTATCGCCGCGGTGCGCCCGCTCACCGCTGAGGCGGCTTCCTCCACCTCGTGGACGGTTACCCCCCGGGCGTCGGTCACGACCGGGGAGACCTCTCCCGGGTCGCTGAGCTCCGGCCGGTCGTCCACGAACGGCCCGAGAGCGTTCCAGATGCTTCTGCCTTTTCCATCGCTCTTCCTGGTGACCACCACCATGGACTCCGCCCGGGTGGCCGCCACGTAGCGCAGGCGGGTCTCCTCCGCCTCCTCGAACGCCTTCTCGACCTCCTTCAGCTCCTCCCATCCCTCCGGCACGGCCCTGAGCGTCTTCGAGTTCTCGTTATCCCTGTATATGCCCATTCGGCCGACCACGCGGTCCCCTTCCGACCTGTCGATGCAGGCGTCCACCACCCCGCTCCTGCTGGTCTTGTGGGCGGCCAGGAAGACTACCGGGGCCTGGAGGCCCTTGGCCTTGTGAAGGTTCATGACCCTGACCACGGAGCCGGCCTCCGGCAGTGCGGAGACCCCGTCAAAGCCTTCGGACCCGCCGGCGCCCTCGATTATCTCTCCGAGGAACTCCACCAGGTCTCCGGCGGTCGGCAGGTCGGGCTGGGCGCCCCGCATCAACTCGATGGCCTTGGCGACGCTGCCGGCCTGGACGTCACCCCCGGGGCGGCATGCCGCCATGGCGGGGAGGCCCAGGTTCGAGGCGATGAGCTCCACGGCGGTGACGGGAGGCATCCTCTGGAGCAGCCGCGAGTATTCCCGGAGCCTTTCAAACGTGTCCGCGAACGCCGCGGCGAGGCCCTCTTCGAGAACCGGCGGAACCTCCCGGTTGTAGTCGAACCTGCCGCCCGCTTTCTTGAACTCGTAGAGGCCGGCGTCGCTGATCCCGAACAGCTCGCTCCGGAGCACGCCCACCAGGGCGACCGGGTTGTCGGGCTGGCTGACGGCGTTCAAGCACGCGTACAGCAGGTGCAGCTCCCGCACCCCGGCGAGCGCGGCCCCGCCGGTGACCCGGTGCGCCACGCCGTAGCGCTGGAGGGCGCCCGCGTACGCCGCCAGGGCGCGTTTGTTGTAGGCGATCACCATGAAATCCCCCGGGGCAACCGGGGCCGGGCCCGCATCCCCGGGCCTGGTGATCTCCAACCCGCGCTTCAACGCGTCGGCGATGAACCTGGCAATGAGGTCCGCCTCGTACTCCAGCCCGGCGGCGTCGCCCTCCTCTTTGCAGAGGGCGGCGGGCACGCGCAGGACCCGCACCCCGGCCAGCTCGCCCTCCTCCGGCTCCGCCCTCCCCCGCACGAGCTCCACGTAGGCCGGCGACTCCCTGGTCGCCACGGGGGGAAACTCGCCGCGGAACGCCTGGTTCGCCCAGTCGATAAGGCGCCCGGCGGACCGGAAGTTGGAGGAAAGCTCCACCACCCTGCCGACACGCGAGATTATCGTCTTCACGTCGTTGTAAGTGACGATGTCCGCCCTGCGGAACCTGTAGATGGACTGCTTGGGGTCGCCCACGACGAACAGGGAGCCGGGACGCGGGACGCACTTTTTCCAGTCGCGCTCCCCGGCGTCGTCGGCGGTGAGGAAGAGCATGACCTGCGCCTGGATCGGGTCGGTATCCTGGAACTCGTCTACCAGCAGCCTGGTGAACCTCCTGGCGAAGTACCGCCGGACGTGGGGCCTGTCCCGCAGGAGCCCCGCCGCCTTCATCAGCAGGTCCTGGAAGTTGAGCACCCCGGCATCGGCGCGCATCCGGTCATACAGTTCCCTGGCGGAGGCGAAGGCGTCCATCACCAGCCGGTAGCGCAGCTCCATTACCGCGCGCATGAAAGGCGAGGCCACCTCTTCCCTGAAACCATTCCACCTCTCCTTCTCCACGCGGTCGAACTCCGCCCACCCCGCCTTTTTCCGGTCTCTGCTCATCGTCGGAGCGTCCCTGTCGAACTGCTCCACTACGTCGATAAGTGAAGGCGTGTCGGTGAGGTCGGACCTCCTGACGAGCCAGGGAAGCCTCACGTACTCCTCCAGCAGCCGCCGGCCGCCGCTGGGCGGCCTGGGGTCGGGCGGGTAGGGTCCCATGGAACGCATGTGCTCGGCGTAGGCTTCGACGGCCTCGGCCACCGGGCCCGCCGGGGGCAGGTCGAGGGAGCGGTCGGGCACCGGCCAGAGGTCGACGTCGGGGAAGTCGGCGAAACGCACGAAAGCGCCTTCCAACTCGGTAGCGGTCATCGCCAGCCTCGCCATCTCGTCGAGGACGCCCCCCGGGTCATCGGCCACCAGGCCCGCGGTGTACTCCTGCCAGGCGCGGCGGCGCAGGCGCTCGTCCTCCTCCGGCTCGATCTCCCGGAAGGCGAGGTCGATCTCCGCCTCGACCGGCCGCTCCCGCAGGAGCCTGGCGCAGAAGGAGTGGATGGTGCCGACGAAGCAGGCATCGATGTTGGCGAGCGCCTCCGCCAGCAGCTCCCGCTCGCCGTCGGGGGTTTCGCTTTCGCTTTCGAGGGCCGCCACTTCGGCCTCGAGGGCCGCCTGGAACCTGGCCCTGAGCTCGGCGGCGGCCTTCCTGGTGAAGGTGACCGCGGCGATCGTCGATACGTCGCTCAAGCCCCGCCTTACCAGCTCGACCATCCTTCCGACCATGCTGGCGGTCTTTCCGGTCCCCGCCGCCGCCTCGACGAGCATGCAGGTTTCGAGGTCTTCGAGGATGGCCCGCCTCCCGGCCCCGTCGGGCGGGTCCCCTTCGAGGCGTCCAGCGCGCCTGTCAGTCATCGCCCTCGCCCTCCCTTCCGGCGACTCGCAGGCCCCGCAGCCTGCGGTACGGCTCCAGCATCACGTTCTCCGGGTTGTCCAGCTTGCGCCGGACGGAGGCGAGCGCCCCGGCGATGTCGCCGAACGCCCCGGTGTACTCGCTGTACTTCAGGTCGGCCTCGTCGTCGGTGAACGGGAAGCAGCCCGAAGCCATCATGTCGCAGACGAGCCCCACGATGTGGAGCCCGTCGGCGAGCTCGTCGGTTCCCCAGGACAGCCGCCTCGCTTCCCCGGGAGCCGGAAAGACGTACTCGAAGCGGACGACCCTCGGTTCCCCGCCCAGGCGCTCCCGCAGCGCGAACTCCGCCAGTACGGGGTACAGCGTCCCCTGCATGAACCTGCCGTTGTGGAAAGGACCTCTGGAGTGGTATACGCTGCTCGAGCCGGTCTTGTAGTCGCAGACCACGTATTCGTCCGTGCCGGGGACCAGGGCGTCCACCCTGTCGATCTTGCAGCGGACGCGCACCGTCCTGCCGCCGGGGAGGCCCAGGGTGTGGGGTTCGGCGACGTCGAAGGCGGTGCCTCTCCCCTCCGGCCTTACCCCTACGGCCAGCTCGCAGGCAACAGGCACGCGGTCGGCGCAGGCGACCTCTTCCATCTGCAGGAAGACCTCCGCGGTGCGCTTGAGGGCCTCGCGCTCCCGCGCGAACACCCCCGGGTCGAGCGGCGCCGGCTTCTCCGCCCTCATCCGTTCGACGTGGCGGTCCACCAGCGAGCGCAGCATGGCTCCGTCGCGGGCGAACTCCGGCGGCATGAGCTCTGAGGAAGCCAGCTCCCGCATGAAGTCGCAGAACACGGCGTGGAGCAGGCTGCCCCGCTCCAGCGGGTCCAGCCACCCGGCGGGGTCCGTCTCGTATTCCTCGGGGGGCTTCACCCCGAGTACGTTGGCGAAGAAGTACTCCAGCGGACACCTGGCGAACGTCTCCAGCCGGCTCGGGGAGAGGACGGGACCTTCGTCGGCGGCGCAGCCGTGGTCGGCCCCGGCGGCGGGCACGTAGCCGTCGTACTCCGTGAACGCGTCGCCGGCGCGGGCTTCGAGCGCGGCCATGCCGCGACCGAGGTTGGGGAAGTGGATGCCGATGGCGTCGGACGCCCCCGGCGCCGGCCCCGACGAGCAGGCGCGCCACACCCACCACTCCGTCATGTCGATACACCGCTCGGCCCGCGAAGGCGCGAACGACGCGGGGGGGCCTCCGGTGGTGTCCACCGTGGTGATCGGCCTGCCCTCCAGCACCCTGCGCGCCGACTGGAGCACCCGGCCGGGGAACATCTCGCGGTCGTCGGCGAGGTTCCTCGAGCAGTGGCTCAGCACCACCGTGCCCCTCAGGCGCCCCACCGTGCCCGCGAAGGCCCGGACGCGTTCGTCGAGGCGCCCCGAGGCGGTCGCGAGAGACTCCGACAGCGCGGAGCGCTCGCTGTCCAGCAGCAGGGGGTCCTGCATGCCGGCGCCGGGAAAGCGGGTGTCGTCCATGCCCAGGATGAAAGCATGCGGCCTTCCCGTGTGACCTCCGCTCCGGAGGCTGGCGACGTGCAGGCACCCGGGGCCCGGCCCGCGCCCCCCGACCCTCTCCCCGTCAGGCAGGGAGTCGAGCCAGCCGGACACGTCGAAGGCGCCGGCGCCGCCTTCCTGGAGGCACGCCTCGAGCTCGGACATCCTCTCGACGAGCCGCTCGGAGCAGTAAGCGTCGTGCATGTTCACGGCGCGCGCCGAGCGCTCGAGGAAGCGCCTCGCGCGCTGGAGCAGGGCGATGCGCTCCCCGGGCTCGACCGGCACACCGGCGGTGACCTCGCCGATCATCGCGGTGAGCGCTTCCAGTGCTTCGAGGCGCGTGGTCAGCGCCTGGACCTCGACGGGCGGGGCAGAGCGCTTTCCGGGCGCGCCCGCCCCGCCGGACCCCGCAGCGCCCTCCAGCCTCCGGGCCGCGGCCGAAGCGGCTTTCTGCAGCTCGGGTACGTACCGCTCGGCGCCCGCGCCCACCGGGACCGTGCGCAGGACTGCGGCAAGCCTGGCGAAGCTGAGACTCGAGGCTTCTCCTTCCGGAACCCGGAGCAGCCCGTCCCTCACCATCCTGACCGCCCTCTGCTGGGGAAACCCCTCGCGCATCCACGAGAGCCAGGCGGCGAGCGCCCTCCCGGGCCTGGAGTACCTCGCCGGGATCCCATCGGCGAACGTCACCGGGAGGCCCTCCCCGGGGCCGGACGCCATCCCCGCCGCTATCTCGTAGAAAAGAGGGACGTAAGTGTCGGTGTCGGTATAGAGGACCTCCACTTCGTCCAGGGGCGTCCCGGTGGACGCGCACCACCTGAACACCTCGCGGACCTCGTTGACCTCGCCCACGGCGCTCTGCACCCGGGCGGTGCCGTCGCCCCGCGGCCGGGGGGCCGACCGCGGATCGGGCGACCATCTCAGCAGCATGGCGTCGGTGAGCTCCTCCCGTGAGAACCCCGGGGGGACCTCGCAGGGCCGGTCGACCGGGAGGACCAGGACGCCGCCGTCCGGCAGCGACTCGAAGAGCGCCCTCTCCAGGGCCGCCATCCCCGCCACCATGTCCTCCGGGGCAACGACCAGGCGGTCCTCCATGGACGATGGGTCGGCGGCGAGCGCGCCCGCGGCCAGCGCCAGCACGCCCGGGAAATCGATCAGGCCCCGGTCGGCGAGGCTCCGTTCGAAGGAAGCGAGCATCGCCCTCATCTCCAGGCCCTTGCGCTCGACCTCGAAGGAGCCGGGAGCGAGGTCGTCCGGGCCCAGGCCGGCCATCCGGAGCTCGCCCAGCGCTGTCGCGACCATCCGGGTGAAACCGGCACCGGGCCCCAGCGCCGAGAGGTAGCCGCGAGCGCCGGACCCGTCGCCGCCGTTACCGCCGTCGCCGCCGGTCATGTCGGCCACGACCCCGTCGGCCAGCACGGTCAGCTCCAGCTCCGTGGCCAGCCTCAGGCCCCGGGATTCCAGTTCCGCGGAGGCCAGCGACATCGCCAGCCCCTTGAGCGTCTCGGCCCTGGCGTTGAAGACCGGCCGCCCGGAGCGCGCGACCGCGTCAAGCCACTGGAAGGCGGTGCGGCGGGACGGCGCGAGCACCAGCTTATCCTCGAAGACGCGCTCTGCCAGCACCTCGCTCAAGGCGGAGGTGAATGTATTGAGGCTGCCGCTCACGCTCGTTCTCCTCACCCGAAGGACCCGCTGCGACTCACGGTGCAATATTACCAGTTGGCTGTGACAGCGGAAGCGGGCGCCGGGGCGAAGCCCCCGCCATCAAATGCCGTCACCCGGCCGTGCTAGAATCATCTCCACGCGGGCAGGGGGCCCCGGGAGCCAGGGCGGGGCGCACCCGCGCGGGCCGGGGGCCCCGGGCGTCCGGCCGGGTCGCGCCGCGTCCGCATACGGAAGGAGGGCATCTTTGACCGGCAACAAGCTCGCCGCCAGGGACGACTCGACCCCGGCGCTCGTCGAGCGGGCCCGCCTGCACGACGACCCTTCGGGCCCGCACCGCGGCCGCTTCCAGATAGACCGCGACCGCATCCTCTACAGCAGCTCTTTCCGCAAGCTGCAGTACAAGACCCAGGTGTTCGTCACCCACGAGGGCGACCTGTACCGCACACGGATGACCCACACCATCGAGGTCATGCAGATAGCCAGGTCGATCGCCTCCATGCTGGGTCTCAACGAGATGCTCGCCGAGGCAGTCGCGCTGGTCCACGACATCGGCCATCCGCCGTTCGGGCACGGAGGAGAGGACACCCTCGACAGCCTGCTCGCCGGTTACGGGGGCTTCGACCACAACGTCCACGGCCTCCGCCTGGTCGACGGCCTCGAACGGTCCTACCCGCAGTTCCGCGGGCTCAACCTCTGCTGGGAGACCCGGGAGGGCCTCGCCCGTCACTACACCATCTTCGACAACCCTCCGCCGCAGGCCGAGTTCGAAATCTACCCTCAGCCGTCCGCGGAGTGCCAGGTGGTGGACGTCGCCGACACCATCGCCTTCTGCACCCACGACCTCGACGACGCGCTGCGCATCCGGCTGATACGGCCCGGCTGGCTGGCGCAGGTGGCGGCCGAAAATCCGCTGATGGGGGAGTTCTCCGCGGTGATGGACGACGCGGTGTCCGACCCCGCCTGGGAGCTCGGCGCCTCGGGGCCGGACGTCGCCAGGATGCGCGCAGTCAGCAGCCTCATCAACCGCCTGATACTGGACGTCGTCGAGGCGACGGAAGCCCGCATCGCCGCCTCCGGCGCAGAGAACTGCGAGGACCTCCGCGAGCTGGACGGTCCCCTGGTCGGTTTCTCGGAGGAGACCCGCGAGGCCGTCGAGCGAATGGCGCGGAGCATGCTCGACGAGGTTTACACCAACCCCGTCGTCGGAAGGATGCTCTACAAGGGCGGCCGCATGCTCAGGGGCATCCACGACGCGTTCATGGAGGCGCCGCGGCTCCTCCCCCGCGCGCTTGCCGAAGACCTCCGGGCGCAGCCGCGCAAGCGCGTCGTCTGCGACCACCTGGCGGGGATGAGCGACCGCTACGCGATGGACCTCTACGCGATGCTCTACCAGCCGTACGCCAGGACCACCGACTGGTTCTGAGGGTGCGCGGACCGGCATCGGACGGGGCGCCCGGCGGGGGCACCGGGGCGGCCATGGGCCCGCGCCTGCGCTTCGCGGACCTCCCGCCGGCCGGCATCGGCCGGTCGGTTCAGCCCCTGGGGACCTTCCAGTCCCTGCTGTGGACGACGAAGAGCAGGTGCCTGGCCCTCGATACCGCCACGTACTGGTTCGACCGGCTGCAGTAGGGCTCGCCGCCGTCCACGTCGCAGAATATCACCACGTCCGACTCCAGCCCCTTGGCCCTGTGGAGGCTGGAGAACGCGATGGTGTCCTCCTCGCCGGGGGGGTCGTAGTCCACCAGGGGGTATCCCCCCAGGCGGCTCACCCCGGCCATGCACGACCTGGCCCGCCGTCGGGAGGATATGACCATGATCTGGCGGGGCTCCACCCGCCTGGATACCAGGTCGCCGACGATCTTCTCGACGATCGCCACCTGCTCGGCCGGTTCCCGGTAACGATGGAACCTGACCTTCTCTCCCTACACCCAGTCTTCGAGGCACTCGATCCCGACCCCCCCGACGCGCCGGGTCAGCTCGCAGATGTTGCCGGTGCTCCGCAGGTTGTATCGGAGCGAGTGGGGCGGAGCCTCGAACGGGAAGCGCAGCTCCTTGCCGTAGACGTTCTGCTGCTCGTCGTAGTAAACGTGAAAGACGTCGCGCCCGCCGGGGTCGAGGAGCCGCTCCAGCGCCTGGAGCCACTCCAGTCTGAAGTCCTGTCCCTCGTCCACCAGCACGCAGTCGAACCGGTCCGGCACCGCTTTCAGCGAATCCTCGAGGAGCATCGGGGCGATCTCCTCGTAGAACTCCATCTGCTCGGAGACGGCCTCCGGCACCTGGTAATCCAGGCACGCCCTGCGGGCGAACTCCTCGCAGAGCCCGTGGAAGTTCCGTACGGTCACCGAGCCGCCTTCCCCGCCGGGGGCCTGGCAGGAGGCCCACAGGCCGAGCTGCACGGCGAGCGGCTGGTTGTAGCACACGACCAGCACCCGCGCCCCTCGAGCCGCGGACCTGCGGGCCCTCTCCATCAGGAGCTGCGTCTTGCCTGTCCCGGCGAACCCCTTGAACAGGGCCCTGCCGGTCTCCGGTATCGCCTCCAGGAACCGGCACTGGGACTCCGTGAGGCGCACGAACACCTCGTCCTCCTCGCCGAAGCGCAGGTTCAAAGGCACGGTCACCTCGTACCGGGCGAGCAGCACCTTCTGCAGCAGCTCGTCGTACTCGCGTTCCTCGAACCCCCTGGAGCCGCTCCTTTTCTTGCGCCAGGCATCGAAGAGCTCCTCGAAGCGGGACCCGATCCCGTCCCTGTCGCGGCGATCCAGGACTATCCCGCGATCGGCGTGAAGCGGCAGGTCCCTGTCGGGTGCGACGCCGTCCGGGAAGGCGACGGCGTAACCGCAGGTCACCGGGAGCGGGCCCGCGCCGGCGCCGAAGACGCGGCTCTGCCGTATCCTGCCCACCAGCGTGTTGACGTTCCCCTCCGCCTGGAGGAAGGGGTCCTTGATCTCGTGCTCGGTCCCGTCGTGGGACGTCGAGATCCAGCGGTTGCGCGAGGCCGCGCGGCGCACCTTTCCCCCCTTGACCTCCACGACCAGGAAACCCCTGTCCCTGTGGACCACCAGGAAGTCGGCTTCCCCGCGCCTCATGGCGCCCGCTTTCCGCGACAGCAGGTGTACGCTGTGGAAGACGCAGTAGTCGTCGGAGAGCCCGTGCTGCAGCCACCTGTAGAACAGTGCTTCGCCGTGGGCCCCGGCCCCGACCTCGTATTGAGGGATCATCTTCGCCATCGTGCCACCCCCGGGGGACGTCCCCCGCGGCCCGGCCCGCTCAGCAGCCGGGATCGAGC
>Ga0116185_1004664_pt1 | contig 11060 bp, 9 predicted proteins | sample AD_JPNNA7_MetaG_FD_89754 | JGI IMG/M metagenome (GOLD analysis project Ga0116185, IMG submission 89754) | Active sludge microbial communities of municipal wastewater-treating anaerobic digesters from Japan - AD_JPNNA7_MetaG | ecosystem: Engineered > Bioreactor > Anaerobic > Digestate | place... | reverse complement strand
ATTTAATTTTACAACTGACAGGAAAGTTGAAGCAATTTTACCTGATCCTGAGTCTAAACTGCTGGCAGAGTTTGAGAATGAATATTAAACAGGGACAAAAGAATAGTTTTATTTATTTTTTGTATTCAGTAAATTTCATATGAACAAAATCGATTCTGTGTGAATAAAACTTATCTTTTCATCTCCGATATACATCTTGGTCTCCAATCAAAAGAGATCGAGAACAAAAAAGAAAGACTACTGGTTAAGTTTCTTGAGTTTGCTAAAGATAACTGTGATGAGCTTTTTATTGTCGGTGATCTTTTTGATTACTGGTTTGAATATAAAAGGGTTTATCAAAAAGGTAATTTCAGAACACTTGCTGCGCTGCAGGATTTAACTGAAAAGGGAATTAAAGTGCATTACTTTATTGGTAATCATGATTTTTTCCATAAGGATTTTTTTGAAAAAGAAATTGGAGTTCAGCTTTATCACGATGCGGAAAATTTTATTTTAAACGGAAAAAAGTTTTTTATCGGGCATGGTGATGGACTTGTTAAAAATGATCTTGGTTATAATATTCTGAAAAAAATATTGCGCAATCGTTTTATTCAATGGCTGTATGGGCTTATTCATCCGGATCTTGGTGTTGCTATTGCAAGCAGAACAAGTAAATCCAGCAGAGATTATACCGCAAAAAAAGATTACGGTGAAGAAGATGGTTTGTTTGAAGCTGCAAAATTATTTATAGATCAGGGTAATGATTACGTTTTGTTCGGACATTTGCATAAGAGATGTTTTTATAATTACAAACAAGGAATATATGTTAACCTTGGTTCCTGGATTGATAATCCTTGCTACGGAAAGTTTACTGAGAAATTTGAAATAATAGACTGGAAATAAAGAATTTTTTTATGGCTAAATCTTTTAAGAAAAATAATAATAATAAAAAAAAGAAATGGATTATTTGGGGAAGTGTAACATTCATTTTTCTGTTACTGGCTGTTTATACTGTAAGCGGACTTCCATCTCTTGATGAGCTTGAAAATCCAAGACCTGTTCTTGCAAGCAGAGTATTTTCTGCTGATGGAGAATTAATCGGACAATTTTTCATTGAGAACCGTATAGAGACTCAAATTGATAGTCTGCCGCCTTATGTACTTGAAGCTTTAATTGCAACTGAAGACAGAAATTTTTATGATCATTGGGGTGTTGATCTGACTCGATTTGTTAAAGCAATGATTAAAAATGTTTTTTCACTTTCGTTGCGCGAAGGTGCAAGTACAATTACACAACAGCTTGCAAAAAATTTATACTCACTAAAGGAAGGAAAAGAAAATTTTCTTGATAAAGGAGTAAGAAAAATAAGAGAATGGATTTCTGCTGTTCAGATTGAAAAAACATTTACTAAAAAAGAAATTGCAGAGCTTTATCTTAATGTTTCCTACTTCGGAAGAAGTGCTTATGGAATTGAATCAGCTTCTAAAGTTTATTTTAATAAAAGAGCAAAGGATTTAACCCTGCCTGAAGCAGCTTTGTTTGTTGCTTTGTTGAAATCTTCTGTTATTTACGATCCTGTTTCTCGTTACGAAAGTGCATTACAAAGAAGAAATCTTGTTATGTACAATATGGTTGAGACTGATATGCTTAGTAAAGAAGAATATGATAAACTTAAACAACAACCGATTCAGCTTGCATCTGAAAGATTAAGTCATGTTAAATCTGAAGCACCGCATTTCCTTGAATATATCCGGCAGCAAATGACTGTATTGGCAGATAAATACGGTTATGATCTTTATCGTGATGGTCTGAATATTTACACATCACTTGATATGAGAATGCAGCGGATTGCTAACCGTTCTGCAAAAAAACATATTGCTGATTATCAGACTTTGTTCGATAAAAACTGGAATTGGAACCGTAACAAAAGTCTGCTGACAGATATCCTTGATAAATCAATTAAGAATGATATCAGATATAAAACTGCAGAATCGCAAACTGACAAAGCACAAATTTATAACAAGTTAAAATCTGATCTGGATTTTGTTGACTCTGTTAAAAAAATTGCCGCAAAAGTTGAAGTAGGATTTGTTGTTATGGATCCGAAAACAGGAATGATTAAAGCACTTGTTGGTGGTGAAAATCAGGACTTTGGAAGAGGATTAAATCACGTTACAGGAATAAGAAGACAACCGGGTTCAGCATTTAAACCATTTGTTTATGCTACTGCAATTGAAAATGGTTATACACCTGCGACAACAGTTCTTAATCAAAAATTTGATTATAACGGCTGGTCACCATCTAATGCAGGAAATGAATACAGCAGTTACGAAACTTTAAGATGGGGACTCGCAAATTCTGTTAACGTAATTGCCGGTCGATTGACAATTTCAGATATGGCACCTCCGTATCAAGTAGTTAAGTTTGCTCAAAGAATGGGAATAAAATCTAAAATGGATGCTTATCCGTCAATTGCGCTTGGAACAGTTGAGGTAACACCTTTGGAAATGGTTTCAGCAATGGGAACTTTTGTTAATCAAGGCGTTCACGTTGATCCGATATCAATTACAAAGATTGAAGATAGAAACGGAGTAGTGATAGATGAATTTGTACCTGAGTCAGTACAAGCTATTTCTCCTCAGACTTCTTCAATAATTGTTGATATGATGGCAGATGTTATAAATTACGGAACAGGTGCAGGAGTAAGAAGATATTTTCAATATCCAGCCGCTGGAAAAACCGGAACAACACAAAAATTTTCTGATGCCTGGTTTGTAGGTGTTACACCGGATCTTGTTGCCGGAGCGTGGGTTGGATTTGATGATCATCGTGTTAAATTTACTAATTGGTACGGACAGGGTGGCAGAGCAGCTTTACCTATCTGGGCAATGTTTATGGAAGGCGCTTACAAAGAATTAAAACTTCCTCTCAAATATTTCACTCTTGCTGATGGAGTTGGGATGGCAAATTTCTGTAAAGAAACTATGAATCTGGGAGATGCCAAACTTGCAACTGATGCCTGTCCTAAAATATACACAGACCTTATTGATGAAAGTAAAGCTCCGGGTTATTGTGAAATCCACACAGGAGGCGGAGGAAGAATAATTCACGAAAACCGTGATGGGGATAGCCAATGGTAATGGTATTTTATTAATTTAATTTAAGAGAGATTTTAACATGAAGTATCTAATAGCACTTCTGATAACTGTTTCAATTTACTCTCAGCAAAAATTAGTTTATTTCGCTTATATTGAAGGGGAAATTGACTTAGGATTAGCGCCTTATATAACACGTGTAGTTAATGAGGCAGAAGAAAATAATGCATCAGCTATTATATTTAAGATTAACACATTCGGAGGCAGAGTTGATGCAGCTACACAAATTAAAGATGCAATCCTTTCCAGTAAAATATTAACAATCGGTTTTATAAATAACCGTGCAATTTCTGCAGGAGCATTGATAGCACTTTCTTGCAATAAAATTGTTATGGTACCCGGCAGTTCAATTGGTGCTGCAACTGTTGTTGACCAATCGGGAGAAAAAGTAGGAGAGAAGTACCAATCTTATATGAGATCGGAAATGCGATCAACTGCCGAAAGGAATGGAAGAAGAACTGATATTGCTGAAGGAATGGTAGATGAAAGAGTTGTAATTCCCGGTTTAACTGATTCGACTCATCTTATTACTCTCACATCCGAAGAAGCATATAAATACAAGATAGCAGATACTTTGATAACAGATTATAAAAATGTTCTCGCTGCCTTTGATCTGAAAAATGCTGAAGTAATTCAAGTTAAATCTAATTGGGCTGAAGAGGTTGTAAGATTCCTTAATAATCCGATTATTTCTTCAATTTTAATAATGATCGGATTTTTTGGTTTGATGGCTGAGATTAAAACACCAGGCTGGGGATTGCCAGGAACAGCAGGATTGATTGCACTTACTTTATTTTTCGGGTCTTCATATATTCTGCAATTAGCATCAATGCTCGAAATTTTACTTTTTATATTAGGGTTAATTTTATTGCTTGCAGAAATATTTATAATTCCCGGTTTTGGAATTACAGGTATATCCGGAATTGCTTTGATATTGGTTTCAATCTTTTTAGCACTGTTGGGCAGTGATCCTTTTTTGGATATGAGATCAGTTTCGATGGCAATCATTCAGATTTCTGCTTCGATGGTTGCAGCTTTAATAGGGATTTTCTTTTTAGCAAAGTTTCTGCCTAAAACTTCTGCATTCAGCAGACTCGTGCTTGCAGAAACACAAAATGCTGATAAAGGATTTGTTTCTTTTCCTTCAGATACAAATTTAATTGGTAAAACAGGAATTGCTTTTACAACATTAAGACCGGGCGGCACCGCATTGATAGATGATAAAAAGGTTGATGTTGTTGCTGATTCAGAATACATCGAAAAAGATAAAAAGATAAAAGTAATTCGTGTTGAAGGTATAAAGGTAGTGGTTACTGTAGTTAAGGAATAAAGAAATTTATAAATATTTAGTTAGTAGAATAGAATTAAAATTATTAAGCCGGTGTTTAACCGGCTTAATTTCATAATAAAATTATTTTATTAATTCCACAATATTTGTGTTTGTTACCAAATCTGATCTGCTGCCTTTTTGCTTGCCCTGCGGTGTATTAGCTTCCATTGAATAATTTAATTGCATACTAGTTTTAGTTCTGGATTTAAGTTGTAATCCCTGATCAACATCAAAATAGATTTTGCCTTCTGCAGTGGATTTAGGTTTATCAAAATTATAGGTTACATTTCCCTGACTGATTTTTGATTGTCCTTTGTAATCAAAACTAATGCTTGCATCAATAACAGCAATCCTGTGATCATCAAGCTTTTCGACATTTTCAACTTTGTACTTATTTACATAGTTAATCTGATAAACCATCATCGAAACGGGTGCTTGTTTAAGTTCCCAGGTTGAATCTTTATAAACTTCTTTGTCGGAAAGTTTCCGGATAATTTGAGTTACCAAAGGTGCAAGTATTCCGGCTATTATATCTTGTCTTATAGAATTACGGTCATTTGCTGAGATTGTATCAGCAGCACCTTTTAATTCAAGAAACTTGTTGGATATTTTCTCTGCTCTGAAAACTTCCATCACTTCGCCTTTTTTGTTGAACGTAACACTAAAAGGATTATTGTGTAGTGAATGATATTCTGCAAATTGTACTAACTTGGAAGAATCTGTATCTTTTTCGGTTTCAAATTCAAATTTTTCTTTGTTAACCTCTGCATTCAGTTTAATGGAATTAATTTTTAATTCTGCTTCTGTAGTTCCGTCTTTATCAACATCTTTAACTTCAAAATCAATCAGATAAACAATTTTCTGATCAACGCCCGAAGTGATAGTAGTATCCATCTCAAGCTTTTGTGTATTTTTTGAAATACTGGTTACTCTGTAAAGGTGTTTATCACCTTTCTTAAACTTGTATTCCATTAAAAAAGGTTTGCCGGATTGATCTATGCCTTCTGTTTTAAGATTTGTTGAATCAAAAGTAAATTTATTATCACCTGATAAATCATTAGCAGGTTTATCAGTCTTTTCGCCGCAGCTAATTAATAAAAATATAAATAAAATCAGAACAACTGAGTATTTTAACATTTTTTCCTCTTAATAAAGTAAATAATTAATTCTTTTCTTTTCAAATTTTGTTAGATCTTTTTGCCAACTTCCAAAAATCTTATCAGGTGCAGTTTTTTTGTTTATAAGTTCTCTCAATTCACTGTTACCAACAAGTCTGTCAAACGAGCCTGTGAAGTTCAATTTACTGCCATACAATTTATTCAACACATATAATAATTTTACACCAAATTTTACTGACTCAAATTTTTGCGGATCAGTAACTTTAATTTTAATTCCATTACAGGTTTGTCCTTTGAATTTTGGGTTTGTAGCCATACCGTCAATATCTTCAGGTATAAAGGAAACAGCTTGCAATTCTGCACCTTCAACTTTTAACAGATTAAGTTTTGAAATTACATCATCAGAATTAATGAAAGGAGCACCGAATTGTAAAAAAGGAAATTGAGTCCCTCTGCCTTCTGAAATATTTGTGCCTTCCAATAAGCAAATTCCCGGATAAACAAATGCTGTTTCCAAATAGTTGATGTTGGGAGAAGGGGAAACCCACTTTGAATAAAACTGATTTGGAATTTCCCTGTGCCAGTTTTTACATTTAACTACATTAAGTCCAACTTTATCAGAATTATTTATAAGTTTTTCACCAACAAAAAATGTAGCGAGCTCACCAACTGTCATTCCGTGTGTAATCGGAATAGGCGCAATTCCAACGAATGATTTAAAGTTTTCATCTAACACAGGACCATCAACATATTTTCCGCCAATGGGATTTGGTCTGTCTAAAACAATAATAGGAATATTATTTTCTCCGGCTGCTTCCACTACATTATAAAGTGTTGAAATGTATGTGTAAAATCTTGCTCCAACATCTTGTATATCAAAAATCAGCAGATCAATATCTTTTAGATTTTCTTTTGAAGGTTTTCTCTCGCTGCCATAAAGAGAAATAACGGGAACTTTTTTATACAAACTTTTTTTATTTACAAGTTCACCCGCTTCTGCACTTCCTTTAAAACCGTGTTCAGGAGTAAAAATTGCTTTTAATGTAACATTAGGCAGATTGATTAATGTATCAACTAAATGTGTTCCATTTGAGAGTAAAGCTGTATGATTACAAACTACACCAATGTTTTTACCCGTAATAAGATTTTGACTTTCCGAAAAAAGTCTATCGGCGCCTGTAATTATTTGTGCGAAGTTTGAAACGGGTAAAAGAAAAATAACAATTAAAAAAAATAATCTGAGTTTGTATTTTGATAACATGTTAAACTCCTTCCGGGACTACATTAAAATATAAATGTCAGTCTTTGTTTTTTAAGACTGACATTAAAAACTTTCACACTTCAGAATGTTAGTGTGAAAAACATAAATTTATTTTTTACAATGGATAATTCTCAATTAATTCTTTACTGCTGAAAAAGAATGCAATTTCCCTTGCAGCATTCTCATCAGAATCTGAACCGTGAACGGCATTAAACTGAACACTCTTAGCATATAATTTTCTTACTGTGCCTTCTGCAGCTTTAGCCGGATCAGTTGCACCAATAAGTTTTCTGTAATCTTCCACTGCATTTTCTTTTTCTAATGCTATTGGAACACAAGGACCAGAAGTCATGTAATCAACTAACTCACCATAGAAAGGTCTATCCTTATGGACTTCATAAAATGATCTTGCAGCATCTTTGGAAAGTCTAATCATTTTTAATGCTTTGATTTTAAAACCTGCTTTGTTAATCATTGAGATGATTTCACCAATATGATTATCATTTACTGCATCAGGTTTTATTATTGCTAAAGTTTTATTTCCCAAACGGAACTCCTATCTCTTTTTACTTTTTGTCTTGCTTATTTTTTTGTTTTGCTTTTTTGGTTTAACCGTTTTCTTCTTTTCAACTTTTTTCTTTGTGGTTGTTTTGGAAGACTTAACAGGCTTAACCTTTTTTGTCGCCTTTTTTACTTTTGTAGTTTTTTTAGCAACTGTTTTTTTGCTTTTTAATTTTTCAATTGCCTTTAACATTGTAACACCAATCTCAGCAGGGCTTTCAACAACATTAATTCCTGCTCTTTTCAAAGCAGCCATTTTTTCTGCAGCGGTTCCTTTTCCACCCGAGATAATTGCTCCTGCGTGTCCCATTCTTCTTCCGGGAGGTGCAGTTCTTCCTGCGATAAATCCTACAACAGGTTTCTTAACATTCTTTTTAATAAACACCGCAGCTTCTTCTTCTGCGCTTCCCCCGATCTCACCAATCATTACTATTCCTTCTGTATCAGGATCATCATTAAACATTTTTATGATATCGATAAATCTTGAACCGATAATCGGATCACCGCCGATACCGACACAAGTTGATTGACCAAGATTTACATCAGTTAATTGTTTTACTGCTTCATAAGTTAAGGTGCCAGAGCGCGATACAACGCCAATTTTTCCTTTTCTGTGAATGAAACCGGGCATAATTCCAACTTTTGCAATTCCTGGAGAAATCACTCCGGGGCAATTAGGTCCAACAAGCACAACATCTTTGTCTTTGATTGAATCATAAACTTTTATCATATCATTAGTTGGAATTCCTTCTGTAATGCAGATGATGTATTTGATTCTCGCATTAGCAGCTTCCAATATTGCATCGGCAGCAAATGCCGGAGGAACGAAAATTACTGATGTGTTTGCTTTTTGAATTTTAACAGCTTCTTCAACTGTGTTATAAACCGGAACTCCTTGAAAATCTGTTCCGCCTTTACCCGGTGTAACTCCGGCAACTACTTTTGTTCCGTATTCAATCATTTGCGATGTATGAAATGAACCTTCACCTCCAGTAATTCCCTGCACAAGCAGGCGGGTGTTTTTATTGATAATAATTGGCATAACTATCCTTTACTGAATTAAATTTTGATAACAAAAATAAGGAAATTCCTGAATATAGATAAATCCTTTTTTGTAATGCTAAGTGTTGAATGTTCAATGGTCAATTATAAAGTTAAGAGAAGTTTATAGATTATTTTGAAAATATAAGGTTAAGAAATGTTTTTATATCCAATTAAATGTGAAACCGTTGTTGCGCCCATCTGAAAAGGTTCTTCTTTAATAAAAACAAATCCAAGTTTAATATACCATTCCAAAGATTTTACATTTTGTTTCATCACACCAAGCCAGACTTTATTGTAATGTTTTTCTTTTGCAGTTGAGTATGCGTAGTTTAATAATTTCTTCCCGATTCCATAACCCTGATATCCGGGAAGAACATATAACGAAGAAACATATAATTTCTTTTCGATGATGTTATCAAATAACTTCATCCATCCAACCGGCACAGAATCAACTTCAGCTAACAATCCTTTTGAAAACGGATCGTTAAACATTTCAATCAATCTTATATCGGAATAAAAATCATTAAAATATTTTTCTATATCATTTAACGGAATAAATGAATAAGCATCCTTCCAGGTTGTAAGCAGAATATTTTTTACTATTGGAAAATCAGATTTTGTCCATTCGCGGATATTTATTTCAGTTAGTAATTTCATCCTGAATATGTTTTGCTAACTGAAATATTTTTTCTTCATCAAACTGCTGAGATAAAATCTGTAAACCGATTGGCATATCTTCGGAGTTTTTACCGATTGGAATACTGATTCCGGGAATTCCAGCAAGGTTTGCTGAGGTTGTGTAAATATCGCTCAGATACATCTGCAAAGGATCATCAGATTTTTCGCCTAACTTAAATGCTGCAGTTGGTGTAGTTGGAGTAATTAATAAATCTACTTCAGAAAATACTTTATCAAAATCTTCTTTAATCAGTCTTCTCACTTTTTGTGCTTTGCGATAATAAGCATCATAGTAACCGGAAGACAAAACATAAGTGCCAAGCATTATTCTGCGCTTTACTTCTTTGCCGAATCCTTCAGTTCTGGAGTTTATATACATTTCATTCAGATCCTTAAAATTTTCTGATCTGAGTCCATATCTTGCACCATCAAATCTGGCTAAGTTTGATGAAGTTTCGGCAGTTGTTAAAATATAATATGTTGCAATTGTGTATTCGGTCTTTGGAAGAAAGACTTCTTTAACACCATAACCTTCGAGTTTTAATTTATCAACAACATTTAACACTGCTGTTTTGATTTCCTCATCCAATCCTTCTGCAAAATATTCTCTTGGTATTCCGATTTTAAATTTTCTTTCATCTTCTAATAGTGCTGAATAATCGGGGACTGTTTTATCAACTGAAGTAGAATCATTTTCATCTTTTGCAGAAATAATTCTCATAACCAAAGCAGCATCTTCAACATTTTTTGTAAATGGCCCAATCGTATCAAACGAAGAAGCAAAAGCAGTTAAGCCAAATCTTGAAACTCTTCCGTATGTTGGCTTGAATCCATATACACCACAAAATGCAGCAGGTTGACGAATCGATCCTCCGGTATCTGTTCCGATTGAAACATCGCAAAGATTTGCAGCAACGGCAACTGCAGAGCCTCCGCTTGAACCGCCGGGAACTCTGGTTTTATCAACCGGATTTAAAACATTTCCAAATGCAGAATTTTCGTTCGATGATCCCATTGCGAATTCATCACAGTTTGTTTTGCCGATTATTATTGCATCCTCATCAATCAGCTTTTGCACTGCTGTTGCAGTATAGAGAGAAGTAAATCCTTTTAAGATATTAGATGAACAGGTAAGCGGATGATCTTTATAAGCCAGAACATCTTTAATCGCAATTACCATTCCCGCAAGCTTACCGGCTGAATTATTTTTTATTTTCTGTTCAACTTTTTTTGCCGTTTCAATCGCTTCATCTGCAAAGACAAAATTAAAAGCATTCAGCTCTTTTTGGTCCTCAATATTTTTAAGAAAATATTTTACATTTTCTATAAGACTAAGCTTTCCGGATTTTAAGAGTTCTGATTTTTCTTTATGGTTTTTGTAAAAATGCATTTTTCTAATTCATTATGATATTAAAAACAAAAATAATGGTTTATATGAAAAGATTCTCAAATTAACTTATACTATAAAACTATTTGTGATAACTCAGAAAAGTTATTCTGTCGGAATTAGATGTTTTATAATTGGACACAGATAAAACTGATTTAAATATGATTAGTTAAGATCATAAAGGATCATAAAAATCAGTGTAGTATTGTATTTCAACATACTGAAAAGAAATGAATATTGGATTAATTTTATTTGCATTTCTGAGCAGCGATGTTGCCGCATCGCTACTGACTTTTTATTATGTATTGTGGATTCATTCCAAAACTTCTATCCTTGATTTCTTCTAATAATTGTTATAGCTGCTTCTTCTCCTCGCCACCCCACAGAAGCAATCACATTTCCTTTTACATTTAATTCCAAAAAGATATTTTCTACCGGCACATTGATCGAACCCCAATTATAACCATTGAAGTGCAAGATTGTCCCTAAAGAGCTTATTCCAAACACATCATTATAATTTTGGCCTTTGATTCTATAGAGAGTATTT
>Ga0116185_1004648_pt1 | contig 11095 bp, 9 predicted proteins | sample AD_JPNNA7_MetaG_FD_89754 | JGI IMG/M metagenome (GOLD analysis project Ga0116185, IMG submission 89754) | Active sludge microbial communities of municipal wastewater-treating anaerobic digesters from Japan - AD_JPNNA7_MetaG | ecosystem: Engineered > Bioreactor > Anaerobic > Digestate | place... | reverse complement strand
GCCATTTGGTGAAAAAACCCGCCATATCCATGTTGAAGACGGCGGTCTGTGCGAAGACCTGAATGTCCCCCATCCAACCGAGGCGCTCGTCACGCTGAGGACAATCCGTCGGCGAACTCATGAGGTTGGCGCGCTGGGTCCACAGGATATTCTCGGCCAGCTTGTTCAGCATGGGTTCGCTGCATTGAAACGACCCGGCTACCGGCGCATCGGAATGAAACACCCGGCCGAGGACCGCATTTTCGGCAGGGCGTTCCGGCAGGCCCGAAAGCTCGACATAGCGGAACCCGTGATAGGTAAACGGCGGCTCGAAAACTTCGGGGCCTTCACCGCGGAAAGTATAGGTGTCGACCTGAGGCGCTCCGCGCAGATTGTCAACGTAAAGCGTCCCGTCGGGGTTCAGCATTTCCCCGTGCCGCACGGTCATGACAGTAGCTTCGGGCGCTTGCGCCGTGATGCGCGGCCGCCCGACCATGTTCTGGCCGAGATCGAAGATGTAGACGCCCGGTTTCGGCTCGGTCGCCGCGACGGCGGGAAGCTCCTTCGTTACGCGGATGGGCTCGTTCGGCTGGGCTGCGAGCACCGCGTCGTGGGTGGTGACGCGGGCAGCTTCCCAGCCGCTGTCATCGAACCCCGGCCGGCTGAATCCGGGCATTTCGTTACGCGCGTCGTAGGCCACCCCGTCGAGGATGTCGTTTGCGCGTACGGGACCGTTCCGGGTCCAGCGCCAGGTATCGTCCGTGATTATGGCGGCCTGCGAACCGTCCGCGCACTCGATATGCAGTCGGGCGATGAGCTTCGGATTCACGCCGTATATGCCCCACGTCAGGCCGTCGGGTACGACATTCGCCAGACCGATGCGCCCGGCGTACCAGCCGTCCCCGAGCGTCACGCCGATGGCATTTTCCCCTTCCTTGAGCAGCGGCGTGACGTCATACGTCTGATACTGCACACGGGTGTGGTAGTCCGTCCATTCCGGAGCGAGGATGTGGTCGCCGACATGTTGGCCGTTCATCTCGGCTTCGCATAATCCCAGCGCGGAGATGTGCAGAAGCGCGCGGACCGGTTTGGCGGCCAATTCGAATTCCTTGCGGAATACGGGTGCGGCGTGGCGTTCGCCTTGGCGGCCCGCACCGGGTTCCGTGCGTCCGTTCACCAGTGCTTCCGGCGACCAAGTCCCCCCCACGCTGTCCGAGGCGATGACCCGCATGTTACGCGCGATGTTCTCGTTGCCGTCGAACACCTGCATCTGGGTCAAGGCAAAGGCATGGTTGCCGGGATCGTGCTGCGCAAGCCGGGTCACGTACAACCGCACGTAGCGCGCTGTTGCGGGGCCGAATTCGAATACAGGGGCGCTTTCGCCAGGGTTTGGGAAGTCCGAGCCGGTCTTGTCGACGACCGTCTGAAAGACTTCGAGATTCTCCTTGTCGGACACATCAACACGAAAACGCACGGGAAACAGGTAGCCGGGCGTGTCCGGCGTGTAATCGTATGGCCGCGCGGGGTGAAGTTGGACCTTATCGAATGGGCGCTGCGCTCCCAGGTCGATCGTTACCCACTTGGGCGTATCGCGGTCTTCGACAAATTGGGTGTGAAACCCATTGTGTTTCGGCAGAGGCTCGGGCGCTTCGCGCGGGGCTTCGATCCATTTCGCCTGCCAATCCGCCTGGTTTGGCAGGCCCATGGTGAATGTGGCAGTCTTGCTCCATTCCGAAGGATTCCCCGAACGGTCCCACACCCTCACCTTCCAGTAATACGTAGTTTCCGGGGCCAGTGGCTTGCCTTGATACGTGACATGCAGCGTCTCATCGGACTCGACGCGCCCGGTGTCCCACCGCTCGCCCTGGTCTTGGTCAAGGAGGGCAGCCGACGTGCTGACAAGGACTTGATACGCGGATTGCCTCTGTCCGCGCTCGTTTGAGGCAACCGTCCAATAGAACCGCGGCGGGGCAACTCCCACTCCTATGGGATCAACAAGGTATTCGCAGCGCAGGAATCCCGGCTGCAGTGCGCCCGGCGCGGCCGGTACCCCGCCAGTCAGAGCCGAGATACACACCAGCACCTGGAGATTCGGGCTAAACATATCCATATCCCTTTCAGACGGTTAGGCCATTTGCCAGTGGCCCGGACATACCGCATGCGGAACATGCGGTATCTTGCATGCGGCTGCCAGAAAAGGCAATACTCTCCCACACAGGGTCCGCTGCCGGGTAGCTCGCGCACCCGACTCCGGTCTTCCAGGCTTCTTCTCTGGACGAAAATCTAGGTTGATGCATTCTTGCGTCCATTTCGGCATAATAGGGGGCGGGTATCCGACAAAATCAAGTTGTATGGGGATTTTAGTGTCTCGCTTCGGCGTCCTCGTCGCGACGGCACACAAGGCGCAAACGGGGGGTTCGTTGCCGAGGAATTCGCGTTCCGTAAACGCGCGTCAGAAAGGAAATGGCCATGTTTGAGAGCACAATCACGCGCCGAATCACTTGTCTCGGATTAGTGGCACTATTGGCGGTTTTGGTGCCGGCCTGCGGCGGCAAGACCGGCGCACCCGCTCCGGGCGCACCCGCTCCGGGCGGCCCGACTCCGGCGGAAGGGGCCGCGGCGCCGAGAGAGACGGCCGCGCCAGCCCCCGCGCCGGCTGAGCCAATCAAACTGTCCTACAGCATTTTCTTCCCGCCAACCCATATCCAGTGCATAACGGGCGAAGAATGGGCCAAAGAGATCGAGAAACGCACAAATGGCCGTGTCGTAATCACTGTTTATCCCGGCGGCTCGCTCACCAAAGCCCCGGAGGTCTACGAAGGCGTAGTGAACGGCATTTCGGATATCGGGATGAGTTGTTTTGCATACACTCGCGGACGCTTCCCTCTGCTTGAGGGCCTCGATCTGCCCCTTGGCTACCCCGACGGGTCGACAGCAACGCGGGTCGCAAACGAGATGATCCAGAAATACCAGCCGGCCGAGATCGCTGACACCCATCTCCTCTACGTGCACGCCCACGGGCCTGGCATCCTCGCCTCCAAGAAACCCGTACACAAACTCGAAGACCTGGCGGGGCTCAAGATCCGGGCTACGGGTCTTTCATCGAAAGTCGTCGAGAGTCTTGGCGGCGCCGCCGTGGGCATGAGCCAGCCCGAAACCTACGAAGCCCTGCAAAAGGGCGTCGCGGAGGCGACGCTATGCCCCATCGAGACCCTCAAGGGATGGAAACAGGGTGAGGTGATCGACTACGTCATCGACAGCACCTGCATCGGCTACACCACGGCGATGTTCGTCACGATGAATCTCGATGCATGGAACAAGCTGCCCGCCGACATTCAACAGATCTTCAACGAGGTCAGTGCCGAATGGATCCCCAAACACGGCGCTGCATGGGACCAGGCTGATGTTGAAGGCCGGGAGTTTGTCGCAAGCCTCGGGAAGCAAACCATCACCCTGGATGAGGCGGAACAGGCCCGGTGGCGCGAGAAAGTCGCGCCCATCCTGAATGACTACGTCGCCAACATGGCCCAGAAGAACCTGCCGGGCGACAAGTTCCTGGCCGAATTGCAGGCGAAGCTGGCCGCGTCCGCAAACCGGTGACTTCTCGAGGAAAGGAATCGACCGTCGTATGACTAGCCGTCTGAAGGCGTTGTACGCCTGGTACAACGCGATTGTGAAGGCTGTAATCATGATCATGGCGTACACCGCGGCGGCCGCGGTGTGCGTCATGGTCGTGACAACCTGCCTCGATGTGGTGCTGCGGAAACTGCATAATGCGCCGCTACCGGGGGCGTTCGACATCGTAACTCTTGCGGGCGCCGTCTGTATCTCGTGCGCGTTGCCGTATACCACGGCGGTCAAGGGACACGTTTCCATCGAGCTCTTCTTCCACAAGCTCCCGCGCCGCGGCCGGATTATCGTCGATACGTCATGGCGGCTTTTGGCCATCGTGTTGTTCGTGTTGATGTGCCGGCGATGCGTCCTGCAGGGCAGCTCCATGTACAGGAGCGGCGAGGTAACGCCTACCCTCCAGGTGCCAATGTTCTGGACACTCCACATGCTGGCATTCTCGTGCGGCTTGACCACCTTGGTGATTATTCACAACATGCTGCATCCCAACCGGGAGTTGATCAAACCATGACGGAAATCCAGATCGGCATTCTCGGTTGCGTGGCGCTGGTCGTGCTTCTCGCAAGCAGCATGCCCGTGGCATTGTGCATGGCTGTGGTCGGCACGGTCGGGTTCGCCATCGTCGTATCGCCTCACGCGGCGTTCAGCATGGCCACAAACGACTTCTACGGAACGTTCTCGAACTACAGCCTCACCGTGATCCCCCTCTTCGTCCTGATGGGCCAGATCGCGTTTCACGGGGGCATCAGCCGGCGCCTGTTCAATACCGCCTACGCATGGCTCGGCCCCCTGCCCGGCGGCTTGGCCATGGCCACCGTGGCGGCGTGCGTGGGATTTGGCGCAATTTGCGGCTCGGGACCCGCCACGGCGGCAACGATGGCGGCCGTGGCCCTGCCCGAGATGCGCCGCTACAACTACGATGTGGAACTGGCCAGCGGCACGGTGGCTTCCGGCGGCACTCTGGCCATGCTCATTCCCCCGAGCGTGGTCTTTATCGTCTACGCGATCATGACCGAGCAGTCCATTGGCGAATTATTCCTTGCAGGCGTCGCCCCCGGCATCATGATCGGCGCGATGTTCTGCATTACCATCTACGTGAACTGCAAACGCCGGCCCCATCTCGGGCCGCCCAGTCCCCCCATGACGTGGGCGCAACGGTTCAAGGCCCTGGCGGGCGTGTCCGAAACCCTGATCCTGTTTGCCATCGTGATGGGCGGGATGTTTATCGGGCTGTTTACGCCTACCGAGGCCGCTGCTATCGGCGCCGCCGGCACAATCGTCGTCTCCCTGGTACAGCGGAAACTGACCTGGAAAGTCTTCGTGCAAGCGCTGATCGAAACGCTTCGCACGTCCTGCATGATTATGATCATCATAGCGGGCGCCTTGATCTTCGGGCATTTTCTAGCCGTTACACGCATCCCCTCCGTACTGGCCGAAACCCTGGCGGAGCTTCCCGTCCCCCCATTCGTGATCATCGCACTCATCATCCTCTTCTACCTCGTGGGCGGCTGCTTTCTCGACGCGCTGGCCCTGTTATTGCTCACGGTTCCCATCTTTTACCCGGTTGTCCAGAAGCTCGGATACGACCCCGTCTGGTTCGGCGTGATCATGGTCGTGGTCACACAGATGGGCGTTATTTCGCCCCCGGTGGGCGTCAATGTATACGTGGTAAGCGGCATTGCGCGCGATATTCCCCTGCAAACGGTGTTCAAGGGTTCGCTGCCCTTTCTGGCGGCACTCATCGTTGCCTCGGCAATCCTGGTCGCGTTCCCTTGGATCTGCTTGTTTCTGCCCGAATTGATGAGGTAAATGCTACGGCCAAACAAGAGGGGTGCAGGCCATGACAGAAACCATTCGAGACACCGGCGCATACGAGCGCATCCTGTTCTGCACGGACTTTTCCGAAAACGCCGAATTCGCTTTCGACTACGCTCTGGATGCTTCCGTACGCCGCCCCGGGAGCATCCTCTACATCTTCCACGTCATACCCGAACCCGACGCCCAGTTCTGGAAGACCTATATCTACGAAGTCGAGGACGTCGATCAGAAGGCTAAGCGCGACATCGACGAGCACATACAAGAAGCCTACCTCGCGCGCACTCCAGCATCCGTCAACATCGAAGTGGTAATCCGCGTAGGCAAAGACTGGGAAGCCATCCTCCAGTTCGCTGAAGAAAAGGCCGTCGATCTCATCGTTATGGGCCGCCACGGGCGAAGTTCGCTCGGCAAGGTGCTCTTTGGAAACGTGACCGAAAAAATCTGCCGAAAAGCCCAATGCGCCGTGCTCATCGTCCCGTTGTCGATGAAGGAACGCAAGAAACAGGCGCAGGACGGGACCTGACGTTCCCCCGATGTCTATTTGCCTTTGCCCCGCGCAGTCCGTATCGTATGCCCGCATGGGACGAAAAACAGTTCTATTCAGATGCCACAGCTGTGGCCATTGTTGCACGGACGTGGTCTGTTTGCCTACTCCGTGGGACGTGATTCGGATTGCGAAGAACACGGGTGAATCCCCCTGCGTGTTTCTGGAATTCCTGGGACCGGACGACATCAGCGGCGTCAACAAAAAGGACCCCACATGGCTGATGTGCGGCAAAGAACGGTATCTCATGGCGTTGAAACGGGAAAAGCGCGGCTGCTATTTCCTCAACAAGAAGACCAGATTCTGCAGAATATACGAGCACCGGCCTCTCTTGTGCCGGTTATACCCGTTCAAGCTGCAGGAAACGCACAGCGGCGCGTTCAAGGGGTTCACCCTGCACAAAGACGTGGGATGCCCCCGCCAGCGCGGGGGCGTGGTCGAGACAAAACCCCTCTACAAGCTCTACCGCCAGGATTGTGGGCATCAAGTGGATTACGAGGACCTAGTGCGCGTATTCAACAATCGTGAGTATCCGGGCAAGAAAGCTTCGGATTTCATCCAGATGTTTATCGAGGTCAGATGAGCGCCATAGATGTAACCATTGCGTGCAGCGGGGCGCCGGTCGAGGAAGCGGTTGAGGCCCTGGAAGGTATCGCGCCCCTCGTGCGCGAGTGTCATGTGACCGCCGAGTTCCTCATCCTGACCGGCAGCGCCGCCACGGAGCCGCCGACAGACATAGGCGGGTTTGCCGTACGGAGAGTGCCCCTCGAGCGCAACACCTGCGGAGACGCCCTGCGGGCGTCGGTCCGGGAAGCCAACGGCGCCTGGCTGATGACCCTCGAAAACCCAAGCCCCCACGATGCTTCGCTGGTGTTTGCATTCTGCCGGCGCCGTAACCGCGGCGATCTGCTGATCGCTTCTCGTTACGTAACGGGCGGCGCGTACACGATGCCCTGGTTGCGCGGCTTGGTGAGCAGATCGCTCAATTGGATGTACCGCACGGCCCTTTCACTGCCCATTCGCGACCTCTCTTCCGCACGGCGCATGTACCGCACGAGCATGCTTCGCCGCGTCCCCATTGAGGGTGAAGACTACGACGTGCTCATGGAGGTTCTCCTGCGGTTCATGTCCAAGGGCGGCAGGGTCATTGAGCTGCCTTTCCACTACGAGTCCAAACGTTATCGCCAGGAAGCGGGGACGGTATTCCGGCTTTTCAGAAGCTGCCTCCGCACCTTGAAACGCATGCATGCCCTCCGCAATAGTATCGGCTTCCCGGACTACGACTACCGGGCCTACGACAGCCGGATCTGGCTGCAGCGCTATTGGCAGCGCAAGCGCTTCTCGATCATCCGCCGGCTCACTGACAGCCCCGGCCGCATCCTTGACATTGGGTGCGGCTCGAGCCGCATCATCACCACGCGGCCGGAGATGTTCGGGCTCGATATCAACATCAGCCGATTGCGGTTTCTACGCGATAAGGCGCCGCGCCGCCTGCAGGCCACCGCCGGAGCGCTGCCCTTCGGCGATGAGCAATTCGACATCGTGGTCAGCTCTCAGGTCATCGAACATACCCCCGAACTGAATTGCGTCCAGGAGGCCGCCCGAGTCTGCCGGACAGGCGGCGTCGTGGTCATTGGAACACCCGATTACGCCACGTTCTGGTGGCCTGTCACCGAGCGCCTCTACGCGCTGGCCCGCCCCACGGCGTACGCAGACGAGCATATCATGCACTATACTCGGGCCTCGTTATGCAAAGAGATGGAGCGGTGCGGCTGTGAAATCGAGGAATGCTGCTATGTCGGAGGGGGAGAGCTTATTGTAAAGGCCGCCAAACGCCGGCATCTCCCACAGGGAGACGGACCTACTGAACTGAGGCTGAATCAGGACTGAACGAACGGCCATGCGGCTCGATACGAAACATCTGTTGGTGGGTCTGGACAGGCTGCGCTGGCTTCTGAGGGACGATGGGGCACCGGCGGAAGGTAAACTATTGCCCTGACTGATATTTATGAGAAATGCGCGCGACTGTCTGCGTAAGCACTTTTTCTCTCGTTGACTTCATTTTTGGGGCATGCTATAGTCGGTTTGGTAGTGGGAACTAAAACGCAGATGCATGTATTAAGTTGGGGAGTCGCGTTGGAGCATAAATGGGGAGATTCCGTGCCCACGCCACATTCAGGTAGAGTTAGCCCTCTCACATCCACGGGAGTCCGTACCATATGAAGAAGTGGACCGTGATGATGATCCCCCATGGCAAGGGGGCCACACGAAACCTCAGTCTCTGCAGCTTTCACCTCTGGTTAACCGTTGCGTGTTTTTGTGTCCTGGCCTTTGCCTCCACATTCACCTTCCAGCTTTACCGCTATTCCCAGGCCCAGGTGCATGAACTGGAGCGGGCAACCTTTCAACTCCGCACGGCGGGGGGAGTCATCCACCGCATCGAGGGGATTACTCCCGACGAACTGGCCGCCATCGAAAGCAAGTACCGTGAAGATTACAAGAAGAGTATCGATTCCATTACAAGTAAATTGAACCGGCTCTACGAACTGGAGTCCCAGATTCGCGAGGTACATGACCTTCCGGCCAAGGTCCGGTCCTCCGCCGACTACATACGCGACGGCGTCGGAGGCGTAGGCGGCCCGCCGGCGGACCTCAGCGATATGGTTGCTTCGAGCGGGGATGAACTCACGCGCCCGTCAAACTGGATATACGGTTTGTCAGAGCCTTCCGCCGACCTTATTATCCAGGAAATCGACCTGCGCGTTGCCAGCCTCCAAGAATTGTTGGCGGCCACGACGGAAAAACGCGAGCGCATCGCCTGCACGCCCAATATCCTTCCTACCGTCGATCCCCGCAGAAAGCTCTCTTCCCGGTTCGGCAACCGCAAGGACCCCTTCTCGAAGCGGCTGCAGTTCCATACCGGCCTCGACATCTCGGCGCCGGCCAAGTCTTCGGTGTTGGCGACAGCCAAGGGCAAGGTCATGCGAGCCGAGCGTGACGGCGATCTGGGCAATATCGTCGAAATCGACCATGGTTACGGGTTCCGGACATTGTACGCCCATTTGTACAAGTCCGTGGTCGAGGTGGGCGATATCGTAATGCGCGGCGACAAGGTCGGACTGGTCGGCACGACGGGGCGCAGCACCGGCTACCATGTCCATTACGAAGTGTATAAGAACGGCAAGAACATCGATCCCGAAACTACTGTGGTCAACTAACTATGCTCGATTCCGGAAGAAAAAAAACGTACAACGAGACCAATGTCGTTACGATTATCGGCCAAGGCACGACAATCGTCGGCGAATTGAAATCAAAAGGCACGGTTCGCATCGAGGGCATGGTGTCCGGGCGCATTCATTGCGATGACACCATCGTCATCCAGGAGACCGGCCGCGTCAAAGCCGAGCTCGTAGCCGGCCAGATCATCATCAGCGGCGAAGTGGAAGGAAATGTGTTCGCGCATGACCGCCTCGAGGTCACCGCGAAGGGCAAGCTCCTGGGCGACATCACCGCGCCGAAGATCGCCATAGCCGAAGGCGTCTTGTTCGAAGGCAAGTGCCAGATGAAGGCGCCGGGGCAAATCAAGCCGCCCGGCGAGGGCGAAAGGCCCGTCCCGCAACCGCAACAAGCGCCCAGAACGCAAGCATAGCGTGTTTCCCGGTTCGTAACATAAGCTGGCCGCTGAGCACCGGCGGCCATTCCCCTTATGGCTACCAGTCATCCAAAAGTCATCGCCGCCATGAGCGGAGGGGTGGACAGCTCCGTAGCGGCTGCCTTGCTGCGCGACGCTGGACACGAAGTCACGGGCATAACCATGCGGCTGCTGCCGCAACGCGGTTCCCAGGCTGAGTCAAAAGCTATCGAAGACGCGCGGCGCGTGGCCGCACATCTGGGCATTCCCCACCATGTCGCGGACGTGGCGGCGCCGTTCCAAGAGCACGTGCTGGGCTATTTTGTGTCGGAGTACTCGCTCGGACGCACCCCCAATCCCTGCATACGATGCAACCAGCGCATCAAGTTCGGTGTGCTGTTTGACGAAGCCCGCCGGTTGGGTGGGCAGTTTCTCGCAACGGGTCATTATGCGCGCATAGCCTGCCATGAGGGGCGATATGCCATCTCCAGGGCACGATTCCGGGAAAAGGATCAGAGCTATGTTCTGGCGGGGCTGAGCCAGGAACAGTTGCGTCATGCCATGTTCCCGCTCGGCGAAAAAACAAAAGACCAAACGCGTGCCATCGCCCGGTCCATGGGGCTCGACATCGCCGAGACGCCCGAAAGCCAGGACATCTGCTTCATCGAGGACGGAGACTACCGCCGCTTTCTCGCCGAACAGGGCCTGTTCGGCCTCCCCGGGCCCATCGTTTCGGCCACGGGAGAGACTCTCGGCGCCCATACGGGCCTGACCAACTATACCATTGGGCAGCGCAAGGGACTGGGAATCGCCGCGCCAAGACCGTACTATGTGCTGCGTCTCGATACGGAGCGCAACGCGCTGGTCGTGGGCCATCACGAAGAGACCTTCGCGAAAACACTCGCGGCGCGCGACGTTGTCTGGACGGGCATTCCGCCGCAAACCGCGCCGTTCGAATGCAGTATTCAGATACGGTACCGTCACAAGGCGGCGCCCTGCACCGTGGACCCCGCCCCTGATCACTTTTCCGCGACGTTTCATGAGCCCCAGCGCGCCGTAACCCCCGGCCAGTGGGCCGTCCTGTACCGCCGCGACCTGGTATTGGCCGCCGGCATCATTGACATGGCCGAATGAGCATCGTTGCATCCCGGTTCCGGCGCTGCTAGACTTTCGCTCAGGCCAAAACAACCACGAGGACAACCATGCTGGTAAGAATCATCGCTCTGACTGTCATTTTTCTCATTGGCGCGTCGCTCATGCCGGCTCACGGACAAGAGCGCCAGATTACAACATCAGCTAAGAATCACAATCTGGACAACAACGACAACTTCTCACCGGACGGGCGCTTCTTGTGTTACGACACCCGAGGCACCGTAGGCTCGGGCATCGGCAACGGCCAGACCATCGAGATGGTCGAGATTGCCACCGGCAAGGAAACCATTCTCTACCGCCCGGAGAAGACCGTTATCGGGGAAGAGGCCGCGCCCGGTCTC
>Ga0116185_1004647_pt1 | contig 11095 bp, 12 predicted proteins | sample AD_JPNNA7_MetaG_FD_89754 | JGI IMG/M metagenome (GOLD analysis project Ga0116185, IMG submission 89754) | Active sludge microbial communities of municipal wastewater-treating anaerobic digesters from Japan - AD_JPNNA7_MetaG | ecosystem: Engineered > Bioreactor > Anaerobic > Digestate | place... | reverse complement strand
CTGCCCGACCCAGGATAATCGAACCATCCCTCGTAGTGTATTTCTTTCCCCTCGAGGGCCTCGTCGAAGCATTTCTTCATCTTTTCCGCAAAGACATCCTTGCCGAAGATTTCAGCGATGCTGTGTCCGATGAAGGCCTCCCGGGGTTTGTTGAACGCCGATTGGTACGCCTTGTTCACGGCCTGATAGGTATAATTCCTGTCGATATAGGACATGGGACTGTGGACGGTTGAGATGATGAGCTCGTACTTGTGCAGGAGCTCTTCGGCACTCTTTCTGCCGATGACGCTCCCGATCCGGTCTGCAGCCGTCTCGAAGGCTATCCGCGCATAGACGGATAGCTCTTCGAGGTCGTTTGAAACGAGGTTGAGGGAAGCGACCACTCTGTCTTTTGCCTTTATGGGGATGATTGCCACACTGCGGAAATCTTCGCTTCCTGCAGTTGCAAGGCCTTCTTCCCATGCCTCCCGGTAGCTTAAGTAAAGAGGTTTCCCTTCCATGATCAGACGCACCTGGGGAGCTCCGGGATCATGGCTCGATATCGATCGGATGAAATCGTCGGAGAGCCCTTGATGAACGATCATCTCCATGTTCCCCGTACTGTCCTGGAGGACGCAAATTCCTGCAGCATCGATTCCGTCTATGCGGACGATTTCATCGAGGACACGGGAGAACATTTCTCCGAGCTCCAGAGGTGAGCTCAGGACGATGCTCAGGTCCTGTTGGAATCGGAAGAGTCCTTCCACCTGCTTCTGCGTGGTGATGTCGCGGGCAAGTATTGCTGCCTTATCGGGTTTCTTCCCCGCATTGAAGACGGGATGGAAAACAACGTCGTACCACGCCTGAGCGATCTTGTCCTCATATCGTACAGGCTTTCCCGACAAGAACACCTTGTCTGTCTGCTCTTTCGCGGGTTTTGAAAACTGCGGAGGAAAATGACTCCAGACACACGACCCTATCAATTCATCGCGGCTCACATGAAGAGATTCCGACGCTGAGAGGTTTGCATCGATGACGATTCCCTGCTCGTCTATCAGGATAAAGATATCTTTCCTTGTATCAAAAAAGTCCGGAATATATTCAAAATTGTATCCGAGCGCGCTCTTTTTTTTCCGGAGTTCACCGACGCGTTTTTCGATCCTGTTGCCGCCGGATAGTGCCTTCTTCTCGCGCATGTATTCTCCTTATGACCTTACGCGATCATCTGCATTGCTTATCATAGATATTCTCATTGCCTGTCAATATTATATCGCAACAAATCTCTTGATGTCCCATGACGTATTCCTTGCAAGGAACGTGCTCGATGAATGGCCCATGAAAATCCCTGCAAGGGCTATCGGGATGGGGAGTCGGGAATGGCTTTATGTGCTCGGATTTCTCGATGTGAATGAATGTCGTGAGCGGAAAGGCATACGAACGGCCCTGGAGAAGGCGAGCCTTCTCCAGGGCCGTGGTAAATGCAGATAATTTTCTCTGACTCTATTTTGCCCGGTCTGCTACGGGTTCCTTGGAGAGGACCTTGGTGGCAAACCGATAGCCGATAGCTGCAAAGGATATAATCCCTATGATGGTGAACAAGAGCGTCATGATCCCTTTCTCCTTTCGATGATAGCCTCTTGGATAAATCCTTTGAACCCCAGGATCACACCTGCGATAAGACCTATGAAGGTGAAATTCGGAGCCATGTTCGTGACACGGTCAAGATAGATACCCCCATAGAGACCCAGGAAGGTCATGATCACGAGGACGAAGCTGTATGCACTGATTCGCGAGATCCTCGTGAGGAGTTTGCGGGGTATCCTGTATCTTTTCATCTTATACCGTTTCCCTGTCAAAAGAGCTGCGCAATGAGCTCTCTCGCCGTCCCTGTATTTATCCCGATGAGAAGCACGATAAGAATGAATATTGCGGTTGCCTCAGCTGGCTTCAATCCCAAGACGCGATACATGAACCTGATTCCGATTCCGGTCAAGAACAGGCAACCAATTACGATCCACAGGGATAACATCACCTTTCTCCTTTCATTAATTCATTGGAAAGAGATAAGGCAAAGGGTATGCCACTGTTTATAATATCATAAGGTATTGTAATATCTAGATAAATTATGATGCCCCTTCCCGGTTCTTGACAAAATGACAAAGCATGCCTCTCTCTGCCCGCGATAGGTGACAAAATGACAAAAATCATGAAATAAATCCCGAATCAGCGACAACTTGGCAAGCAAGAGAGAGCATAAGTCTGATATTCACAAAGGATCGGTTTTCTGGTATATAATAGATCGAGCATGAAGAAGACCCCCTTGTCATTCATCGACATCCTGAAGATCCTCTGGATCAGCATGTGTGCCGTCATTGCAACCATCGTGCTTTTCATCCCCATCACCGGAGCAGCCCTGATGAGCTCGACCGGGAACCTCGCTTTCACCCTCTCCAAGCTTTGGGCTTTTTTCATGCTCAAGGTAACGGGGGTCAAGGTGGTCATCAGGAATCGGGACAAGGTATCCAGAGGCGCACAGTATGTGATTATCTCGAACCATCAATCGATGTATGACATTCTCGCCCTGGTGACGAGTCTCGGTATTCAGTTTCGGTGGATCATCAAAAAGGAGCTGCGGGGCATACCCCTGTTCGGGTACGCATTGTACGTATCGCGAAATATCTTCATAGACAGGTCCAACAGCAGCAAGGCCATCGAGAGCATTCACAAGGGAATGGACCGCCTGCCGCCGGGCACCAGCGTCATGTTTTTCGCAGAAGGAACCAGATCATCGGGCAATACCATAGGCGAATTCAAGAAGGGCGGGTTCATCATGGCCCTGGAGAAGGGCTTTCCAATCCTGCCTGTGACCGTCAATGGGTCCAGAAGAGTGCTGCCGGGAAAGAGCCTCGTCTTCAATCCGGGAACCATTGAGGTGGTCGTGGGAGATCCCATCGAGGCGGCTGATTTCTCCAGGGATACCCTCAAAGATCTCGTCGACACAACCAGAGAAGTCATTGTAGGCAACTTCAGGCCGGATTATACCGCCTGAATCGAGTTCGATTTTCCATAAACCGACCGTACAAGACCCTCGTTCTATGGTGGAAACACCCGATTGTGGTTGTCGATTCTATGGCAGCCAAGGGACATATCTCTCTTTTCCTCAGTGCTAAAAGTTCACATGCTGTGTAAATACAGATAGTTGCAAGTCACCAGAACTACCGAGAGAATGGCACGGAAATCGCTTTGAGGAGGATAGAGTAAAAATGCAGGGGATGGAGGAAACTTATGGCTGATTTCGACTTCAATAAGGAAGCTCTTGGAAATCTTAAACTGGAAGATACGGGCATCCTGGAACGGCTCATCGATTTTGAAGAGGCAAGGAAGGTTCATCTGGCAAAGGAGAGGGCGAAGAAGGATAAGCGGATGTCCCTCAAAGAGGCGGTGGCCGAGTTCGTACAGGATGGAGATGTGGTTCTGGACACCGGCTTCGGCTACGTGAGGACCTGTATCCAGAGCCACTTCGAGATCATGCGGCAGGGAAAGAAGAATCTCCAGATGATCGGCGCGCCCAATACCAACCAGAGCTACATGATCAACGTAGGTTGCGTGAGATATTCCCACAATTCCTATACCGGCGCAGAGATGCGGGGAACTGACAGAAATTACATCCGGCAGTTCAAGAAAGGGAAGGTGACAATCCTCTCGGAATGGAGCCACGGCGGTGTCGCACAGGGGCTCAAGGCGGCCCAGCTCGGGAGCCCCGGCGTCTTGAGCAAACAGATGCTCGGCTCGGACATCGTCAAGTACAATCCCTATATCAAGGTGATCCAGAATCCCATGAGGGCCGATCCCGATCCAGTGGCATTCATTCCGGCCCTCTACCCGGATATCGTCTTTATTCATGCACAGGCTGCAGACAAATTCGGCAATGCATACATCTACGGACCCACGGTCAATGACCTCGCAGGTGCAGCTGCCTCCAAGAAGGTCGTCATAACTGCCGAGGAGATCGTTCCGGAGATGGACATGCGGTACAACAAGAAAGGCAACATCATTCCGTTCTTCTATGCCGATGCCGTGGTGGAGCTTCCCTTCGGGGCCCTTCCCGGAAGCATGCCCGGGTATTACTACTGGCCGCGCCAGTGGTGGGAAAAGCTCATGCGTTTCGCCGGCCCGAGTGATGAGAACATGAAACAGTTCATCGACGAATGGATATTTGGCACCAAGGACCCCATCGAGTTCGTGGAGAAGCTCGGAGGCGCAAAGTGGATCATCGAAGCAAGACGCCAGACCAAGGCAGCAGAGGGAGACAACGAGGATATCGACTTCACATACCAGGAATATCGCGTGGATAACGACTCCGGGATATTCTACTGATACCTATCGATACGAGAGGAGGGATCCGAAATGAAAAACGATGCTCCGGCAAATCCATTGGAGATCTTCGCATATATCATCTCAACCCAGATCAAGGACCATACGATCGTGTATGTGGGGACAGGTCTTCCCATGGTGGCTGGGATCCTCGCCAGGAATACCCATGCCCCGAACATAACCATGGTCTATGAATCGGGCGGGCAGGACCCGATCCAGGGCGGCATGCCGTGGTCAGTAGGCGGTCCGTTCACCTGGAGAAAATCTCCCATCATCCAGGAAATGGCATACTCCTTCGGCCAGTGCTACAACGGATACGTCGATATCGCATTCCTCGGGTTTGCCCAGGTAGACATGTACGGCAACGTCAACACGCATATGATAGGAAGCGATTTCCACAATCCGAAAGCCCGCCTCACCGGATCGGGCGGCAACAATGATCTTACCTCGCTGACGGAGAACATGGTCCTCGTCGGGCTCCAGACACCGGATAAGTTTCCGGAGCGGGTGGACTTCATCACCTCGGTCGGTCACCTGAGGGGAGGAAACTCCCGGAAGGAGGCGGGCCTCCTGGGCAATGGCCCCGTGGCCGTGATCTCCCAGTGCGGGGTATTCGATTTCGAGCCTGTCTCGAAGAGGATGCGGGTCAAGAGCCTCCATCCGGGCATGACCTTTGAAATAGCCCAGTCTTGCACGGGCTTCGAGCTTCTGAAGCCGGAGGGTGAGATCCCCATGACGCCGATGCCGTCTCCGGAGATCATCCATACGCTGAGAACCAAGGTGGACCCGAGAGGGGTATTCACGTCACTGCCGACAGCATAAAAGCCCCCCACACTCGAGGGTGCCCCGGAACATCGGGGGCACCCTCGGCTCTTTCAATCGATAGAGGAGGATGGGTATGACTCTCTTTTTCCGGTCTATCGCTGAGCTCTGGGCTCTTTGAGAAGTGAGGCCAGCTCATCCAACAGGCCCTCCTGGGCCTGAATGATTTTGGTCCTGGCAACCTTCAGGGGAAACCACTGTACCGCGTCCACCTCGGGGAAAACGGCAATTTTGCCGGATCGGGGCGGCCATTCAACGGTAAACGTATTGCTCTTGAAGAGGGCCGGGTCGAGGTCGCCCCTGCACGCCCAGGCCATTACCGTCTTCCCTCCTTTCTGCTTTACCGGTTTGAGCTCGATGAAAGGACCCGCTGCCTCAAAACCGATCTCTTCTCTGAACTCCCTGCGCGCCGCATCCAGTGGTTCCTCGTCGTCCCGAAACTCTCCCTTGGGTATGGACCATGATCCCTCATCCCTGCCGGCCCAGAAGGGCCCTCCCGGGTGGACGAGAAGCACCTCTATCCCGCCGTTTCGGAGACGGTACATGATCAGGCCGGCGCTTTTCTTGGACATATCTTCCTTCCCCCCTGCAAAGGATTTCAAAAGAAATCATTTACTGGAAAAGAACCCTCAATGCAAAGGGACAACTTCAGGCATTTCTTCACATCTCAGCAGTGTGTCCTGAAGCGATGGTGGTATATTCGCATGGCCGATATCCGGCCGGTGAAATACAAATTTCCCCATTGGACAGTGGTAACGAACCCGAGAGGGAGTATTCTATACTTTATATTGAAGAGCCCGTCAGACTACATACTCTACCGGTTCAACCTTTTCGCAAGGAGGATGTATGAAAAGAGAGCAGATTTCTTTGCACACCCTCATTCTGTGTGCAATTTGCATACTTGCGTTCCCCGGGTTTGTACATGCGGACGTCTATCTCAAATACAAGCAGCACGTCGACCCGTTCAACGTCATGGGACAGGATCAGCCTGCCAAAGACGCCGTGCGAGAGACCTGGATCGCAAAGGATATGATCCGCAACGACGAAGGCCAGCAGACGGTGATCATGAGGCTCGACAAGAAACTGGTCTACTTCATCAACAAAGAGCAGAAGACCTATGCCGAACTGCCCATGGATGTGGAGAAGATGGCAAAGCAGGCAATAGAGCATGACCAAAGCATGAGTGAACAGGAAAAGGATGAAGCCAAGAGATTCTTGAAGGAAATGCTGAAGGACATGTCCAAGATCAGCATTACTGTCAGGGAGACGGATGAGAAGAGGCAGATCGGCAGCTGGAACTGCAGAAAATATATCCAGACGACAACCACGTCCACAGGGCCCTCCATGACGGAAATCTGGGCAACAAAAGATATAAACCTGGACTACACCCTTCTCAACAGGATGTATGCAGCAAGCATGATGATGATGCCCAGCATGAAAGACTCCATAGACGACATCATGAAGGAGATGAGCAAGGTCCAGGGGGTAACTGTCTATTCCTCTTCCACGACCAGTGTGATGGATACACAGATCAAGTCCAGCCAGCAGCTCCTCGCTTATGCAGATAGAAAAGCCCCTGCAGGGTTTTATGAACCGCCGCAGGGTTATTCCAAGCACGAGATGTAACCTGGTGAAGTAAGCCCTTTTCGATACGGCGATATCCGTCCTCTCAAGGACCTTGGATGAATGCGCGAGGGATGCAGCCGTGCGGATTCCGTGAATCCCAGGCAAGGCCATGTCGATTGGGAATATGCTCTATGCCTCTTATCTTAACTCATAGGAGCTATCAGTAACCCTTGCTGATAGAAATATGAGGAAGGGAGGATAAGCACTATGGGTATACTATCTTGGATAATCATCGGCCTGATAGCAGGTTGGCTGGCTGGTGTCATAATGAAAGGAACCGGTTATGGCGTTGTCGGAGACATTGTCCTTGGGATTATCGGAGCTCTGATAGGCGGTTTCCTTGCAAGTGCCCTGTTCGGAATTCCAGACCCCGTATCCGGTTTCAATTTCGGTTCCCTGGTTGTCGCCCTGCTTGGCGCTATCTTCGTCGTTGCAATTGTCCGTGCCTTGCCCGGCCGCTCCCGGATCTGACCCATCTCTCTTAAGCAAGCTACCAAAGAAGGGGTAAAGCCTTCAAAAGGCGCTTACTCCTTCTTTTTTATCCGGAAGAGAATGCCAGCCTGGCATTGAGAAGGATAAAATCTCACAGGGGATGTCTTGCTGAAATCTCATTCATCCCATGACTAGACCATTATTGGCCGCACCTGACGAGCGGCTTCGGTTTGGCATCTCTGTAAAGCACAGTATAGGTAAATGTTACCGGTACTCTCTGCTCATGCAAGGGACGCATGATCATCACCACCTTGCAGCCTGAGCCGCGCTTTACTTCCAATGATGCCGGCTTGCCTGCCTGTGCGTTCTGCTCGGCCAGTGCTTTGAATTGGGGAACAGCTCGACCGTTGACATATGCCTCTGCGATGTTCTTCGCATCCTCTTCACAGACAAGTGCTGCGTTTACACCGCCCCCTTCCAGTACGTCAATTCGGGCGGCAATAGGCTTGTCCGTTTTGTATGGCCCAGCCATGAGCAAGCTTTTACCGTGGAGCACTCCCCTGCTGTTTACGAGATACGGCCTTCCTCCCGTAGGCGCCGCATTGCCGGGGATCTCTCCTGCCGGAAACGTGCCGAGCCGGAAGTACTGCTGGCCGCTGCACATATCGAGGATAAAGGTCATGCCTCGGGACAGATTGGAGCTGAATTTCTGAGAACCCTGCGAGTGTGCTGTTTTCTTTGCCCTCTCTTCAGGAGATGAGCCCAGGAGCGTACCGGCTGCGCCGACGATAGATGACCACAGCGTATCGTAATCGACATCCACATTCCCTTTGAGCTGGATGCCGGCATTGACAGGCTGCGTGGGCACGAACCATACGGTAAGGATGTGCTTGCCCTGATCATAATTCATATCAAACGTTCCCACCATGGATATGCTCACCAGGAATCTTATGGTGTCGTCTACCTTGAACTCTGCCCCGTACTGTTCCTTCCTGCGGGAGATCCACTGCCACCCAATACCGGAAATGTCGATCCGCAGATGCTTCGAATCAGTTTTCCGGGCGATGCATGTATCTACCCTTACAATTCCTGTATTGGAGCTCTTGCCGCTCCCTGAAGGAGGTCCTGAAGACAATGGAAGGATCTGACCCTTGAGGCGGGAGCAGACATTATATTCCGTGAGATCAACCATCAGCCCCCTTATGTTATCCATGCCCTGGTCCCGGGATTTTGCCGATGATGGCACGACTCGACCCTCTCTGGCTGCCGGGATGAGATTATCTGAACATAGATTCATACCTTCAAATATGCCAAACACACATATCGCCAAGAGAAAGACTATGGCTGAAAAGGCTATCCTCGGATATCTGGCAGAGACCATGATTGCCTCCTTGCATCGGTTTTCACCCGGCTTCTCGAATAAAGCGACATTGCAACGTACCGAGGTTATCTTCAGGATAAAGGTCTGATCCCCATTGATGAAAATATAAGTATACTAATAGCATGCGGGAAGCTTACGTCCATCGTCTCTCTGCATTTTGATGATCATATTCCGTGCAGGAAAAGATGAGGAAAGATCCCGAGAGAAAATGAGGCTGATCAGTACAGCCGGATTCGGCGTTTTAATGCAGCGCCGAGCGGATGAATTCGATCTTATTCTTCAGGTAGAGCATCAGCTGATCTTCATCGCCGAACCAGAAGTGGTCTGCTCCATTGACCAGGGTAATGCGGTCCTCGTCCAGAACATTCAAAAGGGACGGCTGGCTTGAGAACTGGTCTCTTGAGCCCGTGACTGCCCAGACGTCTGATTTCCTCAGGTCCGGGAAAGGGAACATGGCAGTCGGGGGAGAGATGAATATGCAGGGAACATCGGTTTCCTGGATGAACCGTGAGGCGACCCATGCCCCGAAGGAATAACCGATGATAAAGACCGGCCTGCCTGCGAACCTCACAGCTTCGCAGAGATCGGCAATCTCCCCGATGCCGTTGTCGAATTTCCCCTCGCTCGATCCTACGCCCCTGAAATTGAACCGAAGGGCGGAACATCCATTCCGGATGGCCGTATCCCATGCAGCCATAACCACGTTGTTGTACATATTGCCGCCCATCAGGGAGTGGGGATGGGTGATCACGGCGCACATGCTCGACGGCTTATCTTCGAAAACCGCCTCAAGTCTGGGACTGCTGCCAATGAAGACTGTTGACATTACATTTCTATATTCCCATATCCCGGTATTTGCAATGCAGGAAATACGGGAGGCTGTTGGAATCTGCGCCCATGGGCCGGTATCTATTGAGACCTCGGAAGGAGGATAATACCGTCGGCCACCGATGCCAGTGATACACTGGGCTGGATATTCATCGAATTGAGGAGCGGTGTTCTCACACCGCCGAACTTCAAGGGTGTTATGTCCATAGCCACCGGGAGGGTGGTTTCGAGCGCATTCGGCCAGGGAACAACAGAAAAGATACTATAATCCTTCAGATAATCTGCAAGCGAGGGTGCGTGTGAATAGGTCCACTCGACCCCTTTGAGCACGTGACGGGCCCCGACTACCACGATGCCCTTATCCTTGGGGTGCCCTTGCATATAGGTGATCACCTGCTTCGACATCCATTCGTCACGGCATATGGGCGCAGGAATCTCGGTATCGATGGCAATGATGGACATTTTCAGGGTCCGTGCCTGCTTGAGCACTTCACGATAGCTCGGGGACGTGACGATCTCGGAGATGTTGATGTTCTCGACATCCACTTTCCCTGCACAGAACTGGTTGATGACCTGCTGCTGCGAGGTGGGAATCTCTACGAACAGGGTGTTGATGCCCGCATCTTTTACCAGAGAGGGTAAGGAACTGGTGATGAGATTATGGATATAGGCGTTCCTGTGGTGTGTCCCGATGAGAATGATTCTCTTCTCACGTGCCTTGCCGACCAGATATGCCGTAGGGTTGTCTGCAATATCCAGAGAGTGCGCGGTATTCAAACTCAAATCCTCGTTGCCCACAAGAGAGAGGAGGAAAACGAGCCCCATGATGAAGTATCTCAGCTGTCTGGCCATATAGCAATCTTGTCGGAAAAAGATTGCTGTATCTTAACACGAACCTGAAGGCCTGACAAACCCTTTTATTACTCCCTCGAGCTGTCGATAGCTCGAGGCAGCGCAGGCCTGCTGGCGGAAAAGGGCGGCACCGCTCAAGCCCCGTGCATAGGCCGAGATGTACTTTCTCATGAAGCGGATTCCTTTGTTCTCTCCATAGAGAGTGCAGAGCATGTCCAGATGTTCCAGCATGACCTCTCTGCGTTCTTCGAGATCCGGCAACGGACCTCCTGAGAGCTCCCTGAAGACCCATGGGTTGCCTACAGCAGCCCTGCCGATCATGAAGGCATCGGCACCCGATGTGCCAAGGTTCCCGACATCCTCGCTGGTCCTGATGTTTCCGCTCGCGACCACCGGAAGGGCGGTGCGCTGTCTCAAGGCCCCGATAATATCCCACCTCGGGACCCCGCGATACATCTCAGACCTTGTACGCGGATGGATGATGACTGCATTGATGCCGGTTTTCTCCAGGATGCAGGCCAACGATTCCGCATTCACCGTGCTGCTGTCCCATCCGGAACGCATCTTCACGCTTACAGGGATGCGAACGGCCTTGACCACCGATTCGCACAGCTGCTCGGCGAGGACGGCATCCCGCATCAGCGCTGCACCTGCTCCCTTTTGAACGACCTTCCTGACCGGGCAGCCCATATTTATGTCGATGCCGTCGAATCCGGCGTCCTCGATAATCCGGGCAGAGAGTGCTGCATTCTTTGGCGACGCGGTGAAGATCTGGGCAATGAGCGGGGAATCATCCTCGGG
>Ga0116185_1004646_pt1 | contig 11098 bp, 9 predicted proteins | sample AD_JPNNA7_MetaG_FD_89754 | JGI IMG/M metagenome (GOLD analysis project Ga0116185, IMG submission 89754) | Active sludge microbial communities of municipal wastewater-treating anaerobic digesters from Japan - AD_JPNNA7_MetaG | ecosystem: Engineered > Bioreactor > Anaerobic > Digestate | place... | reverse complement strand
ATCTAATGAAAAAATAAAATATCAATGAGGTATTTCATACTGTAATACAGAAAATGGAAAAATTTTTTTTAAAAACCAAATATGGAAAAATAATATTTTTTCACTATTTTTCCTATTATTTCCCAAATCTTTATAAATATAAAAGGGAAATAGATTAGTGAATAAAATTTATAGTGGTTTAATTGAGATTAATGATTGAATTAATATCAAAAGAAAATTTTAGTTATAATGAAATTAATAAGCACTCTATACAAGGATTTCTTTACTCACCTTTTAAATTAGAATATCCAGATTTTCATGATATCAAAGGATTCAAATTTTTCTGTTTTTCTGATGTATTCCCAACAAACGACTATAAAGAAGGAGAAAAAAAGAATCTAATAGTATCATCTCCTGATAAAAGCTTTATTCAATTTTTAAATTCAAAATTATGTGGGGAAAAAATGATTGCCGGACACCTCTTCAAAATCAAAACGCGAATAATTAAAGTCCCTTTTAATCGTACTTGGATTACTGGTAGTCCAATTGTTTTATACAAAGATAACAAAAATAATATTTACTATTCATTTGAAAGAGATAAAGACTTACTTTTCTTTTTGGACAGAATAAAGGATAACGCATTAAAAAAATATAATGCTTTCTACAATGAAAACTTAACTTTAGAGGGCAGCATTTTTGATAAATTAGTATTTAACAAAGAAGTTGTTATTAATACTATAAAAAGGGGAAATGAATTCATAATTATAGGGTCCATGTGGAAAAATTTAGAGAAAGAATATGTAAGTCAAAACTATAAAAAATTTTATTCATTTTTGATGGAAACGGGACTAGGTGAAAAAAATTCAATGGGATTTGGATTTATTAATCCTATAAAATCATGTAAAAATAAAATACCAGGTGCATAAATGATTAACTCAGTTGCTACTATTGGAGAATATTTAATTAAAAGGGAGAATAGACCTCCCTTATCTATATTGACACAAGATTCAAAAGCTAAGTATGTAGTAGGTATAGTACTAAATAAATCTGGCAATAACTATGACTATGAAACTATAAGGATTGAAGAGTATGATTCTATTAATTTTGAAAAATATCTTTATAGAAGAGGTGAATCTCAAGGTGCTGATGTAACTCCCACTTGTAAAATAACAGATATAGACAAAACATTCAAGAAAAAATTTTTACATTGGTTTTCTGAAAGCAATTCATACAATCTAAGTGAGGAAGCAATTAAAGAAATTGAAGGAATTAAAAAAGTTCTTGAAAAAAATCAGGAAATCATCCTAAAAGATATCAAAAATACAATAAACGCTTTCAGTGACAACGAAATTAAGGGAGGAACATTACTAACCTTATTATTTAAAGAAAATGATGAAATTCAATATTTATTTGATTTAAAAATATTTAGAAGTATATTAGTTGATCGTTCAAATTTCCGGTATTATAATAAATATGGGCTCCAATCTATCGGAAAAAATAAAATTTGTAGTATTTGTCTTAATAACGAAGATGAAGTGTATGGATTTACTTCAGATATATTCCCATTTTATACTCTTGATAAAAGTAGTTTTGCACCTTCACTTAATCAAAAAAATGGGTGGAAACTTTATCCTGTTTGTGCTAAATGTGCACTAAATCTAGAAGAGGGAAAAAAATATATTGAAAAATTTATGAATCTTAATTTTTATGGGAGGTATAGGTATTATCTTATTCCTAAATTTATGAATTTAGTAGAAGAAAATTATTATGATTCAATATTTGACTTATTTGAAGTATACGCTAAAGATCCATCTTTTTCTAAAGAAAAGAGAGGGTGGATAGGAGATCTTACCTACACAGAGGATAGAATTCTTGAACTTATAAGCGAACAAAAAAATTTTCTAACTTTAAATTTAGTTTTTTATGACAAACCTAATCCAAAAGAATTAAAAATTTTATTAAATATTGGGGATGTACTGCCATCCTATTTAAATAAACTATTTGAAACTAAAAAAAGAGTGGATAATATTGAAATATTTTACAATAATCAAATTAGTTTTAATTTTGAAATTTTGTACAATATTTTTGTTAGATCAATGGAGAAGGATAAGTCAAAAAAATTTTACATAGATACAATAGGGAGAATATTTACTGGAAAAAAAATTAATTATAATCTAATTTTATTTTTCTTGATCAAAAGAATCAGAAAAAATTTTAGTAATAATATTAATACAAAAGACATGACACTAAAGGGTTTTATATTATTATTATACTTAGATGCGTTATTAATTTTAGATAAATCCAATGCGGGTGAAAGTATGGAAAAGTCGTTAAATCAGGATGTGTTTGAAGAAAAAAATGAAATTGTACATATTGCAAATAAAGTATTTAATCAATATGGCAGTTTTTTCAATTCTGACATAAAAAAAGCTATTTTTCTTGAAGGCGTACTTACACAAAAATTGCTAAATATACAATATAGAGATAAAAAATCAACTCCATTTAGAAATAAATTGAATGGTTTAAAGTTAGATGAAAAGAGAATTAAAACTTTATTACCTCAAATACAAGCAAAGCTAGAGGATTATGGGAAGAATTACTATAAAGAAATAGAAAAACTAATTTCAAAATACTTTTTAAAAGCAGGTGAAAAATGGAATATTGATAATAATGAAATTAGTTTTTATTTCGTTTTAGGAATGAATATGGCGGATATATTTGTGATTAAAAAGGATATGGCGGTGGAAGAAGAATGAGTAATATAGTGAAAGAAAGATCTGAAATAATATTCTTGTATGATGTAAAAGATATTAATCCAAATGGAGATCCAGCTGATGAGAATAAACCAAGAATGGATGAAGATACAAGAACCAATATTGTAACAGATGTAAGGCTCAAACGAACAGTAAGGGATTATATATATAACTTTAAAAATAAAGAAATCTTTGTTAGAAAAATATCTGACAAAGATGGTAACATACAAGATGCCAAAGCTAGAGGAAAAGACTTTCAAAATAATCCTGATACTATACTCAATGAATGTATAGACGTAAGACTATTTGGCGGAACTATACCAATCGCTACTGGAAAAAGTAAAGATAGTTCTATTATTTACACTGGACCCGTTCAATTTAAAATGGGCAGATCTTTGAATAAAATTGAATTAAAATATTTAAAAGGATCTGGTGCATTTGCTTCTGGAGAAGGAAAAGAAGCAAAAACTTTTAGGGAAGAGTGGGTAGTTCCTTATTCCATTATATCTTTCTATGGAATAATAAATGAAAATGCTGCTAAGGATACTAAACTAACCCAAGAAGATGTGAATCTACTTATAGAAGGTATATGGAACGGTACTAAAAACTTAATCTCTAGATCTAAAGTTGGGCAAATGCCAAGATTATTAATAAAAATAGATTATTTAGAGAACAATTATCATATAGGCGATCTGGATAAATTGTTCGTAATATCTTCAGATTTATCAGAAGAGCAATTGAGAGATATTTCAGATTTCAAGATAGATATATCAAAATTAGTTAATGTTTTAGTCAAAAATAGAGATAAAATAGCAATGGTGACATATATAGTCGACGATAGAACTAAATTTATTTTAAATAACATAGAACTAAAATTTGAAGAAATATTAAGAAATAACAATATACAATCCAAAGAGTTTAAAGTATAGTAGCGTGGAAATATGCAGTTATTAGCTTTTGATGTATGGGGAGATTATGCACATTTTAAGAAAAGATATGCAACATCTTCACCTTTGACACATTCAATACCATCAAAACCGACTATATTGGGCCTCATTGCAGCTATTTTAGGATTTAGAAGAAATGAGTATCAGTCTAAATTTAAAGAGTATGATTCAAAAATTGCACTTCAGATTTTAAATCCAATTAAAAAAACAAGAATATCAATTAATCAAATTAATACAAAAAGTGAATATTTGATTTCTTATCCTATGATGAACTACTTTACACAACATACACTGCTTAATTTTGAATTTATTAAAGACCCAAAGTATAGGATTTATTTTTTTACCGAAGATAATAACTTGTATGAGCAATTAAAAGAACTGTTAATCTGTCACAAAACTGTATATACGCCCTATTTGGGACTAAGTGAATTAATATGTAATTTTAGCTATGTAAATGATTATTCTTTCAACGAAATAAAATCACAAGAATATCACTATATTGATTCAATTGTTCCAATAAAAAAATCTAAAATTGGCTCTTTAATTAAAAAAATAGAGCCCGAAGAAGATAAAAAATATTTCATAGAATCTATTCCCTCATTTATCAATTCTGATAGAGAAACAGAAGAGTATGTTGAAGTAATTGCAGAAGAATCCGGTAAATTAATTAAAGTAATCCCAGAAACATATTGGGAGTTAAACGATGGAACAAAGATTATCCCAATTTAAACTATACTCTCATCCTCATAAACTTTTAATTTCACATCTAAAAGAAGTTGGCACTCTCTCTAGAAATACCTTCCTTGAAAAAAGGTTAAATATTGAAGAATATATTGATATAGACGTTTTATCTAAAATCGTGTATTTAATTGGAGCAACGCATGATATTGGAAAAGCATCTACATATTTTCAAGAATACTTGACAGAAAAAGACCCTATCAAAAAAAGACAACTAAAATCTCGCAATGAAACTAGGCATGGATTGCTTTCCTCTATTTATACATACCATATAACAAAAACATACTTAGAGCAAATATCCAAAGATAAAGAAGATTACTACTCATTATTACCCATAATTTCATTTTTTGTCGTAAAAAGACACCATGGAAATCTAGCAAATTCTTTAAAAGAAATAAATGAAATTCATGAAATTCTACATGATCAAAAATTGACTTCAATAATAACTTCGCAAATTAATTCAATGGATGAAAGTGAAATACAAAATACTCTAGATGAGATGTTTGGCTGTAATGTGGCCTCGTTTTCAGATTTCAAGAAGAATTATCTAAAGATAATCAAAGATATTGATAGAGAATTCATGAAACTATTAAAAATTCAAAAGAGAAAATTAATATTTTATTACTTTTTAACTCTATTATTATATTCTATTTTAATTGATTCAGATAAGAGCGACGCAATAGGCGCATCGACCTTAATTAGAGAAGATATTTCTCCAGAAATAGTAGATAATTATAAAAAAAATAGATTTGATAAAAATCCTAATTTAGTTGACAGTATTAGAACAGAAATTTATGCTAAAGTGAATAAAAATATAGAAAATCTAGATCTTGAAAATAAAATATATTTATTAAATGTTCCAACTGGCACTGGTAAAACTATAACTTCATTTTCCTTTGCTATTAAGTTAAAGAATAAAATACAATCAGAAAAAGGGTGGAATCCCAGAATTATTTATTCTCTCCCTTATTTGAGCATTATAGATCAAAATTATTCAGTTATTGAAGATATAATTTCTACTGAGTATGATATTATCACCTCAAACATTCTGTTAAAACATCACCACCTTTCTGAATTAGTTTACAAAACTATTGAAGAGGAATATGAATCGGATTTAAGTTTATTTTTAATAGAAGGGTGGAATTCAGAAATTATAATTACTTCTTTTATCCAACTGTTTCATGGAATTATTTCCAATAGAAATAGATCCTTGAGAAAATTCCATAATATAATAAATTCAATTGTTATACTTGACGAAATTCAAACTATACCGCATAAGTATTGGAAATTAATAAATGAATCACTTAATTTTATTTCAAAATATTACAATACATATTTTATTATTGTAACAGCAACAGCACCATTGATTTTTGATACAGATAGAAACGAAATTAAAAATCTACTAGATAACCATATGAAATATTATGATCAATTAAACAGAACTAGACTAAACTTAAATTTAGAAAAAGAAGTTAATTTTGAAGAATTTAAAAATATTGTATTAAATGATATATTAACTAGAAAAGAAAAAAGTTTTCTAATAGTATTAAACACCATTAGTTCATCGAAAGAAATGTTCAATTTTTTAAAAGAGAGTACAAATAATGATTTAAATGAGTATTATTATTTATCTTCTAATATAATCCCTATTGATAGATTAAATAGAATAAGAAAAATAAAGTCTAGTAATAAAAGAAAAATTATTGTTTCTACTCAAGTTATTGAAGCGGGTGTTGATATTGACATCGACATTATATACAGAGATCTTGCCCCTCTCGATTCGATTAATCAAATTGCAGGAAGATGTAATCGTAATTTTTTATTGAGTGTTCAAGGTGAAGTTAATATATATTTATTGAAAGACGATAATAATAATAGAAAATATTATAGTTATATATATGAAGGATTTTTGATTAATAAAACACTAGAAGTTTTGAAGGGAAAGGAATTTGTAGAAGAAAAAGATTTTTTAAAATTAATTAATAAATATTTTTTATTAGTAAAAGAATTATCAAGCGATCAAATATCAAGAGACATATTAGAAAGTTTGTATAAGCTAGAGTTTCATGAAACAGGTAACTTCAAGTTAATTGAAGAAGATTATGAAAAAATCGACATATTTATAGAAATAAACGAAAATGCAAAAATAATATGGGAAAAGTTTTTAGAAGTGTTGGATATTAAAGACCCAATTATAAAAAAGAAAATGTTTCTCGATATTAAAAAATCTTTTTATGATTACATCATTTCAATTCCAAAAAATAAAGCAAACGATGTTCTTTTTAGTGAGAGAATAGGATATGTTCCTCTTAATATGATAAATAATAAATACAACATAGAAACAGGATATATACCAAAAGACTCACCTCTAATAATTTAGGTTTAATGTTATGAAAATAACTGGAGTAATGATCCAATATTATAAAGCATGTGACAGAGAATTATGGTATTTTGGAAACCAAATAAACATGAACTACGATAACGATTTTATATCAATGGGTAAATTAATCAATGAAGAGTCATATAAAAGAGAAAAGAAAAATTTATTGATTGACGACACCATTGCCATTGATTTTATCAAAAAAAGAGGAGAGATTACGATATATGAAATTAAAAAATCTTCCAAACTAGAAGAACCCGCAAAATATCAACTTTATTATTATTTATGGTATTTAAAGAATAAATTAGGAAAAATAGTAAGGGGAGAAGTGGTATACCCAAAGGAAAAAACATCTGATACTTTATACCTCACACCTGAAATTGAAAAGGAAATTCAACTAATAATAGAGGATATACCCAAGATTATTAGTAGAAATTCCCCGCCCCCAATTTCAAGAAAACCTTACTGTAAGAACTGTTCATATTATAATTTATGCTATGTATAGAGGTATTAATATGAAGGAGCCTTTGTATATTGTATCTGAAGGAATATTGAAGCGAGAAGGAAATACCTTATTTTTTGTGAATAAGGATGAAAAAAAAGCATTGCCGATTGAACATCTAAGTGATATTTACTGTTATGGAAAAGTAAGTCTTAAATCAGGAGCATCTTCTCTTCTAATGAAAATGGGATTGCCAACTCACTTTTTTAATCATTATGGATATTACGAAGGATCATTATATCCAAAAGATCAGCTTAATTCGGGATTAGTTGTAGTTGAACAATCAAGACATTATATTGACAAAGAAAAAAGAATAATAATAGCTACGGAGTTTGTTAAAGGTATAAAGCATAATATTTTGCAGACACTAAAATATTACGAAAAAAAGGAAAAGAATTTAGAAGAAATAATAAAAAATATTGATTCATTGAATATATATGGAGATATCCCTACATTAAGAGGCATAGAAGGAGAAATATGGGAAAACTACTACAAATCTTTTCCTAAAATTATAAAATTTTTTGAATTTAACAAAAGAGAAAGACAGCCACCTTCAAATGAGATTAATGCACTTATCTCATTTGGGAATTCTCTATTATATTCTACAGTCTTGTCAGAAATTTATAATACCTATCTCCATCCTTCAATTAGTTACTTACATGAACCATTGGAGAGAAGATTTTCTCTTGCACTGGATATAGCAGATATATTCAAACCTATAATAATCGAAAGACTCATCTTTAATCTTGTCAATAATAAATATATCAATGAAGATGAGTTTGACAAAGAAATAGGGGTATTCTTAAATGAGAAAGGAAAAAGAATTTTTCTTAAAGAATATAAAGAAAAACTTGATACAACTATTCAACACCCATCTTTAAAAAGAAAAGTATCATATAGGTATTTAATAAGATTAGAATGTTATAAGTTACTAAAACATATAGTTGGGGATAAAGAATATATTAGTTTTAGAATGTGGTGGTGATGTATCTAATTGTTGTATATGATATTGAAATTGATAGAGTGAATAAAGTGCACAAATTTCTAAGAAAATATTTATTCTGGAGACAAAATTCAGTTTTTGAGGGAGAGGTAAGTAAAGCCCAGATAGAACAAATAAAAGTAGGGTTAAATGAAATAATAAAAAAAGAAAAAGATTCAGTTCTATTATATATTCTCGATAATAAGTCAAATTTTCAATTTAAAGTATTGGGTATAGAAAAAAATCTTATGAGTACAATATTATAGTCTAGTATTATATATACAGTGCATTATCCTACGTTGATTTTCAAAACATTTTTAAACACGGGAAAATATCGTTTATTATCAAAAAATGAGGCTTTTTGAGGCCAGTTTTAGAAGAACTTTATAGTATGGAAATGAGATAAAAGATGTTCTTGAAGATCCTTCCAAATTAGGTTTTAGAAGAACTTTATAGTATGGAAATGTCCAAACATTTGTCTTGCTTTCCGTTCCTGTTATCGTTTTAGAAGAACTTTATAGTATGGAAATGAAGGAGTCTTTGGAGTAATGACCGCACTTGGCCCTGGTTTTAGAAGAACTTTATAGTATGGAAATAAACAATCCATCTTCCCAAAAAAAGAAACAGATCTCGTTTTAGAAGAACTTTATAGTATGGAAATGTTATTTTTGATGAGTGCCACACAATCCCTGCGGACAGTTTTAGAAGAACTTTATAGTATGGAAATTTGATATATAGGGATATGATAATACAGTATCTAAACCCCGTTTTAGAAGAACTTTATAGTATGGAAATATACGCATGCGACACAGAAAGAAAGAAAAGAAAGAGAGTTTTAGAAGAACTTTATAGTATGGAAATGGAGAAAATTGAAACTCCAAACTTTGAGATTTTTGAGTTTTAGAAGAACTTTATAGTATGGAAATAATTGTTTTCAGACCAAAAAGTTTCAAAAGAATTAACAAGTTTTAGAAGAACTTTATAGTATGGAAATGTTTTCTTAAATCATTGTAAAGTTTCCCAAATATAGTAGTTTTAGAAGAACTTTATAGTATGGAAATATTTTTCCAACAGGGTTAGATATTCTGTACCTAACCGTTTTAGAAGAACTTTATAGTATGGAAATATATACCCAGTATGGATGGACTTATTTATGCAAGTGGTTTTAGAAGAACTTTATAGTATGGAAATGGCTTAAAGAAGGCATGCTGCAGGATTTATTTAATATAGTTTTAGAAGAACTTTATAGTATGGAAATTATAGCGGAAACTTCAAAATATATATTTGAAGATCAGTTTTAGAAGAACTTTATAGTATGGAAATGGAAAACTAAAATGAAATATATCTATAACGAATATGGTTTTAGAAGAACTTTATAGTATGGAAATTTGTGATTTTTGCAATTCAAAAATTAAATATGCCTCTGTTTTAGAAGAACTTTATAGTATGGAAATACAATACTATAGGAATCCCAGCAAACTGCATATGTTTCGTTTTAGAAGAACTTTATAGTATGGAAATACGAAACTAAAATATATTGGACACCTACAGAAAAGGGTTTTAGAAGAACTTTATAGTATGGAAATGCAAAGTTGGCATTGTGGAGGCAAAATATGGATAAAGTTTTAGAAGAACTTTATAGTATGGAAATATAGAGTATACCCTAACAGATCACAAATACACCTTAAGGTTTTAGAAGAACTTTATAGTATGGAAATTAGTATTCGCTTAATTCTCTTTCCATTGTTTTAACGTTTTAGAAGAACTTTATAGTATGGAAATAAAAAACAAAAATGAAATATGTATATAATGAGTACGGTTTTAGAAGAACTTTATAGTATGGAAATCAGTTTCTAAATACCCTTCTTTCCTTCTTACCACGCGTTTTAGAAGAACTTTATAGTATGGAAATTAATGCCCTTCAATCATCTCTTCCTTTTTATATCGGGGTTTTAGAAGAACTTTATAGTATGGAAATAGGCGTAACAGCGACAGTTTTAACCAGATGTTCATGGTTTTAGAAGAACTTTATAGTATGGAAATTCGTAAGGATAAGGATGGAAACTTTTTGGAAGAACCGTTTTAGAAGAACTTTATAGTATGGAAATTTATTCTTCTGTTATCGTGTTTTCTGGTTCCTACATGTTTTAGAAGAACTTTATAGTATGGAAATTTTCTGTGTCGCATGCATTAAGATCTTTCTTTCTTTGTTTTAGAAGAACTTTATAGTATGGAAATGAAAGAATAAAAAAAGGATGTGATAAAATGAGAAAGAGTTTTAGAAGAACTTTATAGTATGGAAATAATATTTTTGCGAGTTTTTGCGTATTGGGGGAAGCAGGTTTTAGAAGAACTTTATAGTATGGAAATCGGTCGACTTTGAAGAAATATTTTTCTTTTCAAAACGTTTTAGAAGAACTTTATAGTATGGAAATGCAGTATTCAGATGCTTGCCAAAAGGGTAGATGTTGGTTTTAGAAGAACTTTATAGTATGGAAATCATATTCCAACTAATTTATATGTCATTTTTAAAACACGTTTTAGAAGAACTTTATAGTATGGAAATATTTTTAATACTTTTTTAAAACATTTTCCAATAATAGTTTTAGAAGAACTTTATAGTATGGAAATAGGGTGAACGGCATGAACGAAATAAACGAACATATAGTTTTAGAAGAACTTTATAGTATGGAAATATGTATTATTATATTAAATCTAGGTCTAACCGAAACGTTTTAGAAGAACTTTATAGTATGGAAATGTAAAAAAGGATGTAAGAAAAAATACAGAAGTTGGAAAGTTTTAGAAGAACTTTAT
>Ga0116185_1004636_pt1 | contig 11111 bp, 24 predicted proteins | sample AD_JPNNA7_MetaG_FD_89754 | JGI IMG/M metagenome (GOLD analysis project Ga0116185, IMG submission 89754) | Active sludge microbial communities of municipal wastewater-treating anaerobic digesters from Japan - AD_JPNNA7_MetaG | ecosystem: Engineered > Bioreactor > Anaerobic > Digestate | place... | reverse complement strand
TTTCAGTCATTTGTTTAGTATCTATTTCATAGAAATAGACTTTATTGTTACTGAGTCGTGCTTCATAGTGGATTGATTCAATGTTTGAATACCACATATATTTTTTATTTGGCCGTGCAATAGCAAGTATTCTCATTACTCTATTTTTTAAGATCAAAAAATGCTTTTACTATGCCTAAAATCGAGATTAGCATAAAAATTATTAATATTACTTGTATGATTTTTATCGATAGTAGATTACAATACAATCAATCTTTGATTACCATAACATCTCGCTGGCAATTTGTTCTAGTTCTCTTTTTCTCTCAGGTTGTACGTCACGAGCTACAGCAGTCATGGCATTTACCAGTTTCCATAGGGTGGGACTACCTTGTAATCCGTTTGTGATGTCATTTTCTAGTAGAACCTTTTCTACAGCTTCACTTTCACTGACGGAAAGACCCAGTTTTGGAAGATGTTCGATTTCTTGTTTTATATCGATGCGTTTTGCACTTGCTCCTTTTATACATTCAATCATTTTTGTAGTGTTTTGTGGTAAATAGATTTGCTGCATTATGTCTTTTACAAGAGCTGCTTTAGCTGTTGTTTCTTTCTTAAAAGTATCTTCAGAGATTTTTATGTCGTCTGGAATTCTACTGCCTAGATGAAATTCTTTCAGTGCACTTTGGCCAACTAGGCCATTCATGCAAATAACGTTCAGTACGAAAGTACGAACTTCGAGAGCTCCATCACCGAAATCACTGTTACGAATTCGTGCACCAAAACAAGCATAATTACGACCGTTGAGTGGTGTATCAAATTCAACTATCTTTGGATTGATGACCTCTAAGAAGCCTTTTGTTTCTCCACTCCATGCGCATCTACTAGTACGCTACCTGTTGATTGTGCAGCAAGTAGGAAAGCTGTGAATATCTCCATACTATTTAAACGACGATAACGATCTGAGAGAAACCCACGTGCTTCGTTTTCGATAGTACGTATTAAAACTCTCTCTCTTCTAGTGTTGTTAGTGTGAGTTTGAAGGATTTGAATGGCTAATTTTCTTTGCCATTCTTCTTGACCATAGACAAGATTACTGAGGTAACCTTGTGGCACTCCTAGTTTGTCTGCAATTTGTTTTGTTGCATGAGGATGAAGGTCAAAGTGGTTATCTTCGTCAAAAACTAATTGTACTTTCTTACCAGTGCTTTGATCAGGGAGGAAAGTAATGTTTTCCATCGGGACAATATAATCGTCCAGGAGGGAATTGTCTTGCTCAATTTTTGAAATTGCTTCGTTAATAGGTCTTGAGCGATTGGTGAGCGTTTCTTCCAACTTTTTAGTTAGCAGGGAAAGCTCTTGTTCATTGTTTCTTCTTATGCGTTCCATAGTCTTAAAGATAAAATTTTATTTTGAATTTTTTGTTTATAATATACTTATTGCTTGGTCAGTAATGATATAGGCTTCACCTTTTATTACTTTTTCTTTTGCTGTTTGAAGTGGCATTCTACCCGTAATCATTACGTCATTTTTCCAACACTGAACAAATTTGTTTTCAGGGTTTAGATGGTCAGGATTAGTTTGCCAACCACTAGGTTTCCATTCTTTTTGATTGCTTTTCATAGTTTTAAATTTTTAAAGATTAATGATATAGTTTCTAACTTTATAATTTAAAGTTTATTACTTTAAAATACCTTCTTGTTTGGCAAAAGTATCAATTATTACACAAGCCATGCTTTTAAATCCATCATCGCTAAAACCCGACAATGGGATTAAGGCACTATGTTCGTGGTAAGAAATTTGAACATAAAAACATTTATAATAGAAATTAGTTTTCACGCAAAGACTATATTTTAAATCTTTGCTTTTAATAACCTCCTGGATATAATGAATTATATACAAAAGATTATCAATCTCTGAATGTAATAGAACTGTTTCCATAGCTTTAAAGTTTTTAAATTACATATTTTAATATTTTCTCTGTCTCTGTTAACTTTATATCCCATTTTGAAATATCGAATTTAAAAAATGGATTAGATATAAAATAATTGTATGTCCCTTTAAAATATAACTCGCCTGTCGGTTTATCAAAGATAAAATGACTTTCTTCAGGCTTTTCCAAATCAAGAAAATAAATCCAGTTATTAGTTTTTTCAACATAACCATGTAATTTTCCAGTTTTATCGCAATCAATAGCATTATTTATAAAATGCTCGATTTCGTTTTTATCAAACGTTTTTGCTTCCATTTTAGCATTTGTTAAAAGTTCTAGTGTTTTTTTGTCATTTGTTTCCATCGCCTTAAATTTTAAATTGTTTTAAATAATATTTGACATTAACCAATTGCAAAAGGCCTGCTCGCAGTCAAGCCCCCCGAATTCAATTTCTCCATCATAATCATAACAGAAGTCTTCAATTTCACCATCGTATAAAGTCTCGGCTGAATTTTTACTTCTACCTGAGAATGCTTTCGTTTTTGTGATTATAACTCTGTCAGATTCGTCATCTATCTGACAGAGAATTAAATCATTTCCAGATAATACTCCATATCTTTCAGGATTCTCTGCTCGTATCAATGAATTCCTAATTTTATGGAATAGTTTAACTTTATCTTCTATTTTCATTTTTCCCCTCTGAATATAGGAATCAATAAATTCATCGATGAGCTTCTTAGTCTGCAATGCAGCTTTGAGCTCTACTTTCTCGTTTGATGTTTTCTCTGTTGTTTTCATAATTTTAAGTTTTAATTAATATTTTAAGTTTTAATTAACGGTATAAATATAAAAAGAATTTTTAATTAAAAAAATTTTTTAATGGTTTTTTTATCAAAAATGCTAATTTATATTCATTTTAAATAAGAATCATAATCAATTGATAATTAAAAACATAACATTGAAAAAGGAATAATTTTTTAAAAAATTTTGGTTTTATCGGAGAAATTTTTTTAATTTTATGGTTGAAAAGGCATGAAAAATGGAGAATTTTCAATGTAAAACATGTCAACATCAATTTTTTGTTCCTCGTTACAGGATTATTTTTCGAGACCATCGTCCGGTCTATGTTGACAAAAGGTCAGAACTTATCTATTGTCCTCAGTGTCGTTCTACTCAAGTGACTAATCAAATTCAGGATATATGTCTCAATATAGGAGAGTTTACGTCGAGTAACATGGAACGACGGCAGTCTATTTTACGTCGTAGGGCTCAGCGAGCAGCACGACGGTATGAAGAACAACGGCATGTGATCGAAAAAGAATTTCGAGGTCGTGCCGATGAGCGTTTTTACTAGATCCTAAAAAATGTTATCATGAAATTAACAAGTGACACAGTTGATATCTTACAGCAGGTAGCTGGTTACTGGTCACAGGGAGTAGCTGTATTGCAGTTGTTTGAAGATGATTATTTGATACTGGCTGTTACTAGTGTTGTACAGTATGATCCTTCAAACAATATCTATTATACTACTATTCGAGGTAAAAATATTACCCAGTTGGTGACACAGAAGTTACAAATTGCTAGTGAACGTGGGGTGATGCCTATATCAAACTATGTTGAAGATTTGCCTGTCGAATACATTTGGGAGTTAACACCAGGTGAGCGTTGGTATTGGTTAAAGGCAAACAATCTGACGGCGTATGCAAGAAGATGAACGCAGTGGTGGTTACATTTATAAGAATGTACGTCGTCGAAAGCCCGATAGCCTATTACGAACGCAATATTATTATCGTCAAGGTCAAGTAAAGCTTATTCCTGTTGATAACTCAGCGCTTGGAATAGTACAGCCAGCGGGTAAGTATGTTTTTGTTTTGCGTTTTAGTAAACGTCAGCGTAAGTTTCTGGTCGAGACTATCGAAGGACGACGTTTCTGGACGGATCATCTTCAATGTGTTCGGCCGGAAGTTGAAGGATATGAACTGTCAAACACTTCTTTTCGACAACTAGCGAAGATGAATTACCGTGAAGGGGATTGGGTGTGTTATCGTACTTCAGGGCAATACGCTTATCTGAAGGAAACACACAATCAGGTTGCTATGGATCAGAAAGATTTCCAGATTTTCCGTGATGGAGTTTTCAATTGTGAAGGAATACCTCGTGGTTATAATTATCTACTGGGTTATGCAGATTCAAAAAATGGTGAACTTGGGAGTGATGATGTTTTTTTGTATAATAATTATAACAACGTTGTTTTATCTGCAATGTTACAAAATGAAAAATTTAATAGTGAAAATGCAGCAGAAGAATAAAAATTTGAAGTTATACGTGCCTATTGTTCAGTGTCATGTTACACAGTCGAAAGGAAGAGTTATGAGTAAGATGACCACTACGTTGATTTCTGTTGAAAAGTGTTGTACAATAAAGGCTCAGATGCCTTCTCGTGCTATGATTGAAGAACATTTGCGGGCACAATTACTACCTGAATTACAACATCAGCCTTATACTACTATGAAAGTCATGGTGCCTTCATGGATATATCAGGATATGTGTAAGGAGTTAACACATAGATCAGGACGATCTTATACGGAACAAGTGATTGACATTGTAATGGAAAGCAATCAAGTGCCTATTATACAGTTTCTTGTCGATACTGATGCAAGAAGAAAGAGAAAAGAATAGAAGAAATGGATTGGCTAAATACAATATTGTGAAACGGCTCGAGCAAGATTAGAACGAGAAAGAAGAAAAAAAGAGATGAGTTTGTTCTAATAGAACGAATGAATAAAACATAAGTGATGAATAAAACATAAGTTTAAGTGTGAAATTATCAAGAAGTAGTAAATAAGATAATAGAGTTAGTAGATAAAATGACAGAATTAACTAAAATTGATTTGAATGGCTGGAGGGATTTGCCTAACGATGAAGATATACGAATTCCAAAGGGAGTGGTGAATAAGGCCGCATTTCTAATACGTGAGAAGATGTTGAGATATATTGATACTCACCCTTGTAGGATGTATCACTATATGGTTGATGATAAAGAGAGTGTGATAGATTGCAAAATGTCTGTACCTGCAATCAAGCGAAAGATGTTGGCAGATGGAGCTTCACCAGATGATTTGGAAAGAGCTTTACATATACGACATCAGTTTAGTATACTGTATGGCAAGATTTCACAATACACTCGTCGAGCATTTCAGTTGACTGGTGCTTCACAAGGGAGTATTTTGGATTTGCGTGGTGATGAATTGTTGGAGTTGTTTGGCAAGTTGCATACGATTGAAGAAGTTCATCAAATTATACAGGAGGAATGGGGATTAAATGTGAGTAAAAAGATTGTTTCAGTGTTTTACAATAAACATTTGAAAGAGATTGAGCGATTGCGGGATCAATATGCAGCAGATTATTCTGATTTATCTCTTTCACGCAAGCGAGCACGGTTGGACAAGTTGTCAATTATGTTTTATACTTATTTCAACAAGTGGCACAAGGATCCTCAGTTGAGTTATTCTCGTGAGTTACGTTCCTTATTGGAGCAGATTAAGAAAGAGATTGAAGGGGAACAGATAAATATTAATGTGCAAGGACAGATTGATGTAGATTTAACTCTCGAAGCTAATCGAACATTGAAAGAAGTTTGGCAGCGTATGCCTATTAACAATTTGATATTGGCTATGGTTGCCGTGAAGCAAAATATTGATCCTACACAGTTGATGGCACAATTGATGCAATCCTACTATGCTCGATATGCTGGTTTTATTAAGGGTGATGAAAACAGGGATGAGGATGAGAAACAGATGAGTAATCCTTTTCTTACTTACAACTGGAATGAGATAAAAAAATCAAGGAATAGTAAGAATGTAGAAGATGCACACATTGTGGATTCGACAGGTGATCTTGAGGAGGATCAGAAATTGATGAATCTTAGAGGTCAATTATTGAATTTGTTAAGAGAAGATATGGATATAAAATAAGAATTGTAAAATATAAATGAAATGGAAAAGCGAGGAATATATTTTTGCCGGTATTGTGGTAAGAGTTATCCAACCAGATGGCAGGCTGAGTTATGTTTTGAATTGGATATGGGGGAATTATTGAAAGATAAAGATAAGGATAGTAAGAAGTTAAGATATTATGATGGGCATAATATTAGTTAAAATTAATTAGTGTAAGTGAAAAATGACACAAAGATGATGAAAAAACTCAAAAAGATTAAAGAATTGCAGAAGCAAATAGATTACTTGCGCTGGCAAAATTTAAAATTGCGGTTGGAGATTGAAATTTTGACTGAAAATCCGCAAGGTAAAGAAGCGCAGAAGATAATTAAGAAATATTGTCTTAAACGACAAATTAATGACGAACGAGATAAAGCATTAAAAAATTAAGGTTATGAGTGAAAGGATTTATTATAAAATCACAAACAAAGAATTAGGCTCTTGGATAGTAGAAAAAGAAGCCTATGTTCAGTATAAAGTTGGTAAATATGTTACTGCACCCTGCTGGCTTGCAGAGCAAGGTTATCATTTATTAGTATTTGATGATATTAGATATGTTAAACGTGTATTCTGTTCTTTCACAGATAAACTTTGGGAATGTGAAATCAAGGATGTCCAAAAATATCTTCCTGTCTGTCGTGATATACTTTTAATTAACAAAGGAATTTTGCCTAAAAGTAATGATACTTTTCCATGGATTGATGGTACAACTATGGTCAGAGAAGTAAAACTGATTAAAGAGATTAAAGTTTAGAGTCATGAACTTATTTAAGATTATTTTGATAGTTTTTGCTATTGCCGGATTTCTCGCATTTATTTTATTGTTTATAATTTTGCGGGCTTTAGGCAAGGTTGATAGTCAACAAAACTATTTTGAGGACGCTGCGATGTTTGAAAAAACATTAGCAGAACCTGTAAGTGAAGAAAATTATGAGATATTAAATAATCTTTTTCAAATATTACTTCACAATAATAGAGATAAGGAACGAACTGATAAGTTATTTGATGAGTTTCTGTTAAAATATAATGATTATGAATGGGAAAGTATTAAAAAAGAAATTTTAAAAAATTATGAAAGTTAGCAATCTTATATATAATGAAAGAGATTATTTGGGTAGAAAAATAGAATGTCCAAATAAAGAATGTCCATGCCTTCCATGTTTTACATACCACGCATCTAATTTAAAATACAACTGGAGATATAATAAATGGCAAGGTGATTTTTGTTGTTTAATGAAAGAACAATATGGATGTCCAACATATCCAGGATTACCAACTCATGTCTTTTTTAATACTCCTGAGTTTAAAAAAAGAAGAACAGGTGATAAGTTTAAATGTTTAAGATGCGGAAAAACTGTTGTCTGGGATGAAATGGGAAGAAGATATAATTATGTTATTTATAGTTTAGAATGAATCACGTCACAGTAAGTTGGAGAAGATTTTGATATAACATTTGAATTATGAATCATCTATTATAATTCTTAGATTATATAAGAAAATAAAAATAATACTATGTATAAATTTCAAAAATTGCGTTTAAAATTTAAGGGACTTGTAATAGATTATGACTGGATGCTTGTTATTGAGAATTTTTCAGATTTGTTTAATTTTGAAAATAGAGTATTTGATTCAAAGATAATGCCCGCCGTAGAAAATTTAATTGATTCTTTTTATAATACAAATCATATAAATACAGAACTTGGAGTATTGATTAATGTCGAATTGCTATGTTTCCCTGATTATAGTTTATATACTGTAATTGATAAAATATATAAATCATTTCTTGAAACAAAAAATTATTATTTGAAAAAATATAGAAAAGTATATATAAATAAAATGGGAGGTATTCTGTATCCCTCAGATAATATAGAGGTTATTGATGAGTGTTGTGTAGAAAATGATAATTTGATTTTTCCAGAATATACAGAAAAAGATATAAGAATAAAAAAATGGGAAAATGGTGTCCATCATTATGCTTATGTTGGTGATTTTCAAGTTATATCTTCATCGGGAATTTCTAAATGGAAAGAAGGTGGCGATGCTTTAGATGCTGCAAAATCTTTTCTTGAAAAGGTTAATAATAATCATTTCTTAATTAAAGAAGGTAAAATATATAAAAAATAAAACCATGAAAACAAAAGTTACAACTGAGATTTATGAAAAGTGGTACAGAAATGCTAAACAAATTACCCTTACTACTTTACCTGAATTTTTGAGACATCTTACTGAAGATTATGAGCATGACTACAATTCAATTTGTCATGCTATTGCAGCCGGTGGAATAGCTACTATATGGGCGATGAATGCCACAGAACAAGGTGGCATAACAGGTTTTCAGGCTGGCGCAATTATGTGGGAATTTATATTTCATTGGTTCTACAAAAATAATAAAACTGGTTTAAAGATGGTCAATTATGATGATTTACTTTATCCTCAGTATGAAGATAGGTTTGAAAAGACTATTTCTATAGATATTTGGCAAGCTCTTCAAAAAGAAGCAAAGAATAAATTAGAAGAAAAAGACGATATTAATGAAGAGGTATTGAAACATTGGCAGTCTATTGTCAGAGGAGAAGTTCCTTTTGGTTTCAGAGTTGAAGATAATTGATTGTAAAATTTAACCTTAAATATAAAAATTATGAAACTAAATACAGAACTTGACAAATTTCAAAAATATGATAAAATAGATGCTGAACTTAAAAGAGCAGAAATTAAACATCCTGATTGGCCAACGGATATTTTTAGGCAATTGGCTATAATGCAAGAAGAAGCAGGGGAAGTAACAAAAGCTGTGCTCCATTATGCTTATGAAAAGGGTTCGATAATCGATGTAAAAAAAGAATTAATACAAACAGCTGCTATGTGTATAAGAATGCTCAATAGTTTGTCAAAAACTACATAAATTATCAGGAAACGCAAAAACAAGAAAAATATAGAAGAATATATATTGAAATTAAAGAATTAAAAAAAATGCTCGATGAAAGTTAGAGACAAGAGATATAAGAAAACCGATTATAAGGGTCATGAAGTCGAGTGCCCTTCTTTATCCTGTCCATGTAGGCCGTGTTTCAATGTGCACGACTGTGGTTATTATTTACCAGGAAAATTTGGAGAAAAGAGATGGATTTCACATTTTGAATGTGCTACTTGGTTTAACAGGGGATGTTCTACAAGTTCTCGTCCAAAACATCTTTTTAAAAATACAAAAAGATTTCAGAACAGGAAGGTAGGGGATGTTTTTCGTTGTATCAGATGTGGACAATTGTGTAAAATTGGACAAGGTGAATTTGATTTTGAAATTATTGATTAAACATTAAAGATAAAGATATGGATACTCAAAAGCAAATTAATGAGCAACTTATTTATACTATAATGGACGGTAAAGAAGAAAAAGTTAAAATTCTACTTGAAGTCGGTGCAGATATAAATGCAAAAGACGAAAACGGATTAGCTCCTATCCATGTATTTTCAGAATGTTGTTACGAGATGATTGAAAGATTAATTCAGTATGGTGCTGATGTGAATATTAAAGATAGAATAGGAAAAACGCCTTTGCATCATGCGGTAGATTATGCTTGTACAGGAGGGATTATTGAGCTTTTAATAAAAAATGGTGCAGATATTAATATTAAGGATAAAGATGGACACACTCCTCTTTACTATGCCCAAGAATATAATAATGAAAAAAGTATTAAATTATTGAAAGAACATGGAGCTGTTGAATAGAGTTGTTAGTTAAAATCTTAAAATCATGAAACGGTTTTTAGTTTTTACTATTTCTATTTTATTTTCAATTCAACTTAACTTATTTGCTGAACCTAAATTAATAACTCTTTATGTTCCACAACCTTTACATCCTTTTGGAATAACGGATGATGTTTTATTGGCTTTCGTCCAGCTGGAAAGTAATTTTGATATGTATGCTGAAAACCCCGTTACGAAAGCAAGAGGTATATTACAAATACTGCCTGTTATGATTGATGAAGCAAATAAGGTTGCTGGTTGGCAAAAATACACATGGGATGACGCATGGTTGCCAGAACGGTCTATTGAGATATGGTATCTTATTCAGAATTATTATAATCCTGAATATAATGTTCAAAAAGCAGCCCAGCTCTGGTTCGGGACAGGTATTCAATTTGATGGACTAACATGGGAAGGATATTGTGCAATGTTAAAATTATGATAAAACAAAATTGTATAATTTAAAATATTAAGAATATGGAAAACTTAAATAAACAACTAATTAATGCTTTAAATATTGGAGATATTGAAAACGTCCGTCATTTAATTGGTAACGGAGCAGATGTAAATACTAAAGATGATGACGAATGGACTCCTTTACATTATGTTTCAATGTTGGGTTATAAAGATATAGCCGAAATACTAATTAGAAACGGAGCTGATGTAAATATTATAGATAACTGTAAATATACTCCCCTCCATTACGCTTCTATATGGAATAACAAAGATATTGTTGAGTTATTAATAGAGAGTAATGCAAATGTTAATGTTAAAGATTATTTAGGCTATACTCCTTTTTCTTATGCCTTAGAACGAGGTAATCAAGAAATTATTCAACTATTAAAGGAACATGGAGCTAAAATTTAAAGATATGAATAGGAATATGTATTATAAAAAGATTTTGATTTTTTCTAAGGAAGACCTTCCTAAAGAAGAAGGGATGTATAAGGGTGTTGTAGATCATTTAATACTTGATGTTTTACCTTCTGTAAGAATAGAGAATATTGTTGATATGTTCTATTGTGATTCTCCTGAAATTGTGAATTTTTGGCTAAAGTATGTAAGATATTATTTTGAGCCATGTGAAACTGATTTTGAAGAAATTATAAAACTTCAGAAAGAGTTAATAGAAATATTAAAAGAAGGAGGATTAACCTATAATCCTGAAATTACTAAAGAACTTGAGGAGAAAATTAAAATATTATTAAACGCTAAATGAAAGTTGAATTTTATTGGTATTGGCGGAGATGACTATAAGTTTGCTTTAAACATAGAAATATTATTTTTGTTAATAGTTGTAAGAATTGGAAAGAACAAAAAGTTAAATTATGACAGAAGAACAAGAAAGAATCAAGAAAAGAGTAATTGAACTTGAAGAAATTCTTTATGAAGCTCAAGAAGAATTGAAAGATTTGCAAAATCAATGTAACCATGAAGATACGTCAATAGAAGATTACATG
>Ga0116185_1004635_pt1 | contig 11111 bp, 9 predicted proteins | sample AD_JPNNA7_MetaG_FD_89754 | JGI IMG/M metagenome (GOLD analysis project Ga0116185, IMG submission 89754) | Active sludge microbial communities of municipal wastewater-treating anaerobic digesters from Japan - AD_JPNNA7_MetaG | ecosystem: Engineered > Bioreactor > Anaerobic > Digestate | place... | reverse complement strand
CCCCGTCCCTGTCCCCGCCCCCGCCCCTGTCCCTGCCTCTAATCGTAATAAAACATCCCGATCCGGTCGTAGGTGATGGCCCCAAAGAAATTGACCAGTAACGAGATCGCGAAGGCTACATAAAAACCCTTGCCGAATTTGCGGTTGCCGGCTGCCAACATCAAGATCATGTAGGGCATGAAATCCATGGAAAACCGGTATCCGAATTGTGCCCAGCCGGTGTTTTGGTAAAACAGGCTTGGAATGGCCACAAAAGCCATTGCTATGGCAAGGTTGCGTCCAAAGGCACCAAAATCCTTTGGCCATAACAAAAAGATAAATACAGGCGTGGTAAACAGCATCGACAATCCGTGCCGCGTTATGTGGATGTATGGTGCCACGCCATCAATAACCGGCGGATTTATAAATGCTGCCGCCAGATTAGCCCTCAAAAACCAAAAGCTGAAAAGGCCATGATCACGGATAGATGGCCTAGTTCCAGCGGCTAAAAATTTGTGTCCAAACTCAAAGGGATTTTCAAAGCGGGCGTAGTTATAAGCCATCAAAGCGCCGCCGACTGCCAAAATAGGAATCGCAAATAGCACGCCCTTTTTCAAAATGTAGGCAAAACCTGGCCATCTCAATCGGTCGCCATCCCTAAACATTTCAAGGGCAAAGAAGATGAAGGCAAAGGCAATAGGCGTCCTAGTCGCCATCCCAAGGCCAAGCATCAAACCCGCCAAAAATGGGCGCCTGGCCTCAATCGCAAACAGGATGTAAAGCACATGCAAGGTAAAGCCCAGCACCAAGGCGGTAAACCACACCTCGCCCCTAATCGCCGAAAACAGGTTGACGGTGCCAAATGTAAAAAGAATTGTTAAAATGACGTTTTCACGCCTAGAACGAGCGGAAAGCTCCCGCAACCGTAAATATTCCAGCAGCGTAAACAAAAGCAGCGCATTTAATGCCGCGTTCAAGACTGTGAACAAGACGTCGTTAAAGTTGTATCCCCAAATCAGATAGAAGGGAATCATTGCCACAGCTGGAAAAGGCGGAAACGACATGTAGTACTTGGTTTCATCACAACGTCTGGGCGGGTCTCCACAGTCTTTTGCCACATCAAGCTGGGTGTCGATTATCCGGCGGGTACCATCCAGTTCGACAAAGCGCTTCTTTTCTTCGCCCTGCTTGTCACCCCATGGAAAAACCCCCTTTACCCAGGTCCCATCAGTCAGCTTGAATTCGCGGATACTGGCCCAATCGTTCCACCCTACCCCCTTCCCACCTGCATCCGTTGTATGGCGATCAATCGCGGCCTGATAGCCTTTTGGGTCGCCTTCCCTTGGTTTCTGACCTCTGATGCGCTTGGGAGTATCCGTGCCAACCTGGCCATTTACAAAAGAATGGGCAAGGTCAATAAAATGAAAGTGCCTTGAAGGCCCCAATATATTGTCGAAGGAAAACAACGACAGACCTATCGCTGCGCCAATAAAAACCAGCAGTTCAACCTTCCGACGCACCAAAAACTCACGAATCTTGTTCAAGCGTGCCTCCACGCACTTGGAGCGCAAAATATATCAGAGCGTGCGTCCTTCTGCTATCCTAACGACACATTGTGAAAACTTGCGATTCACAATGGTTGCTAATTTGGAGTTATTTCATGCCGCTGGTTTCGTTGCATCAGGTCCATAAAAGGTACCCTACTGGGACTGAGGCTTTGTCTGGCGTCAGCTTTTCCATTGAACCGGGCGAGTTCGTTTTTCTGTCCGGCCCAAGCGGAGCAGGCAAGAGCACTCTTTTGCGCCTGCTTTTACACATGGAAATTGCTACAAAGGGGGATGTCCTGCTGTTTGGAAGGAACCTTGCAGCCCTTAGTCGCTCATCAGTGCCATATCTAAGGCGAAATATAGGCGCGATATTTCAAGACTTTAGGCTGTTGCCAGATAGGACCGTATTTGAAAACGTAGCTGTAGGGCTACATATCCTGGGACTATCGCGCAAAGAGATTAAACAGCGCGTTACCAACACGCTTTATGATCTGTCGATTGATCGCTACGCACAGGCTTTTCCTTCCATGCTTTCAGGTGGTGAGCAACAAAGGGTCGCTATTGCTAGGGCGTTGGTAATGCATCCTGCGCTGATTCTGGCCGACGAGCCTACTGGAAACCTCGACTGGGAGCTTTCCAACGATATTGTTCGCCTTTTCGATGATCTGAACGCCAAGGGCACCACCGTTATCATGGCAACCCATGATCGCTTCTTGCTAAATGCATTTCCAAGAAGAACTTTGTTGCTGAACAAGGGTTTTTTGATTGAGGATTTTCAGCCTTCACAAACGAATGACGATGAAACTGAAGAAGGGGTAGATGAAGAGCCAGAAGAAGTCCCACCTATAATACAACCCCTGGATATGACAGCTGCTTTAAGGAACCTGCATACACCTCCGCCTTTACCAAAGCAGCAAAAAATTGCGGGAATAGATGGCGAGGAGGTTTCATCATGAGCAAACCATTCGTCACAGGAGCCCGCCGATTTTTACACGCCCTTGGTGAAGGATTTAAGGGGCTTTTTGTGGCCCCAGGCCAGACTCTGGCTTGCATTCTTTCGCTGGCTATTGCTGGTAGTCTGCTGGTTTTGTCTTTGTCCTTTGCTGATCTTGCGGTTTCTATGCTCGACAGGACTACTCGCAATACCGAGGTGCTGGTTTATCTGAAGGAGCAGGTCACCTCAAAAGAGATTATGGTGCTGATGGACAGAATTAAAGGGCGGCCTGACGTTTTGGCTGTTAAATATCTGACTGCGGACCAAGACAGGGCTCTTAACGAAGAATTACTGCCACAAGACATTGTGGCGTCCATGCCACAAGGTTCTATTCCAGGTCAACACGCCCTAAACATTGCATTTGACAGTGGAACCGCGGACTTACAGGTAATTGAGGACCTTTCGAAGTTCCTGAAAACCTTGGAAGAGGTCGATATCGTAGCCGAGCCACCAGTAGGCGCAGCAAGAGTCCAGGCTTTGGCTACTGTGATTCAATATGGTCAGGTGATTGCGGCGATTTTGGCTGCTTTGTTGCTTGGAGGAATCCTGTTTTTCGTAGTTGGCACATTGGCCAGGACCATGGATTCTCGCCTGGAGGAAATGGCCATCTTGAAACTGCTAGGTGCCACAGATCTTCACCTAAAAGCGCCGCTTTATATTCAAGGAATCGTTCAAGGACTTTTGGGGCTTATAGCTGGAGCAGTCGTCGCCAAGGTCATTATCGCCGCGACAAACGGATACATCGTGGCCACCCTTGGGTTGATGAGACCCATTCCCTTTAACCAACCATTGGTCTTTACCCTAGCGGCAATTGGGGGTGTATTGGTGGGAATCTTGGCAGCATCCATAGCTTCTCTTCGGAGACTGCCATGATCAGGTGGCCAACCACGCTGGCGGCTATCTTGGTGGCGGCCTTTGTCCAAAATGCTTATGCCCAAGTTGGTGCGCCAGAAGCCTCCAAACCACAAACACCCACTTCAGTTGCCTCAGAGGTACTGCACCAAGAACGCTCTATTTTGGATGCCTTGGATGATTATGTTTTCCAAGCCAGACTTGCCCAGGAAGCCGTCAACATCGCCGAGGAAAACCGCAGGATTAGCGAACGACGAGCTAGGGCCGCCGTTGAGCAATTGGTGCTTGCTAAAAGTCGCGTGGCTGAAACCAGCAAGCAGCTTGCTGTAACGCTGCGCCTGGCAAGAACTACAGCCCCATATGCAAGCGGTGTGGCCCTGGTTTTAGGCGGGGAAGACCCCTTACTAACTAGGCGCTCTGCCCTGCTTGATAAAGTTTCAAAACGCCAAGGGGCTGAGCTAAGCCAGTATGCCAAGGATGTTGAAGAGGCCACTAGGGCTGAATTTATAGCTGGCATCGAGCGAGCCAACGCCTATGTGGCCGCCAAGTTTGAACAGGATGCCAAGGCCAGGTTAGACACCGAAATGGTGGCCAGAAGGGCCTTGCTGACCAGGTTGGAGCAAGACAGAGCCCTAAACATCCGGCGCGCCAAGGAGCTGACTCAAGCTGAACGCGCCTTGGTAAAAGAGATTGAGGCCCGGCTATCAGACGAAGCAGCACCTGTGCGGTTTGACCAGCTTGTTGGCCAAATCCCATCGCCTTTAGTGGATGGATTTTTGCAGGTGCCATTCGGAGACATTATCCACCCAAACTTTGGGACCAGAACGCCCCACCCTGGCCTTACACTTGCGTATCAAACAACAGGCTCACGCAATGTCAGGGCTGTCGCATTTGGACGAGTAGCGTGGATTGGTCGGATGAGAGGTTTTGGAACTGCAGTGGTTTTGGACCACGCTTCTGGCTTTTTTACGGTTTATGCTGGTCTGACCAAAGTCGATGTTAAAGAAGGGCAAACCGTCAGGACTGGAAACGTCTTGGGCCAAGTTTCTACACCGCCAGGCGACAAGCAGGCAAATCTTTACTTTGAACTGCGCCAGGGTAGTGATGCAATCAATCCCCTACCCTATTTCAGCAAGGATCAGATTAGGAGACATCCTTGAAGCGTTGGGCTGTCATAGCTTGCTCTTTGGCCGGCTTTTTAGCTTGTGGACACACCCAAAGTGTCAGAATCTCGGAAACAGCCCACATAAGGGATGGCCGCTTCCCTGTGGGTTGGCCTAGCGTTGAAGCTTTTGCTGATTCACCAGCCCAAAAACCAAGGATTGCCATTGTAATAGATGACGTAGGGCGCTCTATCGAAGACATCCAGCCTTTTGTTGAACTTGACCTACCAATGTCATACGCGGTGCTGCCGTTCTTGGACAACTCCAGGGCCGTCGCCTGGCACCTGGTCTCACAAAAACAAGAGGTCTTGGTTCATGTACCCATGGAACCTATGAACGTTGACGCGATGGATGGGCCCAGCTTTTTACAAGCTGATATGGACGCAAGCACCTTTACCCTCACCCTTTCCAGAATTTTAGACAAAGTGCCTGGAGCGGTCGGGGCAAACAATCATATGGGCTCAAAACTGACAGCAAATTCGCTGGTTATGGACGCATATATAGAGGTTTTAAAAAGCAGAGGAATGTACGCCCTAGACTCCAGAACTACTGCAGATTCCAAGCTTTTGAAGGCAGCAAAAAAGGCCGGAGTGCCAGCTGCACGTAGGCATGTATTTTTGGATGACGATAACAGCGTCGTCGCGATAAAAAGGCAAGTACTGGAATTAATTAGAGTTGCAAAAAAGCTTGGGTGTGCCATCGCTATTGGACATGCAAGGCCAAACACCCTTGTGGCGCTGACAGAGCTAGCCGAGAACCCAGACACAGAACAACTTGAATTTGTTACTGTTTCTGACCTACTTAGCGCCCCCTGCGCCCAGGTTGACCCGCCTCCTCCAGGATACTTGGAATAATCAACAAGCAACGATAATTGCCATCACCGTCACTCTTGGTGGACACCCCCGGATGATCCCTCAAAGCCATATGAATCAAACGGCGATCTTGTGGATTCATCGGGCTAAGGCGAACAACTCGCTTGGTTGTAAGGGCCTTATCAGCCATTCGCTTCGCCAAGGTCCCAAGTGCTGTTTCCCTGCGATCTTTAAAACCTTCGGCATCTAAAACAACCAGCTTACGGTCATCTGGGAAGCGGTTAACAATTTTATTGGCCAAAAACTGTAGTGCCGCCAGAACTTCACCATCTCTACCAATCAAGACATCGTTATGTTCACTTTGAATGTTGATGAGAATCTGTTCTGGAGTGTCTTTGGCAGACACCTTAGCCTGATACCCCATACCAGTTATCAATTGCTCAACAGCCTCAATGGCCTTATTTACTTTGGCGGCATCAGTACCCGGCTGGCGTCCAATTATCGGAAAATCACCACGTGCCCTAGATTCATCAGCAGCCGCCAATCCTTCGGCCAGGTTCGTATCACCAGGACCTGGTACATATTCCTTTCGAAAGGCCAACGGAGTTTCATCCTCAGGCACTCGCACCCGAATGCGAACAGAAGCGCCCAAAAACCCAAACAAACCCCTTTCACTTTCAAGCACTTCATAAGTCATGTCACTAATGTTGAAACCCAATTCCGCCGAGGCTTTCAACAAGGCCTCTTCAACAGTTTTTCCTTCAAATTCAGCTTCTTTCATGGGTACCCCCAGTGCCTTTTAAGCAGGCTTCTTTCTTAACTTACCAATCAACCCCCTGTTTACAACCTGCTGATGAATTACAGACAGAATCGTATTAACCAGGATGTAAAAAACCAGGCCAGAAGGCAGGAACAGCATGAATGATGTAAACATGATTGGCATCATCCACAGCATCATTTTCGCCTGGGTAGGATCCCCAGCAGTGGGCTGGAGCTTTTGCTGCACAAACATCAAAACGCCCAGTAAAACAGGCATGACAAAGTACGGATCGTGGGCCGACAGGTCCTTAATCCACAGGAAAAGTGGGGCCTGGTACAAGTCTACCGCCCCATAGATTGTCCTGTACAAGGCAATCCAGATGGGCATTTGCAACAGCATAGGCAGACAGCCACCAAGCGGATTAATCTTTTCCTGCTTGTAAAGGGCCATGGTGGCTTCATTTAGCTTCACCTTGTCGTCACCATACTTTTCCTTCAAGGCCTCAATCTTGGGTCTCAAATCAGCCATTTTCTTCATTGAAGTCATGGACTTTTGGGTCCAATACAAAGTCAGCAGCTTAACAATCAGCGTCAAAAACACGATTGCAAGCCCCCAAGAAGGAACCACGCTGTAAGACAAACGCATCAGCCAAAGCATTGGCTTGGCCAAAAAGCCAAGGACCCAAAAATCGATGGTGTCGTCCAGACCTGGAGCCGCTGATTTTAGGGCGTCAATGTCTTTAGGACCGACAAAGGCCTTGTATTTGAACTCTCGAATCTTTCGGCCCAGCAGTGCTGACTTTGCTGTTGCCCCCTTATCACCAAGTCCGCCAATTGAGACAGCATCTATGGTGATAACATCCTCGTTTCCTTTTAAGCCCAGAATTTTGGCCGCTTCAGAACAGTGCATCCTGCCTTCAAAACGACCTGTTGCCTTTACATAGTCCGGCAGACACGAACTAACGCCTGAGCGCAAGGAAAACGGACGGCCGTCATCCCCACCCCACTGCAATGCAACCGCAATAATTCCGTTAGGGTCAGCACCTGGAATACATTGGGTCGCAGCATTCCCCTGAGGAACAATGGCGGTCAAGAAATACCTGGTGTTGATACCCGAGAACTCAACTGGTCCTGGAATTTTGAACTCAGGCTTTTCCAGCAGTTTTTGGCGATCTTTTTTATCCAGATCGCCGCCAACCATGCAAACCGCATCACGAATATCTGGTGGTGCCGCAAACATCATCCCGCAGTTGCCCTTTTGGGAACCAAAGGGGTTTTCCCAAGCGTAAATCAGCATCCTGACCAGCCCGGAAACTTCGGTGGGCCCCAAGTTTATGATTCGAACTGAGCTTTCCAGCAGGTAGTCGTCAACCAGTTCCCAGGTGCGCTCGATGAACACGTCAGAATCATCCACTTCAGGGTCTGGCCACACCATGGTGACGCTCTTTTCATCTTTGGTTACCACGGTGAAAACGGGATCGTTGGCAAACACGCTCCAAAGGCCGCCTGTCCGTCGGCCAAAGGTTAAATCGCGCTTCCAGGTTCTGGTCACCTGTGGGCCGGTCAGGTTTTCAAACATCATCGAAAATGGGAAAAGGGAGTAATCCCACGTGGAGACCATGTCCTTTGGTCCGGCCTCGGTTTTTTGGGGTGGCGGATTGATGTTGCCCATGGGTGGCTTCTTGGGGGCGGCCTGCATGAACTGGTCATCTAGCAATCGAAATGACCTGATTGCCCCGTTATAGGTGGAGATTTCGGCAATCGAGCGGCCGCTACCAGGAACCAAAGACACAACCTCTTCCCAGTCTGCAGGAGGCAATGGTTGATCAGCTAGTGCACTGCCAGCCGTCAACACAACAATAGCCAGCAGTAACGCTGTGTAGCAAAAACCTTTTTCCGTGATTTTATAAAGATTCACGCGTAGTCAACCTCGTTTTTGTGGTACTGGGTCAAACCCACCAGGATTGCCTGGATGGCATCTCATTATTCGTCGTGTCCCCAGATAAAGGCCACGCCAAAATCCATGGACCTGTAGGGCCTCCATGGTGTACTCCGAGCAAGTAGGCAAGAAGCGGCAAGAAGGTGGCAAAAGCGGTGAAATAAACAGCTTGTAAAGGCGGATAATGCCGATTAACAACAGGGCTGGTAAGCGAACAAGCCACCTTAAAAGCCGCACAAACGCACTGGGATGTTCATTCTTTGGAGATTGATTGGAATGCTGCCACTCTTTTGATGGCATTAATAAGCTCCGTTTTCACCGAGGCCAGCCCTGAAGCCTTTCGCATGGGGAGTTTTTCAGTTGGACTTGCACGCCCCTTGCGAACTCGCCCTTCAGCTGCCCGCACCGCTACAACAATGTCAATGGGGGGAAGTCTGTGCTGTAGATGCAGGCGAAAAACCTCTCGGATCAAGCGTTTCCATCTATTGCGACATGCTGCGTGACCAACACGACGACCAACCGCAAGCCCAAGTCTTGGGTGTTCAAGGTCGTTCGGGGATGTAAAGACGATCAGGTTTGGCGAATAGGCCTTGCGTCCAAGGCGCATAACCCGCTCAAAATCTGACCCTCGCAGTAGTCGACTGGACCTGGGAAAGCCAGCATTCACGGCTGCCCCCCACCCCTTGGACTACTTGCCAGGGGTAGTAGGAGCTAAGAGTTTGCGCCCCTTTGCACGACGTCTCGAAAGCACCTTGCGTCCATTGGCGGTCGCCATTCGCGAGCGAAAACCGTGGGTTCGCAGGCGTTTAATTCTGCTGGGTTGATAAGTTCTTTTCATGGCTACTGTCCTATTTAAATACGTCGCTGCCACTGCGCAAGCGACTGGAAATTCAAATATGCGGCCAAAACCGCCGGCCCGGAGTATTCTAGGCGAAAAGCCCCGGAAGTCAATGATTGTTTTTGGGCGGATGGGCGGGGACAGGTGCGGGGACAGGGGCAGGTGCAGGGACAGGAGGCAGGAGGCAGGGGATTTTGGGTGATGGGGCTGTCTATGGCTGCACGTCGGTGATGGCAGTCGCGGCAAGCTCGAATATGTCAGGACACCATTCGGCGAATGCACTGTCGTCAGAGGCATCAATCCAGATATCACCGGTGGTACTAGCATAGGAGAAATTGCTTAGATCTCCACAATCATCACCAATCACGCTTTGCTGTTTCAATACACCTTCTTGATAAAAGGCTACAGCCCATTGATACTCGCCGTATTTGTCCTCCACTTCTATCTGACCTTTCCACCACTGAATCGTTTCATCCCAAACCAAACTAATAGTGCCAAACTGATGCCAGACCGCAGGGTCAAATGGAATGTTATCCATCCAAGTTGGCCCGCGGAAATAGAAGTTGTTATACTCCGGAGTATCCTCAACACAAACACCATTTTCACAGTGGTGGCCATCATCGCAGAAAACTTCGTCATAGCCATAGTCACAGACGGCTGAATCGTCAACTATGGTGCAAGTGCCCTCAGGATAGTACTTGTGGTAACCAGTATTGTCCGCGTTACAGGTGGAAGGTTTCTGCTGGTTGCATGGATTTGGATGGCATGCATCTGCAGGAATCTCTGTGCAGCTATTATTACCATTCAGACATTCATGACCATTTGGGCAGCTCTCAGCGCTATAGTCCACGCCACAAGCATCACCACCATCGGGGCAGACACTAAAATATGTCCTTAGCAGGCCTTCAACACACTGGGTAGCTTGTTCTGGGTCAGGACAAGTATTCGAATGGGCCAAGTAATGGCATTTTGGCTCACCAGCATCAACAAAACATGTTCCTGTGCTTTCGAATTGAACCAAACGACCTGCTTGACAGTAGTTGGCCGGAGGAGTATTGCATTCATGACCGTCACATGGACTAGCGACAATAGGAGTACCAGAAATGTAGACTTCGTCGATGCGACTGGTGCCGTTTGGCTGAATTTGGCCAGGATTGACGGAAGCGTTGTCAGTAACAATCCAGCGCAGGTATGCAGTAGGCTGATTGTTTAAGGCCGCTGGAAGGTCAAGATTAAGCAAGCGCCCGGTGGTAAATTCATTTTTAACAGTTATGGTGCCGCCATCCACGTCCATCCAGTCAACATTGTCGGTGCTATACTGCAGTTGAAAGTTAGTTGGTCCTGTGTTAGAAGATTTCTGATATGACGAAACCAACTTAAGGTTGCTGTAGCCAGTCGTATCAAATGGGGCCAGCCAGTACTTGTCCGTCACATCAGCGCCATGCCAACCGTTGACCAAGTAGCAAGAAGTACCAGTTGTTCGCCCAGCCGAAGAAGTTATTGTACCTGTGACACCCTCAGCTGAAATACTCTTCAGACCAACATTTGCATCACTGCCAGCATTGGCGGGTGCTGGCACGGTTTCAAGGTCCCATCCCACTACAACTTCCGGGCTTGGTTGCGGGGGGGCAGTAGGCTCCGACTCAGTGATCTTCGTGATGTCAAATCTATAAAGGTCAGCAGTGTAAAGTCCATATGGTTCAGACCTGCAAAATACCATGAAGCTATCATCACTGGCGTCAATCCAAATCTCACCTGTAGTAGTCGCGAATTGCAGACGTGTGGAGCAATCATCACTGTACACAAGGGCCTTTGCTACACCCTGCCTAAAGAATCCCACACTAAATTTAATTGAGGCGTCTGGGTCAACTACTGCCAGTTCAAGCTGCCACCAGTTTAGGTCCGAATCCCAAGTGAAAGCATGCATAGTCTCATTGATGACAAGCTGTGGACCAAGAGGGGTAAGCTCCATCCAATCCGGTCCTCTAAAGAAGAATTTGACCGGTTGGGTCTCCACGCAGGCGCCACCAGCACAGACTTGACCAGAATCGCAAAGATGCTCTGTGAAGGTATGAACGCACTTGTAAGTCCCCTCTCCCTCGACGTGGCAGGTGCCTGGGGCCTGATACACTAGATAACCGGTGTTCGTGTTATTACACACATTTGCGGGAGCCTCTGTGCATGGATTGGGCTCACATGGGTCAACAATAGGAATCGGGGTACATTCT
>Ga0116185_1004633_pt1 | contig 11114 bp, 10 predicted proteins | sample AD_JPNNA7_MetaG_FD_89754 | JGI IMG/M metagenome (GOLD analysis project Ga0116185, IMG submission 89754) | Active sludge microbial communities of municipal wastewater-treating anaerobic digesters from Japan - AD_JPNNA7_MetaG | ecosystem: Engineered > Bioreactor > Anaerobic > Digestate | place... | reverse complement strand
ATGACCAGCGCGGTCTTTAACGTAGGTAATAAGCTTTTCGGAAGTTCCGGTTTCTCTGTTTAATTTTTTATCCATTATTTTACAAAGCAATCGAACTAAATCAATATTAGTCCATTCGTTATTCCCTCCAATATTATATGTTTCACCGGTTTTTCCTTGATGGAAAATTGTGTCGATAGCTATTGCATGATCATCCACCCATAACCAATCGCGAATATTCTCTCCTTTTCCGTAAATGGGAAGCGGTTTATTATTTTTAATATTATGAATACAGAGCGGAATAAGTTTTTCAGGAAACTGATTTGGACCGTAATTATTAGAACAGTTGCTAATTACAATAGGAAGTTGATAGGTGTGATAAAAAGCCCTTACCAAATGATCTGAACTTGCTTTAGATGAAGAATACGGACTGCGTGGGTCATACGATGTTTTTTCAGTAAAGAAGCCGGTATCCCCTAATGAGCCATAAACTTCGTCGGTAGAAATATGGTAAAAAAGATTTTTATCTAACCGATCCTTCCAATGAAATTTTGCCGCATTTAACAACACCATGGTGCCAACAATATTGGTCTGTATAAATTCCATCGGGTTCGATATAGAGCGGTCAACATGAGATTCAGCAGCTAAATGAATAACACTATCAATAGCATATTTAGAAAAAAGTTCTTGTATAAAAGCAGCATCGGTAATATCGCCTTTAATAAATTCATAATTTTTTTCTTTCTCAATATCTCTTAAATTTTCAAGGTTTCCGGCATAAGTAAGTTTATCCAGATTAATAATTTTATAATCAGAATATTTTTTAACAAATCTTCTTACTACATGCGATCCAATAAATCCGGCTCCTCCGGTGATTAATACTGTTTTCATAATTTAAGTTTTTATTTCTTCTATATTTCTTCCTTTAGCCTTCTACATTCGATGTTGGACACCTGCCTGCCGGCAGGCGGGTTGGATATTATATATTTTAAGGTTTTAAAGAATTTCCAATAACCAACCTGCCTCGCCGGCAGGCAGGCATTCAATAATGAATGATGAAGTTTTATATTATTTAAAAATACATTATTTTTTATTATTATTTTTTTAATGCAAGTTGTTTTTCCCAGTTCCAAGCAGAAAGCATCATTTCGTCTATATTTTTTTCAGCTTTCCATCCAAGCTCTTTGTTTGCCAAATCGGTATTTGCCCATACTTTCTCAATATCTCCCGGACGACGGGCTACAAATTTATAATTTAGTTTTAGTCCGCTTACTTTTTCGAACGATTTAATGACTTCCATTACCGAAAACCCATTACCTGTGCCTAAATTAAAGACTTCACAATTTGTTTTTGTTTTGTTTTGTTGCAGTCGTTCCATGGCTACAATATGTGCTTTGGCAATATCGGTAACATGAATATAATCGCGGATACATGTTCCGTCGGCTGTTTGATAATCGTTTCCGAATACACGTAAAAAATCACGTTTCCCAATAGCCGTTTGTGTAATATATGGAACTAAGTTGTTGGGAACGCCTAATGGCAATTCACCTATTAGTGCAGAGTTGTGAGCACCAATAGGATTAAAATATCGAAGCAAGATAGCGTTGAAGTGGTTTGCTGCAATAGTATTTCTAATTATCTCTTCGCAAATTTGTTTGGTATGACCATAGGGAGAAAGTGGCTCTTTAACTGGCGCACTCTCATCTACCGGCAATACATCGGGTTGTCCATATACAGTGCAAGAAGATGAAAAAACCAAATTTTGGATATTTGATTGGTTCATCCCTTTTAAAATATGAAGCAAAGAAACAATGTTATTATGATAATATTTTAGTGGTTCTTCAACCGATTCTCCTACGGCTTTAAGAGCTGCAAAATGAATTATGCCCGAAATATGCTTCGTTTTATTAAAAAAATCGGTAACGGAGTGTTCGTCGCAAAGGTCTATTTGATAGAACTCGGGTAATATTCCGGTAATTTCTTTTATGGCATAAATTACATCTTTTGTAGAGTTACAGAGGTTGTCAATAATAATAACCTCATATCCCTTTTGTTGTAATTCCACAACTGTATGCGAGCCAATATATCCGGTTCCACCGGTTACCAATACTTTCATGCCCTTTTTTAAAGACTCCAATAGTTTAATTTTTTTATTTTATTTCTGTAAATACCTTTAACATCAACAAGAATCGCGTTCTCAGAAGTTATTGAAGTGAAAAATTCTTCTTTCAGTTCTTTGTAAGGTTTATGGTTTACCGCAACAATAATGGCATCATATTTTCCCGAAGGTTTTTCAACCAGCTCAAATCCATATTCATGTTTTAATTCTTTTGATGATGCATACGGATCTACCACATCTACATTGACTCCGTAAGATTTAAGTTCAGATATAACATCGGCTACTCTTGAGTTTCGGATATCGCTTACATCTTCTTTAAAAGTAGCACCCATTACCAACACTCTTGAGTTCAACACGTTTTTACCGGCAGCAATTATTTTTTTTACGGTTTGTTTGGCAACATAAAAACCCATGGAGTCGTTTACAAACCTACCGGAATTAATTATTTGTGCATGGTAGCGGAATTCTTTGGCTTTATAGGTAAGATAATAGGGGTCAACACCAATGCAATGACCACCCACTAGTCCGGGATAGAATTTTAAAAAATTCCATTTAGTCCCTGCTGCTTCCAGTACTTCGTAGGTATTAATTCCCATTCGATTAAAAATAATAGAAAGCTCATTCATTAGCGCAATATTTACATCGCGTTGGGTGTTTTCAATAATTTTAGCCGATTCAGCCACTTTAATAGACGAGGCTTTATGAACACCCGCTTTAACCACCAGCTCGTACGTTTTCGCTATATTTTCCAATGATTCTTCATCGCAACCGGAAACCACTTTTAAAATACTGGTAATGGTATGTTCTTTGTCGCCCGGATTAATTCTTTCGGGAGAAAACCCAACTTTAAAATCTTTTATAAATTTTAATCCAGATAATTCTTCTAATATCGGAATACAGTCTTCTTCGGTACAACCGGGATAAACGGTCGATTCATAAACTACATAATCTCCTTTTTTCAATATTTTTCCTACCGTTCTAGTAGCTCCAAGAAGTGGAGTTAGGTCGGGCAAATTATGATCATCAATAGGAGTGGGTACCGCTACAATATGAAATGTTGCTTCTTTCAACTCATCCGGGTTGGCCGTAAAATGAATACTACACCCGTCGAATGCAGTAGAAGAAAGTTCCTCGCTTGGATCTTTTTTGTTTTTCATCATTTCAACGCGATCTGCTTTAATGTCAAAGCCGATAACATCAATCTTTCTGGCGAACTCAAGGGCAATAGGTAATCCTACATAACCTAATCCAATAACGGATAGCTTCGTTTCTTTGTTAAGTAGCTTGTTGTAAATATCCATATATTTTATATTATTTTTTTTAAGATAGGATGGTAATCATCTTTTAAGGGCGATATGGCTGCATTCCGAATTTGATAAACGGTATTAATGCTAGGGAATGCAGTATCTAAACCGAATCCATTACCGCTTAAAATTTCTTTATAGCTAATGGTATGCAAGTCGCCGAACCCTTCGCTAAATTCTATTTCTTGTTTATCAACTTCAATAGAGCGGTAAGTTCTTTTGTTCTCTTGAATGGCGCATTCGGGTAAATCCTTGCTGTCGATACTTAAAAACCAACGTACTCTGGCATTTTTTAATTCAAAATAGCCGGCCGCTTTTGTATCGGAGTTATAATGAACTATATTTTTTTGTACATCGCCAAAAATCCATATCAGCATATCATAAAAATGAATGCCGATATTGGTTGCAATGCCTCCCGATTTACTTTCGTTTCCTTTCCACGACATGTGATACCAATTACCTCTGCTGGTTATATAAGTAAGGTCAATATCATGAATTATGTTTTGTGGACCTTTTTCAATTTTTTCTTTCAATTGTTTAATGGAATCGTGCAAACGCAACTGAAGGATATTGTAAATTTTCTTTCCAGTTTCTTTTTCAATAATACCCAATGCCTCAATATTCCAAGGGTTCAGCACTAAAGGTTTTTCACAAATCGCATTCGCATCATTTCTAAGCGCAAGGCGGATATGAGAATCGTGTAAATAATTAGGAGAACAAATGCTTACATATTCAATCTTTTTCTCTCCAGCTCTTCTTAGTTTATCCAAATGACGGTCGAATCGTTCAGATTCCAGAAAAAAGTCGGCTTCGGGGAAATAACTGTCAATAATTCCTACTGCATCATTTTTATCGAGTGCCGCTACTAAGGAGTTCCCTGTTTCTTTAATCGCTTTCATATGGCGAGGGGCTATGTAACCGGCAGCACCAATAAGAGCGAAATTGATACTTTTCTTATTCATTTATGTTAGTTTGGAAACACGGTTGTTTTTTAATATATATTTTTCTTTACTTTCCGGACAAACAGCCACTCCATTTTCATCAAAGTTCAGTCGATGCCCGTATTCACTCATCCATCCAGTTTGTTTAGCTGGGTTACCCACCACTAAAGCGTAAGGAGGAACATGTTTGGTAACAACAGCCCCGGCGCCAATAAATGCAAATTCGCCTATATCGTGTCCGCAAACAATCGTTGCATTGGCTCCAATTGAAGCTCCTTGTTTTACAATGGTTTTAGCATATTCGTGTTTGCGAATAATGGCACTTCGAGGATTGATGATATTGGTAAAAACCATGGAAGGTCCTAAAAATACGTTGTCTTCGCAGATAACACCGGTATATATAGAAACATTATTCTGAACTTTTACATTGTTACCTAAAACAACTTCCGGTGAAACCACCACATTTTGTCCTATATTACAGTTTTCTCCTATGGTGCAATTCGACATAATATGTGTGAAATGCCATATTTTGGTTCCTTTCCCAATATTACAATCTGCATCAATAATGGCTGATTCGTGTGCAAAATAGTCTTTTTCCATTTTAATGTATCTATTGAGTAAAAGAAATTATCGATTTACAAATTCAAGTACCGAACTTGTTATGTGTTTTAATTGTTCTTCGTCGAGTTCGGTATGCATAGGCAAAGAAACGACCGATTTAGAAAGCTTTTCGGTTACCGGAAAATCTCCGTCTTTATAACGGGGATCTAAATACGCTTTTTGTAAATGCATGGGTACCGGATAATAAATCATGGCTGGAATACCTTTCTCCTGTAGAAATTCAGGGAGTTTGTTGCGGTCGAAGCCATTTGTTACAAGCGTATATTGGTGAAAAACATGTGTTGACTTATTAAAACGAACCGGAGTTTTTAGTTTCGGATTATTTGCAAAAGCGGAATCATAATAACTAGCAGCTTTATTTCGTGCAGCAGCGTATTCATCTAAATGTTTTAGTTTAATTTTTAAAATAGCCGCTTGTATGCTGTCAAGACGAGAGTTAACGCCTATCAAGTCATGATAATAACGAACAGTCATTCCGTGATTTACTACAATACGTATTTTCTCCGCTAGCTGGTCATCGTTGGTAAAAATAGCACCCCCATCACCGTAGCAACCTAAATTTTTAGAAGGGAAAAAGGAAGTACATCCTACATGCCCAATAGTACCTGCTTTTTTACGGCTTCCATTGCTGGAAATAAAGTCGGCCCCTATTGCCTGACAATTATCTTCAATAACAAATAAATGATGTTTGTTGGCTATATCCATTATCAAATCCATATCCGAACATTGTCCGAATAAATGTACCGGCACAATGGCTTTTGTTTTAGGTGTTATGGCTTTTTCAATAGCTTTCGGGTCAATATTAAACGTGTGGGGATCTACATCCACTAACACCGGTGTAAGTCCGAGTAATGCAATAACTTCGGCGGTAGCAACAAAGGTAAATGAAGGAGCAATTACTTCGTCGCCTGGTTTTAAACCCAATGCCATCATAGAAACTTGTAATGCATCGGTTCCGTTGGCACATGGAATAACATGTTTTACGCCAAGATATTTTTCTAAATCCTGTTGAAAATTCTTTACTTCCGGTCCATTAATAAATGCAGTAGATTCAACAACTTTCAATATGGCTTGGTCTATTTCTTCTTTAATTTTATCATACTGACCTTTTAAGTCAACCATGTTAATTTTTTTCATTCTTTTTCTCCCTCAATTTTTTTATTTTTAACGTACAAATATATATATTAATCAAACAAGTAATAAAATTTAAAAGATATTCTTGAAAAAATATTTTTAACTTTTTAATGGACTCATTTCCATTAAATATTATAATTTTGATTTTATAAAGCAACGAATGAAAAGTATGGGAGTTGTTTTACGTGAGGACATTATTTAAAAAAGAAAAATGTACAAAATTTCTATATATGTTTATTATATAGCTATATATATAGCATCTGTTTTCCGTCATAAAAAGGCAGTACAATGGATTAACGGAAGGAAAAACCTTTTTAGCGAAATAGAAAAAAAAGTTAAAACAAGTCATCCTCTTGCTTGGTTTCATTGTGCGTCTTTAGGAGAGTTTGAGCAGGGGAGACCCTTAATGGAAGAATTCAGAAAACAATATCCTACTTATAAAATACTATTAACCTTTTTTTCTCCATCGGGATACGAAGTAAGAAAGAATTACAATGGCGCCGATTATATTTTTTATTTACCAATAGATACGCCGGCTAATGCAAAACGTTTTTTAGCGTTAACAAATCCGACCTTGGTATTTTTTATTAAATACGAGTTTTGGTTTAATTATATAAAACAGATTAAAAAAAACGCCATTCCCTTTTTTGTGATCTCGTCTAATTTTAGAAAATCCCAGCATTACTTTAAGTGGTATGGGTTTTGGTTTAGGAAGCAGTTAAAAGGAGTTAGTCGTTTTTTTGTTCAAAATAATAATTCGTTGCAATTATTAAATAACATACATATTACAAACGTTACAGTTAGTGGCGATACCCGATTCGATAGAGTAATGGCACTTGCACAAAACACCATGAAATTACCCCTTATTGAAAAATTTTGTGATGGGAAAGATATATTTATAGCAGGCAGTACATGGGAACCCGATGAAGATATTTTAATAAAACTAATTAACTCCGAAAAAACCAAATACAAGTTTATTATAGCACCCCATATGGTTGACAAGCCCCATATAGCGAGCTTGGTAGAAAAAATTAAAAAAGGACACGTTGTTTTATATTCCGAGGCCGACCCGGATAATGTGTTATATGCGAAAGTGCTGATAATAGACTGTATTGGGATATTATCCAATTTATATCGCTATGGAAAAATAGCATACATAGGCGGAGGTTTTGGCAGTGGAATTCATAATATTTTAGAGGCAGCTACCTATGGGATGCCAGTCATATTTGGACACAAATATCATAAGTTTATCGAAGCAGTTGAGTTAATAGAAAAAGGAGGAGCTTATTGTATTCATAATGAAAATGAATTTATGCAAGTAGTAATGGATTTAATAACGAATAACAAGCAGTTACGAGAAAAATCGGCTATAGCCAGAGAATATGTCCAAAAAAATATAGGAGCTACACAACTTATTTTAAAGGAAATCTCTAGGTATATAAAGTGTTGAAATAGAAAGTTTCCAAAAATAGTTTTTGATCCCTTGTTAAATCGCTTTATATTTGGTTAAAATTTAATAGGAACAACGGATTATAGACAAAAAGGTAAAAGTAATACAAAGAAATTTCAAACAAAAACAGATCGCCAATCCGTTCATAGTAAATTATGTCTTCACTTCCATTTAATAAAATACCTCAAAAAATATTTTGTTTTTAAAATTTATGTACGTATATTTGTACATAATTAAGTACATAAAAATATAAACTATGTTAACAGCATCAATTTCCGACTTTAGAAGAGATATTAAACGTTATTTGGATAGGGTTACACAAAACCTTGAGACATTAATTATTAACCGAGGAAAAGATACCGGAATAGTTATAATGTCGTTGGATGAATATAATTCTCTTTGTGCCACAAACCATGAATTATCGTCGAAGAAAAACGAAAAACGACTGGATTCAGCTATTAAAAAATTGAAAAAAGGTACCTCATTTTCTAAAGATTTAATAGTAGAATGAAATACATATTTGTTGATGAATCTTGGGAGGATTATTTATACTGGCAAAACACAGATAAAAAAATGCTCTTAAAAATTAATTCATTATTAAAAGAAATTTCCAGAAATCCATTTTCAGGAATTGGAAAACCGGAACCATTAAAACATAAATATAAAGGGTTTTGGTCTCGCAGAATTGATGGGGAACACCGCTTAATTTATAAAGTGAATGGCAACGAAATCCTTATAGCTAAATGTAGATATCACTACGACTAAAACACACACAATTTTATAATATCACCCCGCTATCATCCATTATATCTTCAATTAATTCGTTTGCTAAGCGATTGCCTAGTAAATGAGACATTTCTAAATCTTCGATGGCTTCTTTTTCTATTAATAAACATTCCGACTTTGCTCTGCCTCTGTAATAAAAAGCCCAGTCGCTAAAAGGGTTTATATTAAAAAGTATATAATTATACATTTCAATGGCTTTTCTATATTCGTTCATTTCTTCATGTATATTCCCTTTTAATAGATAAGATTCTTCTTTTTTGGGATATAATTTTAGAAATCGGTTGGCAATAATTAATGCATTATCAAAATCATTCATTTCGGTATATGTGATAGCTAATTCAAAAAGAACATCATCCCTTTTTCTTCTTAATGTTAAGGCTTTCTTAATATCAACAATCGCATCATTATATCTGTTCAATTTTCGGTAAAGGTCGGCCCTGCTTAATAAAGCTTCAACCGAATTTTCATTAATTTTCAAAGCAATATTTAATTGTTCGAGTGCTTCCCCCCAACGGAATATGTGGGTCAAGCATATACCGTAATTAATTCGATAGTCAGGTATGTTGGGGAAATCGGAAATGACTTCTGCTAATAAGCTAGCAGCGGCTTCGTATTCGTCGGATTCTATTAATTGGGAGATTTGATAGATGTTTTCTTCAGCCAATAAAAGCAAGGCCTTATTTTCTTCTATTTTAACGATTGTTTTTGCTTCTTCTATCATTCTATTAACCTTACTGTTGTACGAAGAAGGCATAGTCCCCAAATTTTCAAAAGAACAAATTAATATAGACCCTATTTCTTCCGCAGGTATAATTTTGATAAGGGGTAAGGAACAGTTGTTGTCTTCAATACATTCAACTCCTTCAAAATATTCGACTTCTTTTTCATAATATATCCTGTCGATACATTCAATCATATTTCTACCGGGTTCACCCATGGTATTCAGCAGGGTGATAAAGTCTGTAAACATAAACGAAAAAAAGCTGGTTTTATTATCGTTCTCGTTATGTATTAGAATAATATCTGATTCATTTAAATAAACACAATCAATATTAAATTCCATAAATTAGTTTTCTTACAAAGAACGGGTATTAAACCGTAATTTATTTACGGTTTAAAAGATATTTATTTGCTTATTATTTATATTGATTTAAGCACTTTTTGTAGGTCTGATTTATTTCTTCACGTAACGCCAGGGGTTTAATAATTTTAACATTATTTCCCCAGCTTAGCAATAAGGATTTTAGTTCGTAATTCACAATAAGGGTTAAACTAATTGTTATTGTAGTATTCGAGGTTTTATATATTTTTTGACTCGCATGAATAGGTTGGGTAATTAGGTATTGTGCTTGTTCTTTGGTAAATTCAAGAAGAATTTGTTTCGGCTTATCCTTATGAACAGTTACTCCAATAGCATTTTTATAATAATCAACATGTTTAAAATTCGAAAGTTTAAATTTTTTATCTTTTATTTGTTCTAAATCGACTATCCGTTCGAGTCCAAGAACGATTATATCCTGATATTTTTCGTGTAATCCAATTACATACCATCTCGATTTATACTCTTTTAAAAGATATGGATGAACAAAATGTGTATTTACTGTCTCCGCATAAAAGGTTTTATAATATATTTTTAAAACAAGTTGATTTTTTATTGCTTCAATAATTGGCTCCAGATATTTGTTTCCATATAGCGACCATGTTTTATCTAATTGAATATAATCGTAAAACTGATTTTTATTTAATAGTTTACGCACATTTACCACATCCATAATTTTATCAATGGCAGAAGCATAATTTTTAAGTAAAGGAAGGTCTTTATATTGTTTAAGGATAGCTGTTGCAAATTCAATGGCGTCAATATCTTCTTCTTTCATTTTTATATTTGAAATAGCATAATTTTTATTGGAATAAAAATAGCCATTGTTTTTTCTGGAGTATTCAATAGGTGCGTAATAACCAGGTTCAGAGAGATTTTTCATTGCATAAATATCCTTTTCGAATGTTGAAACAGAAATTTTACAATCAAGTTTTTCTTCACATTTATTTATAATTTCCTCTCGACTAGGGTATTTGTAAAATTTGTTACGTAAACACGCATCAATAATGCTATATCGGATGAAGGATTTTTTATTTAATGGCATAAAAAGGGATTTGTTGAGAATCAAATGTAAAAATATTTAATTAAACCGTAATAAAATTACGGAGAAGTTTAAATTTTTTAAAATAAGATTAATAAAAATGAACTATGCCTTTTTCACTGTTATTTTATAGATACGGAAACATTTTCTTCATATTCCACAATATAGTATCCATAAATCCAGTTTCGTAATTTCAGAGACATATTCACGAATTTGGCGGTCGGTAACCGCCGAACCTTTATTTCCAATCTCTAGGTTCGTGCGCGTTTTATAAACCGTGCCTTATAACAATTGCCAGTAATTCATTAATTAGAAATAAATATCTAACTTAAAAGGACAGTAAAGAAGAAAAATCAAATTTCTAAGAAATTTATGCAATATTATGGTATTCTAATCAATCAATCAATGAATTATCAGTGATTTAGGGATGAGTTAGTTAGATTGTAAATTTATTCTCAGTCAGAATTATACATGCAACGCTTTTTCTTATTAACTTTTTGCTTGATCAAAAAGTAACAAATCCCGATGGCTATCGGGACAAGGCTGTCAGAAAATTTCTTCAAAACTACGGTTCTGTTTTTCCCCCGAAACCGAAACTCTTCATTTCAGAAAAATTGAATTCTTATATTGCGTTTTCTT
>Ga0116185_1004632_pt1 | contig 11115 bp, 10 predicted proteins | sample AD_JPNNA7_MetaG_FD_89754 | JGI IMG/M metagenome (GOLD analysis project Ga0116185, IMG submission 89754) | Active sludge microbial communities of municipal wastewater-treating anaerobic digesters from Japan - AD_JPNNA7_MetaG | ecosystem: Engineered > Bioreactor > Anaerobic > Digestate | place... | reverse complement strand
TTGACCAGCATATACCAATCATTTGACTCTTCCTGGACGACCGTGTTGGTGCGGGTTTCGCCGTCCACCCAGACAAATTCTGTTTTGATGCCAAGCTTATTCAGCCCGTCTTCGAGCATCTTTCCAGCGCCCCCTCCCACCCAGGCAAGCGCAATGCTTGGCTGTCCAAGGACGTTCAAACCCCGCGAAATATTAAGACCCTTACCACCCCAATCGAGTTGAGCTGGAGCGGCGCGCAAGATCTCATTGAATTTGAGGCGATCGACTACCAAAGTCCTGTCCACACTAGGGTTAGGGGTGAGGGTGATGATCATGCTATTATTTTATCAGGTATGGCCGCTTTTTACATTAACCTAGTAAATTATCACTTCTTATGTGACATAATTTGTGCGAAGGCGGTAACTGCCATCAGAAAGGTCCAGGCGCAGGCTTTCAAGAAAGCAGGCTGTGCCCGTCTCGGAGGATAGCCATTTACCGACAGCCTGCCAGGCGGATTCGTGATCTTTCCCGACTTGATTTTTTATCCGTCCATCCTGCCCAAGCCAAAAGTCCGGACTGCCTGAAGCCGGCTGAGGGTAAACACGCAGGCGGCGTTTGGAATTTACCTCCAACTGCAGGCTGTTTAGGTCGGGCGTTCCCAGTCTCAGCAGGTGCAGAAACGCCTGCTGGCAATCCACGCCTGCTTCGCTGACGTAAGGCAAGCTCAGACCTGCCCCAGCCTCATAAGAAAAATCATTGAAGCAGCCCGAAGTCTGGACGACTTGCGCCATCAACTCCACCGAATCGCTCAAAGCGGTCAGCTTGAAGAGCAGGTCAGCGTCTGGCAGGCGCGGTTTCCACTGACCGAGCGACGCATCCAACAGCAGCAGTTTGCCACCAGGAAAACCAAGGTTTTCATCCAAACCAAGACTGAAATATGCTGTGGAACTCACCACCCCATCGCGCTTTACCACCAGCCAAAGTCTTTCGCCAGCCGCGATCGCACACGGCGCAGCGAACCACACGCTCACCCAGCTGTAGCTTTCAGCCGGGATTGCGCTGGCTGTCAAAACCGCCTCAGCCCGCACAGTTCCAGAGGGTTGTCCAAGCGCGTCGGTCTGGAGTTGGAACCGGATCGGATCCTGGGGATCACCAATTTTTCTGATTCGCACACTTAACGAAGCTACTTTTACCGCATCTGTAAATGTGAAAGATTGTGCCAGGTTTTGTTGCGTGAGGCTTGCTCCCAAAGCCTGATAGCCCTGTTGGCTGGGAGCGTGCCCGCGGATATCCGTGTGCACCGGCCACTGCCGCCAGCGCATGCGCTCAAACCAACCGCGGCAGTGCAACTGGCTATTTGTTGCTTCGGTCGATGGCAGCAGCTTACTGACGGGCTGCGCCATGCGCTTCAAGCTCGCATCCCTCAGGAGCAGCGCCTGCTCCTCGCTTAGCACCCCTCGCTCGAGAAGCACTTCCTTCACACCATAGATCGCCTGGCTGGTGGCGTCATCTTTCCATTCGGTCTGCGCCAGTGCGCCGAAATCCTTCCCGGGTTCCAAGCTCCGGTAGCGCACTGCCAGGCGATTTGCCAGCGATTCAAGGGAAGACTTGAGCCCTGTCATCCCCACTGGATGGCTAACCTGGTCCACGTAGCCCCACCACGCCAATCGGTCTGAAGGGTCATAGATCTCGACGCCGGAGCCGAGCAAGCTCTGTAACCCCTTAAAGCCGATCGCGTCATTTTGCAGGCTCAGCAGCGCCTGCTGCGGACCGCCGATGGCATCCCAACTTAAGCTGAGCGGCTTCAAGCCCAGGACTTGCGTGGGGTCAGATAGAATAACACGCCAGCTCACAACAACCTCCATCCCGGTCGATACCAAGCCCTGACCAAGAGGGTTCGGGCAATTGGCGCAGCCCCATTTGCCTCGCGTTGAAAACAATAAAACCGCTGCAGGCTGCCGGGCTGCAGGTGATGACCATTTCCCACACGCAAATGTGTCGTCAATTCCAGCCCTCCGCTTTCGGACCACACCGACTGCCGCATCTGATCATCGAATAAACTGGCGTTTTGCTTCAGGCTGCCAATAGCGTGATAAGCCGCAAAAGTCTGCTGTGGCAGCAAAAGAAAATCATCCAATTGCAGTCGATGCGCCCCGGTACCAACATGGAAAGCTTCCAGCACAAGTTGTTGTGCCATGGCGAAACTGCGTAAAGGCAGATCACCCCAGGGTATCAACAGCGGTTCCATGCGCAAGCTGGTCTGCCCCAATTCCAGGTCGCTGGAAGGTCCAACCCAGACTGGCATCCCGTCCACGCGCAGCTGCCAGCGCAGTTTGAAGTTGGCTTCGGTAGGTGCGCCAAATAAGCGCAGCAGCGGCAGCAATCCTATCCCCTGTAATCGGGTCACATCCAGGGCGGAAATCGTCCAGCTTGCCAGGCTGTGCCAACCGCTGCCGTTCCAGTCGTAGCGGCTGTACTTACCTGATGAGGCACTGGCATCCGTCAACACAGTCCCTCCGACGCCGCTTTCCGCTTCGAAGACCAGGTTGGGGAGATTGCCGCTCCCGGGCAAGCACATGCTCCCCAGCCAGAAGTCTGCCAGCGGCTCTCCACTGGTTGTGTTTTTCAGCTCCAGACGCAGCGGAATCTGGCTGAGGTTCCCGATCGCCTGCAGGTTGACCTCAAACCAGTTGTCGTGCCCGAGGGAAGGATCATCATGGTTGAAAAGCGTCAATCCATTCGTCACGCCCGAACCAGAGGAATTGGAGAGCGGCAAGGCAACTTCATCACCATAGAACACATTGTCGCGTTCCCAGTTCAGTTCCAGCCTGAAGCTTCCGCCTTCTGTTGAGAGGAGATGAGCTGGCAGAAACTGCCAATCAAACCGGTGCAGGGGTGAATAAAGAAAACAATCGCGAGTCTCGCTCCAAACCCGCAAACAGAGGTCCTGCCTTCGTTTGGCACCTGACCGCAGGGATTCGAACCCTTCGGTCACCGCTTTCAGTTCCTGCAGTGACCCCCTGAGGCTGACGATGGCTTTCTCTGCGACCCTTTCACCAGAGCTTGTTTGCATTTCCCATTCACAGCCAAGCATTGCCGGCAGCATACCTGCTCCCTGGAGCTCGAACCAAGTCAGGCCTGATGTATTGCTTAAAAAGCCTAACGACAACGGAATTTTCACCGCCAACTCCCGTTTTCCTGCCATTCCCATTGAAGATGCGCTGAACTCTGCGCGTTTTGCAGCTCCTGCAAACGCAGCCTGTCCATCTGCAAATCGAACTGGCGTTTGAGGTGCTCCGCCCAAAGCTGAAGTTGTGCGCGGTCAGACGGGAGGTTGGTATGGCTGCTCAGATCGTAATGCAGCACCGTGCTGATCAGGATGGCTGCCGCGCCGCTAAAAAGCGCGGGCAACCAGGTTTCGGGCAAGTCGCCAGTGATCTCGCCATCCAATTCAGCAATGCTGTAAGCGTGGTTCAGGCTCAGGTTGATTTCTTCCAATGCTAACCGCACAGCCTCTTCGCGGGTCTCCAGCGGAGCTGCCAGGGCATGCGGATCCAGAAATTGACTGCCAAGGCGGTCGGTAATACTGCTCAGCGTGATCATTCTGTGCTCCTTTTTGGGGTTTTTGTGTGCTTCTGATGTAACGCGTGATAATCCGCGGGTGTGAATCTGCGCTTCCAGCCACGGGCGTCCACGATGGTCAGGCTGCCATCCGCATGCAAGGCATACGCCAGCGCTCCGGGACCGACCAGGTCTTCAACCACTTGTTTCAAAATATCCTCTCGCATCATTCCTCCAGGTTGCCCCGCATGGAAGGAATCCATGCGGGGCAGTTAACGATTGCTTACTTGTTGGCGCTCAAGCCGTCTTCCAGGGCAGTGCCCAGGATGTAGCTGACCAACAGCGCCAGGATGCCAGCCAGTTGATCCCCATCCAGCGGGAAATCAGGCTTCACGGCTTTGATGATCATGAAAACCAGCCCCACCAGGGTCGCCCAAAACTTGCGTGAACTTAAGAGTGTCTTCCATTTATCCATGCGATTCTCCTTTCGAACCTAAGCAACGTTGCACTTGAACAGAGGGCGGAAGTCATTAACCCACACAGCCAGGTAATGGCGTACCTTCAGCCGATGTTCATCGTTGCTGAAAACTGCCGGAGATAGTTCATCGCCGGCAATAAAGATTTCTGGTGCCAGCCCAAAGCGTTCCCCCACAAAGATCGCGGGCGCGACGCGCGGATCGCAGGCTGCAGCCCAGTCGTTGGCATCTGTCCACTCCGGCACAACCAGTGGTACGGCACTGCCCTTGAGGACGTTGTCGTAGACGTAGTCAGGTTCACGCACCAGCGAACCGGTGCAGATTTCCATCGCTGCTTTTTGCTGCGAACGCCCAACCAGGATGAACTTGGGGTTGACCGCCATGCGTGGACCCTTGCCGTAAAAAGTGGTGACGTCCTTGATCAGCATCGGCTGCATGTATACCTTGCCGCTCACCACGTCCCAGTTGGTGTGGTTGAGCGCCAGGGTGTCAAGGTTGCCATGCCCGCCCGAGGTCGTGACGGCGGTGGCATTGAACAATGCGCTTCCGTCCGCCAGGTAAGGACCCGTCCCACCATTAATGGTAAAGATCTCTGCCACCAGCCTGGAGATTTTACGCATACCTGCGGATGCGAGTTCGCGGGCGTAGGAACGCAGTTTACGGGTTTCATCCCGGTCTATCAGCTCGAGTGTGAGCGGAATGTATCCGCCATATTTGACAAAACTGGCTGTTTCAGGTGAATCCCCGACTGCTAATTCCGGATATGCTCCGCCTTCTGCGATACTTGGCAGGTCGCCAACCGTGCCGACGAGGGTCCCGGTGATTTCATGCAGGCTATTGAAGTGCTCCTGCACGGTGACATCTTTCCACCAGTCATAGCCGGCTTTGCCGAGTTCCTCCCAGGTGTTGGTGACGAGCTTGTTGAGGCTGTTCTTGACCAGGCCGGTGAAGTCGCCAGTTGTCGCCAGTTGGGCGCGCTCAGGAAAGTATCCACCATGCAAGTCGTAGTCGCCGGTGGTGTTGAGATAGAGCTCACGGATGCCTGAGAGACGCGGCACAGAAGCTGAAACCATCTGCTTTTCCCGCGGCGCGCCAAACATATCATCCACAGCTGCCTGCAGCCGCTCGCCGGGCTCGACCATCCCTTCAATGCGGGCTGGACCTTGCACAATCCTGGCGCCGTCGTATTCCCCCAGCGTGGTGTGAGCCTCGCGCAGAGCAGCTTTGAGTTCGGCAGGCGCAAAAGTACGGTCCTGGAACTGGCTGCGGATGCGTTGCTGCATGCCGATGGGAAGGCGCGTGTTCGCCAGGAAACTTTCCAGCAGGTAAGCGCTCATTTCAGAGCGCATCGCTCGCATCTCCGAAAGCTGCTCCTGCAGCTCGCGGGTGGTTGAAGGGGGTTGAGCAGGGGGTGTTTCTGCCTGCAGCCCCGAAAAATCGTTATTCTGATTTGCTTCCATCCTTTTTCCTCCAATTTGTAACGGTTCGATTCCAAGTTGATTGAGCGCGCGCAAAAAGATTCCTCCGCGTGCCGGGTTGTAGACCAAGTCGACGGAGTAGATCTTGAGGATCTTCTCCACCTTGCCGGCTTTGCCCTTGAACAAAACATCCGCCGAGAAGCCCACTCTCACCGCAGGTTCGTCGCTTACCTCCAGTACTTGCCTGCCAATTTCGGCAAGAACCTTCGCTGACGGACCAAAAGCGGTCAGTTCAGCCCGCACACCGCAGGCAGCTTCGTCCCAACGGGTCTCCCGCAGTACCCCGGCGATATCGCGCACCGAGCGGGCACTCAGGCTGTGATCCACAAAACAATTCACACCTTCCCACAGCGCCAGTGACTCGCGCAGCACTTCCGCCGGGAATTCCCATCCGTTTGCCACCCCAGCGGTGATCGCCAGGATCTCAAATCGGTCACTACTGACAGGGTTTACCTCCAGATTTAAGTGCTCTCTGAATTCACCCATTCGTCTCCTTTCTTTTTTCCCATTTCAGAAAGGGTCTTTTGCCCCACGCAAAAACCGCATCTTTCCTTATTCCTCTTCGCTTTGACTCACATCCATTGTCGGTAACTGCTCACCCATAAAGCGATAAACCAGGCGCAGCAGTTCCTCTGAACTGATCAAGCCCTTTTCATGCAGTCCTGAGGCGATCGCCAATGCCTTCTGCCCGGCATCTGCCAATTCGGTATTATCCCGCGCTGAGATATCGCCGCCAGAGACGGTAATCCGGGCAGTGGGGTCCACGCTCAAGTCAAAGTAAGCGCGCCTTTCAACGACTACGCGCAGCAGATCCTGCAAGATCCAGCACATTGCCCGCTGCCGCTCCGCAAACCGGCGATAACTCGGATTGCCGGATGCCTCAGCCGTGGTTTTTGTCGAAGATTCCGGCTCAGCCAGGAAGTGCAGCGGCAGCCCCACGCCCGCCGCAATCATCTTCTTGATTGCCAGACCATCGCTCGAAGCATCCAGCGCCTCCAGCTTGGGCGCGATAACCGACCATTCTTCATTCTCGTCCGTCACCAACACCGAACCCGGCGCCGGCGGATGGGCTGCCAGCTGCGCTTGTCGGTTTGAACGCGCTGTTTCATTGGCAAACCTCGCTTTCACCACGTACACGAAGGCGTTGCGAAAGCGGTTCAAGCGCACCCGGTCCTCCAGCCAGGCGCTGTAACGCGAAAGCCACTTCAGGATCGGCGCCAGATCGCTCTCACCCCATTGAGACCCAACCGGCCGGTTGACGGCGTAGTGCAGCATGACCGGGGCAAAACCCCCACCCTCTTCGGGTCTGTCTCTGCCGGGCTGATAAGCTGGAAAGACCCTCTCAGCCCCTGTCAAACCGGATTTGCTCACGTAGAAAAGTTCCTGTTCAACGTCCGCCTCGCTTGATTCGATCCTGACGATATCCGCGCTGGGGATGACCCGCAAGTAGCTCATGCCGGAAGCATCGGTTGAAAGGAGCAGGAACAAGTTGCCGCTCAGTACCAATTCATCCGAAAGCTCGCCCGTGCGCAGGCTGAGGTGGTTCAGGCGGTGGTTCCAAAACCGCTCCAGGAATGCCTGCGTCCCCGCATGTGGGCTGCTCACCACGAATCCACCCCCTGTGACATAGGTCGTGGTAAGTTCGGTGATGCGCCGCGCCAGGGGGTTGAAGCGCCAGGCATCCATGCAGTCTGCCAGCACTTCCTGCCGATCGTAAGTCAGGCGGTCGCGTTGGCTTTCCCCTGCCTGCCAGGCACCAACCAGCAGGCTGTTATCCGATTCTTCCAGGCTAAGCCGTCCGTGGTGCTGGTCACTTTGAGGCTGAAGCCCCAAGAATTGCCGGATCTGGTTACCAAGGCTGCTCATGCTTCCACCGCCTGGCACAGCATGCTTTCAGCAGCACATTTTTCCCTCACCGGGCAAACGTCTCCATCCAGCGGGCAGATCACCCTGGCAGCGTCAGTTCGCCCAAAATACGCCAGCACGTCGGCGGGCGTGCCATTCCAGCGGTCATAATCCATGTAGTTGCCCACTCCGCCGATCGCCGGACCCCGTTCGGAGGTCTGGTGGATCAGCCAATGGTCGACACCTTTAGGCAGACGCGGTGGGCAGGGATACTCGGGCGTGTACTGGGGAAAAGGACGCCGATAATAATACTGCGCCAGCCACCAATCCAGGCGCGGCAAGTCTGCCACGCGCAGGTTGGCATCCACCCACATCGCCCGCGAGTAGACAATCGGCATGCGGCCGGTTTCCTGCTCAAGTAATTCGAGGCTGGTGAGCAGGGTGTTGGTGATCACCGCCCTGGTTTGCCCGTGCTCCAACTCCACGTCGAGCACCAGTCTTACCTCGTCCAGGTTGATCCCCTCCAGGATTTTCAGAAAACTGTCTACCTGCTTCAGGGCTGGCTCTCCGGGATAAAGCACATGGTAGGGCAACACGCAGGCACCGATAGCCTGAGCCCCTTGGAAAAAGGGCTTGAACATCGGATCGCGATACCCCCACGAGACGCCGGCTCGAATCGCGATGAAATTCACCGCGGGGTTGTGGGCAGCAATCTGATCAAAATCAGGCGTTTGAGTCAGATCCGCGCTGGCGTTATAGCGCGACAGGTCAATCCCAAAGGCAAATTGCTGATTACGCACAAAATAACTCATTAAAAACCTCCATCCATCTCCAAAATCGGGTCACTGGCAGGGATCAACACGGACTGCGATGACAGATGCCAGCTTTGCTCGTCCAGAACCGCGCACATTGCCGCCGAAAGCACCAGGTCATCGTGCAGCAAGCCACCTTCAGGATCGCGCGCCCCCTCCGGCACGCTCCATCGCAACAACCGCTCAGGACCGGGGCTGACTTCTGCCTGCAGACCTGCCAGTTGGCGGCAGAAAAGCGCTTGAAGGCGGTCTTGTTCTGCTGCCATGCGTGCCAAAAGTGGATTTACGCTCCACTGATCGGGATCGCTGCGCGGAGAAAAATCCTGGAACCGACCAGTATCCACCACCGCCAGGAATCCCCACCCCAGGCGAGATTTCAACTGTCGGGTAAACTGCAGCGTGATAACATGCTCGCCCAGCTTGTCACGCAGGAAGGACCCCACGCCCGCTCCCACGCCGCTGGCATCGACCACGATTTTTTCCGGCTGCCAGAGCGCCGCCAGGCGCAACAAGCGCGCGTAAAGCGTGCTGTGCCTTTCGCCCTGCCAGACCTGTCGGTTGACCACTCGATAAATTGGCTTCCCTACCAGGTCTTCTCCCAGCAGCGAGAAGTCCAGCTCCACCACCGTCACCGCGGTCAGATCCCGGTCGGGGTTTTCCAGCGCTGTGTTCGCTCCACCCTGGCGCAAGGCTTCATCTTCGCCAGCCAGGTCGATCAGCAAGGCATAGCGCTTACCCGGCAATGGGGTCTCGAGCGCAGCATGCGCACCCTGCATCAAACCGAGCCGGCTGGCAGTGAACAACCCGCCGGCAAAATCAATCTCCTCGCTGAAAAACTGGCTGCGCACCATCGGATGGTTGCGCCCCATGCGCGCAATCTGCTCATCCACAAACATTCCGTAAGCCGGGACTTCCTGCCTTACTTCTTCAGCGTTAACCTGAAACACCCGCCGGATGCCATCGCGCGCTTCTGCCTCCCTGGCAGCCCGCAGTTCGCGCGCCAAAAGAGTCTGAGCGCTCCAGGCAGTCCCCCAGAAGACGCGCGTGGCATTGGTGGAGGCTGCCATGGGGGCGATTTGCTTATCATATTTGGCAATCTCAATATCCTGTGCCTCATCCAGCGAAAGCAGTGTGGAAGCGGTGGCGCCGACGATATTGGAGCCAGGGGCCGCCGACAGAAAGGTGAGATGCGCTTTGTTGAAGCGGTAGTGGTTGCCGGCGCTTTTGTGCCAGCTACCGCGCGTCAGAAAATTCGCCTCCAGGGCGGTTTCCAAGCGGCGCATGGCATTTAAGCTTTGGGGCTGGTAGGTTGGCGAGAGTTTCACCATCTCTGCCCCTGTTTCCGCCAGCAATGCCATCAGGTAGACCTCGAGCTGCGCCTGCATCAGGTTCTTGCCGGACTGGCGCGGGAACATGACCACGATCGACAGCCCCTGGTTTTGCAGCACGGAATGTACGATTGCGTTGGCGGCTGCCTGCTGGTAAGCACGCAGTGTGATGCCGCTGAAAACACGCGTGAAGTTGCTAATCTTCCGCAGGGAACGTAAAAAATCGGGTCGGCGCAGGTTTTCAGTTTCTGAAAGCCGCAGATGGCAGCTGTAGCTCAAGTCAGTTCCGGGAAAAGTAAGCGCGTCAATCACGGCTGACCTCACCCATCTGCTTGACCTCCTGGCTGAAATCCGTCAGGCGTTTGAGCAATTCCTTCGGAACATCATTCTTTTCCGGACCAACCAGGGTGGCATTCACGCGCAGCACAGACGCCAGGCGTGAGCAGGTCAAGCCCAGCAGATCGAGCGATTTTGCCAGGTTTACCGGGTAGTCATCCTCACCGGCACTCTCCGCAGCCCGCATAAAGCGTTTCATTGTAAGTGAAAGCATGTTGATCTCTTCGTCAAGGTTGAGCTTGGCCGATTCGGAAAGCTGCAGGCGTTCAGCCGGGCTGAAATCCGCCAGAAAGGCTTCCCGTTCAGCCAATCTGTCCAGCTGCTCACCTTGTGCCTCCCGGAGTGAGCCCGCCGCGTTTGGGCGGGCTTTTCCGGTTGGCTGCGTATAAGCCTGACAAGTGGGGTTTGGGTGTCGCATATTACGCTGCCTCCTCTTATAGAACTTTTGTTCTATTTATGGGCATAGTTTAGCGTCTTTTTATGCGGTTGGATAGAGGTCAAAAGTTGCCAATTTCATAAGAAAATGTCATCTTTTACGTCAGCGGTATACTTTGCTATATGTTTTCGAGGAGACTGACTAATGCGCCGAAAAGACCGTGAAATGGACCCGGAATTTGCCCGTGAGCGGATAAACTATTTGGTTTGCCCTGTATTTGCGAGAAGTTATCACTGGAGAAGATGTAGTTCTTTGAGCTCGCAGCAGGCAGCGCGCTGAAGATCATCAAGGTCTTGTATATTAATACGAAACCTTGCATGACGCATTCTTAAAATAGACAGCCATGGAATGACTTAGTTGGAACATGGGCTATTCAAATCAAGCATCAAATCAAACATCAAATCAAGCATCTTGACAATCAATCATTTTGGTTTATATTTTTAATTGTTTTTTGTAATAGGAGAAAAAATGGTATCAAGTAAATCCATATAACGTGAACCTGATTTGGGTAACGTTTTGTACTCTTAGTCAATGTCTATTTGCTTTTCAGACCTTACATTGGCTGTAAGAAACAACTCAGATCAGGTTCACTTATTGATATACTGTATTAATCAAATTGTCACTAATATAACACTGTTAGCATTATTAAATAACTGGTGTCAAAAACTTAACAATTATTAAGATATCATTGGATGTTATCTAAATAAATACATGGACTCAAATGATTCTAAATATACATGAACTACATAAAGCTTATGGCACAAAAAAGGTCCTAAACGGTCTAAGCTACCAATTTGTTGAAGGAAAAATTTACAGCATTATTGGACGTAATGGTGCCGGAAAAACAACTTTTTTTAATTGCAT
>Ga0116185_1004622_pt1 | contig 11123 bp, 6 predicted proteins | sample AD_JPNNA7_MetaG_FD_89754 | JGI IMG/M metagenome (GOLD analysis project Ga0116185, IMG submission 89754) | Active sludge microbial communities of municipal wastewater-treating anaerobic digesters from Japan - AD_JPNNA7_MetaG | ecosystem: Engineered > Bioreactor > Anaerobic > Digestate | place... | reverse complement strand
TTTTGCAAGGATTGTGGGAGCCCAGCAGATCGCACCGAGAACTTCATGACCTGCACTGTTCTTAGCTATTTCAACTGCTCTCTTATCCGCCCTGACAGAAGGAACACCGGCTCCGCCCACAAAAATAACTGCATCGAAATCTGATTCATTCACTTCATCAAGCGTTTTTTTAACATCAAATTCTGCACCGAACATGCCGGTCGCAACACCTTTTTTCAAGCTTGCAACAGTGACTACTGCACCTTCATCAACAAATTTCCTGAAGGGAATTTCAAATTCTTCATCTCTGAACTTCTCAGGTGCAATGATCATAAGGATCTTTTTGTTCTTAATTTTCATCTTCTCCTCCTTGATAATCGTTTTTCCAAAGATGCTGTCTTTGATATTTTATGACATTGTTGAGAACTCTCTTTCTTGCGGCACATATCTGATTTTTCTTGTATTCTTCATGACTTGCCCTTCCCTCTCTGCTTTCATTGAAGCTCTCTTCATCAAGGATCTGGATCTCAAACGGGAAGAAAAATCTGTAGTTTATCTCCGGCTTGAAAAAATCTTTTATGGTTATAAGCTGCCTTCCTGTCAACTGCAAAGATGAATACAAAGTTGATGAATAAAGGTTGTTCTCTTTGATTATCCTGTCTGTTTCTATCTCCTTCTCTTCCGGCGGAAGCTGAAGATGCCTTTCAAGGAATTCAGAAACATCCTCCTCTTTCCAGCTTGAAAGATCATGTGCGTTCAGCTCTTCTATTCCTTGAAGAAATCTTTCGACATTTATCAGATTGTTCCTTGTTCTGCTCGGCTTGATGTTTGCAAAAGAGACCACATGATTGACAGAAAAATATTTCAGGACAAGGATGACATCAAGCTTGGTATAGGTCACTACCCTCACACCGATCCGGTCAAAAACATCAGCAGTCACATTCTCTTTTTTATGAAGAAGTTTAAGTATCAGACTTTCCCTGCTTTTTTCATTTTTCATCTCAAACATCTTAAGCTGGATCTTCTGATCTCCTTCACCCAGATAATATTCCCCCGTTCTGCTCATTTTAAGATGGTCCATGAATCTTGAGAATATCTGTTTTTTTATCCCGGGCATGAAACTTTTTGCAAGATCATTTTCGACATGTGTTATCGTGTGGGCAACTCTCAGAACAGCACAGGCCCATGTCTGCAAAAGCGTTTTCTCCTTTTCAGAAGCCATGATGAGAAGATCGAGAATGTTGTCATTAAAAAGCACTTCCGGCGGAACTGCAAGTGCCGGATCATGTCCTTCCGGATCTTCAAGAAGATAGTTCTGAATGAAATTTTTTGATTCCTGCAGGATCATCACCACCTTCTGCTTCATAAGTGGATCAGTTATATCGTAACCGTAATTCTTCATATAACTCAGTGCTGTTTGTTCATCGTGGACATTGAGCCGGTTTATATCGATGAAGCTTTTTCTTGAAAAAACTACATTGAACAGCTCATAAGGAAATTTAAGAAAATTTTTTTCAATTCTGTTTTTAGGTTCCATATCCGTTTCCTGAAAAGATCAAAACCCCATTCTACGGAAAATAAGCGTTCCGACAACTTTTTGGAGATTTATATAAACCGCTCTTGCAAAAACAGCAAAAAAAACTATATTTTCATTTGTTCTGGGGAGGAAATTCATGAAAACAGTTCTGCAATGCTGTGACGGAAAAGCTGAGATCAGGCAATTCAAAGGGACGAACAGTAACATGTATATAATCAGTTATCCTGATGAGAAAAAAAGCATCCTTGTTGACTGCGGTCTTCCGTGGGACATTCAACATCTTATTGAATTCATTAAAGTAAATGATCTGCCACCGGTTGAGAAAGTTGTGTGCACCCATTTTCATGTCGATCACTGCTCGGGCTGGGTCGAACTTAAAAAGGTTTTAAAATCCCCTCTTATACATTTTCATATTGATGCATCCCCTTTTGTAGACGGAACAAAAACGATGGATATGCCGGCATTTTCAGATTTCAAAGATATCATGATTCCTGTAATGAAAGAGAACCAGTATATGCCTGAACTGAAAGAAGCAATAAAAACATTATATTACGGAACAACATTTAAAAGCAGGTTCCCGATGGATAGAGTTGAGTTCTTCAACTCCGAAGACAACCTGATCCCGGGATTTCTGACGATTCACACACCCGGGCACAGACCTGAATCGGTCAGCTTTTTTGATCCATCGTCAGGATGCTTCATTTCAGGAGACTTCATAATTGCAATGAAAGGAAAGATCGTCGTGAACACTTTTGTCTATGATAGTGAAAAGCAGATGGAAAGTCTTGAAAAAGTAAAGAAACTGGAAGACTTGATGTATCTTCTGCCCGGTCATGGTGAAATAAAACATTTCAACGAAAAACTATTGAAATATATAGTCTGAGAAAACCGGAAGACCTATTTGCCGTCCGTATCAACAGTCACTGAAAAGAAATCGCTTCCGTAATGGGCATCATCTGTCCCGACGAGACTTTTGACCGGTTTCAAAACGGCGATAAATTTATATCTTCCTACCAGCGGAGCATCTGAAGAATCTCTGAAATTAACAAGTATCTGCCCTGAATCCTCATCAAATTCAACTATTTCCGGAAGTTCAGTCGAAGTTCCTGAAACGAACCATGAAAAAATATAGTCGTCTTTTACAACATCGTTAACCACTGTTTTTTCAGGCATCAAATTAACCTTTTCAGGTATGTTTGACGGCTCAAATGAAATAGTTGACCCTTTTTCCGTTTCTATCTTCTGAGCACTTCCCACCACTTCGTATTCCATCTTTGAAATGTCAGGATTCACCCCGAAGTTTGACGGCTCATATCCCGCTTTGGCAATCCTCAACATTTTCACACCGTTCTTTTCGGTATTTCTTATGTTTATTCCGATCTCCACATCCACAAACCCCTCGTTTTTCATTTCAGCGGCAGCAGCATCTCCGAAAAGTGTTGACACATCATCAGGTATTGTGAACTCTGCAGTAGTCTTTCCTGCAAAGACCATGTTGCCTGCACTTATATCGACCACCGGCTCTTCACCCTTGCCGTCATCAACTGCAACTGAAATAGTGACCTTGCTCCCCGGTGTGGCAACAGGCGGATCTACTTTTACACAGACCAGTGTATTTTCAAGAACATATTCGTTCTGTGAAAATTCCACTTCGTTGCACGAAATAAAAATAAGAACCAGAAAAGCTATTAACATACTGAATTTTTTCATGATATTCCTCCTCATCAGAAATCTCCCTTCACGCCGACAGTTCCCAATACCGGATAGAGATAAAGCCCGCCGCTCTCCGAGTAGTCACGGTTATAGACGACATCCATTTTTGCATTGGAACCCTTTATGTCACCGTATATCCCAAGAATGAAATCCTTAAAGAACAGTGCATATTCAATTCTGAAACCGTATCCGACGGAATTGCTGATCCTTATCCCGTTTATGTCATCTTCCTGATATAAAGGCATATATATTCCCGCATCTGCCAGATATGTCGTTCCGGCAAGTCCTGTCATCAATGTTCCCGATGCCACGGAAATGTCTCCTGAAACCGTCCAGTTCTTGAGAAAATTATATGAAAGCGCCGCCTTGAAAATATGGGGAATGTCCCCGTCAGCCCTTCTTTCTCCCGCTGATTCCCCGTCAGTTCTCAAACTTTTAACAAACGAATAAGATACCCATCCGTTCACTTCCTTGTTTGAATAACCTGCTTTTATCTCGGTTCCTGCCGCCCAACCAGTGCCGGTGTTTTCATAATCTGTGATCTTTTCAGGATTTCTTCTTATAAGATCGTAAAAATATTTATAAAATCCAGAAGCGTCAGCTGTAAAACCTTCGTATTCAAATGCAAATCCGAGTTTTGCATGAACGGCTTTTTCGTGTTTGAGAGCTTCGTTACCGAGCTTATGGAAAGCAATGTCATACTGCGGTCTTTTTGAATACATTCCGCCATTTGCATAAACTTTCATCCATTTAGTGATATCATACGCAAGATAAAGTCGCGGGTCTATTGTTCCCGACCATTCATCTCTGTTGTGAAAATCTCCCGACACATATACTCCAGGAACTGCCTCAAACCCCTTGGCCAGAAAACGGTATTTCAGATATAGCGAAGGGTGTATGTAACCGATGTTGTCTGCCTGATCAAGCATTCCGGCAGACCTTATCATTCCCGGTTCACCTTCGAGGGGAAGAAGAAGGAAAGAAGTGTCTGTCGAGAATATTCCTGCGGCAAAGACTACTCCGAGATCGAATCTGTTTCCTTCATTGATCTTAAAGCTCAGATGCTCTTCTATTGTTCCGCGGTTGTCAATCGTATTTAATTTGTCTCCACCGAAAACATGATAATCAAAATTTGAAAGGACAAAGCTTCCTGTAAACCTCGAATTGATTGATTCTGTTTTGTATATGTAATCCCCTTTTGCAAGGATGAACATTATCTCCGGGGAAAGCGATTCGCTAAGAACAGGGACATTTTTGCTTTTCATAGTTGAAAGATGATAAAGGTTGTCCCTCGCTCCGGCAATAGTGAAAACTATTGAATTTTTATCATCAATTTCAGATAGATACCTGATGTGACCGCTAAGATTACCCTGAGAAACTATCGAGTTTTCATCATCATAGGCAAGTCTTGTGAAAAGATCGTCAGACCCGAAATCAAATGAGATGGAAAAATAATTCGATTTTGCAAGAGGTCCTTCTGACATCAATGAAACCCCGAACATGCTCAGATCAAATGTTCCTCCAATCCTGTCAGTTCTCGGGTCCTTGAAAGACAGATTTGTCACTCCACCAATCGAGTCACCAAGTTCAGGACCAAAATTTCCTGAATAAATATAGGTACTTTTAAGAACATTCCGATCGATCACACTTTTTTCTGTCAGCATGTGATGGGAAAAGGGAACCTTCACGCCGTCAATGTAATAACTGTTCTCGTTTGAACTGTTACCGCCCATTATTAAGCCGGTTCCATAAGCAGTTGAAGGAAGTCCGTTATATACAAACGGAATTTTAGATGTTGAATTTTCGTTATTATATCTGATCAGTTTTTTCTGAACTTCTTTTTTCGGTTCTGTTATATCTATTCCGGACTCTCTATCCTCAAGCTGTTGCGGAGAATCAAAGTAATACTGCTCTACTTTCTTCTTTTTTTCCTCAACCGTCTGTGTTTCAACCGGTTCAGCGGGTTTTGCCGGTTCAACGGGTTTCTTCACCTCAGCGGGTTTTGCCGGTTCAGCGGGTTTCTTCACCTCAGCGGGCTTTGCCGGTTCAGCAGGTTTCTTCACCTCAGCGGGCTTTGCCGATTCAACGGGTTTCTTCGCCTCAGCGGGTTTTACTGGTTCAGCAGGTTTCTTCACCTCAGCGGGCTTTGCCGGTTCAGCAGGTTTCTTCACCTCAGCGGGCTTTGCCGATTCAACGGGTTTTGCCTTTTTCTCCTTTACCGGTTTCTTTTTGCCGGCATTTATCGGAACAAGTTCAGGCGCTGCAACCGCCGGTTCCTCTTTCTTTTCTTCTATTTTCTCTTCTTTCTTCTCTTCCTTTTTTTCTTCTTTCTCCACCTTCTCTTTTTCTTCAGTTTTTTCAGGTGCGAATTTCTTTTTCTGTGCACTCAGAAATAAAGGAATACAAAAAATCAGGACCAGAAATAAAATAAAAATCCTTTTCATCGGAAACCTCCTAAACAGTAACCCCAAACTGCATCACTTCCTGCATAAAGTTATCAACCTTATAACCTGATCTTTCTGCAGCGGCAATAAGGTTTTTTATAACCATGTATCTTTTTGTGAACTCTATTTTCCTTTCAGAGACCTTTTCTGTGTTTCTTAGTATTTCAAGCACTGAAATAACAAAAAGTCCGGCCGTGAAATCTTCAAAAGATTCCTTGTTGAACCAGATCTCTCCTTCATATTCATTTATCTGAAGTATCGATTTCATATTATCATCCCTGAAAACATCTTCCATTAACTTCAAGGGAAGAACTTCAGGTTCGTATTGTCTCCACCAGTTCTGATAATAAATGAAAGCCCTGATGTGTCTTACGATCCTCATTGCATGATGTGAAGATAAACCGGTCGATTCAAAAAGTTCCCTGAATATCAGGTTTAGCCGGTATTTTATGAACAGTTCCCAGCTTTTTTCTGCATCATTCTTCTCTTTTTGGATCATTGAAAGTCTCGCACCTGTAACAAAACCGAGCACCATATACAGGTAGTACTTGTCTTCTGAAAGGTTTCTGTGAAGATAATCATCAGCTTCAATATCGAGATCCCTGAGCTTGTATTTAGGAAGATCTATCACTGTTGTAAGGTCGTTTACAAAAAGTCCTGCAATATCTCTATTGATATGCTCCACACCTTCAAATCTGCTGAGTTCATTGATAAATTTCTGGTATTTATCCATAAGACCTTTGTAAAATCTGGAAACGGGACTCTTTTTCTTTACGCTAAGCCGTTCCTCAACAAATTTTTCAAAAGTTTCCTGATTTACAAAATCACGGAACAGATCGTGAATCGAACGGAACCTTATCCTGTCGAGCTCAAATTCAAGATCTTCCACACCTGATCCCTGAAGTTTTGCTGAAAGCTCTCCCCACGGCTCCAAGGCAGAATCAGTTACTTCAGTAAAATCACTGAAAACATAATATTTATAAGCATTTAATTTAATAAAAAAACCGTCATCGCAAATTCCTTTACAACTGAGCAGATATTCAAGTCCGGTGATAAGATCTCTGAATTTAATATATTTATTCTCCCTGACACATATTCCGAGTGCTTCATGCAGCTCTTTTCTTGCAAGTGTTCCCTGCTTTTTATCAAGATATGCCGCCGATGTTTTTATCCATCCCTCCGTTGAGCCATATTTATTGTGGTAGAAAACCAGAACTCTTTTATTTCCGTAACCGTTTGAATGTGCAAAAACATTTTCATCAACACTTCCGTCTGCCCGGTAAACATCAAAAAGATTGAAGTGTTCAACATGAGCGAACATGCTTCTTCTGTGCATCAGAGGAAAGATCTCTCTTTCATGCCTTTGAACAAGTTCCCAGTTGACTGACTCGTTCCAGTAAGCTTTTCTATATTCCATTCCGTATTTTTCAGAATAACCCTCTATCTGTCCGTGGCCGAACATCGGCAGTCCCGGCATTGTCACCATTGAAAGTGTCACTCCGAAATACTTGTCACCCGTTCCGAACTGTCTTACTGCCGTCTCTTCGTCAGGATTATTCAGAAAGTTCACATGTCTTTCAAGAATGTGCGGATCAAATTCAAGAATATTTCTTATTGATTCTCTATACTTGGCATTATCCTCATCTTTCATGAAATTCATAAATGCCGAATTATAGACCCTGTGCATTCCGAGAGTTCTTACAAAATATCCTTCCATAAGCCAGAATGCTTCGGCAAGAAGAAGTGTTTCGGGGACTTCAACAGCGATCCTGTCAACAACCTCTCTCCAGAATTCTTTCGGAAAAAATGAATTGAATTCATCTCTTGTCATTCCCCGTTCAGATCTGGAAGCAATATCGCCCCCCTTGCCCGGCTCAGGAAACCACAGACGGTGGTAGTGTCTTTTCGCAAGTGTCATTGCGGCATCAAAACGGATTATCGGAAAATCCTTTGCTATCCTGATGATGGTGCTGATAACATTTTCTCTTACATCTTCCCGCAGATAGTTAAGCTGCGCCGTATCATTCCAAGGCATGCATGTCCCGTCATTCCCATGATAGACATATTTGACATCTCCGTTCCTTTTATCCACCCTTTTAAATGTGACTGCGGCATCGGACTTGTCAAAATAGTGGTCTTCTATATATATCCCTATCTCCGGATGACTCGAAAGATCCTCTCCGTTGTAGGTGTAGCCCGGGAAAGGGGGCTCATCCAGAGATAGAAACCATTCCGGATGTTCGTTTACCCATTTTGAATCTATCGCCATGTGATTGGGAACCATATCGCTTGCGATCCTTATGCCGAACTGCCATGCTCTCTGCTTAAAGTTCTCAAAAGCATGCTGTCCTCCAAGTTCTTCCGCAATGGAATAATCGTAAAGGGAATATGCTGAAGCGACCGCATCATGATTGCCCATGATCTGCTTTATCCTTTTTGAAGCACGGCTCCTTTCCCATAACCCGATAAGCCACAACCCGGTAAACCCCCGTTTTGCAAGGGATTTCAGCTCGTCGTCCGGTATCTTGTCAAGCGTTGAAATATTTGTCGCGTATGTTTTTGAAAGCTGATCGAGCCAGACAAAGACATTCTTTGCGATCATAACAACTCTGGGCATCCACGATGAATCAACAGAAAAATTTTCTGTTTCAACATCATAATAACTCCAGTCATTCGATGAAAGGGACTCTTTCGTTATGACTTCTCCTCCATGACCCCCGCCCTGACCGAAGACAGGTCTGGTCTCCTCTTTCATTATGTCAACAGAAACAAGAAGCCGGTCTGAAAAATCCTTTAAAAGCTCAAGCCCCCAGTTTTCCTTCATATAAAGCAACTGCCCCGAAAGTGAGTCGGGCGATGCCCTGAAAGGTGCTCTCAAAAGTTCTATGAGCGAAAATTTCTTTCCGTTCACCGTTATCTTTTCCTGTGAATCGAACGATCTTTCTATTGATGAAAAAGCTGAGAGATATTCGGTTTTTTCTATCAGAGCTGAATCATCGAAAAGTTCCTTGAACTCACTTGTTGCGGGATTTTCATTTGCAATTTTAAGCAGTATCATCTCTTCAAACTCTATGAGCATGCACGGCATATCGTCTATCTTTCCGTTTAGAAACTCAGAACCCGAGATCTCGCCTGACTCAACAGGAACAGGAGGAAACTCACCGGCAAAAAAATCTATGGTTGACTGAAGTGACTTCTCCCCTACATTGGAAACTGCAGATCCATATGCCTTTGAAAGAAAAAGAGGGTCGATATTCTTTCTGTAGACACTGAAAACATAGTGCATTATCTCATCAATAAGCCCCATTGCATATATTTCGCCCGGCCTGACATATCTTTTGACGCCGTCTTCAATGAACTTCCGGTTCATCCTGTCAGCAAATTCCTTTGCCGCGGCATAATCAGGGAAGATCACATTCCCGCATATCGTAAATATCCCTTTTTTAAAAGAATATCTTTCTCTGGCATTCTTATTGATGTGAAAATTGAATTTTTTCATTAGGATGTTTCCATTCAGTTTTTTAAAAGGCATTTTTTCACTGTTTCGCTTGCAAGTCTACCATCGAACTGACCGTCGTATTTCTTTTTAAGCTCAGCCATCACCGCACCCATCATTTTTACAGATCTTTCGGGAAGTGCGGCGGCGATACCGTCAATTATCGTTTCAAGTTCTTCAGGGCTCAATTGTTTCGGGAGAAATGATTCAAGTATCTCCTTTTCCTTTATGACAGCACTTTTGTCTTTCCCCATTTCATCAAGAATTTTTATGTTCTCATTGGCATTCTTAATGAATTTTTTAATGATATTAATGGTTTCCTGATCAGTCGTCGCCCTGTTGCCGTCATTTTTCCCCACCATTGCCGCCTCTGCCACAAGGGTTGAAAGAAGGTTGCTTTTGACTGTGTCATGTTCCATTTTGGCTTTCATCATCGCCTTTTTAAGTTCGCTTATCATTTTCCACCTCTTAGAATGAATGATATCTTAACGGGGAATTATATCTGTTATAAATTAAATATCAAATTAGCAGGATAATAAAAAAGAATAATATTACTGATTCTATTTTTCAGGAACAGTTATATAAAAAGTGCTCCCTTTGCCGGGGGTGCTTTCGACATTCACAAAACCGTTATGGGACTGAGCGATATGCTTGACTATTGCAAGTCCGAGACCGGTGCCTCCGAGCTTTCTGCTCCTTGCCTTGTCAACTCTGTAAAATCTTTCAAAAAGCCGGTCAAGGTGCTCTTTTTCTATTCCGCAGCCATGATCTTTCACTTTGATTGTCACTTTTCCCCCGTCCTGATATGCCGAGATTTCCACAATTGATCCCGGTTCACTGTATTTAACAGCATTGTCGATGAGGTTTATGACTGCCTGCTCAAGAAGTCTGGCATTTATTTTTGCATTGAGATCGTCACTGCATTCAATATTTACAGTGACATTCGATTTAGCGGCAATTGCAAGTACCGAGTTCACTGCGTTCACTATAACAGGTCTCACTTTACTTACAGAAAGTTCAACATCCTGACTTTCATTATCCTTTTCTATCCTCGAAAGACAGAGCAGATCTTCAATTATGCTGTTCAATCTTTCTGTCTGTCTTGATATGATCTCAATGAATTCAAGAGCGTTCTCACGGTCATCTATCGCTCCATCCCTGAGCGTTTCGATATAACCCTTGATGCTTGTGATCGGAGTTTTGAGTTCATGGCTCACATTTGCGACAAATTCCTTTCTTATGTTTTCAAGTCTTGCAAGCTCATTTCTCTGACGGGTGATCGTGTTGAGCCGGTATTTCAGATCTGTTGCCATCTGGTTCATATTTTCTGCAAGTTTTGAAAACTCATAAGTCGTGCTCTCATCAAGTTTCCCGTCAAGTTCACCCTGACCGAAAAGTTCGACACCTCTAAGTATTTTCTTAAGCGGTTTGATTATGAACATTGAAAAAAGGAATGAAAAAAGGATTGATATGAACGCTGTCATAACTCCGGCTATAATGAATTTCACAGTCATCGGCTCAAGCGTTTCCGCCATACTTAGAGCGGGAAGCGATGTTCTTGTAACCCCTTTTATCTGTCCATCCTTCTTAAGCGGAATGGCTACATAGAGCATGTTCTTGCCGAGTGTGGATGAATATCTGGTTGAAACTCCCGTCCCCCCTTTCAGCGCCTCGATTATTTCAGGCCTGCCTGCATGATTTTCCATACTGACTGCATCTTTCATTGAATCTGCAAACACTTTTCCGTCAGGTGCTATAAGCGTTATCCTTGTTCCTATTGAACTGCCTGTTTTTTTTAGAAGCAGGTCTGTTTCTTCAGAGTTTTCATCAATTCCCCTTGAATAGATCTCGTCAAGAAGGACTGCTTTTGCTTTCAACTCCACGACCGTCTGATCAACATGGAACCGTTTTACCGCATCCCAGATGAAAAAAGTTACAGAAGCTATTGAAAATA
>Ga0116185_1004599_pt1 | contig 11165 bp, 6 predicted proteins | sample AD_JPNNA7_MetaG_FD_89754 | JGI IMG/M metagenome (GOLD analysis project Ga0116185, IMG submission 89754) | Active sludge microbial communities of municipal wastewater-treating anaerobic digesters from Japan - AD_JPNNA7_MetaG | ecosystem: Engineered > Bioreactor > Anaerobic > Digestate | place... | reverse complement strand
CCTTCGCCTTGGGAGCCCATCCCTGGTATGCAAAACCCGAATATCTCGCGCAACTCGAGCAGCTCCAACAAGCACGTCAATTAGGGGCCAAAGCCATTGGGGAAATCGGCTTGGACAAGAAGATCCAGACACCGCCACTGGAACTACAAACAGAGTTCTTCGATACGCAACTCGCCATTGCTAAAGAGCTTGCGTTGCCTGTCGTCATCCATTGCCGAGGCGCTTTCAACGAGCTGCTCGCCTCTTTGAAACGCATCGGGATGCCCTCCCCGGGAGGCATAATCCACGCATTCTCAGGAAATATACAATTGGCGCGCACTTTCGTGACATTCGGACTCAAATTCTCTTTGGGCCGAAGCCTCACCTACACCAAATGCAGGAAACGCGAGGAGCTCATGCGGTTCATTTATCCCGACCATTTCCTCCTCGAAACGGACAGCCCCGACATGCCCCCTGTAGGCGCGGAACCGGGCACCCCAAATGAACCCAGGAACCTGACCCTAAATCTCCGGGGAGCGGCAGACCTCCTCGGCCGCGATGAAACCGAAGTCGCGGAGGCTACAACACGTAATGCACTAAAACTGTTTGACTTGGAGGAGTAAGTGGACGGACGCTTTGAACGGACCCGGCTTCTGGTGGGTGACGAGGGCATCGAGCGGCTCGCCCGCGCTGCCGTGGTGGTCTTCGGTCTGGGCGGGGTGGGCTCATACGCTGCGGAGGCCATCGCACGCGCCGGGGTCGGGCACATCGTACTGGTCGACTCCGATTGCGTTGAGGTCACCAATCTGAACCGGCAACTCGTGGCCCTGCAGAGTACCATCGGCACCCCCAAGGTATCGGTGGCCCGCGAACGTATCCTCCAAATCAATCTTCATGCGCGTGTCGAAACTCATCAGACGCTCGTTACTCCTGCGAACGCCGAAGATTTCCTGCACAATGAAAAGGCCTGCTATATCGACGCTATAGACACCTTTCCGGCGAAGCTGGCGCTGCTCGAGCTGTTTCACGCGAAACATCTGTGTTTCGTCTCGTGCATGGGGGCCGCAAGCAAGCTCGACGTCTCAGGTATTCGCGTAGCCGATATCAGCGATACGTCTAACTGCCCTCTGGCCCGCAGGATACGGCAACAGCTCCGAAAAGAGGGCATCCTGGAAGGTATCCGCTGCGTGTATTCTCAGGCGATAGCGATCCCGGGCGCGGATTCTCCACAGGAAGACCCCCGGACACGCGGCACCATCTCATATCTGCCTGGATTGATTGGCCTTACGGCAGCGGGGGTAATCATCAACGATATTCTGGCCGGCAAGACGCAAGAGTAGCCTCGAGGACATGATGAGAGTCTTCATCCGCGCTCGTCGGGGAAGAAGACCTTGCGCTTTTCGTCATCGTCCTGTTGCCGGTAGAGCAAAGCGGTGTGGCCGATCATGCCGACGACCTCGCTTCGCGTGTTTTGGGCCAGTTGGTCGATGAAGGCGCGTTTTTCGTCTTTGTCTTTGCACTCTACAAAGCGCACTTTCACCAGTTCGTGAGCCGCAAGGGCTTTGCCCGTCGAGTCTATTACGGTGCCCGTGACCCCGTTCTTGCCCACCATGACGAAGGGCTCGAGGTTCTGCCCCAGCCCACGCAGGAATTTCCTGTCGGCGCCATTCAATACTCTCATGCATCCTCCTTACGAGGGACTCTTATCAATCACCCGCAGCTCGATCCGGTACTCTTCAGTGTCCACGAACGGCAATACCAAAACAAGCTTGGCATTGCCAAGCGCAGACGCCCCGTCCTTGACGTAGGGATCATGCTGTTTCGCGGGCCAGACCAGGGACGCCCCTTCAGGCATGGTGACCCGAAGCCCGGCGTACTCGAAAAAGGCGCCCATCTTGTCGCTTGTGAGCGTCAGCTCCGTCTCCTGCAAATTGTAGACTTCGCCGCGCTCCGAATTGACGGACGCCGCACGGCGCATGAATGGAACGTGCGCCTCCGCCCGCCGGCTTTTGGCCGCGCGATAGGTCAATGTCAGGGCCCCGTCGGGCTGAGGGCTGACCGCAACGCTGCAACTCACATCGCCGTATCCGAGCGTCAACGTGGACGATCCTGGCTCGTTCGAAATGTGCGCCGCATCCGGGACCCAGCGCAGCTCGATGACGGGGCAGAAGTCCGGCGCCGTGTCGCCGGGCGTATGACGGAGCAGCGACGTATCGCCCGCTGTAAACGTTGACCAGAGCGGCTGAAGCTTCGTGTTGCCCCCGCCAATGACCAGCCCGAGCCCGTCATGGTACACATCGACCAGATTCTGGCGGTCCTGGATCCAGCGGTTCGGGGCAATCGCGCAGGCATACCCCGCCATAGCCCATTGCCACGGCGCATCCCGGCGAATCAGCATCCGGCCGCCGTCCATCTCCCGTGTGAACCGGCTGGAGGCGGCTGGCGGCATGGCCACTTCGCCGTCTCCGCCATAGAGCAGCATGGAAGCGGCGTAATCACCCGATGCGAGCCTTTCATCCGGACCGGCATACAACGAAAGCTGCTGCAACAGGAAGCCCCTCCCCTCGGGGGTCCACGAAAAGCCTACGTTTCCGGTCATGGCGCCCGAGTGGTATATCTGCCGTTCATCGATGCATGACACGGATGAGCCGTCCGGCCATAGCACGCTGGAATGGAAAGCAGCCGAGCGCCGCAACGCCTCGAGTGCAGCGGGATCCTTCGAGCAGCAGTAATAAACGCCCAAGGCGTCTACATACACCGCGTTATAACCCACGACGGGGCCACAGTGCTCCGACCAGTAGCCGCCCTCGCACTGCTCTCCCACCACCTTCGCCATGAAAGCCTGCGCAGCGTCGCGCCACTCTTGGTTGTCGAAGCACTGTCCGGCGATGTACAACGCCATGGCATGGTGCGTCGGAATGTTGTGTACACCCCCGTCCATGTACTTCCGGATTCCAGTGAATCCCCGAAGAAGCCCCTTCTCCCATTTTTGGCGTGACTCGGCCGGCAAGGCGTCCTTCACCAGTGCATACGCGCGGATCCAGCGGCTGTACGTCCAGGGCATATGGATCTGGCCCCACGTGGAGTTGTCCTTCTTGCGGAAGGTCCACATGCCCCATTCGTCCATGTCGTCAACTAGGGCCTCCCCGCCTCGCGCGATGACGGAGAGCAGGTCCGGCTCGTGATAATAGGGGTTCTCGGGGACGTCTAACGCCCACGCCGCAGCCAGCGTGAAAATGTGGTTCTGGTCCTGGCACGTCCAGGGTTCATCTCCGAACCGGCCCGTCGCGGCATCATACCCTTTGAGAATGCCGGGCACTTCGCCAACAAGTGACCGGATAAAGTAGCCGCGGGGCGGCCAGTCCTCGAACTCGCCCGCCCCGAACGCCAGCGATGGAATCGTGAACATAAGGACAATGCTGAAGTAACCGTGCATAGGAAGAAACCCCTTTCATCCCCATGGTACGATTTTCCCGGGTAAGCGTGGCACCTTGCATGATGGGATGATAGAGGAAGCAGACAAAGACCGGCAAATCCCCGGAGCACCAGGTGAGCACCGGCGAAGCCTGGTACGGCGCCGTGCGACTCGCAGGCCCGGGTCAGCCGGGATTCTCCATGGCCAACGGCACCAAACATACTCCTACGGCAGGGCCTGCTTCCCCGCAACGCCAGCGGCGCGAACCATGCTCCCTGGGCAGCGCACTCCTCCGGCAGCGCCAACGGCGCGAAACATACCAGCCTGGCCTGAAGGGCCAGGAAAAACGCCATGAGATAGACAAGGAGGGCTGAAGGCCCGAAACATCATCATCCCACAATCGCTCCGCCTCGTCGCCGTCCTCCACGTCTTTGCGGACCAAGACCGCTTAGTACAGGCTCCGAAGCATCTGCCTGAGACCTTCGATTTCCCCAATGCCAAGCTCGTCAATGGAAGGCTGTAAGAGCTCCTCGTTGTTGAACCGAGTCCAGTCGGGCAACTCAGCCCCTGGCGGAAGGTCCTCGCGCAGCTTCGCGCCGATCTTGTCCCGCCACGCGAGCAGATCGTTCATTTGGCCAGAGTTCCATGCCAGCCATTTCGCATCCGTAAGACATCTGTACACAAGGTAGCTCGCTTCATAATCGTCGCCAATATCGAACGCACTCTGGATTTGTCTCAACCTGATTTGCCGCGCCGCTCCGGCAAATTGCGGTCCCATGTCATCAATTGTGTCGATGTTGCTGCCGGTACGGCGCGCCACGGCCACCGGTCCGAGACGGTTGAGGAACTCCATGTGGTGCCGCCGCCCGATCTCGAGGGTCGCCAATTTGGACTCGGCCGCGCGCCGCTCGGACGAATCGCCGGGCGGCAGTTGTTTCAACTGTTCCTTCAGAGCGGCGATATCCTTGTCCAGGCGATTAACCTCGGCAATCATCTTCGCGGCTATGGACGTGCCGATTGTCATCGCGCGCTTCGCCTCGCTGGCGCGATACTGGTGCTCGGTCATCGCCCCAAGACTTCCGAACAAGGCCAGCGAGAGAAAGATCGCGAAGGCGGTGGCAAGCGCCGGCCGCCGTTCCGCCCATGAAATCAGGCGTTCCCAAGGCTTGGGGACATAGGCGGACGTATCCTCACCGCGGCTGTAGCGTTCAAGGTCTTCGGACAATTCCTGGGCGGTGGTGTAGCGTTTCGCCGGATCTTTTTGCAGCGTTTTCATGCAAACCGCCGACAGCGCTCTGTTCGCGCGCCTGTTCTTCCTGCGGGGCGAGGAGGGCTGATGGCGCGCGATCTGCAGAAGCACCTCGGTGCGGGTCTTTCCCGGAAACGGGAGTTGTCCCGAGAGGATTTCGTAAAGGATGATCCCCAGCGAGAACACGTCTGTGCGGAAATCAATCTCGTGGGTGCGGCCCTCGGCCTGTTCCGGGCTCATGTATGCAGGCGTTCCCTTGATGACCCCGGTCTGCGTTGCGGTAATCCCCTGGCTGATTTCGTGTTCGTCGATCTTCTTCGAGAGCCCCCAATCCAGCACCAGCACGATGCCGTATTCGTCAACCATGACGTTCTCGGGCTTGATGTCGCGGTGAACGATGCCGCGCGAATGCGCATATGCTACCGTCTGGCAGACCTTGCCGAAAATATTGAGCAGCCTGGCCACCTCCCGGCGGTCCAGGCGCTTGCCCTCACGCATGTCCAGAATCTGGCGCAACGTCCGGCCCTTGATACGTTTCATCGAATAGAAGAGCCCGGCATCATCCAACTCCCCTATCTCGAATATCGGCACCATGCCCGGGTGGTCCATGTCTCCCAGGAGCATCGCTTCATACACAAATCGTTCGCGCACGGAACGATCTCCGGCCATCTCGGACCGCAGGGTCTTGACGGCTACCGAGCGATCCAGATTCGAATCGTAAGCCTCATAGACGATGGCCATGCCGCCTTGGCCGATGCGCTGGCCAAGGCGGTAGCGGGTGCACCTCTCGAACGTTGGCACAGGGGCGCGGCCATCGTCCCCCTGCGAGGTCATAGGCTGGGTATCCCGCAACGCAAAATCGCCGCCGTCCCCGCCGTCCGGATTCAGCGCCATCGGTTTGGTTTCGTTGTCATCGTTCGCCGTCATCTCTGCCTCCCACGCGGGTCATGCTCCGCCGTGATCCCGCGGCGCGCCCATCATGATACCTTGTGAAGGCGGAACGCCACGTCGCGCGCAACAGCGGGCAGCGCAAGTTCGAGCAGCCCGTCTTCGCCCGCATCGTGCACCTCTGAACCCACCACACGGCCCTCGTAAGCGTCCCATTGTTCCACGCGCCACTGCCCTTGCGGCAGGCCCTTGATGATAACCTGCGCCCCGGCCACCGGACTCTCTACGAAATCGCCGCTGGCCACGTTGCGCCAGGTGTGCGCCCGGTTCTGGACCCATAGCAGCGCCTGGGTATCCCCCACCACGCCCAACGCGCGCAGAATGGGCGCCGCGCGCAGCCACGGCACTTCGTAAGCCACGTAAAACCAGTCATTGCCCGGGTTCTCCACGACGACCGTATGCCGCCCTTTGGGCAACGCCACCTGGTACGTCCGATCGTACCTGGTGAGCGTGGCCGTATCCTGATCCGTGTCGGCGAAATCCTCGGTACGGACCAGTTCGCCGTCCACGCGAATCTGTAGACCGGCGCCGCCGTGTCCTGATACGCCTTCGACGATAACGCCGAAAGTCGTGTCTTCGGGCACATCGGTCTCGAAGGTAACCGGATTGTGCAGGTCCGGGTGGTTGCGCACGCCATGCAACAGCCGTGAAATGGGTGTCTCGCTCTCGACGTCACCCTCCCGCGTAATGCGAACGGTAGTGGGTTTGTTCCACGGGGCGGGCTCCCACGACGCGGCATCCGTCTGGAGCAAGCTGTCGGCGCGCGTCCGCAGGTCAGGCGCATCAAGCCCCCGGAACTCCGCGTCGAGAGGCCGCGCATGCTGTTGTACGAAATCGAACCCGTCAATCCACCGGCGAAACGCCCCGAAAACAGGGTACAGGTTCTGCGGATGGACGTACGCGTCCCACCACCACGTCATCGGGATCCCCGCCTGAAGCTGCCCTACGCTGCTGAATGTTCCATTGTGGAGGTAGACGCCCGTCGGGTCCATCTCGCGGGCACGACCATCGTGATCGATACCGTACTCCCCGTGAAAATGGGGTTTGTCCCGCGCGGCGGCCTTTTTCGCACGGTCCAGCCCCAGGTCCCTCGCCATATCTTTTGCCTGGTAGTGATGGGTCTGGACAAAATCGAGTTCCGGGAGGCCGTCGACATTGGGATCCCCCTCGGGACGCGCGTAGCTGGTGGTGATCAGGTGGTCCCAGGGATCAAGCTCGCGCAGGAACCGCGCCATGTCCGCGTGCCAGGCGGCCGCAACGCCGCTGTTGTAGTTGTCGATGATGTCCACCTCGTTCCAGAATTCCCACGCAAACACGTTCGCGCTGTAACCGTACCGGGCGACGAGATACCGGAGGCGGTCGCGGTATGCCGCGAGCATCGTCTCGTTCGTGAAGTACGCGTCCGACTTCGTCAACGGCCCGCCATTCGCCTCGATATACGGCGAATCTTCCCAAGCCCCATGGAGCGTTTTTTTCGACCGCAGGATATTGAAACTGTCGATGCAGACCATCATCCGCAACCCGAGCCGTTCGGATTGCTCGAGCACATAATCCAGACGCCACGCGTTGTCCAATGCGATCCGGTCGTACCCGCTTTCACGGGTATTCATCCCGAAGGTTGTCCATGCCGGGCACAGCCACACGCGGAAGAAATTGCACTGGGCCTCCGCATACTTCGGCAGCCAGTCATCATAGTTGTAGGTGCCCCGCGCTCCCCCCCAGCACACGTTCGCGCCGATCAGATACAGGGTTTCTCCACGGTCCGTCACGAAATAGCGGCGGTCTTCAGGGCTCGTGCGCGCCATTCCCGCCACATCGGCGGACACGACGTTCACCTCGACGGGGCCGGACGAGACGCTCCCCGTCTTGTCACGGGCCGAAACCCGGAGCACATAACGGCCGGCCTTCGGAAAGGACAGGCGCGCCTGCCATCGCGGTTCGTCCGTTGGCTGCACACGTTCGGCCGGCCCCTTGTCCGTTTCTTCGAGACGGCGCTCGAAGGGCTGGTACAGAAACGCCGGCGCCGCGAACGGTTCGCCCCCGCCGGGCGATACCTCGACATCCACCCGGATCTCCTCGCTACGGAAAGGGTTGCTGTAACTTGCTTCGAGGCCGATGTCGAGCGTTACCCGGTCAAAGGCCCGCGCCTCCGTCCGGTCCGCTTCGACGCCCGTGATGCGCAGGGGCTTATCCATGCCCAGGGAATACTCTCCTGCTCCGCAAAAGGCGCTTATGCAAATCAAGACCCACTCCAGCCCGTTGAATGCCATGCCTCGAAACCTTCCGTTGCGTTTGAAACTCGAACAGACGTGAACCCGCCACTGCCAAACCGTGCACCCGAATCATACTACCCCGCGCCGCCAAGACCAATATACTGCTTCGTCTCAAGCCATGCTGGCCGTACGCGATAGGGTGCCGGCGGGCCAGCACGAAAGCCCCCGTCTAGGCTCGCGGCCGGAAATTGGTTATAATGCCCCCATGAAAAATGCGGAAGGTAATATTCCTTCGGAAGTGCGCAAGCGTTGCAGGCTTCTCCGGGCTGAACTCGACCGGCACAACTACCTTTACTATGTCGAAGCAAAGCCGGAGATTACCGATCTCGAGTTCGATGCTCTGTTAAACGAACTCCTGGCCATCGAGGCAAAGTATCCCGAACTTGTCACTCCGGACTCTCCGACCCAGCGGGTCGGAGGCCAACCCCTCGAGGGCTTCGAGACCGTCGAGCATGCGGTCCCCATGCTCTCCATCGACAACACTTACAGCGAAGAAGAGTTGCGGGCATTTGACGACCGCGTGCGCAGGGGCCTCGAGGGCCAGAAGCCAGCCTACGTGGCGGAACTCAAGATCGACGGCGTTTCGATGTCGCTGCTTTACGAAGGGGGCCGGTTCGTGCGCGCCGCCACCCGGGGCGACGGCACGCGCGGCGACGACGTCACGGCCAACGTCAAGACCATACGGGCCGTGCCCATGCGTCTCAGAGGGTCTCCGCCCGCCCGGCTCGAGGTGCGCGGCGAGGTCTATATGCGCCGCCAGGAACTTGTCCGCCTCAACGAGTTGCGCGAAGAAGCCGGGGAACCGCCCCTGGCCAATCCGCGAAACACAACAGCCGGCACGCTGAAGCTTCTCGACCCCCGCGAGGTCGCGAAACGCCGTCTCGAGCTCGGATGTTACGATGTGGCTCCGCTTCCCGGAACGGAGTTGACCTCTCACTACAAGACGCTCGAAGACCTCAAATCCTACGGGTTTCCCGTAAACCCGTTTTTCAAGCGCTGCAAGAACATCGATGAAATCCTGAAGGTGTGCGAAGAATGGTCCACGAAACGTCACCAGCTGGATTTCGAGATCGACGGCATGGTCATCAAGGTCGATTCGGCGGAGCAGCGCCGCCAGCTCGGCGCGACCTCGAAAGCGCCCCGCTGGGTCATCGCGTACAAGTACCCCGCAGAGGTTGCCGAAACGAAGCTCGAGAAGGTGACGCTGCAAGTCGGGAAAACTGGCACGGTCACGCCTGTCGCCAATCTGGCCCCCGTGCATCTGGCCGGCACCACCGTTAAACGCGCGAATCTCCACAACTTCGAAGACATCGAACGCAAGGATATCCGCGAAGGCGACATCGTGCGCGTACAGAAAGCCGGCGAGATCATCCCGCAGGTGCTGGGCCCGGTCCTCGAGAAGCGCCCGCGAAACGCCCGGAAGATCGCCGTGCCCACGGCATGCCCGCAGTGCGGCAGCGAGGTGCGGCAGGACCCTGACGGCGTCTATTTGCGCTGCCTCAATCCGGCCTGCCCGGCCCAGATCAAGGGCCGTCTGCGATACTTTGCCAGCCGCGCCGCCATGGACATCGAAGGGATGGGCGAGAAACTCATCGAGCAGCTTGTGGATAAAGACGTTGTGCATAACCTCGATAACATCTACGATCTGACGGTCGACAGACTCGCCGGGCTAGAGCGAATGGGCGAGAAATCGGCCCAAAACCTTGTTGCGGCCATCGAGGGGAGCAAGAAGCGTCCCCTGAGCCGGCTGGTGAACGGTCTGGGCATCCGGCACGTCGGCGCCCACGTGGCTGAGGTGCTGGCAAACCATTTTGGCTCGATGGAGGCCCTCCAGGAGGCATCCGTCGAGGCCCTGTGCGAGGTGCCCGAGGTCGGCGGCGTGGTAGCGCGGGAAGTGCGCAATTTCTTCGAGACCGGCGAGAACCGGGCCCTTATCGCTTCCCTGCGCGCCCACGGCCTGACCATGAAAGAGCGCCGTGCGGCAGCGGGCAGCCGTCAGCCCCTGGCAGGCAAGACCCTCGTCGTTACGGGCGCGCTGAAAAACTACACGCGCGAATCCATCGAGGAACGCATCAAGCAGCTGGGCGGACGGGCCAGCTCGAGTGTGAGCAAGAAGACCGACTACGTCCTCGCGGGAGAGAATGCGGGCTCGAAACTCACCAAAGCCCGGGAACTTGGCGTTACCGTCCTGACGGAAGAAGAGTTCGAGGCGCTGGCGGGTCCGGAATCATGAGCAGTGTACGCATCGGCTGCCCCAAGGACCTGAATCAGGAGACCGGCCGCGCTTTGCTCGAGGATGTCCGCGAGCGGATGCCCGGCGAAGCCGCCGCCGTGATCCTCGATTTCGCGGAAACCGAGTCCATCGACACCTTCGGGGCTGCATGGATGGTGGACATCGCCCGCTTCGTCAGCACGAGCGGCGCCGAGTTCAAATTCGAAGGCCATCATGGTTCCGTGGCCGAATTCATCGACCTCATCGGCCCCGGGTTGACCGGTCACGAAGAACACAAAGAGCAATCCGAGAACATATTCGAGAAGATTGGTGGCGAAAGTTACAGCATTGTGGAGGAAGCCAAACAGATCCTGAACCTCTTCATCGACGCGGTGTACTGGACGTTTATCGGCCCTGTCGAGGGCAAAGGACTGCGGTGGGGCCTGGTGGCGGAAGAGCTGTACGAGATGGGCGTCCGCGCCCTGTGGATCAACAGCATCATGAACGTCCTCCTCGGCCTGATCGTCGCCATGCTCTCCGCCGCTCAACTGCGCAGGGTCGGGCTCGACATCTACGTCGCCGACCTGACGGTCATCGCCTTCGCCCGCGAATTGGCGGTCGTCATGACCGCCCTGGTGGTCTCGGCGCGCACGGGCGCGGCCATCGCCGCGGAACTGGCCACCATGAAGGTCCAGGAAGAAATCGATGCCCTCCGCGGCATGGGCCTCAAGGTGCCCCAGTTCCTGGTAGCGCCCAAAGTGCTGGCCCTTCTCGTCGCCCTGCCGTGCCTCACGGTCATCGCGATGTACATGGGCGTATTCGGGGGCGCCATATGGGGCGTCGGCATCCTCGGGTTCTCGACGGACGTCTGGATTCGCCAGACTATCAATGCCGTCACACAGGGCGACGTGTTTCAGGGATTGCTCAAATCGTTCTTTTTCGCGGCCGCGATTGTGCTCATCGGCTGCCACAACGGATTGCGGGTCACCGGGGGTTCCCGCGGCGTTGGCCTGATGACCACAAGGGCGGTCGTAATGGATATTTTCGTGATCGTTGTCATCGACATGATCTTCGCGGTGGTGTTCTACT
>Ga0116185_1004598_pt1 | contig 11166 bp, 10 predicted proteins | sample AD_JPNNA7_MetaG_FD_89754 | JGI IMG/M metagenome (GOLD analysis project Ga0116185, IMG submission 89754) | Active sludge microbial communities of municipal wastewater-treating anaerobic digesters from Japan - AD_JPNNA7_MetaG | ecosystem: Engineered > Bioreactor > Anaerobic > Digestate | place... | reverse complement strand
ATTGCCCTTTACGGGCAGATGAAAAGGAGGTCAGTAATGAAGAGGTGTACCATTTTGGCTGGAGTCGTCCTTGCCGTTATGCTCCTGGGCAGTATGGCCTACGGGCAGGCGCAAACGGGACAGGGGAAGATCAACATCAACACCGCCACGATCGAAGAGCTCAGGCTGCTGCCGGGAGTGGGCGATTCAACGGCAAATAACATTCTGGCATACAGAAAGGCAAACGGTCCCTTCAAGACGCTGGGCGATGTCGTCAAGGTCAAGGGTATCGGAGAGAAAAAGTTCAAAAAGCTCCAAGTCTACTTGAAGCTCGATGGAAAGAGCGATTTCGAGCCGGTAAAAAAGGCCAAGCCCGCGAAAAAAGAGAAAGTCACATCCTGAGAAACACCCTCTGCACTCCTGGAAACCAGACACCCCCATGTATGAGCACAGCCCGAGCACTGAGAGATTTGTCTGTCGGGGTATGATCGACTGAGCACGTTCATCGGATCGAGGCAGCAAACAGCTCGGGGCATATCTGATTGCGAAAAAATCGTGCCGGCATCCCTTATGCCGGCACGATTTCGTACGAATCTCACGAGAGGTCCTCTACGGTTCGAAGGTGGATACTTTTTTGAGCTCGGTGAAGAGCCTCTTCTCCTCGGCCGTGAGGCTCTTCGGCAGCACGATCTTGATCTGGGCGAAGAAGTCTCCCTTATGAGCCAGACCCCTGCCCTTGAGCCTCAGCCTCTGGCCGGAGGAGACACCGGCGGGAATCTTGAGGCTGTAGGTGCCGTCAGGGGTATGGATCTCTTTTGTCGTACCCAGGGCGGCATCCCACGGTGTGACAGGAAGGTCGGCAACGATATCGTTCCCCTCGATCCTGTACTTTCCGTTTCCGGAGAGCCTGATCCGGAGGAAGAGGTCTCCGGCGCCGCCGGGGCCGACGTTGCCCTGGCCTGTGAGGCGTATCTTCATCCCGTCATAGGCCCCCGCGGGTATCTTGACATTGAGCCTCTTGGCGCCTTTGGCTCCCTGCAGCTGGATTTCCCGGTTCGTCCCTGTGTGAGCCTCTTCGAGAGAGATGCTCACCTCTGTCTCCAGATCGCTTCCCTTCAAGGGTGCGGATCGCTGAGCAGCTCCGCTTCCCATGCCGAGATCCCCGAAGAGAGACTCAAAGAAATCGGAAAACCCGCCGCCCTTTCCGGCACCTGTCCCGAAATCGAAGGAGAAGGTCCGCGACCTGCCTCCCCTGCCGTAGCCTCCGAAGACCTCCTCTCCAAAGATGTGCTCGAACCCTGGAGGCGGCCTGAAGGATTGCCCTTCCTGCCAGTTGCTCCCTAATGCATCGTACCTCTTTCTTTTATCCGTGTCCTTGAGGACTTCGTAGGCCTCGTTGATTTCCTTGAAACGCTTCTCGGCGTTGGGATCGCCCTTGCATGTATCCGGATGGCATTCCCTCGCGAGCTTCCGGTAGCGCTTCTTGATCTCTTCCTGGGTGGCATTCCTCTCTACGCCCAGGATCTTGTAGTAGTCCTTATATTCCAAAAGTGTATCCTCTCACCTCGTCTGATCATTTCTTAAGATAGGATTCTATGCTCGGAAAATCAATGGCATTAACCTTGAAAGCAGGAAGACTCAGAAGCGATGATCGAGCTGGGAGGCTATGGCTTCCGGTATCCGGGCGAGCTCGTCCGTGTTGAAGCCGGAATCACGGATGGCCGCCCTGGCATCATCGAGATACCCATGGGCTACATCTCTGCTCTGCCGGAGGATCGAAGGCGTGATATGAGGTATGAGGAACCGCTGTTTGTCCGCAGGATCGGTGAGCCCCGCGACATCCGCCAGAATCCCCGGATTTTCCTTGAAAGCGAGGACGAGCGGCAGGGTGGACTTTCCCTCGAGGATATCGTTGAACGGATCCTTGTTGTCATTTTTGGACGGGGTCAGGTTGATGATATCATCCACGATCTGGAACCCCATGCCGACAGCCTTACCGTAATTCTTCAGCGCGTTTAAGCTTTCAGGGGCGAGTTCTGCCAGGATACCGGGGGCGTATGCGCAGAACTCGAAGAGCGTCGCCGTCTTGAGATAGATGATGTCGAGGTAGGTATCGAGGTCATCATGGAACTCCTTCGCGTACTGGAGCTCCTTGAGCTCGCCCTCTGCCATTTTCTTGATGGTTTGAGCCATGGTCTCCACGAGACTTAAGTTGCCTATCCTGCACAAGGTCTCCATTGCCGAGGCCGTGATGAAGTCTCCTGCAAGCAGCGCCGGCTTGTCCCCGAAGACCTGGTTGGCGGTCGGTCGGGCACGCCGTATCTCAGTGCAGTCGACGACGTCGTCGTGGAGAAGGCTCGCCGTATGCATGAGCTCCACGGTGTATGCCGCAGGCAGGATCTTCTCATCCGGCAGTCCGATCGATCTCCCGATGAGCATGACGAGCTTTGGCCTGAGCCGCTTTCCTCCGGAGCCGAGGATGTACTCGCCGATTTGCATGGTATACTGAGTCGAACTCTGAAAGATCTCCCTGAGGCTGTTCTCGAATGATCCGTCCATAATAGTCTGACCTATACCAAAGAGGATTTCCAATATCAACGCAAACCTCACCTCCTCTTTTGTATTTCCCTTGTCTTATTGCCCGGAACGGGGCATGGCCCGGCCGTATTTCACCGGCCGATCAATCCGCCTCGGTTTTGTTAATTTTCCCCCGGCCATCCGCCGATCTATCCTGGGTGGGCACCGTATACATCCTGAAGAACAGCAAGGAGAGAAAAATGAGAAAAAATTTATTATTTCTTGCTCTTATTCTTTTTTTATCCCTTATGGGCTGCGACAGCAACGTGTTTGATTCCGTCTCGGACGATTCGAGCGATGCCGCGAATATCGAGGCTGCGCAGATGGCGCTCAACGACGGGAATCACCAGGAGGCCATCGACATCCTCGAACCTCTCTACGACAGGTCCAATCCCGATCCGGAGGTGTCACGGATCCTTGCATCGGCGTATATGGGCAAGGCCGGCATCGACCTCACCTACATTCTCGAGAATGCCTCCGATGAAAACATCGGCAGCTTCGATGTCATTGCATCGGCCCTCTCCCTCGGCATCGTGAGCGAGTCCCTCCGGGCAGGCTCGGAGCAGATCGCCGCACAAAGCGAGTCTTCGGTGTCCCCCAGGTACGTATCCTATGGCTCCGCCGCTGCCTTCCTCGAGAGCCTTGAGGCGGCCAAGGGATATCTGGAAGCCCTCGTCGATCTCACCGGGAGCGACGACGACAAAGTTCAGCTGGGAATGGCCTCGGCCATACACTTCATCCTCGAGACAGGCTGCCAGGCTGCTGCCTTAAGGGGCACGAACATCCCCATCGACAAGGAAGCCTACCGGGAAGTCTTTCCGGCAGATACAGACTGGGAAGACCTCTTGAGCCAGTTTGCCGACAGAATACCCCCCCAAGGGGAGATAGCCGTCTCCCTCCAGGACGACGTAGCGCACGTATCCGACGCAGTCGTCGTTCTCATGGGGAGGATGGGGTCCGACGAGGACATTGCAGCGGATTTCAACGACTTCCTGACAGATCTCCTGGGAGGGTCCGCCATCAGCGACTTCGACGGCCGGGAAATCGCCGACTACATAGCAGCGCATCTTCTTGAGTACGCCGGATGAGAAGGAGACAGCCCATGAGAAAGATCCTGCTTCTCACGATATTCATGGTCATCACGTCGGGAATCGTTTTCGGGAGCGAGTATCCGTACATCTACAAGGGCGTACGGCCCATGGGCATGGGAGGTGCTTTCGTGGCCGTATCCGACGATGCGAACGCCCTGTTCTATAACCCTGCAGGGCTTGCCCGGATTAAGAACGCGAGAGGATCAATCCTTCCGCTCGAGGTCGAGGTGGCGAAGAACACCGTCGACATCTACAGGGATGCATTGGACGTGGACTTCGACGACGAGCATGAGACGGCCGACTTCCTGAGAGAGTATGTCGGCGAGATGTCTCATCTGGGCATCAGCCTGTTCCCGAATTACTCCATGCCGAGATTCGCCTTCGGCCTCGTCGGTACTGCACGGACAGACCTCGAGGTAAGGGATCTCCAGTACCCCAAGGTTGACGCCCACGCAATAAACGATTTCGGCGGCGGATTCGGGTATGCCCAGCCCCTGTTCGACGACGCCCTCTCCATCGGTGCCAACCTGAAATACATCAGGAGGCAGAGCCTGAACAAAGAGTATACCGTCCTGGACATCACGACAGGCGACTTCAGCGACAAGGTCAGAGACGACCTTGTGGATGGAAGCGGGTTCCTGGCAGACGTGGGAGTGATGGTCGCCCTCGACAGAGTGGGCCTCGAGAATGTGCGGATCGGCGTCAGTGTGAACAACCTCATCGGGAATGATCTCGGCGATGCCGAAGATCTCGACGACCATGTCGACGCCGGGTTTGCCGTGGATCGGCAGCTGTGGTTCACGAAGGCCACCTTCGCCGTTGATTACGTGGACATCTTCTCGCAGATCGATGCCGACGACGACTTTGCCAAGAGGATCCGTCTCGGTGTCGAGCTCAAATTTCCGAAGGTCCTTTCCCTGCGTGCAGGCATCTACCAGGGGTACTTCACCTCAGGTGTGAGCCTCGATGGAAGGGTCGTCCAGCTCGATTTCCTCACCTATGCCGAGGAGATCGGGTCGTACGCAGGCCAGCGGGATGACAGGCGCTATGTTCTGCGCTTTGTCCTGGGATTTTAGGAAAAAGGCTACAGAGACCTGATCTTTTCGATGATGCCGGTGGTGGAGTGACCCGGCTTGAAGGGAAGCGAAAGCACTTCACCGCCGTGTGATTTCACGATGTCTGCGCCGACGATCCTGTCCGGCGCCCAGTCGCCTCCCTTGACGAGCACATCCGGAAGGATCTCGCGAATGAGCTCATACGGGGTGTCCTCTCCAAAGATGCAGACATAATCGACGCACTCGAGCGCGGAGAGGACCGCTGCCCGGGAAAGCTCGCTGTTGACGGGCCTCTCCGGGCCTTTGAGCCTCTTCACCGACGCATCCGAATTGAGCCCGACCACGAGTGCATCTCCCAGCCCTCGTGCCTGGCGAAGGTACGAGACGTGCCCCTCGTGGAGGATATCGAAGCATCCGTTCGTGAAGACGACCTTCATGCCGCGCCTTTTCATGGCGGTGGTCCTTTCCTTCAGGGCGGCCCGATCGAGGAGCTTCTCCCCCCTGCCGAGATCTTCGGCCCATGTCCTCGAGGCAAGCTTCGCCGTATACCTGCCCAGGGCAAGGTAGGACGGGAGTATGTCGGGAAATTTCCCGATGAGTGCCTCGATGTGCGCCTTCACCGTGCTCCAGTCACCTCTCTGGACAGGGCCGGTCAATGCGGACCTGCCGTGAGCCTGCACATTGGCGAGAGTGCCGCGGATGAGGGGGATCAGATGCTCCATACCGAGGCCCACGGTCTCCATGAGCTCGGATGCCTGCGATGCAATGGCCACGAGCTCGTTCGAGGCAATGGCGGCGGCGGTGTGGTAGACGACCTTGTCCTGCTTCGAGATCGTAATGAGCTTTGAGGAAAGAGACCGGGCAAGGTCGCTGGCGACCTCCTGAGCCTTAGGGGAGCCTTCGAATATGAAGTATGCCTCGCCGATGGCCGTTTGAGCCCTGTCTGCGTCCATGATGGACTGGAGCGGATGCAGGCTGCCCACCTCGGCGCCCTCCTTCAAGAGAGGATCGAGAAGGTCGGACGTATGCAGACCGCTCAGGTGATAGAAAACGATTCCCCTGCAGGCACTCCCCCACGCCGCCGCAAGGTGCCGGGCCGTCTTTTCGATGGCTGCATCCGGAACGGCAAGGAGCACGATCTGCGCCCTTCCGGGTTCGGGGGGAATATCGGTGTAACGGGGCGTGTCTCCCGTGCCCGGCTTCGAAGACACCGCCCAGGACGGTGAGTGCCCGGAACGGCTCAGCAGTGCGAGCATGGCGCTCCCTACCTTCCCCAGCCCTATGACGGCAAAATCATATTTCATTGGCTATTCCCTGCTGTTTAAGGCGCTCATATTTTTCCCAATCCATGGCGAATGACAGCTCGCTCATGGTCTTCTCGACGATCTCCTTGTACTCCCTCTGTGCGAAATACCGGTGCAGCTTCTCGGATATCGGATAAACCTGCTCGGAGGGCATCCAGTGAGCGGGTTCGCCGGTCCTGGCATTGCGCAGGCAGTCGAGGGCAACCGCGAACGACACGTCTGCCAGGGGTTCCCCCTTGAAGTCCCTGATCATGGCCTGGAGCTGCCCCCCGTCGAAAGGCGAGAAGAAAGAGTACTTGCGGGAATAGAGCTCGGAATACAGGCGCGAATAAATGACTGCGGCATGGTAGTATTCGGGTATGTCGATAATGGCGTCCTTGCCGATCTTTCTCCCGAGGCTGTAGAGCACGCCCTGCATGTTCTTGAGCCCGCCCAGGCCCGGATGCTCCTGGCCGGGAAGCCTCGGTTTGTCCGGCGTAAAAGATGCCCTCGGGTCCTGGAGGGCAAGCCATTCGATGAGAAGGATCGAGAGGCCCTCCTGGAAATCGTAGCCCTGCACAAAGCTCTGCTTCGGTCTGAAGACCGCTTCCCGGACAATGACCTCGATCAGCCTCGTCTCCTTTTCTTCTTTCGAATTATAGTCGACGTAGAGGCGCGAGGTATAGTTGTCCTGCTTGGAGACGCTGATGACGAGATCCCTGTATCCCCTCCTGTAGAGGATCTCGATCATGCCGGCCTTCTTCAGCATGCCCATGATCTGCCTTTCGTCGTACATGCCCAGGAACTTGTCGGATGCGAAGAGATCTTCCTTCTGGAGTGACGGTCTGTCGGCGACCGTGTACGTGAGTTCTTCGAGATACCGGGGCTCTTTCTTGGCATGAGCTCTCGAAGGGGTCATGACACCGTCCTTGCTATGCTTACAAATATGACCCGTGAAGCGCCTGCACGCTTGAGGGCCTTCGAGACCTCCTGCGCAGTATGGCCTGTGGTTATCACATCGTCGACGACCATAACCGATTTTCCCTCTACACCTCGTGCGGAAAACGCTGATTTCAAGTTCCGCTCCCTGTCCTTTCTCTCAAGCCCGACCTGACTCGGGGTATTCCTCGTCTTTCGCAGTACTCCATATCTCACACTCACGCCAATATAACCAGATAATTCACGAGCGATCAATGCCGACTGATTGTAGCCCCTGCGGATCATCCTCGACCAGTGCAGCGGAACGAAGGTCAGGATGTCAGGCGGGGTTTCCCTCTGGGAGAGCATGGCGAAAATGAGCTCTGCAAGGAACTTCTTGAAGACGGTGGACTTGCGGTACTTGAACTTCAGAATCACTTCCCGCATCAATCCTTCGAACCTGCATATGCTCAATACCCTGTCGTAGGGCGGGGGGTTCAGGATGCACTCGAGGCAGATCCCGGGCGTTCCGATCATCTTCCCGCATACTTCACAGACCGGACCGCCGATCGTCTGTATCCGGGAGCGGCATTGTTCGCATACCCCCTGCCTGACGAGCTCCTGGCCTGAACAGACGAGACATCGAGACGGAAAGAGAGACCTCCGGGCAAAAGAGAACATTTTTCGAATATATCACAGATATGGCTTATGCTTCAAATTAATTCCCGGCGGGGGTCACACCCCCGACGGGAGTCAGGTCGTGCTTTTTGCAGCTTTGAGTGAGACCAGACTCTCCCGGAGGAGGCTACCCTTCCCTCCCGTAATACTTGTGGTAGCCGTATTTGTTGTATTTGTACTTCTTTGCCGGGAGCTCGTCGAGGGCATTGAGGACCGTGCCGATGACCTTTTCCTTCGGGAGGCTCTCCATGGCCATCTTGAAATCGGCTTCCTTGGTGTATCGATAGCGGGATACCATGACGATGGCATCCACCTGGCTCGCCAGAATCTTGGGGTCGACCGTGGCTTGAATGGGGGGCGTGTCTATGATGATGAACCGGTCGCTGTAGCGCTCCGAAACTTCTTTGATCAGGGACTTCATGCTCTTCGACTCCAGGAGCTCGGAAGGGTTGACCGGCGCCTCTTTGGCTGCAGGAAGAATGGTGAGCTTGTCGATGGGCGTCTTGATGAGGCAATCGGAAACATTTGCGTTGCCCTCGAGGATGTCGACCACGCCTTTCGAAGGAGGATACTTGAAAAGGTTGAACATCGAGGGTTTGCGAAGATCGCACTCCACGAGCAGGACGTACTGGTCTTCGCCCTTTGCAATGGATATGGCCAGGTTCGATGCGATGATGGTCTTGCCCTCTGCAGGCAGGGCGCTCGTTATCATGATGACCCTCGGTACTTCCCTGTCGGGCATGTGGAATATGAAGGTGCGGAGCTTCCGGATCTGCTCTGCCGTGTACGAATAGGGCATGTGGTACATGTAGAGGTGATCGTCGAGCCGCCCGGTCACAGCCGCTTCTTTGAAGTAGTCTTCTTCCTGTTTTTCGAGGGTCTTCCAGAGATCCATCGTCTACTCCTCCATGCTGATCTTGACAGGCTTGGCAAAGGGAAAACCCTTTTCTCGAAGCTGCTTGGAATACAGGATTGCGTCCTGCCGGGAGGTGAATGCTCCAATGGTAATACGGTACCAGGTATTCTCCTTGTCATCCATGTACGGATAGATGGTTGCCTTGTATCCCTTGCTCGTAAGGTCGGAGAATACCGCCCTGGCCTCGTCCATCGAGTGATACGATGCGACGCTTGCGCTGTAGAGAACTCGCTGGCCGGCTTCCAGCTGCGGCAGAGATATCTTCTGCCCCTTATAGACGAGGTCGATATTCGAGAGGCCGGGATTGGCCTCCTTGACGGCCTTTAATATCCTTTCGTCGACGCGGCCATAGTATTCTGCCGCCAGCTTGGCAACCGTGTCACCGCTACTGACGGTGACGACCTTTCCCCGCTGTTTGAGCGGCCGCTCCACCGTCGGTGGAATCACGGGCCTGGGCTCTGTCTTATCCTCTTCGACCGTGATCTTTTCCGCTACGGTTTTCGTTTCCCTGGGCTGAGACGTCTCTGCCGGAAGCGCTGTCTCCTGCGACGCTGCAGGGACAAGGGCAGCCGGGGCCTCGGCTGTCTTCACTTCCTGCCGGGCAGGCTGAGCCCGTGTTTCTGTCAGCGATATCCCTGCCGGAGTGGAAGGCTGCACCGGCTCCTGCCTCGTGAAGAAGAACCAGGACGCCCCGACCACGGCGAGAATGAGGACGGCGAGGGCTCCCGCCACCTTGAGCTGCATGGACAAGGGGCTCTGTGACCAGGGCTCGGGCAGCGATTTCGGACCCTTCTTCGTCTTGTAGGTCCCCTCGAGCTCGGACACGATCTTGCGTACGAGAGGAGCAGTGATCTGCTTGATGTTGTCCGTGTAAGCCGAGAGGAGAACGCTGTCGCACACGATATTGATGAGCCTGGGATATCCTTTCGTATAGCGGTAGATTTCCGTCAGGGCGGATACGGTGAACAGGGGTTTTTCCTTTGGCTCGAATCCGGCAACCCTCAGCCTGTGGTCTATGTAATCCTTGGTCTCGTTATTGTCGAGGGGAGGGATGTGGTATTTGATGCCGATGCGCTGCTTGAGCTGCCTCAGGTCCGGGCTCTTCAATTTCTCGTTGAGCTCCTGCTGCCCCAGCAGCATGATCTGGACGAGCTTCTCATTGACGGTCTCCAGGTTCGAGAGCAGCCGCACCTCTTCGAGCATCTCTACCGACAGTCCCTGGGCTTCGTCGATGATGAGGACTGCCCCTCCCATTTCCTTGAGGCGCTCTTCAAAATCCCGGATGTAGTCGCGCGAGCGCTTTTCCTCGGGGATACTGATAGCCTCTCCCAGGAGAAAGTAGAGATTCTCGGGCTGGAGATGGGGATTCTTCACGACGACCTTGGGCATGCGCGGGGGAAGCTTCAGGAGAAAGGCATTCAGGATGGTCGTCTTGCCCGTGCCCACTTCACCGGTGATCACGACGAACCCGCTCGCCTCCTTGAGACCGTAGAGCAGGTGGGCAAGGGCCTCCTTGTGGCCGGGGCTCATGTAGAGAAATTTCGGATCAGGGGTTATGGAAAAAGGTTTCAGTTGAAGGCCGAAGAATTCTCTATACATAACCTCGCCTCAAAAGGGGACCGGGATCGGCAGCTCCATCGTAAGGCTGGCGAAATGAGAATAGCCTACGATAGCCACGCCGGCAATGACAATGACGACATTGATGCCGATGTAGATCAGTGTCCTCGTCTTTCTCGCGCGCTGGTCGGACTCGGTGAGCGCCAGAGGAACTGCTGTTATGCAGGGGATGTTCCCGCTCCATTTCTCGAGCTGCTTGATGCCTTTGACCGTTGTGTCGAGGATCTCCAGGAAGAAGATGATCCCGGCGCCCGTAGCCAGCCCCAGGGTGAGGAAAATGAGCGCGATCTTGTATGCGTTGGGGCTCACCGGCACCTCGGGCGGCTGGGCATAATCCACGATCCTGAACTGTTCGCCCTGCTGCCGCACCTCCATGTTCTCGGCACGCTTCGCCTCATAATACCTGTCCAGCAGCCTCTGGTAGTTCTGCTGGGTGATTTCATAGTCCCGGGTCAGGGCAGCGAGCTCCTGCTCCCTTTTCGGGGTGCTCTCCACCCGCTGCTGATAGAAATCGATCTTCTGCTGTATCCGGCGCAGCTCGCTTCTGAGGCTCTCCGCTTCGAGATTGGCAGTCCTCAGTTGGGCCTTGAGCTCGATTTCCTGCGGGCTCAAGCCGATCGTATCATTCTTGCCGCCTCTGCCCTCGAGCTCCTTGATCTGATGGGCAAGCATCTTTACACTGGGATGCTCGGGGGTATAGCGGGACTTGGCCTCCTCGTACTGGGCCCTCAGCTGGGTGATCCTCTGCATCTGCTGCGACATGGTCGCCCCGGGCTGATTGGTCTCTATCCCGGAAAGCTGGCTCTGAATGCCGAGCCTCCTGTTCATGGCTTCCGAGAGAGATCTCTGTACCGTCTCGAGCTGGCTCTGAAGACTGTTGATGGTCGATACGTTGCTCGTCAGCTGCTCGGGGAGCTCTCCCATGTACCGGTTGCGGTACTCCTGCACCTTTGACTCCTGCTGGAGGAGGAGAACCTTCAGATCTGCCAGCTGCTTTTCGAGAAAGAGCGTTGTCTCCGAAGCCTGTCTGGCCCTCTGCTTGAGGTTGGATT
>Ga0116185_1004594_pt1 | contig 11174 bp, 12 predicted proteins | sample AD_JPNNA7_MetaG_FD_89754 | JGI IMG/M metagenome (GOLD analysis project Ga0116185, IMG submission 89754) | Active sludge microbial communities of municipal wastewater-treating anaerobic digesters from Japan - AD_JPNNA7_MetaG | ecosystem: Engineered > Bioreactor > Anaerobic > Digestate | place... | reverse complement strand
CCCATTATTTGCAGAGATGAAGTAATTTATTAAAGTGGCTGAAGAAATACTAAAAGAAGAATTAGAACAGGAGAACAGTAATTCCGAAAGAGAAATGACTTTTCTTGAACATCTTGAGGAATTAAGGTGGAGAATAATTTATTCGCTTATCGGTGTTGTTGCCGGAGCAATTATTGCCTGGATTTTTATTGATTTTCTTGTTGATGTTGTTTTATTAAAGCCGGCTAAAGACGCAAATGCTTCACTTCAGAATTTGAGACCATTCGGGCAGTTGTTTTTATATATGCAAATTGCAATAATGGTTGGGGTTATTATCAGTATTCCAAATCTGTTTTATCAAATATGGCAGTTTATTGCACCGGCACTTAGAAAGCGAGAAAGACGATATATTTTCTGGATTGTAATTTTTTCATCTATTTGTTTTTTAGCCGGAATTGCGTTTGCATATTTTGTAATGCTTCCCTTAACCCTTAAGTTTGCAGCACAATTTGGATCTGAATCAATAAAAAATGAATTTGCGATTGATGAGTATATGTCAATCATAATAAGTGTTATGCTTGCAGCCGGTTTAGTATTTGAATTACCTATGATTTCATTTTTCTTATCCAAACTTGGCATACTTAAACCGAGTTTTATGAGAAAATATAGACGACATGCAATAGTTTTTATTATGGTTGCTGCTGCTTTTTTAACACCCGGTACTGATCCGGTTTCACAAGTTGTATTAGCTGTTCCACTGGTGTTACTATATGAAATAAGTATTTTGATCTCAAAATTATCCCAGAAGAAATCTTAATAATGCCTTCACTTTCTGAAATAAGCCGCTCTGTTAAAAATGAGTTAGCACAATTTGAAGATATCTTCAAAGCTTCTATGCGTTCTGATGTCAGGATTGTAGATCTGGTTGCAAGATACATTATCAGGCAGAAGGGAAAGAAAATCCGGCCAAGGCTTGTGCTTCTTTCAGCCAAAATATGCGGCGAAATTACTGAAAGAACTTTTCGTGGTGCAAGTCTTGTTGAATTACTTCATACTGCCACACTGATTCATGATGATGTGGTAGATAACGCAGATAAAAGAAGAGGTATATGGTCTATCAACGCTTTGTTTAAAAATAAAGTTGCAGTGCTGATGGGTGATTACTTGCTTTCACGCGGATTAATGATTTCCATTGACGGAAAAGATTATGACTTTCTTGGGGTTATTACAGAAGCAGTAAAAAGAATGTCAGAAGGGGAGTTGCTCCAGATTCAGAAAACAAGAAAACTGGATATTGATGAAGAAACTTATTTCAGAGTTATCTCAGATAAAACAGCTTCTCTGCTGGAAACATGTTGTGTAATTGGTGCTATGAGCACAACAAATGATCAGAAATTTATTGAATCAATGAAACAGTTTGGACATTCTTTGGGAATGGCTTTCCAGATAAGAGATGATATTCTTGATTACGAAGGAACAGCTAATTTAATTGGCAAACCTGTAGGCGGTGATATTAAAGAGAAGAAAATTACTCTTCCACTTATTTATGCTCTTAACAAAGTATCAAAGAGTGAAGCATCAAGAATAAAAAATGTTCTTAAGAATGGTAATGATAAAACGAAAGTAAGAGAAATTATAAGTTTTGTAAAAGCTAATAACGGTATTGACTATGCTTTGAAAATCTCACAAAATTATTCTGTTCAAGCTAAAGACGCTCTTAATATCTTTCCAGAATCTGAAATGAAATCATCCCTAATTAAACTGGTTGATTTTGTCACACAGAGAGATACATAATTAGAAAAATTTATCCTATCAGATTTACCACTAATCTTAATTTTTCAATAAACAGAAGATGTATTAAGCTTTGTTGTTTTCTTCTTTATGATTATAACCTTTAATAGGTTCGCGTAAAGTTAAAACCGGACGGGGAGCTTTTCTTACAACTTTTTCAGCCGTACTTCCGAATATAATATGCTCAACCCCTGTATGACCGTGGGTTGCAATTATTATAAGATCAATATTTTCTTCTTTAGCTGTTTCTATAATCTCTAAAAAAGGTTTTCCTGTTTTAATTATGGTTTTTACAGAAGAATTAATTTCCTTCTTGGCTAGTTTATCCAGTTCTTCTTTTGCACGCTGATCCCATTCAGTACTGAATGAAGGCATAGCAATCTGACCCATACTAAAATCCAATGGATATATAACAGGTTCAACTACATATATTAGGATTATTTCTGCATTAAAAAACTTTGAAAAATTGATTGCATATTTTAATGCGCTTTTGGAATAATCAGAAAAATCGATAGGCACAAGAACTTTTTTAATTGTTGATTCCATCTTCATTTCCTTTCTGTTGTGGTATATTGTATTGTAGGTTAAAGAAATCTTCGTTTACAGTTCTTAATCTTAAGGCAAGAATATTGGAAATGCCTGTAAGAATTTTAATCCCTTTCCGGGGATACTTTTCAATAAATTCGTCCAGATCAGGTTTAAATATTACAGATATTTTACAAGCTGTTTTAGCAACCGCAGATGCGGATCTTTTTTCACCATCAACAAGAGCAAGTTCACCGAAAAAATCACCCGGAGAAAAAACAGCTAAAATACTTTCAACACCAAAACTATTACTACGTTTTATTTCAACCTCACCTTCACGGATAAGATAAAGTCCTATTCCCGGATCACCCTGATGAAAAATCATTTCACCGGCAACAAAAGTCCGGTTATGAATAATACTAATCAGGGATGTAAGATCTCTTTTAGTAAGTTCGTTAAAAATTGGAATAGATTTAAGTGAATTTTTTAAATCTGCTTCTTCCGTAGGTGAATTAAAAAAATTAACCCAGAAACTACTGTGAATAACTTTTTCTTTTTCCATATAAGACCTTTAATTAAATAATCCTGACTCTGCCAAACGCCATAATTTTTGACAGGGAAATCTGTTTTCGTAAAATGCTCTGCCAATTATAACAGAATCAACATTTAGTGGAACTAAATTTTGAAGATCAAAAAGCTCATCTTTATTACGCACTCCGCCTGAGTGAGTTACTTTAACTTTACACTTTTCAGCAATTGATTTTGAAAGCTCAATATTTGGACCTTGCATAACACCATTACGATTAACATCTGTAACAATAACTCTGTCAATTCCAATCTGAACCATCTCTTTAACGAAGTCAATATAATTTAGGTCAGATTGTTTTTGTCTGCCACGAGTTACCAGTTTTTCGTTAAGAATATCTATTGAGAGTACTATTTTTGTTGGGCCGTATTTTTCAAATAATTTTATAAACTCCGAACGATTTTCCAAAGCCATTGTGTTAATGGCAATACGGTACACACCAAGATCAAAAATAGCCTCAGCTTCATCAATACCTCTAACACCACCGGCAAATTCAATCGGTATTATAACAGAATTACAAATTTCTTTAATTATATCCTGATTTATTTTAGAGTGATCAATTGCGCCATCAAAATCAACTATATGCAGCATCTTAGCATTTTCTGCACGCCACAGCATTGCCATTTCTACAGGATCATCACCATATTCTTTACAATCAAGTTCCGGAATTCCTTTAACAACTCTTACAGTTTTTCTGTTTTGAATATCAATAGATGGAATAACTAACAATTGTTTTTTAATTGGAGTCATATTCTAATAAATATAGATATTTATCTCAGATAAAAAATAGCTAAATCAATTGACAAAGTAAAAGAGGAAAACAGTTGCTTTAATTTTTCAATTTGTTATAAAATAAAGTCCTATTAATAATTCTTTAGGTGCTAGCTAACTTTATAGAATCTTCTACATAAACAACAAATTAATAAATATCGAAATTTACATTTTCGTAGTTAACATCATTGCCAACAATTTTAATTTATAACAATTGCATTTCTCAGCTATTGTTTTTTCTTTGTCTAAGGAGGATTTACTTTTGATTGACTGTTACTCAGATAAATATTCTAAGTTATTTTTTTTCAAATTATATTCGCTAAAGTTATTTTATAAAGTGTCACTTTAAGCAGCGATGTTTTTATCCTATTTTATTTGTCACTAATAAAATTCATTGATTTCTATCAATTTTTTCTACAGTAAAATTCATATTTTAATAAAAAATTCCATTTAAGCATTTACTGATTTGTTTTTAACCAACAAATATAAAAGTTTGTTTTTACCTGAAAATCTCAATTTTTTGGAGAAAAGATCAGAAATAATTGCTAAAGTGTAGTTTTATTAAAAAAATCAGGTCTGAATTATATTTGTTCAAAATTTTAAAAAATATTGACTTTTCACTGTTTATTACTCATATTTCAAAGTAATGAACAGAGAATTTAGACTAAAATCAAATGAGGGATATGTTCTCAATATTTCTTTATACGGATTTGAAAACATTAATAAAGCACCTTGTTTGATATTAGTGCACGGTTTCAAGGGATTTAAAGATTGGGGATTTTTTCCTTTTACTGCTGAACAATTATCGGAAAACGGTTATTGTGTTATATTGTTTAATTTTTCGCATAATGGTGTTGATAAAAGCGGTTCAGATTTATTTGATGTAAAGAGTTTTGCAAAAAATACAGTTTCACTTGAAGTATCTGAACTAGTTCAAATTATAAGGGCTTATAAATCAGGATTTTTTGGAAATAAAAATTCCAAAAAGATAGGATTGATTGGTCACAGTCGGGGAGGCGGTGTTGCAATCATTAGTAGTATGATTGAAAAAGTTGATGCTTATATTGTTTGGGCATCTGTTGCAAAACTGGATAGGTATACTGAAAGACAAAAAGCTGAATGGAGAGAAAAAGGACTAATAGAGGTTGTAAATTCACGAACAAAGCAAGTCCTGCAAATGAATGTTGAAGTTTTAGAGGATATTGAGAAAAATAAAAATAATTCTTTAAGTATTAAAAAAGCTGTAAAAAATCTTAATAAGCCTTTATTGATTATACACGGAACTGAAGATCTAACCGTTCCTATTGTGGAAGGTGAACAAATTTATAATTGGAGTAATAAGGAATTTACTGAGTTTGAGAGGATTCCGGCTTGTGGACATACATTTGACATAGTCCACCCATTTAAGAAAAGTAATAAAAAATTTGATTTAGTTATTAAAAAGACACGAGACTTTTTGGACAGGAAATTTTTGTAAGAGTTTTAAAAAGCATTATGGATTTAAAAAATATAATTTTTATACTAATATTTTTAGCAGCGTTTATCTTTTTCGGCTACAGTGTTAATAAGTTAATAAAATACTTAAAAGTTGCTAAAAAGAAAGACGATAGATTTGATAATATTCCGACACGATTGAAGAGAGTATGGAATATTGCTTTTGCCCAGACAAAACTTTTACGTGAACCACTTGCGGGAATATTACATCTGATAATTTTCTGGGCGTTTATTCTTTTTATTTTTGCAGTTCTTGAAAGTATAATTCAAGGATTCTATACTCCCTTTACTCTTTCCGTGCTTGGACCGTTTTTTACGGTGGTTACAATAGTTCAGGATTTATTTGGATTATTCGTTATTGTTGCTATCCTGGTTTCCCTATATAGAAGATTTATTCAGAAAATTCCAAGATTACAAGTTGATAAGCACGGATTGAAAGATGCGGCTTTTATTCTTGTTTTAATAATGCTGATTGTTTTATCTATGTATGGAGAAAATGCTGCTGCTTATGCAAATAACGGAATGAAATATCATCCTTATGAATTCAGACCTGTTTCTGCTTTTATTGCCGGAATCTTTTTTAATGGACAAACTGAGACTACAATAATCCTTTATGAAGTGTTTTGGTGGATGCACATTATAATGATATTTGGATTTTTAAACTATCTTCCTTATTCCAAGCATTTACATATTTTAACTTCAATACCTAATGTGTTTTTTGCCAATCTGGACCCTGTCAGGAATACTCTTAAGAAAATTGATCTTGAAGATGAAAATGCCGAATCTTTTGGAGTTGCAGATATTGATCAATTCAGTTGGAAACAAATATTAGATGGATATTCCTGCACTGAATGCGGCAGATGTACTTACGCTTGTCCAGCTTTTACAGTTGGGAAATCATTGAATCCCAGAGAGATAATTGTAAACATCAGAAAAAGAACGTTAGATAAAGCTCCGCTTATTGTTGAAGGTAAAACAGAAGGCGAACTTTACGACAAAACACTTGTTCACAATTATGTTACAGATACTGCATTGTGGGAATGTACAACCTGTATGGCTTGTGTTCAGGAATGTCCTGTAATGATTGAACATGTGGATTCAATCGTTGATATGAGAAGAGATTTAATATTAACTGAATCAGAATTTCCGCCGCAATTAAATTCTGTTTTTAAAAGTCTGGAGACAAATTTTACTCCATGGGTCTTTAATGCTGCTGACAGAGCCAACTGGGCAGAAGGAATGAATATTAAAACTATGGCAGAAGATAAAAATGGAGAAATTTTATTCTGGGTTGGATGTGCTGGTTCATTTGATGACAGATATAAAAAAGTTACAAAAGCTTTCGCAACTATAATGCAAAAAGCGGGTGTTGATTTCAGAATACTTGGAACTGAAGAAAAATGTAATGGTGATACCGCCCGCAGACTAGGAAATGAGTATCTTTCCCAGATGATGATGCACGATAATGTGGAAACATTGAACAATTACGGAGTAAAGAAAGTAGTAACTGCTTGTCCACATTGTTTTCATTCTTTAAAAAATGAGTTTCCTCAGTTCGGTGGAAATTATGAAGTTATTCATCATACAGAGTTTATTGAAGAATTACTTGCGCAAGGTAAAATACAGCTTAAAGATGAATCTGAAAAGCATAAAGTTACTTATCACGATTCTTGTTACTTAGGCAGATATAATAATATTTATGATGCTCCAAGAAATTCACTGAATAAAGTTGCTGGCTTGGATATGGTAGAAATGAAAAGAAATAAAAGTAAGGGATTCTGCTGCGGTGCTGGTGGTGGAAGAATGTTTCTTGAAGATGAAGAAGGCGGCAGAATAAATGAAGAAAGAACAAGAGAAGCACTTGAAACAAATGCTGATACAATTGCTTCTGCCTGTCCGTTTTGCATGACAATGATGACAGACGGAGTTAAGCATTTTGAAAAAACAGATGAAGTAGCAGTTAAAGACATTGCAGAAATAATTCTGGAAAATATAAAATAATAAATTCACTAACTTATAGGAGGTTCGTATGGAAAAATTTAATCAATTAGTTCAATTTGTTCAAAGCTTGGAAGGTGATTTCCAAAAATTTTATGTGAAAGAACAAGCTGCTGCAGGTACAAGAGTACGCAAAGGCCTGAGCGATCTCAGAAAATTATGTCAGGAAATCAGAAATGATGTTCAGGCAGTAAAAGCTGCCAGAAAAGCTCCTAAATTATAAGAGCTGAAAAATATTATTCTTGAAAGGCTGGGTTAGCAGTAGCTCAGCCTTGTTTTGTATTATATGAAAAATATAATAATCATCTTATCAATCTTATCTACATTTGTTTTTAATATCCCATCAACTTTGATAATTGATAATAGTAAAAGTGTTAATAATTCAGATAGCACTGTTACAATTACCATTTCGGTTGTTGGTGATTTGATGTGTCATAGCCCTCAGTTCGAATATGCTAGGGTCAATAAAGACAGTTTTGATTTTACTCCTGTTTACAGAAATGTAAAAAAATATCTCGAATCATCCGATTTTACATTTGGTAATCTTGAAACGGTTACTGCCGGAAAAGACAACAAAGGATATACTGGTTATCCTTTATTTAACACACCGGTTAATTATCTTGATGCTTTAAAATCGATTGGATTTGATTTACTTGTAACTGCAAATAACCACTCTTTTGATAGAGGTGAAAAAGGTGTGTTAAAGACAATTGATGAATTAATAAAACGAAATATTAATTATGTTGGAACTTTCACTTCACAAAATGACAGAGATTCAATAAGAGTATTCGATATTAATGGAATCAAGACTGCGATTCTTGCTTACTCTTATGGAACAAATGATAATCCTATTCCCAAAGGCAAAGATTATTTAATCAATCTTATTGACTTTAATATAATTGAACACGATATCAGAACAGCAAGAAGTAAAAATGCTGAGTTAGTTATTGTGCATTATCATTTTGGGGATGAATATATTCGCGAGCCTGTAAAATCTCAGAAAGATGCTGTTAGTAAAGCAATTGAATTTGGGGCTGATATTGTTATTGGCGGTCATCCGCATGTTCTGCAGCCGGTTGATTTTTTCAAAACAAATAATGGTAAGCTCGATACAGGATTTGTAGCTTATTCAATGGGCAATTTTGTTTCAAATCAAAGAGATAGATATAAGGATGCCGGACTTATAATTACTTTTAACATTACAAAAAATTTTACTACTGATTCAATCGGTATCAATGAAGTGAATTATATTCCAACCTGGGTTTTTAAGGGAAATACTTTAAATGGCAGAGAATATGTTATACTTCCTTCAACGTTTCAAAGTGATTCAACAATAATATTATCTCAAACAGAAATAAAGAAAATGAATCAGGCATTTGAGGACACGCGGGATTTAGTAAAAAGATATACCAAAAATCCAAAGTTTAAAGAGCTAACAGAAATTAAGTAATACTGATTTATACTTTATTTAACACCTTATAATTTTTATCCAAATATTTATATTAGATTACAAAAAATGAATAATTAAATTAATTCTGATGTTCAAAGTAGGAAAAGTTGAAATAGATAAAGCATTACTTCTCGCACCGATGGAAGATGTTACTGATGTTTCATTTCGTTTGATTTGCCGGGAACTTGGTGCTGATGTTGTTTATACAGAATTTGTAAACTCCGAAGGATTAGTTCGTTCAAATGAGCGAACACATAACAAACTAAAAATTATTGATTCAGAAAGACCTGTTGGAATTCAGATTTACGGAAATAATATTGAATCAATGGTTGGTGCAGCTAAAATTGCTGAAGCTGAAAATCCGGATATGATTGATATCAATGCAGGATGCTGGGTTAAAAATGTCGTTGGACACGGAGCGGGTTCTGCTTTGCTGAAAGATATTCCTTACCTTACAAAACTTGTAAAAGCAGTTGTTGATTCAGTTGAGCTTCCTGTTACTGTAAAAACAAGAATCGGCTGGGATAACAATTCAATTCAAATTGTTGAAGTTGCAAAACGGTTGGAAGATGTTGGAATAAGAGCTTTGACTGTTCATTGCAGAACAAGGTCAATGGGGCATAAAGGAGATGCAGATTGGAGTTGGATTCCAAAAGTAAAAGAAGCAGTTTCTATTCCTGTTGTTCTAAACGGAAATGTTCTTTATCCGGGTGATGTTAAGCGGGCATTTAGAGAAACAAATGCTGATGGAGTAATGATTGCTCGCGGCGCAATTGGTAATCCCTGGATTTATCTTGAAGCAAAAGAAATTTTATCTAAAGGATATATTCAGACAAAGATTGATGATGAAATGAAAATCAAAACTTGTTTAAGGCATTTAGGTTTTGCTATTGAAGTAAAAGGGGAAAGAAGAGCAGTAATTGAACATAGAAAATTTTATTCCGGATATTTAAAGGGAATGCATCACGCTTCAAAGATTAGAAATGAATTGATGCAGTATGTTGAGTTTAATCCAATTAGTGATTTGATGTCATCGTATATTGAGGAACTTAAAAAGACACAATATACTTATTAATCCAAGTATGTTCATTTATTAAATTTTGTGATTTTGAGTTTTAGTGGCTGGAATTTTTTGCCACCAAATCACAAAAACACTAAAAACCACTAAACGGTTATACTGATTAAAATATTTAATAATACACAAGCAGTAAATTTTGAATCCGGACGCTTCAAATAAATTTGCACGAATTATATCAACACTTTTTGTTCCTCCTTCTTTTACAATTATTGTATATGCTATTTTTGCTTTTACACTTGAAACTGAAACCTCAAAAAAAATATTAACATTCCTGATTCCTTTTATTTTTGGTTTTGTATTACCAATTGCAATGTTTTTTGTTCTTAGGAAAAAAGGAAAACTGGTCGACCAGGATGCTTCAATTAAAGAAGAACGAACATTTCCATTTTTAATTGCGATTATATTCTATTTAATTGGATTGGTGATAATGAGAAATTTCAATCTTAATATTATTTCAATCGCATTTTGGTTTTGTTATATTTCTAACACAATAATTACGATATTTATCAATAAATACTGGAAGATCAGTGCACATTCGATGGGAGTATCTGGTTCGTTTGCCGCTTTACTATTTGTATTTGGTTGGATTGGTTTTATAATGCTTCCGGTAGTTTTACTTGTTGGTTGGTCGAGAATTAAATTGAAATGTCATAGTATCTCACAAGTTATTGCGGGAGTTTTATTAGCATTTATATCTGTATATCTTCAAATGTATTTAATAACAAAATATTTTTTATTTAAATGATTAAGTCAAAAGTAATAAATAACACAGCAATCATAACTCTGAATCGCCCTGAAAAGAGAAATGCTTTACATCCGTTTATGGTTGAGCAGATCAAACTAAATCTAAAAGATTTTGCTACTGCTGATAATGTTCGCTCTTTGCTAATTACCGGTGAAGGAAATACTTTTTGTGCAGGAGCAGATTTAGAATATTTGCAAAAACTTTCTAATAATACTTCGATTGAAAACTATGATGATTCAAAATCGCTTGCTGAAATGTTTTTAATGATTTATGAATTTCCGAAACCTACAATTGCAGCAGTTAATGGGCCTGCAATTGCAGGCGGATGCGGACTTGCTTCAGTATGTGATTTTATAATTGCTCATCCTGATAAAAGTAAATTTGGTTACAGCGAAGTAAAAATTGGATTTATACCTGCAATTGTATCAATCTTTTTAATTAAAAAAGTTGGCGAAGGAATTGCTAAGCAATTACTTTTGGAAGGCGATAGAATTTCAGGAAAAAGGGCTTATGAAATTGGGTTTGTAAATTATTTAAGTGAAAATGTTTTTCAGGAATCTCTATCGCTTGCAGAAAAATTAAATAAAAACTCTTTACAAAGTATTAAAGAAACCAAACAAATGATCAATCAGATTTCCAATCTATCGGTTCGTGAAGCTGTTAATCAGTGTGTAAACCTGAATGTAATCAGCCGCTCAACTGAAGATTTTAAAAATGGGATTGCATCTTTTCTCAATAAGGAAAAATAAATGGATTT
>Ga0116185_1004593_pt1 | contig 11175 bp, 10 predicted proteins | sample AD_JPNNA7_MetaG_FD_89754 | JGI IMG/M metagenome (GOLD analysis project Ga0116185, IMG submission 89754) | Active sludge microbial communities of municipal wastewater-treating anaerobic digesters from Japan - AD_JPNNA7_MetaG | ecosystem: Engineered > Bioreactor > Anaerobic > Digestate | place... | reverse complement strand
CGTCCGTGCCGAGCGGGTCGCGGAAGCGAAACGCAACCTCGAACTGGGCGCGCATCGCGTCCAGGAGGTCGTCAAACTCGTGGCCGCTCGCATGACGAAGCAACTCGTACTGTAGGAACCGTACGCTGAACGACGGCCAGGCATGAAATAACCGTCCCGCGACGCGCCGCTGTCCGCAGGGGGGCAGGCGCGCCGGGGGTCGTGCCGTGTCTGCCGCGAAGATCCGCGCGTTCGAACAAGGACGCGCAGCCGCGCCGCAGACGGCGCCTGGAACCTGTCCCCGTTCTTGTCCGGGGTTTTGAAACGCTGTGCTCTCGAAGGCCTCTGCGGCCGTTATCTGGCTTCGGACGAACGCCGCTGGCGGGGGAAATGAGAAACGCCTGGCGCGGGGCCAGGCGTTTTGCAGACGATGCATCGCGGGGTAGCGCTCAGTACCTTACCCCCATGAGATGGCAGAGGATGTACCGGTCGAGTTCCTCGTAATCGCGCTCCTTGATGAGCTGCGCTTCCAGTTTGCGGTCAAGCGTGGCGACCTTGTCCAGCAGCTTCTTGAACGTGTTGAGGCTGTTGGAGAGGTGCTTCATCGAAACGTTCTGCTTCTGCGTGCGCATGGTTTTGACATCGAGCCCAACCCATTCCCCGTTGCGGCCGTAACCGTATTCCTCGAGCACGCGGACCTGGTTGAAGGCCCGGCGGAGGTTGTAGGACCCGAACGATTTGTCCTGGTCGAACTTGAGTCCGCCCTGATCATTGAGATGCACGCTCCAGAGTTTATCGTGGGCGAGGGCATAGCCCATGTCGTCGGAGGGGTCGAGGCCCGCGAGAATGGAATGGGCGGTTTCGACCAGCACGCCCACGCGCGCCGGGTCGCAGGTCATGTAGCCCAGGCCGATGGCGTGGCCGATGGTCGAGATGATCGCGCTGTCCACGGGCTCGTTGGGTTTCGGCTCGACCAGAATCCGCAGCTTGGGATCGTATTCCAGGAAGAGGTTGAACGCCTCGACGATCTGGAGCACTTGCGTGCGGGCATTCTTGGCCTCGCGGATGTAGGTGCCTTCGCGCGCGAGCCACATCACCATGTTCTGCGCCTCGATCGCGTTCTTGATGTCGATGGCGACCTTCGTGCGGTCGATGGCGTACTTGCGGTCGCGGGGATTGTTGCTCGTATACGCCCCGTCGATGGTCTGCGGCGCGAACCACAGGCGCGGCGCGACGAATTCCGCTTTCAACCCTTCGCTGTCGAGCGCGCGCTTGACCGCCCGCGCCTCTTTCATGATCTGCGCATGCGACTTGTTGTCCAGATTCGGCACGACATCGTCGTCATGAAACTGGATGCCCTGGAACCCCATTGCTTTCGCGGCCTTGAACTTCTTGGCCATGGCGATGGGCTTGCGCACTTCCGGCCCGAACGGGTCCGACCCCTCGTCGATGTTCCACGGGCCATACGAGAAACGGTACTTGCCATTGATCTTCGGCATCAGCGTCTCCTCCGTCCGCACGGCGCCGGGATACCGCGAGACAGTCCGAGGACCACCGGCTTCCCCATGCGTGTTGTACACCTGTAAGAAGGGATCAGCATACGGCGCGCGCCAAACCGTTTGCAAGCGAATGCTGAGCGAATGCTGAGCGGGCCGGTGCGGTCCCACCGCGGCCCGTAACCGGACTTGACACCACCCTCGTTCCTCCGCGTACTCTGGAAGACGGCTCCCGGCGCGGCCCTTCTGAGCGCGATGTATTCGACCAGGGCGTTCGCGACCTCTACCGCACCGCTGAGGACGACGGTGTGTTCCACTACACGTTCTTCAACGGCACAAAGCGAAAACGAGGAGATGCGTCATGAACAAGGGCACATGGATCGCCATCAGGAATTGCGTGTTAGGCCCCATCCTCTATTTCATTGTGCTGTGGATTCTGGCGCGGCTGTTTGACGATGTGCGGCCGCTGGCGGTCGCGTTCAGCGTCATGGGGGTCATGATTGTCGATGCCGCACACGAATCGTTCCGCGCAGGGGAGAAGGCCGGGAGCCGTCCGCATACCATCGGCGCATCGCCCTGAACGGGCAGGACACGAGGACAGGTTGACATGGCGCAGGCAGTCAGGACGCTCGGCGTGATTGCCGCGGTCCTTTTTGCAGCGGCGCCGCACATCCAGGCCGTCGCGGTCGACGACGGGCCCCAGACGTTCACCTATCGCGGCATTCGACCCGACGATCCCCTGGGACGGGTGGGTCTCCGCAACCCGGAGCGGGGCTGGCACATCGAGACGGTGGTCGCCCAACCGCCGGGCGGACCGCTCCGGGGTTCCGCGGCGCACCTCCGAACGACGCTGCCGGCGGCGTATTCGGATCTGTGGTGGACCGATCGCGACGGCCGCTACGGCATCATCCTGCTCGGGCCGATCGAGCTCGCCCGGTAACGAAGACTCCGGGCGCGCGGTCAGCAGTTGGTGCGGATCTCGAGCTGGTAGAGCTGGGCAAACGTCTTCGCGTGGCGGCCGAAGTCGCCGCACCACACCACCGGATGCGGGCCGGGGTAGATCGAACAGATGTCGTCGACGTTGTCCATGCGGGCCAGCACGCGCGTGGCACATCCGCCGCTGGGCGGACACTGGGGCGAATCGATGATGTCGCCGCACCAGGCGTCGAGGCGGTTTTCGTCGCGGTGGTACTTGGCGAGGGTGATCCGTTCGCCCGCGGGCCAGTCCACGTCAAGCGCGAGCGTCTTGGGCATCTGGTGGAAGAAGGGCCGCAGGGCGTAGGGCGCGTCCTTCGCGTCCGGTCCGTGCAGTTTTGTCGTGCAGGTGCAGTGTGAGGCGAAATACAGGTTTTCCTCGGTGTCGAATTCCGGATTGTGCTGAAACCCGCCCCGGCCGAAGAGGTTTGCGCCCAGCATCAGGGAAAGCGACGCGTTGAGGTCGTTCTCGCAACCGCAGGGCACCAGCGCGCCGTTGTTGATCGAGAAGCTGAGGCAGGGTTTCCGGTGTTTCAGAAACAGGCACTCGATCGTGATGGCGTCGGCGTCGTACTTGTCCATGAGGGCGAGAACGGCGGCATGCGCGCGGACGGCGTCCAGAAACGCGTTTTTTTCAAGGCCGGTGACGTTGTCTGCCCGCCGGCGCACCGCGGCCGCCAGGCGCGTCATCTCCGGCGTGATCTCCGTGGCGTCGTAGAGGTCGTTGAAATAGCCCGCGGGCACGCCGTGAACGGGCAGATCAAAGAACTCGACGTGGTCGTCGGCCTCTTTTTCGAGGCGTCCCGAGACCCGCAACAGCCGGCTCTGGGCCATGCGGGTCTTGGCGTGCACGGCGCGCAGTCCGCGTTCAAGGGCGTCCCAGTGTTCGATCGAGTGGATGTACTGCAGTCCCTTTTCGGTGCGGAACCGCTCGGGCGGCAGCTGGTGGTTCGCGCCGAGGGGATGATAGAGGATGATCGGCCCGTCATAGGCGTCGAGGATCGGCACGATTTTCGCGCTGAACGAGTTCCAGAAGTTGAACAGCAGGAGCGCCTCGGGTTTGTTCGCGGTAATGTCCGCGATGAACGCCTGGATGCCCGCGTCGGTATAGATGGGGGCGCGGTCCAGTTCGAGGGCGATGCTGAGGCCGCGCGTCATGTCCGCGAGCCGCTGCTCGAAGGTGGCCTGCTGGGCTTCCGGCTCGAACTGGTTGCCCGGCCAGGTGAACCACTGGTGCTTGCTCCACGAATCCTCGCATTTCCCCTCGAGCACCACTTCCCTGGGGGGATAGAAGAAGGCGCCCCGCACCCGCGCGGGATGCTTGGCGCGCGGCGCGGCAAGCAGGGTTGACGTATCGGCCGCGTGTGCCCGTGTCAGCATCCCCGAAGCCATCAGGGCCGCCGACGAGATCATGAAAGTCCGGCGATTCAGTTCGTGTGTCATGGGCTCACCCTCCCCGGATGGTTCACCGCGTTGCGATTCCTGTATGCCATGGTTGATGCCGCGCGCCTACTGTGCCTGCGCGGACGGCTTGTCCCGGTGCCAGATCTTGTTGACGATCTTCCACGCCCCGTCGATTTTCACCAACGAGAGGTAATCGGTGTAATGGGCGCTGGGCCAGTTGAGGTCCGTCTTGACCACGGCGGCCCGGCCGGTTATGTCGATGGACACGATTGTGTTGACGCGGCCCGCGGGATCGGGCGCGTCGCCCCGCGTATACACCACCCATTCCTGAAACGGTTCCCATTCCTGAGCGCCGTCCCTGGTGGTGCCGATGACGCTGGCCTTCGGATGGAAGGCCTTCCGCAAAGCCGCTTCGTCATACTGGATGATGCCGTCGAAATAGAGCTGAATCACCGCGCGGATCGCGTCTTCGTCGGCCTCTTCCTCCGATGCCGTTTCGCCGGATGCCGCCAGCAGGATTCCGCCCGTAACCGCCAGCGCGCACACCAGCGCCCAATGCATGAGTTTCATGATTTCGTCCTCCGTAGGCTGTGGTACCGCTTCCGCGTGCCGCGCGGGCGCCCTTCTCATTGTGGCCGATTCGTCCGGCCGGCGCAACCGCCCGGATTCTTGTCGCGGCAGACGCAAATCGGTACCATGTGCTCGCTGCAACGCATGGAAGGAGCTCAATCATGTTCGCTGTGTTACTGGTTCTTGTGTCGGGCGCCACGATTCAGGTGGAGGCGCCCGCGTTCGCGCGCCCGTGGGACAAGGCGCCCGCGCAATTCGATATCACGGAATTTGGCCCCGGCGTCATGGCCCGCGTGCTCGACGCAAGCACCGGTCAGGAACTCCCCGCCAAGGTGCAGCAGCAATTCGATAAGCGCTATGTCTACTGGATCCGCACGGACGACGGGTCGCGCCCGGCCCCCTATACCATCGAAACGGAGGCGGCCCCCGCCGCGATGCCCGTGTTTGTCGGAGCGGGCGACATGCTGGCCTACGGCCGCTACGGCGTCACGGCCGACCTCGGCGTCGGCCTCTGGGCGACCGCCATGCCCATCGACTGGGACGATGACGGCGACTGGGATCTCCTCTACAGTTGCCAGGACAAGCCCCAGGGCGGCGTCTACCTCTACATCCAGGAAGCCAAGAACGTTTTCCGGCAGGTCAAGCGGCTCGCCGACGGGGTGTGGTACTGCGCGCTGGCCGACATGAACGGCGATGGCGAGGAAGACCTTCTCGGCGGCGAACAGTGGTGGGAAAGCGTGCGCGACCCCGCGGGCTGGACCCGGCACGACGGCCCGTTCAAGAAACCCGAAGGACGCATTCGGGCGTTTCTTTCGCGCCAGGTGGACTGGGACGGCGACGGCCTCCTCGACCTCATCCGGGCCGCCGGCGACTGGGAGGAATACGGCTGGGACCGGGCGTTCGACGAGACCGGCAACTGGACGCGCGGCCCGCTCCACGGCTACCTCTGGTTTCACAGGAACACCGGCACGAACGCCAGCCCCGTCTATGCCGAAGGCGTCCGCCTCGAAGCCGACGATACCCCTATTGACGTCTACGGCAACCCGTGCCCGTCCATCGCGGACTGGGACAACGACGGCGATCTCGACCTCCTCTGCGGCGAGTTCCGCGACGAGTTCACCTATTTCGAAAACGTGGGCACGCGGACCAACCCGCGTCTCGGCCCGCCGCAGCCCGCCATGACCCGCGACGGCCGCCTCACGATTGACCTGTGCATGATGAATCCGCTGCCGTGCGACTGGAACGGCGACGGCCGGGTCGATCTCGTCGTCGGGCAGGAAGACGGGCGTCAGCGTCATCATCAATCTCGGGGTCACCCGCGGCGCGCCCCTGTTCGCCGGGGAATTCTTCCTGAAAGAGATCGATCCGCCGGTCAAGTCCGGCGGACTGGTCACCCCTTGGCTCGACACCGCCACCGGCGAGCTGTACTGCGGCAATACGGCGGGCTACATCGAGCTGTTCCGCGTGCGCGACGGGGCCTACCTCGAGGGGCAGTACCTGCGCGAGGCGCGCGTGCCGTTCCGCATCGAGGCGGGCTACAACCTCAGCATCCAGGGCCCCGCCGAAGAAAAATGGGGGTATACGGTCCCCTGCCTGGGCGACCTCAACGGCGACGGCCAGAACGAGATTGTCTACAATTCGATCGTCGGCCGCATCGAACGGCTCCACCTTCAGCGGGTCGGATTGGTGACGCGCGAACCCCTCCGCGTCGCGTGGCCCGGCGACCCGCCGTATCCCGCCTGGAACTGGTGGAAACCCGAGCCGGACCACCTCGTCGTCCAATGGCGGACCCGGCCCAACGTGCTTGATTACGACGCCGACGGCCGCCAGGACCTTATCGCCGTCGATCACGAGGGGTATCTCGCTTTCTACCGCAACGCGGGAGACGTTCTCGAACCCGGGAAACGCGTCTTTCTCGACGAAAAGGGCGAACCGCTGCGGCTGAACGATGGCGAAGGCGGCAAGAGCGGACGCGCCAAGTTCCATCTCGCCGACTGGGACGGCGACGGCGATCTGGATCTCATCCGCAACACGAAAAACACGGGCTGGTTCGAGAACACCGGCGAGAATCGGTACACGTGGCGCGGCGATTTCCCCGTCCGCGTGCTGGCCGGCCACACAACCGCGCCCCAGGTGGTCGACTGGAACGCCGACGGCACGATGGACCTGATCGTCGGCGCGGAAGACGGCCACATCTACTGCTATCACCGGGCCGCGCTGGACGAGCCCGGCAAACTCGACGCGGTCAAGGAATAGCCGCCCGGGGTCAGCTCGCGACGTAGGCGTCGATGGCGGCGCGGATGGTCTGGAAAATCCAGGCGCGGCGCGTGTCGTCGGTCTCGAGGATGGTCACGCGGAACCCGTCGTGGCTGCTCTGGAATCCCGACAACGGCACCACGACGATTCCCGTGGCGCCCATGAGGTAATACACGAACCGGCGGTCCGGGGGAACGCCTTTCACCATCTCCTCGATGCGGCGGCGCACCGGTTCGTTGTCGATCCGCAGCGTCTGATGCTCGTTGAGAACGCCCGGTTTGAACATGATGGTGATATAAAACGCCCCGCTGGGCTTGGTGACGATGACCGCGTCGCATCCCCGGAACGCATTCACGACCTCATCGGCGCGTTGGTCAAACATGGCCGCGCGCCGGCTCAGGTGCGCGGGATAGCGCGGGTCGCCCATGACGCGGGGAATCGACATCTGCGGCAGCGTCGTTGAACAGACCTCGAGGCGTTTCGCCGCGACGAGGCTGTCGACGTAGCGCGCGAAGTTCTCGTCGCGGTGTTTGTTCAGCACTTCGAGCCAGCCGCAGCGCGAACCCGGCCAGGGATACTCCTTGCTGATGCCGCGCATGGCCAGGGCCGGCACATCCCCGATCCATTCGCTCATGTGCATGCGCGGGTTGCCGTTGTAGACGATGTGCACATAGATCTCGTCGGCAATGACAAACAGGCGGTGTTCGCGGGCAATCCCGGCGATTTCCTCGAGGATCTCGCGCGGATACACCGCGCCGGTGGGGTTGTCGGGCGACAAGAGCAGGATTCCCGCAATGGAGTCGTTGTATTTGACCTTGTTCCGGATGTCGTCCACATCGGGGAGCCAGCCATTGTAGGGGTCGAGCTCGTAGGTGACGTGGCTGTAGCCCGAATGCGCGGCTTCCGCCGAGGAATGCGTGCTGTACGCCGGCGACGGTCCCAGGACCCGCGCTTCACGCCGCAGAAATCCGTAGACTTTCGCCACGGCGTCGCCCAGACCGTTAAAAAAGATGATGTCGCTGGTGTTTACCTGCACGCCGCCGGGGCGCTCGTTCACGAGGTCGGCCAGAAACCGGCGCGTCTGCGGCACGCCCGCCGTATCGCAATACCCCCACGATTTCGGGTCGTCGAGGAGCTCCTTGATGATGTCGCTCATCCAGTCGGGCACCCGTTCGCCTTTTTCGATCGGGTCGCCGATGTTCTCCCACGTGATGGGCTGTCCCAGGTCGCGGATCTCATGCGCCACCGCCACGATCTCGCGGATGGCGTAACTCAGGTTGGCCGCGCCTTCATGTACAATGTTGCGTCGCACGAATCGGTAACTCCCGGCAATCCGCTGGTTGGCCCGTTCCCGCCGGCGCCCTGCGCGCGGCGTGGGTGCTTCGGATTCCCGTATAGATGATCCCCGGGGTATGCGCAATGTTCCACGCCACCTCCCGGGGGGCAGGAGAATGTAAGCTCCGATCATACGGCTCCGGCCTGCTTGATGCAAGAACCCGGCCCCGCGGGAACGCCAACCGCAGGATCTGCTTCCGCGCGCGGGCCGCGCCGGTTTTGTAGCGCAGGCGTCTCGCCTGCATCCGACCCGCTTCCGCGCGCCGTTGCCCGTTGCAATCCGGAGGTTTATGGGATACTATGGGACCCTCGGGAGCAGGAACGCTGAAGAGGGATTTCATGCGAACGAACGGAGATGAACGGAGACGCTATCCGCGCAGCCGCCGCGCCCTGCCGCAGATTGTGCAGGATGACGGTCCCGGTGTGCTCAACCACGTCGACAACATCAGCGCCAACGGCGTGTTGTGTCACACCGTACGTCCCATTCCGCTGATGACCAAAATGAGCATCGCCCTGGATCTCCCGAAACCGCAGAACCGGCGCATCGAGTGTGAAGGCGTCGTGGTGCGGTGCGATCCGCATGAGGTCGGCGATGACCGTTTCAAGGTCGCCATCCTCTATACAAAAATCAACGAGGATGATCAGCGCGCCGTCGAAGAACTCGTCGCCCAGGAGATGGAAGAAGCCGGCGCCGAGTAGCGGGCCGCCGCGTGGTCCGCGCCAGTCCGGAGGGTAAGGTGGCCCGCCGCGATATCCGCAGCCTTGACCGTTCCCTGTTCGTCTTCTGCATGGCCGTGCTGTGTCTCACGGTGGCGTATCCCGCCGCGCGCCTGCTGATGGTGGCCGTGTTCGGCTGGGCGCACGAGGCGATCGCACACAACCCGGGCCGGGCCGCGATCATCAACACCGCGGTGATGTCGTTCGCCACGGTCGTTACGTCGGGGATAGTGGGCTCGGCCCTGGCGTTTCTGCTGACCCGCTACACCTTCCCGGGCCGGCGCATCCTGGCCGGGCTGGCCTATATGCCGTTTACGCTGCCGCCGCTGGTCGGCGTTCTGAGTTTCTACTACCTGGTGGGCCTTGACGGGCTCCTGCCGCGGTTCTGCGAACAGCGCCTGGGCATCGGCGGCCTGGCCCTGCGCGGCCCCTGGGCGATCCTGCTGGTGCACACCTACTCGTTTTACGTCTATTTCTACGCGATGATCGGCGCCGCGCTCGAAACGGTCGATGTGTCGCAACTCGAGGCCGCGCGCACGCTCGGGGCGGGCCGCTGCCGCGTGTTTTTCCGGGTGATGATGCCCATGCTCAAACCCGCCCTGCTCGGCGCCGCCCTGCTCACGTTCATGTCGTCGGGGGCGTCGTTCAGCGCGCCGTACATCTTCGGCAACCGCTATCCCATGCTGAGCGTCGAGATCTTCCATGAACGCACCCAGTTCAACGACGCCCGCGCCGCCACGCTCACCGCGGTGCTCGCCGCCCTGTCGCTGCTGGGCGTGCTCGTGTTCCGTTCGCGGCGGCGCGCCGCGGGAGGCGCCTCGAAAGGCGTGCGCGTGCCGCTCCGGTCGCGCGCGGGCCGCGCGGCCGCCACCGTGACCGCGGCGCTGTGCATGGCGGTGATCCTGATGCCCCACCTGGCCATCCTGTGGCTGTCGCTGGTGGACCACCGCGCCTGGCACACCGAGCTCGTGCCGACCGCCTTTACCTGGGCCAACTACCGCGCGATCTTCACGTCAGCGCAGGATTTCGCGCCGATTCGCAACAGCCTCTGGATGAGCGCCCTCGCCGCGGGCGCCTGTCTGCTCGTGGCGCTGCCCGCTGGATACCTGATCGGACGCGGACGGCCCGGCGCGGCGTGGGTGAACCTCCTGGTGATGATCCCCTGGGCATTGCCGGGCACCGTGACCGCGATGAACCTCATCCTGGCGTTCAATCATCCGCGTTTCTCGCTGGTCGGCACCGTCTGGCTCCTGCCCCTGGCGTATTTCATCCGCAATGTGCCCCTGCTGACGCGGATTTCGACGGCGGCCGTCGAACCGTTCGACGCGACGCTGCTCGAGGCAGGCCAGACCCTGGGCGGTTCGCGGTGGTTCTGTTTCCGGCACATCGTGCTGCCGCTCCTGGCTCCCGCGATCGCCGCCGGCGCCGCCCTGGTGTTCGCCACCTGCCTGGGCGAGTTCGTGGCGTCTATTCTGCTTTACGCACCCCGCAACATCCCCATTGCCGTGCAGATCGACACGATGCGGCGCGGCGCGGCGGGTCTCGGCCCGGCATTCGCCTACAGCGTCCTGCTGATGGTTCTCGTGGCCGGTACATTTGTGTTGTCGCGGCGGTTTACGTCGCGCGTGTTTTGATGCGGCGTCCCCGTCGCCGTCGTGGCCGTTTGGAAAGGAGTTTTGCCGTGAGTGCTGCACTGCTGATGGAGGCGATTGTGGCGGTGGCCGCGTCGATGGCCGCCGCGGACGCGCCGGAGGGGTCCTGGTCCGCCGCGGCGGGGCAATTCGCCCTGGGGCCGGTGCCCGCGCAGGTCGAGCTGCGCTCCATGCTTTGCGAACATCTCGTGCAACGCAGTTGCGAGGCGCTTGACCGCGCCGCGGAACGCCGCACCGCCGCGATCGATGGCGGCGCGTGGCAGGCCTGGCGCGACGATGTCCGGAACCGCGTGCGCGACGACCTCGGCGAGATTCGTTTCGGCCCCGGCGGCCCGGAACTCAACGTGCGCGCCGTGTCGCGCCACGAGCAGCCGCAGTACGTCGTCGAGAATGTCCTGTTCGAGTCGTTGCCCGGCTGGGACGTCAATGCCTCGGTGTACCTGCCGGTTGCGGAGGCTTTTCCGCCACCGTGGCCCGCGGTGGTGATTCCCGTCGGGCACAGCGCCAAGACCCGGGAGAGCTACCAGGTGCCCGCGCAGGTCTTCGCGCGCCTGGGCTATGTGGCCGTCACCTTCGATCCGCCCGGCATGGGGGGCGAAAAACAGGCCGGCAACGACCATTTCCGGGACGGCGTACGCTGCTATCTGACGGGCCACTCGTCCAACCGGTATTTCATCGCCGATGCCCTGCGCTGCATCGATTATCTCGCCACGCGGGACGACGTTACGCTGGCCCGGGGCGTGGGCATCACGGGCGTCAGCGGCGGCGGGTATACGGCCATGTTCGCGGCG
>Ga0116185_1004590_pt1 | contig 11177 bp, 4 predicted proteins | sample AD_JPNNA7_MetaG_FD_89754 | JGI IMG/M metagenome (GOLD analysis project Ga0116185, IMG submission 89754) | Active sludge microbial communities of municipal wastewater-treating anaerobic digesters from Japan - AD_JPNNA7_MetaG | ecosystem: Engineered > Bioreactor > Anaerobic > Digestate | place... | reverse complement strand
TGTGGTACATGCGAAGCAACCAAGCCGCAAAGGATCTCAAGGCCCAACAGCAGTCATATTCTCAACCTTATGTAGCTACCCCTCTGGCTCAGACTATAACCCCGATGTCTCAGATAATGGCTGGGGTAAGCCCAGTTAGCGCAGGAAGCTATTCCTACTCTGGCGGCGGGGGATCATACAGTGGCGGGTCTGGTGTTCAGGTTTGGACCGAAGAGCCCGGGCTTCCAGTAGCTCCACCATCTACTCCTGAAACAACCAAGCCTGTGACGGAAGAGGACCTGGAAGATATGAGTCTGGACCAGTTAGCCACGCTCTATCTGTCGAATTTCACGGTATCTGGAGATGTTTCTAAGGTCGATTTGAAGAAGCTCAAGACCGATGATCCAGATTTCTATAACGACCTGCTTCAGTCCAAGGCTATTGCGGCTGCTGATACAAGCGTCTCGCTGGTAAAAGCAGTAAATGCTTGGGTTACCGCCAACACTCCAAAACCAGTGACGACAACTGAGCCCGAGACACCCACTCCTACAGAACCCACTACGACAACTGAGGATACAAGCGATCTGACTCTTGAAGAGGCTACGGTCTTGTACCTGTCGCAGTTCACCCAATCGAGCAACGCTGCTAGAATTGACACTGCAAAACTGCTGAACGGCGACCCTCAGATGTATAATGACCTGATAAAGGCCGGCATAATTACCACAGCATCCATGTCGGTGCCTCTCCTGACAGCAGCCAATGCTTGGGTGGCATATGCGACCAAAGCTGGGAGTACAGTAGCTCCGGTCTATACATCGCCTGTTGCTCAGCAGCCAGTAACACCAGTTGTTGAAGTTCCTGCCAAGAAGATGCTGCAGGTTTCGTTCAAGAAATATAACATTCCCGATGCTGGAATTAAGCTCACAAAGATCTTGGACGATGTACCTGAGCTGATAGCAGACAGGTCTCGGAGGCAGAGTTTTACCAAGGTACTGACTTCAATAGCTGGATCCGATGGTGTTTTGGATATGGATGAGATGTCCAGGCTAAATAGCATCTCTGGCGTGCCCATAAGGTTGGTCTGAAGAAGATCAACACTATGGTTTACGCTTTCCTCACTTTTTTATATAACGTGACGACAACATGTGAGCATGATTAATCTCTCTTCAGGCGCAAAGTCCGTAGTTCAACTTAGCGGGGTTGTTTCGAGACCTGCCAATTACACCCCAGTACAGCTTTCTAAATCAATGGCTGCACAGGTTCAACCAGTCAACCTCAGTGGTGGATATAAAAAGGAATCGAAGATTTCCACTGGTAGAACTGTGAAACCAGTTGCCTTGAGCGGTAGAGCACTTGGTGTAACTGATATTTCCTCGGATAGGCTGTCTGCAGCTGTAACCAAGGCTACTCTTCCGGTCGCATCCAAGGATATGACCGGATCCAAAACTAAGTTAAATCCTTCAGTGCCAAAGATTACCTTTGATAGACTAAGCAGGCTTAAATTTGCACAGAGTTCCCTTCCAGCTACTACAACTCCCATGCCATCTATTGATGTGGCTGGATCGCGTGGTATTCAGCATATCACTGATCCAAGAGGCAATACCCTGATCAGTTACGCCTCTTTGTCTCCTACAGCAGCGGAGCAAACGAAGTCGAATGTGGTCAAAACATTGAGGGGCACATTTTACAGCGTAGATTCAGCCATACATTCCAAGTTAAAAGCAGCTGGTGTATCGGATGCTCAGATCGCAGCGAAGCTTGAAAAAGCTGAGGATCCGGCTACGTTGCTGAGACCAGGATATCCTGGTGGAACGGTGAGCTCAGCCCAAGCCCAGAAAGATATAGCGGCGGGAAAGACTTTCGTGCGAATCACACAGGAAGGGACAGATAGATTTGTCCCGGTGACCAAAACTAATCAGTCTGGTCCTTCTATTAGTCAATTCAGCGTCTCGCAGCTTAAATCAAGCGGAGTCAAGCTATCTGGTAACGTGGAACCTGTATCTGGGCCGTATCCCTTAAACAAAGAGATATTCGCGGCTGCAGCCAGCCGAATAGCTCAGAAGAGAACAGTTACCAAGTCTCAGCTCATGAGGGCTCTTGCGGCTCGCAAGTAGCCCATATCTTTTTATTCCTGACTGTGCTAAAATGTGCTCATGGCAGCACAACCAGTTTCCATCAGCCAATTGATTTCATCCAAATCAAAAAGTGCCCAGGACCTTACAGGCACTCGATATGCTTCTGTATTACCTACGCTTTCACAGAGAACGACGACTCAGCAGCTCCAGCAGGCAAGACAAGCTCAAGCTCAGGCTGTGAGGGCTCCTTTATCAAGCGATAACTCGGTTAGATACGCTTCTCAGATTCAGGCGGCAGTAGCTAAAGCAAAGACTTCGGAATCTCAAGCTGCAGCTAGACAAGCTGGAATACAATCCCAGGCAACTCCCGCAACCATTACTCAGGCAGATATTCAAAGTGCTATTGCACAATATCAGAAAACCGCATCTGTAGCCGAGAAGATCAAGCAAGTAGATATTCAATCACAGGCTGCGCCGGTGGCTGCGACTACTAAAGACGCTCAGACATACGCATCTCAACTTCAGGCGGTCAGAGAGAAACTGGCTTCTCAAGCGGCTAAAGTAGCCGCAGAAAAAGTGGGTTTGCAGACTATTTCTAAGCCTCAAGTAACTACTGCTCAAGAAGGTACGACTTATGGGGTTGCAATTGCAGCTGCTCCAGTAGTAAATCAGCAGGGAGTTCTATCTTCCACCTTAGCTAAGCTACCCTCAGCCCAGGTCCCACAGTCATCTCTTGTTACCAGGATGTCCGTTGTATTGCCTAATAATCAGCAAATCTACGTCGATGCCAGTGGCGGAGAAGTTAGCTTGGCTACACTAGAAAAACAGCTTAGCAGTGCAGGATACGGAAACTTGAATACCGCTCTGCGAAGCTATTTTGGTAGCCGCAAGAGTGCCACGGTTGATGAGATTAAGGAAGTTGCTGCAGGACGTGGCCAGAAGTTAGTAGTTCAGGGTTGGTTGGGGGATGGTGTCGGCTGGCTGAAAGATCGTGCTGCAGGTGCAGTTGACTTTGCGTTGAGTGAGGATCCCAATGCTGCCAAGTACAAGGAAACTGTCGTAAAACCTAACTTGGAGAAGTTAAAGCCCGCTGAACCTAAAAAAACAACGTCTTCTAAGGTCGAGGATGCTAAGAAGACTGAATCTCCAGCTCCTACAACCCAGATTGTCAAAGCTCCTACTCCGACAGCAACTCTTGGGAATCTATTCAAATCAGGCACCGAACAGGATACTAGGATCAGGAAAGTCACTGGTTCAGGTCCAATCCCCACGGCTTCGGCAACCAGAGTTGGGGACTGGGCTATCAATACTCAGCAGTATGATTGGCTCAAAAAACAGGGTATATTAGACAGTACCATAATTGCTGAGCTTAACAGGGGTATAAATCCCCTGTCCTCCCGAGGTTGGTCACCATTCATGGGTGGAGCTCCTGCTGTGAGTGAAGCTCCTGTAGTATCAACTCCTTTAAAAACGGTATCTGCTGCAGATTATGCAAAGGGTGGTTTTGGCGATGCTCTTCCATACCTGACTTCCGATAGACAGGTAGCCTTGATAGATGCAAAGGCTGCTGACGAAATGAGGATAGCCAATCCTCTGAAGTACCGATCCACTCTTGAAGCCCAGGTAGCTCCTGATCTGGTGAAAAGGGGCCTTGCCTGGCAGGATATTGTCAGGGCTCCAACTAGCACACTCGAATCGTTTGCCAAAAAAGAATCAGCCGCTAAGCCCATGTTGGCCAGTAAGGTATCTACTCAGCAATATGTAACTCAGAGCCTGGAAGCAACTACTTCACCAAGCGAAACCCTGACCTGGGCTAACTCAGGTCTCATAGATGCTGTCTATACTGGTCCGAAAGCTAGGGAAGGTGTTTGGAACACGATTTCTGGTGTCCTGGGCGATTCTTTATACTCGCTTAGTGAGGGTAATTGGACAAAAGCAGTAGTAGAGAATCGTGATTTGGTAGGTTTCCAGAACACTCCTGCAGGCCAGGCGATTCATGATCAATTGTTTGCAGAAGCTATGGCTGGTAAGAAACCAGAAGAGCTCTCTACGGTGGTCACTGGATCAGGGACCGCTTTGCCTCGACAGATGTCTATGGAGTTCTTAGTCTTCTCGTCCACCCCTGAAGAGCTCAGACAGCTGGCTCAGAAGAATCCAGTGGTGATATCTCTGATTGATAACATGTATGCTACTGGTAGCGCATATATCCGTGAGAAGTTGGGAGATAAGGAGGTAGAAGCTGCAAAAGAGAGGTATGTTCAGCAGACTGGTGGAAAGGTAACCGATTCTGAGGATTTTTATAGTGGATACCGAAAGCTGCGAGGAGCTTCAACTTTTATCCAAGGTATCGGTGGGTCTGGAAGCGTGCCTGGAATAACTGCTGTAGCTGGAATATTACCTGCCGGAGCGATAGGCAAGACTGCTAAGTTGGCTGGCAAAGCAGCTGGTTTTGCAGACATTATATCTGATGCAAGTAAAACAGCGAAGACTGCTGAAAGAGCCACGGCTGGTGGAGTTCTCGATAATTTGCTTGGTAGAGCGCAAGGATCTAAGACGGCAGCTGTAACCAGTGGTGAAGTAGTCACGCCTGATTTCAAGGCTGCAGAGAGAGTTATCAAGGAAGCAACTCAGGATGCTTCAATAGTTCGATCTGGGGAAAGGACAGGTGGGGTACTTGAATCACTGCTTGGCAAGAGTCCAGTTCAAGAAAGAGTAGGTGCTGAGACACTTAGTGCTCTCCGTGCCAAAGCGGATTCCCCAACTCTCCGGGCTGCAGCTGAGCAGGCTGGACTACCTAGCATTGCCAAAGCTACAAGCATAAAGGGAGCTGCCCAAGGGACGAGACTATCCAGCAGCTCGGATACCCTCAAAGCGTTGAAGATGGGCAAACCTCAAAAAACGGTATCCCAGGTAGCTGAAGCAGTACCTCCATCTACCGTTAAGGAAACACTTGAAGCGGCTGCCGAGGACGTAATCACCAAGTTCCCCGACGAGCTCAAGCCAACTGAGCCTTTGGTTCCTGGGGGAAAAGGAACTGCAGGAGATTACACTGGAGGCGGTGGTGGAGGGGGATATACTCAACCAAGTGGTGGATATACTCAACCTCCAATCATACCTGACAGCCCAGGTGTATATTCTCCCGACCTGAAAACAGTGGTCAGAAATGGAGCAGATGGTAGCCTGGAGGCCTATGATGAGACCACCAAGACCTGGATGAAAGTAGATGATTATCTGAAGCTACAGGATGCCAGGAAACCAAAGGTTCCAGAGACACCAAAGGCTCCTGAAACACCTAAGACTCCCGAAGAGCCGGTCACTACCTACTCTCCTGAACTGGGCACGATAGTCCGGCAGAAGGCCGATGGGACTATAGAGGCATTTGATTCGGTCTCGGGGTCCTGGATGACTATAGACGATTATGCCAATGCCAAGGCTGCCAGGTCTGTAACTCCGACTCAACCAATTTCTACGCAGCCGCAGACACCAGTTCAAACTTACATCCCGACTAGCGAGGTTGTAAGGATGCCGACTACAGAAGTAGTCGATCTATCGAAAGTAGCTGAGCCAACCGTTACTCTGCCTGAGAGTCTGGTTACAAAGATCTCCTCGGCTAAGACTGATGCTGAACTCCTGGGCGAGTTTGCCAGAGCAGCCGATGATAATGCTCTGGATCTGGCCAGCCACGCCGAGAATCTGATGGCTGTAGCCATCAGGAAAGCTCAGTCTGGGGCATCAGCCGATGAGGTACTGGCTTTAGTCGATCAGGCTCAGACTTACAGGAAGATGGCAGCCGATGCTGCTAATATGTGCTATTTGTGAGGATCCATGGCTAACAACTGTAATCCAGATGACCTAAAGAAGGCAGCAGAAAAGATTGCCGGTATAGACCAAGCAATTGAAGCTCTTGGTATAAAGCCTGTGAGTGAGACAGCCGCAGTTTCTGAGCTTCGCATAGGTGGGAAGTCTATCCCAGAGATATCCGGGATGAGCTTGGATGATGCAGTGGCTCACTTCGAGGCAAATACCGATGCTATTGCTAACCTGAACCTATACGAGTTGGGTCTGATTGATCTACCTCACGACAAGGCTATCAAAATGTATGCCACCAGGGGTAGAGTCCTCAGATCCAGGCTGGAAGCGAGTGATGCATTCAAAGCTTTAACTGAGGATGAGCGAAACATCCTTCTGAACAACATGGACCGAGCGGCTGGTAAAAAATCCACAAGACATATCAATGATCTCAAGGCTTACAGTACCGCCCGGGACCATCTTGGAGGCACAGCCTCATCTTATGATCTCGCTATAGACGCTCTTTATATGGGCAACCGGGGGTATGGCGGCGAGACATCTTTTATGAGACTGCTGCGGGCTGCTCAGAAAGAGGATGATGTAGATGTGGCCGGCTTGTCTAAGCTGTTTGGTGACAATTCAGCTGGACTGATAGCAGGTGAGGACATAGCTACTACGCTGCCTACATCAAGTCTAAAATATTTCCTATACCGGCAGATCTATCCCAATCTTTCAGGAAGCACGCTCAATCTCATACTGGATGACGCAAGCGATCTGTCCGCTTATGAAAGGGTTGCTCGCAAGGTGATGCAGTCTGACAAGTCCGTGGTCGAAGCAATGGAACGGACACCTCTCTATCAGATGGAAGTATATCATGTTGAACGCTTGCCTCTACCTGTTGAGATGAAAAGTGAGGTCCTGACTGCCAGAGATGCAATCTTCCGAACCAGGTTCCTGGATTCTATCAAGGATATGAAAGTGTCCAACCTGGTTGAAGAAGGGCTTGCGAATATGCTTCAACTCAGAGGAAGCAAAAATTTCCCATCCGAAGCATTCAATGAAGCTATGCGCTTTGTGAATAAGCAAAGCTCTGAGATCATTGATTACTTCAATGAGGCTACCAGATACGGTTACAAGTTTGATGAAGCAGGCGACGCTGATATTGCATGGAATATCGATGATTACAACAGCTTTATGGCTGGTTATGCCAAGTCCAGGAAAGCGGGAGACATCCCAGTTGATGAATGGGAACAGATCATCGATGAGATACCTAAGGTCGCCTTTAAGCGGCGTGCCAGAGCTCAGAGGATAGTCGATAACCTCAATGCAAACGGATACACCGAATATAACCCTGATAAAGTCCTTGAAATTCTTGACATGGGGTTCGATGATACTCAGTCTTTGAACAAACTGATCACCGAGCTAGGCCCAAGGTTGGAAGATTCCCGGCTGGATATCGCTATCCGTGAGAGTGATAGAGCCAAGTACATCGACACATTCATGAAGAAAGCAGACGATGGTTCTGAGACAGTAGGATCTTTCGATGTTGAAGAAATCACTGCTGGATTCAAAGTCGATGATGACATAGCCAAAAAAGTTGATCCCAAGATCCAGGCAAAAATAGATGCCATTGATGCTGATGATGCGGTCAGACCTGGCGGCCATGAGACTGGTGCTTCTAAGGATTTCAGAGCTGAAATGGATGAAGCTCTAAAGAAGGAAGCGGAAGAAGTAGTCGAAGCTGAACCTCCGAAGAAACCAGCTGCTAAAAAGTCCAAATCCAAGAAGTCTAATGATGATGTGGAGGATATCGTTTCAGAGCCAGCTCCAAGAGCGGCAGTACCATTCGATAAGCGAGCTGCAGAAGTTAAGAAAATCTCGGAGGATACGAAACTTCAAAATAAGATTCTTCGGATGAATGCAGCAGATTTCAATAGGCTTATTCAGGATACCATTGAGGCTTACGGCAACCCTACTAACGCTGAGCCAGTGATTCATGCCTACCTCAAGGTAGCTTGGCATGGGACGGCTGATCATCCGGGTCTAGCCGACAAAATCCTAAACAGCAAAGGCAGGCTGTTAGGAGGTAACTTCCGCAGGCTGACCACTGAGCAGAAGGATTGGATTCGAGGTCTTGGGGATAAGATCAACTACAAGTCTGACTGGAGCAGGCGAGATGCTGAGATGCTGATCCAGACCTACAATAGGGTCGATGCAGACACTGGATACTATATGCTCAGATACTTTGCTCCTGGACTCTTTGTAAACGCAGCCTACGAGTTTGGAAGAAGGCCTGTTCCCACAGTGCTCAAACTGGCTACCGGATACACTTTCGTGCTTGGTACTATCGGTATGTTTGGATTCTTCCTCGAAGAAGCTGTCCAGGCGACAATTCAGATGGGTGTGCCCTTCTATATCGATGATGCAGATGTCCAGTCTAAGTTCTTCATGGACAACATGGAGGCTTCGATCAGAGCTCACAAAGTCTGGCAGCCGTTCCATAACTTCATCAAGAGCGTGCCAGGTGGAAATATCATATTCTTCCCGTTGGCAGCGATTGATTTCTACATGACTGAAGTGGTAGAGGCCCAGGTAAAGACAAGATCCAGATCATACAAGGATCATGGACTGATGAAGGACTCCAATACCAACTGCATGACTCTCTTGAATGGAGGAGAATACTGCGCTGGTGAATTGACCACATATGATGAGAGGGTCAATCACATCTTAGCGCATCCTGGGCACCTGGGAGTTTATTCCTCGGAGTTCAAAAAACAGATACTTGGGATTGATCAGGGTGGTATGGTTGACCCACAGACCGGAATGGGTGAAAACAACGTCTGGGCTAAGAAGGCTGGTCTGACAGGTCAGGCAGCTCTGGATATCGGGTATGCTGGTGTGATTGATCTTGGGCGACGAGGAGCATCCGATAAGTTCAACGATTTCACCAGTATCAAGTCGTTGCTGTTTGGTCATGAAGTAGCAGGTGACGTTCGGCTGCAGGGTATCAGAAACTCGACCAATTACCTAGATCTGATCACAGGCATGACCTCGGGAACTGCCACGGCTTCCTCATCAGGAACCGCTACAACTACCACTGCTGTCACTTCAGGTACTCCGGTCGCTGTGGTCCCAGGTGAAGCTCCACAGATCGTTCGAGATATTGCTAGACTTACCCGAGATCAGAGGCTGTCAACTCTCAATTTCTACGCTTCGACAAACAAAGAGGCGGCTGCAGCCTGGAGGAACTACTACACCAACGAGGATGGAACTATCGATATCGCCAGGATAAAGAAGGATAACCCGGACTTCACCGATACCGATATCAAAACCATGTTCTCGGATGATACTTATAAGGCAGGTATCATCAAGAGCCTGGAGCAAAGTCCAGATATCATAACCATGTCTTCTAGTTTGGCTGCCCTAGTCAAGGATGGAACTGTTCTGCCTGAAGATATAAACAAGTACATCCCAGCCAAGTATCGGGCGGAGTGGGATCGTGCTCAGGGTGACCCAAGAAACTTTGAAAATGCGCAAGCTGACAATGCTAACAACATAATCTGGACCAATGCCTCTGGATACACCACTCGCAAATCTATAGTGGATTCGGCTGGGTTAGTGTATAATCCTATAACTGGAACATGGGACAGCCAAATAAAATCTATGCTAACTAACCCGGATGGGTCAGTCTGGGAGCTGGATGTAGGCAAGTATGCGGAGTTCCTGAGATCAAAGGGTGGACCAAATAAGGTCACAGCAGCCGATCTTCAGGCTTTCCTGGCCACATCGCCTTACAACTGCACTTACAAGTGTGGGGGGTCCAGTTCATCCTCTGCCAAGTCAACTGGGCATACTTATTCAGGCGGAGGCGGTAGCAGTAAGAGCAGCTACAAGAAATCCTATACAGATACCTACTCCAAGACAGGCAAAACCGGGGTAATCGTATATGCTAACTACCTGCAGGCCGATATCTATGAGGGATCTAAGCTTATAGGCCAGACGGATAGCGGTGTCATAGAAATGGATCCAGGAGATCATACTCTGACTATAAAGAAGGATGGGTATATTACCAAGGATCTAACTGTTACAGTATTAACTGGCAAAGTAGTCACTAAGTGGGCAACCCTCACCAAGGGATCTGACCAGGCTAAAGTCACAATTTGCGATTTTGTGGATGACATAGGAGCCTTGAGACTGAATGGTGACCACCTGGCTTACGTCTTTGCCAGGTACAAGGGCTGGGCTAAACTGGAAGCCCAGGCCTATGCAGCCTGCAGTCCCAAATCTGCCAACTTGCCTGCGACGTTGACCAAGGATGATGTCTATTACATTCTCAACCTGGTCCTGGGCCAGACTGCAGTAGCTGCGAACATGGTTACTAACGGGCGAGTTTGCAAGGGCGGTGAGTAAGATGGTATCTGATGCTAGAAAATCGGAACTGGTAGCGGCTTATGGCACTCAGGGGTGTCTCACCGAAGACTCCCCTACCATGGCCATATATGCCCAGCTGGTGGGCAACGATGAGCTAACTCAAGATTATATGGTCTGGCTACACGGAGACAAAACGTGGTGTATCACCGAACAGCCCACTGTCAGGTTATCCAGAGGACGGTTTATTGAGGCCGTAACTGGGGATACGGTAAGAATAGTCCCATGCCAGAGTGAAAAGTGTCTAGGCAGTTTCCCAACGTCAATTCTGATGCATCTCTTTGGTCTGACCTTGCCAGAGGAAGCAAAATCGTTCCTCGCTGCTCTGGTAGGCAAAGAGGTTCAGTATCAGGTCATAGGTCGAAATGAGAACAATATCATTGAGATAATTCTATACCTTGGTGAAACCAATATCAATGAACTCCTCCTGGAGCAAGCCGGCAGCCTGATCGGAGACAAAATCGATACTCCACTTCACCAATCAGTAATTGTCCCTGCTGGATCAGCCTCTTCAAAGCCTGCATCTCTCTCACCAGGTTCCAGGGCCAGAGTATCCGCCGACTTTACCAACGTGGGCGATATCGACGATGGCTACCGCTATTTCATTGGTGTAGTGCTGACAGATAGGGACGGTACGGAGTGGGTCTATCCTGGCACTAGCCAGTATGCGGCAAACATTGAGCCAGGTGAGGTTCAAACTATGCTGGCAATATTCGATGTGCCAGGCTACATGGACAAACCAATATCGTATCAGGTGATGCTTCATAGGTTCAAGCCAACTGTGTGACTTCCTCCCTTGCCCCTAAAGGGGCAGGGCTTCCTGCTTCACTGAGTCGGTGTTCCGATCTCTCTACAGGCTCTTCCCCTCAGTCCGAGGGTGACAATATTCAATGCTGCATTGACATC
>Ga0116185_1004580_pt1 | contig 11189 bp, 8 predicted proteins | sample AD_JPNNA7_MetaG_FD_89754 | JGI IMG/M metagenome (GOLD analysis project Ga0116185, IMG submission 89754) | Active sludge microbial communities of municipal wastewater-treating anaerobic digesters from Japan - AD_JPNNA7_MetaG | ecosystem: Engineered > Bioreactor > Anaerobic > Digestate | place... | reverse complement strand
TTCCCTGGGATGCGAACAGCCCAGGGAACATCTTTTAAAATGTTTGTTATATAGGTAATTGCAAAATAACTTACTTAAGCTTCATGACAAGTACCTGTAGTTCTTTTTCTGAACTGTTCTTAAATCCATGTTCTATATTTTTTGGTGAAAAAATAACTGTTCCCTAGGATGCGAACAGCCCAGGGAACATCTTTTAAAATGTTTGTTATATAGGTAATTGCAAAATAACTTACTTAAGCTTCATGACAAGTACCTGCAGTTCTTTTTCTGAACTGTTCTTAAATCCATGTTCTATATTTTTTGGTGAAAAAATAACTGTTCCCTGGGATGCGGTTAAATTCTCCCCACCTACGAAAAACTCACCTTCTCCCTGTATAACAAAAAACAAAGCATCTACAGGGGTTTTGTGTTTTTTCAGTTCTGAAAATCCATTCAGTTTTATTACTATAAACTCACTACCCTCATATTCAAAGAACTTCCTTGCTTTAATATCGTCTTTGTCTATTCTGACCTGCGCATCCTCCCATCTTATCACCTGCATAATATCACCTCCGATTTAATTATATCCATTCGGAGGATAGCTTTCCGTAACCTATGTTACATATCATTTTTTTTCATTATAAATGAAAGCATCTGCTTAAAAACTTCATCCTGCTGCAGTGCCAGTCCAATACCTGCATCACTTCCAAAATTTTGAAAATACCAGCTGAACTGTATACCATCGCCTTCAGGGATAAAATAATATTCTGTTTCTGCCGGAAGATACTCTTTGGCTTTTTCCACCTTAACCGGAGGAGTCATACGGTCTTTTCCGGCATAAATTGAAAGTACTTTGATCTTCTCGCTTCCAAGACTGTTCTGAGGATCCGGATAAGCTCCCAGAAGAATCAGTCCTGATAATTTTTCAGACATTTCTTTTATGTAAGAGCATGCCAGTCTGCCACCAGAAGAATGTCCCGCTATGTACCAGTCTTTTATATCCGGATACTTTTCAATTATTTCAGATGGCTTGATAACTTTAAGTGGATCATAAATAATATACGGAATATCTATTAAAACACAGAATATTCCCTCTTCAGCCAATCTTCTCATAAGTGGTCCATAGGATACGCTTGTAAACTGTTTTTCCGGATAAAAAATAAGACCTTTTCCTGTATTCAGATGCTTGTTTGAAAAAACTGTCTTATCCTTTCTTTCGACTTGTAGATTCTCCGAACTTTCAAGATTTTTAGATATATACTCCCTATATATAATTGCTTCTTTCAACTCACGGGATTGCATTACAATCACTTCATTTATAGAAAAAAGCATAATTGGAAACATGAAAAAAGTAAAAAGTAAAAAAACAGTGTCGCTTCCCATCATACTATCCACCCTCTGAAATAGATGATTGCTTACACTCATTAAGATTTTTTACTGTTGATTTCCAATAAACCCCAAAATATATGAAAGAACTTCATCCTGCTGCTGCTGTCTGGATATGTCGGCCTGACCATCACCATCCTGGTTAAGATACCATCCAAACTGGTTATGGTTGCCTCCCTGTATACAGTAATACTCTGTCTGCGGAGGAAGAAGCCTCTTGGTACTTTCGATCTTCTGAACAGTTGCTAATCCGTCATTGGAAGCATATATAGACAAAACATTATGATTATCGGAAGAAAGATCGTCTCCCTGAGCCGGATACGCTGCCAGAAGTATCAGACCGGCAATATCCTCCATACTGTTTTTGACAAAGCTGCATGCCATTGCTCCGCCCAATGAATGCCCGGATATATACCAATCTTTTATATGCGGATATCTTTTTATAACCTGTCCTGCAGACATAGGTGAAAAAACAGCCAGATTAAAAGGCATCGGAACAATCACTGAGAAAATTCCTTTTTCTGCAAGTTCAAACATTAAGGGCGCATAGGCTTTAGGATCAACCCTCCCGCCTGGGTAAAATATTATTCCTTTTGTACTCTGATTACTAACCCCGGAAAAAGTAATATACTCTCCTTCTTCAACACTAACCTCCTCAGTGCTTTGCATACAGTCTAAAGCTTGCTGCATAGGCATTGCCGGAGTGTTTACCCATCCCACAAACCATCCCGCAGCTCCAAGAGCGACAAGAAAAGTTGTCAATGCCAGTATTTTCAAGATATCCAAAAAAAATCACCTCCTGCTTGAAAGGAATGAACTCAGAGTATCAACTATGAAGTTTACATCCTCTCTACTCACCCAATAATTAGTCACAAATCTGTACACACCATTTTCAGGCGGATTTATCTTTATACCCTTCATAAGAAAGTGCTCTACAACTTCAGCCGGATTAAGAGGAAGATTAATTTTAAAGAACACCATATTTATATGAACATCTTCTATATTTACAGAAACATTTTTTAAATCGGAGAGTCTTTGTGCCATAAAATAAGCATTTTCGTGATCCTTTTTTAACTCACCCCTCATGCTATCAAGAGCTACTATTCCAGCGGCTGCAAGAAATCCTGCCTGCCTGAGACCTCCTCCCATCAACTTTCTTTTCTTTTTGGCAACGGCTATAAAATCCTTTGTAGATGCAAGGATAGAACCCACCGGAGCACACAGCCCTTTAGAAAGACAGAACATCACCGAATCGGCATACTTTGTTATTTCGCAAGGAGAAACTTTTAAATACTCAGAAGCATTGAAAAGCCTTGCCCCATCAAGATGAACAGGAATAGATTTTTCATGGGCCGCTTCATATATTTCCTTCATTATTTCAAGAGGAATTACTCTCCCATTGGAGTGGGCATTTTCAAGGCATACAAGACCGGTGGACGGATAATGTATATCCTCTTTCCCGCTTCTTATTCTGCTTTTTACTTCACATGGATCAAGAACACCCTTTCTGCTCGAAACAGTTCTGAGCTGGACTCCGGCAATAACGGAGCTTGCACCGACTTCATGAACAACTATATGACAGTCCTCACCCAAAATTACTTCGTCGCCCCTGTTACAATGAGTAAAAAGAGCTAGCTGATTCCCAAAGGTACCGCTTGGTACAAATAATGCTGCCTCTTTACCTGTTAACTCTGCCGCTTTTCTTTCAAGCTCCTTAACCGTGGTATCCTCATCGTAAACATCATCTCCAACCACGGCATCAAACATAGCTTGTCTCATAGCATCGGTAGGCTGGGTTACTGTGTCGCTTCTAATATCTATATACTTCATTATCTTCACCATCCATAAATAATATCTATATAAATTATATCTTTTTTTTATTATTATTAACCTTAATAAAAATTGATATGCAAAAAAATTTTTTGCGTGGTATAATTAAACAAAATAAATAATAGGATTCTTTATAATGTCTATACTGATCAACTTAAGTTATTTTTTTTGTTTTTTTAAATTAACATAATAAATAATTTTATTTATAAAACTTTTTTTAAAGGATGAGTATATAATGCGTAAAAATATAGTTATTTTAGTTTCCGTTATGTTAATCATATTGTTAGCATCATGTAGTAAACCAGTTCCGCTGAAGATTCTTAATCCGGTGGTTACGCCTGCTGGAGGAAGTTACGCAGTGGCTCAGAATATAACTGTTACATGCCCAACCGCTGATGTACAGATAAGATACACGCTTGACGGAACAGAACCTACTAACCTCAGTGACTTATACACCGCACCAATTAATCTTCCCTCATCCAAGACTTTAAAAGTTAAAGCTTTTAAGTCCGGATAGACAGACAGCGATACGGTTACACATACTTATTACCTTCCGTTACAGCTGACTCTTAGCAAATGTTGGGGTGGAACTGGTAGTGACGCTTTATATGACATAGCCAAGACATCTGACAGCGGATCTATTGCTGTCGGTACAACACTATCTACCGATGGAGATATTTCAGATAGTCATGGCAATAACGATGGTTGGGTAATCAAAACTGATGCTTCTGGTAATAAACTATGGTCAAAATGTTTTGGTGGAACAGACTTTGATTATTTATACAGTATATTACAGACATCAGACGGCGGGTATATCGCTGTCGGTAGGACAACATCTAATAACGGAGATATCTCAGACAATCATGGTGTTTCTGATGGATGGTTGATGAAGGTTGATGTAACAGGCAATAAAGTGTGGTCGAAAGTTTTTGGTGGAAGTAAAGCTGACGATTTAAAAGATATAATACAGACATCGGACGGCGGATATATTGCTGTCGGTAAAGCAATATCTACCGATGGAGATATTTTAGGTAATCTCGGCAATAGTGATGGTTGGATAATAAAGTTCAACTCAGCAGGCGATAAAGTATGGTCGAAAGTTTTTGGCGGAAGTGACTATGATTATTTATACAGTATAGTACAGTCATCAGACGGCGGGTATATCGCTGTTGGAGATACAAAATCAAATAACGGAGATATATCCGCAAATCACGGAGATCGGGACGGATGGATTATTAAGACTGACGCTGACGGCATTAAACTTTGGTCAAAAGTTTTTGGTGGAAGCGGTAGTGATATCTTGTTTGATATAGCATGGATATCGGATTTTGTTTATATTACAGCCGGACAGACTCAATCAACTGACGGAGATATTTCAGACCATAAAGGCAGTAGCGATGGATGGATATCAAAATTTCAATAATATATAGATAAAAAAATCTGACAGAAGATATCTTCTGTCAGATTTTTTTATAATGACATCTTTAACAAAAAAATTATTGGTCTTATTTATGATTGATTTATTAAATAAATATTTTATTCATGGTATAATTAAGTAAAAATAGTAATAAGGAGTTGACTTAATGGTAAAAATCGGTATCTACAGCCAAAAAGAGGAAGAAAAAACCGCTTTTCTGTTAAGTACCTATAATTATTTTGTGCAGAAGGCAAAGGGTGAAAAAATAACTGTCGGTACTTCAAATATCAATACTGAAAAGACTTTAAGAACTCTTATGGATCAGTTTTTTTCGGCCAAAACCATCCCCGGTGCAGGAAAAGAGCAGAATCTGGATTTTTTCTTTGATTACAACGGTTTTAACTCTTACTATAGAGTCTTAAGTTATCCTTACGCTGTTTGGGACGAAAACTCGGATTTGTCAAAAAAAGTTATTCGTTCCTCGGACGGAATTATTTTCATGATTAATGCCCAGTCCTTCAACGATAAATCGTACGAGCTTTCAGTACTCAAAACACTTCAGGTTATCTTTAACAGAAACAAGAACAGTTTCAATCTTCCTTTATGTATTCTTGTTTCAGATCTGGAGATATCCTTGGAGTACTTTTTAAAAGAGTACTTCCCTGCTGTCAGGGAGTATCTTGACAAGTACGGCATAAACTATGAAGTACTCAGTTATAACTCAGTTTTGATGGAAGCACAAGATCCTGAGCTAAATGAAAGTCAGAAGATTGAGGAAGTCTACTTATGGCTTATCAGAAAGATTTTTTTGCTTGAAAATTATACAACATCCAACGAAGACAAACTCAAATCAGTCGCTGTTTCAACCGGAAAGAATTCGGGTAATATACTTAAGACAATCATAACAGTAGTTGCTGTAATAACGATTCTGGTCTCTTTGTTCTTTCTTGTGAAGGATTTATCCATAAACCGTGCAAGAATGGCAGAGAACTCCTATCTTAATCTTTTTAACGATTATCTTAGGAGTACCGAGTCAAAAAATATCGATTCAAATCATTGGTCTAATCTTGAAGAAAAAAGCATGAGCTTTAAAAATAAGACTCTTTCGAAGATAAGCAAAAACGAGTCCCTAAAAGAAAAAACAGACTCCCTAATAACAGATATACGAACCACACGTATCTTTTTAAGTACCTTCTATGATATTAAAGAAGAGTTCCAGAACATGTATACCCGAAGGGAAGAAGATCCCATAAAATGGGAGGCTCTGAGAAAAAAAGTCGACTCTTTCAAGGATGCTTACGAAAAAACCCATATTGCCCGGTTCGGTTTTGCTGAAGATTTTGCAAAGATCTATGAAAGAACGGTTCTTATTACTTCTATAATAAAAATGAGGAGTGATTACGCACTTATATATAACGACCTTATGGAGGGTAATGTTTTTCAGGCAGAACAAAAGCTTCAGCTCTATGTCAAAAATTATCCCCCTGCGCTTACCTCTGAAGACGTTTCGAAAGTTACTAACTATATCTCTTTTTTATCAAAAAAAAGCTTTATCCTCACAGCTTTGAATTTTGATTTATTAGACTCCATTAAAGAAGAACTTTCAGTCCAGCTCACATCTGCAAGAGGAACCAAGACCTATGCCTATGGCATGACACAGTCAATAGAGGAACATTGTGCAGATTATTTAAAAATAAAGCTAATAAAAAAAGACGATACTCTTATGAGCGCAAGCATAAGCTTTGAGGATGTAAAAAAAGGATTAGAAAAATCCTTTTCCCAACCTCTGCAACAGAAAAATCTGAAAATCGATACGGCTGTTTTATTCGCAACCACTACGGAAAGTACTGCGGGAACGGCAACCTTTTCAATAGGCTTTGAGATAGATCTTTTCCTTAAAAAACCGGCAAATTATAAGATATTTAACTGAGGGGCTTGCATATGATTGCATTGAATCAGGTAAAACAGATGAAGAATATCCGTGATGCTAAAATCTTCAGATTTCTTGACCACGGGGACAACCTTTTACTTCCTACCCAGGCTGGTATACAAAAGTCAAAAGACCTTATAAATCTTTTTTTCAAATATATTCCCTTTGACGAGGACTGCAGGATGAACTGTGTTTTTACATTTAAAAACCAAGACATCTCTTTTATACGAGAGCTCATTACAGATGAGGTTTTTTCGTTTTTGACGGAAAATATATTTCTTCTGGATAGTGGGTTTACAGTTATTGATACAAATTCACAAAAAACTTTTCCGGAACCGGAAGTCACGCTTACGCTGAAGGAAAGAACCGAGCTTAATCATGAGTCAGACTATGAAAGTATAAAAAAGGTTCTGTTGCATATAAACGCTCCGGTATATACAGAAAGAAGAATCCGTTCAATACTTGTAAGCGGAGAGAACACTTTCAGGATAAAGCCTTACAATCTCCGATTTATAGGTGAACTTTTCAAATACGGTATATTTGAAGGTATAGAGCTGAAATGCCCGGCCTTGAATCCTGAACTGGGAAAGATAATACTTTTGAGAGAAGAAGAAAATATGGAAGGTTTTTCAGAAAGGCTGACAAAGACAGTTGGAAACAATTATTTGTTTTTTTCTTTTTCAGACGGCCAGGAGATGATGGATTTTGCAGAAAAAACTCTTAAAGATATGTACAGAGAGTTTGAACTTTTAATGCCGACAGACCGCTGCGAACTTACCGACTGTAGGTTTGTATTTCTAAATCGTCAAAACTCAAATATCAGCAAGCTTGAGTTGAAAACTTTTCTGGAAAACTTTTCAATCCCTTTTTCTAACAGATTTCTCCAACAGATACGCGATACTATGATAGATTTTGATATACAAAGCTACAACTTTGATACGGCCGATAAAATGCTGGATCTTATTATAAGCGCCCATAAAACCCTTGACCGGGTATATTATTTTATGAACAGCATAAACCCAAACTTCCCCAACACAATCTCTTATGCTCTGGAAAATGCTATGGATGTTGTTGCCGGGTTTGAAAAAAAGCATTCCTTGGTGCTCCTTATTCCATCAAAACGTCAGGAAATAAGTCAGAGAATATCTTTACTCAAAGATAAATCATCAATGAAAAAATTCAAAATTGAACATGCACTGGATATTATAAAACCCATTATAGTAGCCATGGGTGAGATAAGTGACCTTTGTATGCGGAACTCCTCTATGATAAAAAGAGATCTGAAACTTTCGGAATTGGAAAAGGAACTCTACGAACTTCTTAAAAACGAGCTTATAGAAATGACAAAACCGGCAGTGGTGTGAACTGCCGGCTTTTTATTATGCCCCTCTTAGTACTACTTCCATCTGTGAAAGCTTGGCAAGCATTTTTGATTCAACTTTATTTACGTCCTCATCGGTAAGAGTTTTTTCAAAAGACCTGTAAACTATTGTTATGGTTATGCTCATCTTATCCGGATCGATTCCTTTTCCTTTATAGATATCAAAAATATTTATACTTTCGATTATCTTTCCGCTGGACTGTATAATACCGCGTATATCTTCAAACTTTGCCTGAATGGGAGCAATAAACGAATACTCACGTTTTATGGCAGGATAGTCAAAGGTTTTTAGTTTTTTAGATATGGGTTTTTTCATTTCATACAGCATATCCATATCTATTTCAGCTATGTATACACTTGACTTTATATCGTAGAGTTTGTCAGAAATATCCTTTTCCAAAAGACCCATAAACCCTATTTTTTTATCTCCGATAAATATATCAGCACTCTGTGCTTTGCTTAATCCTGTTATTTCAGCTCTTTCATATCTGGCGCTCAGATTAAGACTTTCAAAAAGACCTTCGACTGCACCCTTTACAGTAAAGAACGATACCTCCCTCTTGTCGGTATAATCGTAGGGATTTTCGCGTCCGCATGCTACTATTGCGGCTTTGGTGGTTTCCTTTATGCCTGTATCAAAAGAACTGTTTCGTACAAATGTCTTTCCTATTTCAAAAAGCTTTATATCCTTGTTCTGATTCCTGAAGTTATATGATGCAGACTCAAGGATACCGTAAACCAGAATAGGACGCATATACTCATACTCTGCAGAAAGAGGATTAAGAATCCTGATATCCGACTTATCCATCCACATATTTTTTATGTTCATCATCGAATAAGTCATAGCTTCATGATAGCCCTCCTGTCTGAGGGTGTAAGCTGCATCATCTTTGAATGAAACAAACTCGCTTTTTGATCCCTTGAACATTTTTACTACAGGTAGTGCTGAACTTATATTATAATATCCGTATGCTCTTGCAACTTCTTCTACAAGATCTTCTTCTATTGAAAGATCCGGGCGTTTAGTCGGAACGGTTATATCCCATCCGTCGCCTTGTACCTTATATTCAAAACCATATCTTCCGAGTATGCTTTCAATCTCCTCTATAGGAATGACCTTACCGAGTCTTTCATCAACATACCACTTACGCAGGTGAATGCACTTGGGCATCTCCACAACTGGATATATGTCGGTAACACCTTCATGGACAGTACCGCAAGCTATGGTTTTTATGAGATAGGCAAGTCTTCCCATTACAAACATAGCATCATTTGGATCAACACCTCTTTCAAAACGATATGAGGCATCTGTTGAAAGCTTATGATACTTAGCAGACTTTCTGGTAATTACCGGATCGAAGTACGCAACCTCCAGCAAAATATTTCTGGTTTCGGAAGTTATACCGCTGTTCTGACAACCCATCACACCTCCGAGAGCAAGTATGCCCTTTTCACCGGTAATAAGGGTTTCAGTTCCGTTGAGTTCATACTCTTTTTCATCAAGCAAAACTGTTTTCTCACCTTTTTGTGCTTTTCTCACAACAATCTTTCTTCCTATAACGTCTAAATCAAAAGCATGTACAGGATGTCCGCTTTCGAGCATCACGTAATTGGTTATATCAACGATATTATTTATGCTTCTTATACCACAGGCGGCAAGTCTTCTGACAAGCCACAGAGGTGAGGATCCAACCTTTATGTTTCTCATCTCAAGTGCAGTATACCTTTTACATCCCTCGTAATTTATGCTTACATCAAAAGTATCTGTCCTGCTAAGCTCGTCATACTCAGGTAATTTGAAGCCTTCCGCCGCTTTTATAACTTGCAGCTCCTTAGCCGCACCGATATACGAAAGCAGATCCGGTCTGTTGGGAAATACCTCTATTTCAACAATATCATCCTTAAGCTTGAAATACTCTATGAAGTCTGTCCCCAGAGGAACTTCCTCCTTTAGCTTGTATACTCCATCAGATTTTTCTTCAAGCCCAAGCTCCGAAAGAGAACAAAACATTCCCTGAGACTCTATGCCTCTCATCTTTCTGTCTTTTATTTCCATCCCGCTAGCAAGCTTTGCACCGTTTACGGCTACAGGTATTACATCTCCTTCTTTAACAGAAAGATCAGCCGTAAGAATCTGTTTATACTCATTTCCCATGTTCACCCTGCATACGATAAGTTTATCAGCATCCGGATGCTTTTGTACCTGTTCTACCTTTCCGACAATTACATTGCACAGATCCCTGCTTACCGCCTGCACAGACTCTACGTTTGTTGTATGGAGCTTTATCTGTTTGGACAGCTCGGCCGGGCTCTTAAGAACCTTTATGTATTCTGAAATCCATTCAATTGAAAGTCTCATAAGCCACCCCTTATTCTATTACCCTTATATCGTTTCTGGTGAACTCTCTCAGATTGTTCACACCATACTTCAAAAGTGCTATTCTTTCCGCTCCCATTCCAAAAGCAAAACCCTGCCATTCATTGGGGTCTATCCCGCTGTTCCTAAGAACATTAGGATGTACAAGCCCGGCTCCCAGTATCTCTATCCAGCCTGTATTTTTACAGACATTGCAGCCTTTTCCACCACAGTTCATACAACTTACATCCACCTCAAAACCTGGTTCTACAAAAGCAAAGTAACTTGGTCTCAGAAGCACCTGCATTCTGTCTCCGAACATAGATTTGGCAAGAATTTCAAGAAACATCTTAAGGTGAGCTACCGAAACCTGTCTGTCTATATAAAGACCCTCAACCTGATTAAACATAGCCGCATGAGTCGCATCTATCTCGTCTTTCCTGTAGACCCTGCCGGGAGATATTATAGCCAAAGGCGGCTTACTTTTGAGCATGGTTCTTACCTGTACAGGTGACGTATGAGTCCTGAGAATAAGATTCTTTTCGGATTCTATATAAAATGTATCCTGCATATCTCTTGCAGGATGCCATGGAGCTATATTCAACGCATCAAAGTTATACCATGGAATCTCTATTTCCGGACCTTCGACTATGGTACAACCCATATTTATAAAAACTTCCGATATCTCTCTTATGGCTTTCATTACAAGGTGCTCACTACCTACAGCTCTACGGGCACCTGGAAGTGACACGTCAACCCAGTTTTTTGTTTCCAGAGATTTTTTCTCCAGTTCCCTGACCTGCTCTTCCTTTGTTTCAAGAAGTGATTCTATATCATTTTTAAGCTCATTGACCAGCATCCCGTACTCTTTTTTACTCTCCGGCGGAATTCTGCCAATCTCTTTCATAAG
>Ga0116185_1004575_pt1 | contig 11203 bp, 5 predicted proteins | sample AD_JPNNA7_MetaG_FD_89754 | JGI IMG/M metagenome (GOLD analysis project Ga0116185, IMG submission 89754) | Active sludge microbial communities of municipal wastewater-treating anaerobic digesters from Japan - AD_JPNNA7_MetaG | ecosystem: Engineered > Bioreactor > Anaerobic > Digestate | place... | reverse complement strand
CTGCTTTCAATAAAGAAAACTCCGTCGATGGATTTCACACGTGTATCAATATTTGATAAACCCATCCCCTTGCAATCTTCAGTACCAAGTATCGAAGTGTCAAATCCCCTGCCATTGTCTGAAAACTGAAGTGTGATAAATTTATCATGTTTGTTAAGTTCTATTTCAACCCTTGAAGCCCCTGAATGTATCAGTGAATTGTTAATTAGTTCACAAACCGCTCTGTATATTACAACTTCCTTGTCATTGTCAAGTCTTACCCCTTCCATGTTCGATTTGAAATCGATCTCAAGGGCCCGGGTTTTGTTAACTTTTGAAGTGAAGGCGTTTATAGCACTTGAAAGCCCAAAATTTGTAAGAACATGCGGGCTGAGATTGTTTGAGATCTCCTTGATAGTATTAATTGCCTCATTAACCACATGGTTCGTATTCTGAAGTATATCAATTCCAGCAGGGTCGGTGATTTTCCCATTCAGAGCCGAAAGTGACATCTTGACTGTGGAAAGGAGGGGACCCAGACCATCATGAAGTTCCTTCGCAAATCTCTTCTTTTCGTTTTCTTCAGTGTTAATAATTGCATTAAGAACCCTTCGCTCAGTTTTTAGCCTGTCGGTTTCAGCCCTTTTAAGGGAATAGAATATCTCACGTATCAGTATAACCCCTACAATAATCATAAATGATATGAACACCCCCATCCATTCATCTATCATCTGCCATGTAAAAGAGGGTGTACCCCGCAGTAGTTCCCAGAGCTGTATAATTTTTCTTATTGCCATGAAAAGAAATGAGAATGAAAGCAATATCCACGAAAGCCTGTACTTTGTCATCTTGACAAAACTCAGAGCTATAATTGCAGCAATAACCTGAAGCGCAATAGAAATAATTAGGGCAATCAGCCGTACCATTCAAATGGCAATTATTCTGCAAAATAACAAGTTTATTCTGTTCCAAGCAATAAATATGTAACAGATATTTAACCGCATAATTTTTACAGGAACCTGAGGTTTTTTATCTTTGCCGCGAAATTTTTTCATAATGAACTTTCTTTACTCTCTGGCTGTAAGATTATATGTGTGGAGCATTTATGCCGCATCTCCTTTTAATTTAAAAGCCAGATTATGGGTGAAAGGCAGGAAAGGGTGGAAAGAAAAACTGTCATCAAAGTCAGAATATTTAAACAATCCTGTATGGATACACTGTGCGTCACTGGGAGAATTTGAACAGGGAAGGCCGCTTATTGAAATGATAAAAGAAAAAAAACCTGATCAGAAAATTCTTCTCACCTTTTTTTCACCATCAGGGTATGAAATCAGAAAGAACTATTCTTTTGCCGATTATATATGCTATCTCCCCTCCGACACACGAAAAAATGCAAAGTATTTTATTGAAACAGTAAAACCGGTAATGGCAATTTTCATAAAGTATGAGTTCTGGAATAATTATATATCGGAACTCTACTTAAAAGGAATCCCGTTGTATCTGGTCTCCGGAATTTTCAGAAACTCACAGCATTTTTTTAAATGGTACGGAAGTTTTTTTCTTGGGATGCTAAAAAAATTCACCCATTTTTTCCTGCAGGATGAAGCTTCGGCAGAGCTTCTTAGTAAAGCTGGAATAAACAATTTTACAGTGACTGGTGACACGAGGTTCGACAGGGTATCAAAAATCGCCGCATCTGCACCGGTAATACCTGTAATTGAAGAGTTCAGAAACGGTGAAAAAGTTTTTCTTGCAGGAAGCAGCTGGCCTGAAGATGAAAAAATTATTGTTAAGTACATCAACAGCAATCCCGGAAGGATGAAATGGATATTCGCTCCACACGAGCCGGAACCTTCAAATATTGACAGGCTTGAAAGGATGATAAAAACAAATTGTGTCAGATTTTCAGAATTTTCGGGAAAGAACAGGGATGCAAGGGTATTAATAATTGATAAAATCGGAATTCTTTCATCTGCTTACCGGTATGCATATATTGCAGCTGTTGGAGGGGGCTTTGGAAAGGGAATACACAATATTCTGGAGCCTGCCTGCTGGGGTATTCCGGTTATGTTCGGGCCAAACTACCGGAAGTTCAGAGAGGCTCTCAGCCTGCTTGGCAGAAAAGGTGCATTCTGTTTCAGAAATTTTGAAGAATTCAGCACTATCCTCGATGAACTTCTCTCCAGCATGGAACTCTATAAATCTGCTTCAGAAGCCACCCTGAAATATGTTTATGAGAATACAGGGGCAACAGATAGGATTTTTTCGTCAATTTTTCAACAAGATATTAACAACAATCAGGTTTAAATCTTGTTTATAATTTCATATTATGCTTTATAAATGAAAGACTTCAAGAAATATAATTTGGCACTCTGGTATTTTCCAGCAAAGGTTTGTACGGAAAAAATGATGGGTATTGAATTTTAATATTTTACATAAATAAATCCTGAAACTATGATCAAAAAAACAAGAGTAATTTTTGGAGTTCTGATGTTTTTGGCCTTTTCCGCGGTTTCGTTCGGGCAGGGTGCAACAACATCTTCAATGGCAGGTAAAGTAACTGACAACAGAGGTCAGGCCCTGCCAGGTGCTACAGTAGTTGCTGTTCACGTTCCATCCGGAACTGTTTATGGTGCTTCGGCAAATGCCGAAGGTTTCTTTCTGATACAGGGTATGCGTCCGGGTGGCCCTTACAAAGTTGAAGTATCATTTGTGGGCTATACCAAAAAGACTTATACCGATATAACTCTTTTCCTTGGTGAGACTTTCGACCTTAATGCCTCCCTTACAGAGAGCAGCCAGGAACTTACCGAAGTGGTTGTTGTAGGAGACAAGCCCTCAGCATTTAACTCACTCAAGACAGGAGTTTCGATGAATATCAGAAGCCAGGACATTAGCTCACTTCCCTCTATCAGCAGGAGCATAAATGACTTCATACGCCTCTCGCCGCTTTATGGAGGCAGCAACAGTTTCGCAGGCCGCGACGGACGTTACAACAACATAGTCATTGACGGTTCAAACTTCAACAACAACTTCGGCCTCAGCAGCAGAAACATGCCCGGCGGTGATGCAGAACCTGTTTCACTCGATGCTATCGAAGAAATTCAGGTTAATGTTGCTCCTTTCGATGTAAGACAGGCTAACTTTACCGGAGCCGGTATTAACGCAATTACCCGCAAGGGAACCAACGAATATTCGGCATCAGTTTATACCTATTACCGTGATCAGTCATTCAACGGAACAAAAGTGGGCGATTTCGAGCTGCCTCCCGCAGCTAAAACATCAACAAAAATTATCGGTGCAAGAGTGGGCGGTCCAATAATAAAGGACAAACTCTTCTTTTTCATTAATGGAGAATATGAAAGCTCTTCTGTCCCGGGAATGGAATGGAAAGCCTACAGACCAGGCGTAAATAACCTTGGCGATCCCAACGTAAGCCGGGTTCCTGCCGACTCACTCATCAAATTCTCAAATTTCCTGAAATCGAAGTTCGGATACGAAACCGGACCGTTTGAAGATTATGGAACATTCGCAGTTGAAAACTATAAAATTCTCGGCCGACTCGACTGGAACATAAGCCAGAGACATAAATTAAGCATCCGCTTCAATACGGTACGCAATACAAACGACCAGCTGCTTAATGCAACAAGCGCTCCCAATCCAAGGGCATCTTCAAGCAGAGTTGGGGTAAATGCGATGTCGTTTAAGAATTCAAACTACGGATTCCTGAATACTGTATATTCACTCTCAGCTGAACTTAACAGTAATCTCTCATCTGCACTTTCTAATCAGATTCTCGGCACTGTAACTTTGATTCAGGATACGAGAACAAGTCCTAGTGAGATTTTCCCATTCATTGACATCTGGGACGGTTCAGGGGATGCATATATGAGTGCCGGTTATGAACTGTTTACTTTTAACAATAATGTTGTCAACAATGTATATACAATAGTTGACAATGTCACTTACAAAACCGGCCGCCATAATATAACAAGCGGTATATCATTTGAATACCTTTATTTCGGCAATTCATATATGCGCTATGGTACAAGTTACTACAGATTCAAGGATCTGCAGTCATTTGTGAACCATGTTAACGGAGTACCCGGTTATCAACCGACTGCTTTTGCAATAACCTATATTCGACCCCAATAATCCCAAACCGGTTGCAGAACTTGGTTTCGGACAGCTTGCTGCTTATGCACAGGATGAATACAATTTGCTTGATAACTTAAAAATTACCTATGGTATCAGGTTTGATGTGCCGCTCTACCTTAATGAATTAAAATCAAATCCTGCTGTTGCTGCTCTTACATTTGATAATAATGTGAAGCTCGACCTCGGGAAATGGCCTGAAACAAAGGTAATACCTTCCCCGAGGGTTGGTTTCAACTGGGATGTCTTCAAGAACAGAGTACTTAAGGTACGTGGTGGAACAGGTATCTTCACAGGGCGTCTGCCTTTTGTCTGGTTCACCAATCAGCCTACAAACAGTGGTATGCTTCAGAACACAGTTGAGTTAACATCAACTGCCACACTTGATTCCATAAAATTCAATCCCGATCCGTTCTACAACATGGGAGCCACAAATTATAATACCACAACAAAAACTCACGATCCTCTGTTCCCGATGACTGCAGGCACGAAACCACCAAGCTCCATAGCAGCAATTGATCCTCAGTTCAAAATGCCCCAGGTGTGGAGGACAAGCCTGGCAGCCGACATAAAGCTGCCCCTCGACATGAGCCTTACTCTGGAGGGAACATATACACAGGATATCAATGCAATTGTTCAGAAGAACCTCAACCTCAAGCCGGCCGACATAGCCCACTATGATGGACCCGACAGAAGGCCCGTATGGTCAACAGCAGGCAGAAAGGTCTATTCAAACCTCTCGGAAGTCATGCTCCTTACCAACACCAACCGTGGTTACAGCTGGACTTTCACTGCACAGCTCAATTTCCCCATAGTGAGGAACTTCAACGGTATGTTCGCCTATACTGCTTCGATGGCAAAAGACATCACCGGCAATCCAGGCTCCCAGGCAGCTTCGGCATGGTCGAACAACCTGTCGGTCAGAGGACAGAACGACCTCGACCTGAGCTATTCACAGTACCTCACCCCCCACCGACTTGTGGGCTCACTCAGCTACAGGTTTGAATACCTGAAACATGCAGCTACAACTATTTCAGTATTCTACTCAGGTTATGTGGCAGGCAACTTCTCATACAGGTACTCCAACGACTTCAACAACGACGGTGTAAATGCCGACCTTATCTATATCCCGAAAGACCAGACCGAAATTACTTTCGAGGATTATATTGTTGGTGGAGTGGTTAAGTACACCGCTGCACAGCAGGCATCTGCTTTCTGGGCATACGTTGCACAGGACAAATACCTCAGGAACCACCTGGGACAGTACGCTGAACGTAACGCGGCATTCTTCCCATGGTACCATAGATTCGACGTCAAAATACTGCAGGATATCTTCGTAAATATCGGCGGTAAGAGAAATTCACTACAGGTCTCAGCTGACATTCTTAATTTTGGCAACCTGCTCAATCCGAACTGGGGTGTTAGAAAAGAACTCACCCTGAACAACGGTTCAATACTTTCATCAAGAATAGTGTCGAACAAGCCTGTATTCAAAATGGTTGAAGCAGGAGGCAAACTGCCGACATCCACTTTCAAGAATGTGAATACAACAGCCAGTACCTGGGGACTTCAGATTGGACTCAGATACACATTCAACTAAATTCTTAAAAATTAATTAATGTTTGAAGGGGGGTTATTTAACCTCCCTTCTTTTTTAAAGAACCCTCTATCTTAATGTGCTGTTTATTAATTACTTACATTTATAACTCGAACATAAAACACACACCTTCAGGAAGAAAAATATAAACTCATTAACGGTTAATAACTATTGAATCAAATGTTAATAACCTTAATTTTTTTGACTTGCTTTTAGAACCTCTGTTATCTAATTTAGCAACTACCCGCCTTTTTTACCGGTGGTTGTCTAACATAATCTTTTTCAGTAAATAATAGCATAATACGTTCAGGATATGGGAGAACTTTTTGTCGAGAAACCAGAAGTGTCAGAAAAGAAAGATTCAAAAAAGATGACACAGCCTTCGGCAGTTGAAACTGATGGTAAAAATATTGCAGGTGACTGTGCCGGAGCAGGTGAAGGCAAATTGAATAACCCGAAGGTTATATTTTCTCAGGACGAAGTGATGGAAGCAACAATAAAATACTTTAAAGGAGACGAGCTTGCGGCAAGAGTCTGGACTAACAAGTACGCACTTAAGGACTCGTACGGAAATCTTTATGAAAAGACTCCGGATGATATGCACCGCAGGATTGCAAGAGAGATTCACAGGATTGAAAAGAAGTATCCCAATCCACTCGATGAAGAATTTATATTCAGCTTACTGAAAGATTTTAAATATATTGTCCCTCAGGGTGGTTCAATGACGGGAATAGGTAACGATTTTCAGATAGCATCACTTTCAAACTGCTTTGTAATAGGGAATGAAGGGCCTGCCGACTCATATGGCGGCATAATGAAAATAGACCAGGAACAGGTTCAGCTGATGAAAAGGAGGGGTGGAGTGGGGCACGACCTCTCCCACATCCGCCCGAAAGGGATGCCTGTTCTTAACAGCGCCCTTACTTCTACAGGTGTGGTGCCTTTCATGGAAAGATACTCCAATTCTACCAGAGAGGTGGCACAGGACGGGAGAAGAGGAGCTCTCATGCTCTCCATCTCAATAAAACATCCCGACTCTACAGGCTTTATTGATGCCAAACTTGAAAGCGGCAAGGTGACAGGAGCTAATATATCGGTAAAAATTACCGATGAATTTATGCGCGCTGTGGAACAAAAATCAAAATTCAGGCAACAATACCCCATCGACTCCGACAAACCTAAATTTATCAGGGATATCGATGCTACGGAGCTGTGGAACAAAATAATTCACAATGCATGGAAATCGGCAGAACCTGGTGTGCTGTTCTGGGATACAATATTACGGGAAAGCGTACCCGATTGCTATGCCGACCTGGGCTACAGGACAGTTTCAACAAATCCCTGCGGTGAAATACCACTATGCCCCTACGACAGCTGCCGCTTGCTAGCCATAAACCTCTACAGCTATGTGAAAGATCCTTTCACCAAAAAGGCTAAATTCGATTTTGAACTCTTCAAAGAACATGTCGGACTCGCCCAGCGTATAATGGACGATATTATCGACCTTGAAATAGAAAAAATCGATTCAATACTTGCAAAAATTGATGCTGATCCCGAACCCGAAGAATTAAAACTCGTTGAGAAAAATCTCTGGAAAAACATCCGGAAGAAAACAGAAGAGGTCAGAAGGATGGGTATCGGCACAACAGGTGAAGGCGATATGCTTGCAGCTCTCGGGTTAAGGTACGGAAGTGACGACGCCATTGACTTCTCAGTAGAAGTGCACAAAACCCTTGCCCTTGAAGCCTACCGTGCTTCCGTTTACCTCGCTAAGGAAAGAGGCGCTTTCAAAATCTATGATCCCAACCGCGAGAAAAACAATCCGTTCATTAAACGCCTGAAACAGGCTGACCCTGCTCTTTACGAAAGCATGGTCAAACATGGAAGAAGAAATATCGCTCTCCTGACCGTGGCACCTACCGGCACTACAAGTCTCATGACACAGACAACATCAGGCATCGAACCAGTATTTTCACTTTTCTATAAAAGAAGAAGAAAAGTCAACCCGAACGACAAGGATGTAAAGATTACTTTCAGGGATGAAGTAGGCGATTGCTGGGAAGAATATCCTGTTCTCCACCATAAATTTATCGAATGGCTCAAAGTCAACAACTATGATCCTGACGCCGTGATGCAAATGAGCGATCAGGAGATTAATGAAATTATTGCCCGTTCACCCTATTACAGGTCAACAGCCAGTGATATCGACTGGGTTGCAAAGGTGAAAATGCAGGGCGCAATACAGAAATGGGTCGACCATTCAATAAGCGTAACCATTAACCTCCCTGCCGATGTAACAGAAGAACTCGTAAGTGAGCTTTATATGACTGCATGGAAATCGGGTTGCAAGGGTGTGACGGTTTACCGTGAAGGCTCAAGAAACGGAGTACTTGTCAATGCAACAAACAACCAGGGCACCGTGGTAGAACGGCCCAAAAGACCCAAAGTACTCGATTGCGACGTGATAAGATTCAAAAACAACGAAGAAGACTGGATTGCTTTCGTAGGCCTCAAAGATGGAAGACCTTATGAAATCTTTACAGGTATGAGCGATGAAGATACACTGCTCATTCCTAAAAATATTGTGAAAGGTAAAATTATCAAGGTAAAAGACGAAGACGGAAATACCAGATACGACTTCCAGTATACCGATAAATATGGATATAAAAATACAATAGGCGGACTTTCCCGGATGTTCAAGCCTGAGTTCTGGAATTACGCAAAACTTATCTCAGGGGTTCTCCGCTACGGCATGCCTATACCGGATGTCGTTAATCTTATCCAGTCACTTAAACTGGACAGCGACTCAATCAACAACTGGAAAAACGGTGTTGAAAGAGCCCTGAAGCGGTACATCCCCGATGGTACCAGAGCTAAAGGAAAATGCAAGGATTGCGGAAGCGAAACTCTGGTCTATCAGGAAGGTTGTTTGATATGCAATAATTGTGGCTCCTCAAAATGCGGTGGATCCTGATTCAAGATATTTCAACTCTTAATTAATCCAAATTCCTTTCCGGTGCTTATAAAAGCATCAATGGCTTTATCTAGCTGTTCTTTTGTGTGAGCGGCAGAGAGCTGCACTCTTATCCTTGCCTGACCTTTAGGCACTACCGGATAATAGAAACCTATGACATAAATACCCTTTTCAAGTAGCCTTGCTGCAAAATCCTGTGAGAGTTTTGCATCATATAACATAACGGCGCAGATAGCCGACTGGGTTGGCTTTATTGTGAAACCTGCCTCTTTCATCTTACTGATGAAATATTCCGCATTTGCATGCAGTCTATCCTGAAGTTCGTTTGTTGCCGACATCATCTCAAACATCTTTATTCCTGCTGCAGCAACCAGAGGAGGAATAGAATTAGAGAAAAGATATGGCCTTGACCTCTGCCTTAGCATTTCAATAATCTCTTTTCTGCCTGTTGTAAAGCCACCTATTGCCCCTCCGAAAGCCTTTCCCAGAGTTCCAGTTATTATCTCAACCTTGCCCATAAGGTTGAACAACTCTGTAACTCCCCTCCCCGTCCTGCCAACCACACCGGCAGAATGTGATTCATCAACCATCACCAGAGCATCATATTTCTCAGCCAGTTCAACAATACGGTCAAGAGGTGCAACATTACCATCCATCGAAAATACACCGTCAGTCACAATAATTCTGAACCTCTGCGCCTGTGCCAGTTTTAGCTGTGCCTCCAGGTCCTCCATATTTGCGTTTTCATAACGGTAGCGCTGCGCTTTGCATAGCCTTACACCATCAATAATCGAAGCATGATTCAATGCATCGGATATGATAGCATCCTCTTCAGTTAGCAGAGGCTCAAAAACACCACCATTTGCATCAAAACATGCCGCATAAAGTATGGTATCCTCAGTTCCGAAAAACTCAGCAATCTTCTTTTCAAGCTTCTTGTGAAGGTCAGTGGTTCCACATATAAATCTGACCGACGACATGCCATAACCATGTGTTTTCATCGCCTCTTTTGCAGCTTCTACAAGCTCAGAACTGTTCGACATGCCCAGATAATTGTTAGCACAAAAATTAAGAACCTTCTGACCTGTATCAAGAGTTATTTCCGGTCCCTGCGGCGACACAATTATTCTCTCATTTTTGTAAAGGCCTGCCTCCTTAATCTCTTTGATCTGATTTTCAAGATGTTTTTTAAATGACTGATACATATTTTTTTAATTTAAAATTAAATCCAACTAATAAACCAAACTTCAACCATTCTCAATCCGCCAACCAGCAAACCCATCAACCAGTTAACCAGTCAACCAGCTAACCCGTAAACCCGCTAACCAGTTAACCCGTCAACCCCTAAACCAGTTAACCCGTCAACCAGCTAACCCGTAAACCCGCTAACCAGTTAACCCGTCAACCCCTAAACCAGTTAACCCGTCAACCAGCTAACCCGTAAACCGCTAACCAGTTAACCCCTAAACCAGTTAACCCGTCAACCCGCTAACCCTCAATTCCAGTCCATTATCACCTTTCCGCAATTACCTTCTTCCATAACCTCAAAAGCCTTCTGAAAATCATCAACATGAAAACGGTGAGTGATTACCGGATTAAGATCTATACCACCTATTATCATCATCTCCATTTTGTACCATGTCTCCCACATCTCTCTTCCGTATATTCCTTTGATAGTTATTGCCTTGAAGATAATATCACTCCAGGGTATCTCGCATACCTGTGGCAGAATTCCAAGCAGGGCAATGCTTGACCCATTATACATGTTTTGAATCATTTCGCGGAAAGCAGCAGGAGAACCCGACATTTCCAATCCTACATCAAAACCTCTCATTCCCAGTTTCTTAACTGCATCAGAAATCTTTTCACCCTTTGAAGGATTAACCGTGAGTGTAGCACCCATCTTTTTCGCGATTTCCAGACGGTAATCGCTCAGATCGCTTGCAACAATAAACCGTGCGCCTGCATAACGCGCTATAGCAATTGCCATACTGCCTATCAATCCTGCTCCCGTAACAAGGACATCCTCGCCCAGAAGCGGAAAAGAGAGAGCTGTATGGGTTGCGTTGCCAAAGGGATCCATTATAGCTGCCCAGTCATCAGGTATTCTTTTGTCGAGGGGTACAATGTTCGAAGCGGGAATTTTAACATATTCAGCAAATGCTCCGTCAATATTTACTCCCACTCCAACCGTGTTCTCACATACATGTTCTTTACCCCTACGGCAGTTGCGGCAATGGCCGCATGCAATATGCCCCTCTCCGGTTACCCTGTCCCCCTCCTTTAAATTTATCACGCCTGCCCCCATCTTTTCTATATAACCCATATATTCATGACCGATAATCATGGGTGTTTTTATGGTTCTCTGTGCCCAATCGTCCCAGCGATAAATATGAAGGTCGGTACCGCATATCGCTGTCTTCTTCACCTTAATGATTACGTCGTTCAGGCCGGGTTCCGGAACGGGCACCTCTTCCATCCATATTCCCCTTTCGGGT